>Ga0209160_1003007_pt1 | contig 13928 bp, 10 predicted proteins | sample GraSoiAngelo_153_FD_186167 | JGI IMG/M metagenome (GOLD analysis project Ga0209160, IMG submission 186167) | Grasslands soil microbial communities from the Angelo Coastal Reserve, California, USA - 14_1009_12_40cm (SPAdes) (version 2) | ecosystem: Environmental > Terrestrial > Soil > Grasslands ...
TCGGTAATCGTGCCTGTGATGACACCCTGCACGCTTTGTGACCAAACCGCTCCGCCACTCGCGAGAACCAGGAAAGCAGCAACCAAAAAAACAAAAGTGCGCAGTCTCATACTCTCTCCCCTGTACAATGGCCTATAGGCCAAAGCTTTGAACCTGATTTTAAAATTTGGCTTGTCCAAAGAAACTCGATCCACCCCGACCACCCTGTTGGCACGAGATATCGCGCAAACAAGCACCATTGGGGGCATTCAATTACTAATCGGGCGGCTTGTCAAGTGTAATTTTGAGTTGGCACTGAGAGGAGGCTTAGATGCCTTTGATGCGCGTAGAGACAAGGTTAATGTTCTATAGTTCTAAAACTTCTATGACCTGCTCCCTTTTTCATCTTCACACGCCCTTGTGACGGGAAGTATGGCCCATTGTGACGGACGGCTTCAGTCCCAGCTCAGCCCCGGTGTTGTGCGCCCAAACACTTCCCCATGTAGAATGAGTGATTGGCGCGATTCGGTTACCGCTCGGATTCTCGAGCGGAAATCACGTTGAGGCAGCATGCCCTCCGGAATGGAAACCAAGCTAAGTCGCCGAACTCTGCTTAAGGCAACTATGCTTTCCGGAGGTGCTCTGCTTGCCGATCTACATGGAATCGCATGGCCGATCACGACTCAATCCCAGGAAACGGACCCTTTTGCCGGTGGCAGGCGGCTTGGCACCGTGGATTTCATCAACGAAGGTCCTGTGCCGCTTGATACTCCGCAGGGCTCCGAACTCGATGGCCGGTTGTACACGGACCTCTCAATGCTCGATCCCCGCAACCCCATTACGCCGACGGAGAAATTTTACATTCGCACCCGTGTTTCGGAGATTTTCCCCGATCCGACCACCTGGCAAGTGAAGGTGGATGGGCTCGTGGATCGGCCGCTGAACCTGGAGGTCGAGAGCCTGAAAAAGGCGGCCATGCGCATGGGGATGCACGTCATGGAGTGCGCGGGCAATGTGCGCCTCGCGCGCTTTGCTTTGATCAGTGCTGGAAATTGGACGGGAGTGCCGATATCCGAAATTCTGGACGGCACAAAAGTGAGGCCCATAGCGACGCGCATTCTGATTTCCGGCTTCGATCGTTATGCCAAGGAGTCCAAAACTTCCGTTCCCGGCGCCAGCTGGATATTTTCGCTGGAACAACTTAATGCGGCGCGAGCATTTTTGGCTACGGAGCTGAACGGCCAGCCACTAACGAAAGATCATGGCGCTCCCGTTCGCCTTGTGGTGCCCGGCTGGTATGGCTGCACCTGCATCAAGTGGGTGAATGAGATCACGCTTGTAGGCGAAGAGGCGGAAGCCACTTCCCAGATGCAGGAATATGCCGCGAGAACTCAGCAGAAGGGCGTGCCGCAGCTCGCCAGAGAATATCAGCGGGCAGTCATCGAGCAGGCCGCTATGCCCATCCGCATTGAGAAATGGAGAATCGCAGGTAAGATCAAATACCGAGTCGTGGGAATCGCTTGGGGAGGCTCTCAGCGCGTCAAGGTTCTGACAATCCGTTTCAATCCCGAAGAGGACTACGTTCCAGTGGACAACTTCAATCAGGTCGAGAATGATCCCTGGACGTTGTGGTCACACGCCTGGTCGCCCAGTGCCCCGGGAACTTACATGATCCGCCTTGCAGTGAAAGAACCTGCGGTTCAAGCGCGGCGCTTGGATTCCGGATATTATGTTCGTACTGTAGAGATCGCCGAAGTGTGAAAAGAGAACCGATGCCGGCAGAGTGAAAGAGCAACAATTCTGGCGAGGAGAGAGAGTGCGACAGTCGATCAAGTTCGCTTTAATTGTGGTCGTGTCGTGTGGGTCGGCCCGCCGGTCACTGCCCGCACCTCAAGCAAGCCATGAGGCGCACCAGGCGACTGGCCCCGTGCCCCGCGAAATTCTGGAACGCGCCGTGGTTCTGCGGCCCGGGATCGGCACTTTGCACGAAAAGGTGACTACGTCGTCGCCCGAGGCCCAGGCCTTTTACGATCAAGGCCTCGCGTACGTTCATTCTTTCGTCTGGATTGAGGCAATCCGCTCCTTTCACCAAGCCTTGCGGCTGGACCCCAATTTGGCCATGGCCTTTCTCGGCTTGACCGACGCGTACATCGGATTGCATGATCCGGCGACGGCAAGGGCCGCTTTTCGAAGGGCGCAAGAGCTCGCGCCGAGAGTCAGCAAACGCGAACAAACCTGGATTACGATTCGCGACCGCGAGCTGGATTATCTTGAGGACAACGGTGATCCGGACAAGTACGTGGCGTACCGGAAGTCGATTAGCGACGCGCTGAAGGCCAATCCAAACGACCCATGGTTCTGGATTCAACGTGGCATGGCCGACGAGGGATCTCCTTTCACTCACGGCCAGGCGGGCAGCGTGGATACGATCGCGTTTTACAGGACTGCTCTCGCGCTCGCGCCGGACAACTTCGCCGCGCACCATTACTACGCCCACACCTTGGAAAACCTTGGCAAGACGAAGGAAGCTCTGGAGGAGGCAAGCATTTACCTGCGCTTGGCCTCAGCGATTCCTCATGCGCATCACATGCACGGCCATGAGCTCATGCGCGCGGGGCGAACCGAGGAAGCCATCGCCGAATTTCTCAAAACAAAGGCACTGGAGGAGGATTACTACCGCACCGAGAACATACCCCCGCGTTATGACTGGCACCATGCTCACAACCTGCAATTGCTGGCCATGAGCTACCAATCACTGGGACAGATGAAGTCAGCGGAGGCCGCATTTCGCGAGGCGTTTGTGGTTCCCGCTTACACGGACTTTCTCGAGTTTAATCGCAAAGCGTGGCCGGAATTCTTGTTGAGCAGGGGTCGCTACGAGGAAGCTTTGGAGGCCTCGCGCCAATTGACAAAAAGTCCGTGGCCGCTGGCACGGCTTGCGGGACATACGCTTGCTGGCCAGGCACTGCTGGCGATGGACCACTCCAATGATGCTCAAGAGGAACTGACCTTGGCCGAGCAGGAAACCGAACACCTTCCAGTAAACTTGGTAGCGACTTCGCCATTCCCAGGCACTTTGCGGGCTGAAATTTTGCTGCGCGAGAAGAAAACGCAAGAAGGAGAGGCCCTGCTGCAGGACATCGTGAAAATGACCCTTGCTCGGCCGGGTCCCGATGCTTGGAGCGCCGCTCGCTTTGAGCTCGAATCCATCGCCCAGCGAGCTCGCCAGAGCGGCGATTGGAATCTGGCGGAATCCACCGCTCGAGAGATGATCCAGCACGACCCAACTTACGCTGGAGGATACTTTGCCCTTGGTCTCGTTGCAGAGCACGCAGGCCACTCCGCTCAGGCGCGCGAGCAGTTTGCTGCCGCCGAGAAATTCTGGAGCAAAGCGGACCAGGATTTGCCTGAACTTCGGCGCATTCACGACGGGCTCTCAGCGCATCGCTGATTTGGCTGACGTGCCCCGTTTTGGACGGATAGAGATGTGCTCGAATCGCAGCCTTCGACCTTTGGCTTGCCCGAGCTTCTCACGGGCCTCCGGGCTTCTTCAGAAAAGCCCATCATGATTTAAGATGCGTGCGACAAAGGGCATCCTCTATCGGCGGCTTTCTTATTGCGCATGGCATAGAGCGCTGATTGCAGCGATTGTATTCCTCTCCGTTGCCGTCTCTGTCTGCCAAGTCACAATTCGCTATCTTCGCTTCGAAGAAGTTCAGGAGACTCTTCGTCTGAACGCCGGGTCCGGACTTCCCGGCAGCGAGATTCAGGAAAGCGCTGCGTGGAACGACTGGATTCGCGCGCGGGACGCCGAGGTCCGGGGCCGCATAGACCGCGGCATCGAAGATTCCATCAGCAATCTGATCCTTTACGGCACATCGTTCACAACTCTTCCCCGCGTCGATACCGTAGAGCACGCCGCGTCTGAGTCCGGAAAACTCACCTCCGCCACCACCGCCCGCATCCATGCGTTGGCAATTGCTCTCCCCAATGCTGCCCGAAATGAGAGAGTCCGTTTTGTCCGCGATTTCCTGGCGCGAAAGGAAATTGCGAAAGGCTCGGTCGAGCTGTTTTTCACGCAGAACCTGCGCCGGTTCATCGCTGAGCAAGCGGATTATCAAAAGAAATTGAAAGATGCCGAAAAGGCCGCCGATCCCGCCGAAGTCTACCTCGCTCGCGGAACGCTCTTCGAGACTCGCGGCCTTTCCGTGGACACTTCTCTGCTGCCCAACTTTGCGATCGAGGAGACCTTGCGCGCCATGGTCAACAAAGGCGCCCTGGCTCCCGGCAGCATGCATCGCATCGCCGTCATCGGGCCGGGGCTTGATTTCACGGACAAGCGCGATGGCTACGATTTTTATCCGTTGCAGACTTTGCAGCCTTTCGCCGTGTTGGAGGCAGTTGCGCGGCTGGGTCTTGGAAAGGCGGAAGACGTGCAGGTTATTTGCCTGGATTTGAATTCCGCCGTCATCACCCATGTCACAAAACTGGCAGGACTGGGGCGCGCCGGGCGGCCTTATACTGTGCAGCTCCCCCGCGACCCTCAGGCGGAATGGAGCCCCCCCGCAATCTCCTACTGGAAAAGTTTCGGTGAGATTCTCGGCTCGTCCGCCAAGCCTTTGCCAGTCCCGGCTACCCTAGGCGGAGTGGTGGCCCGCGCTGTCGCAATCCGTCCACAATACACCGCGCACGTGCAGGTCTACGACGCGAACATCGTCGCGCAGACTCTGAACCTGCCGCCTGGACAAGGATTCGACTTGGTGGTTGCTACCAACGTGCTTGTGTATTACGACCGTTTTCAGCAGGCGCTGGCCATGGCCAACATCGCGCGCATGTTGAATCCTGGTGGCATTTTTCTCGCAAATAATGTTCTTCCCGCTCAGCACACCAACGATCTTGAATACATTGGCCGCCGAACCACCGCCTATACACCGAGCGGTGCCTACGGCGACGATGTTGTCGTATACCGCCGCCGCTGACCTCTGGAACATCGAGCCCCTTCTGCGAATCGTCCAACGCCAGCATGCCGTTAGGTCATTTCATCAGTGGTAGGATGGCTGCTGACATCTGTGCATTCATGGACGGCGAAATCATCATCATGCAAAGTTTGAATTCCGGAAGAACCGCGCGCGCATGAACACCGGCCAAAAGCCGCGTCTGATCGTCGGCATATCGGGGTCGAGCGGCTTGCCGTACGGAACCCGCCTGCTTGAGGTCTTGCGCAAGCTGGCCACCCATGAAGTCCACTTGATTCTGACCGACGCGGCTAAGCTGAATATTTCCGTCGAAACGGATTGGCGCGTCAAAGACGTCGAAGCGCTTGCGGATGTGGTCCACAACGTGATGAACATCTCCGCAAGCATCGCCAGCGGCTCCTTCCGCACCGAAGGGATGATCGTCGCGCCTTGCTCGATTCGAACGCTTTCGGCGATCACCCACTCCTTTGCCGATAATCTCCTGGTGCGCGCCGCCGACGTGGTGCTGAAAGAACGGAGGCGGCTCGTGGTAATGCCCCGCGAGGCGCCCCTGCACACTGGGCACTGCAAGCTGCTTTACGAGGCCTCGCTGTTGGGCATTATTGTTTTCCCGCCGATGCCCACATTCTACGGCCGGCCCCGCACGATCGATGACATGGTGGACACCACGATCGGGCGCGTGCTTGACCTGCTCGGGATCGATGCGGGCCTCGTCAAGCGCTGGACCGGCGTAGCCAACAAAAGCAAAAAATAGAATTCCCTCTGTTCTGGATCGGTGTTTCATGCCGGGTGATCCCCAGAGTCCTTGCCAACTAATATTTTTGTAGTATTGCAACTAGTAGCTGCCTTCTGTCTAATCACCCGAATTTCTTGGCTCGTTCCCCACGCGGGAACTTGTGGTCTCCGGTGCACAGTGTCGGGGTGTGCGAAGCAGGATTCAAGGTATTTGAAGTGCGTTACAAGACGGGGTGAGATCTTGCGAAGAGCTATCCTTCTCTTCCTGCTGTGCGTTGCGCCAAGCGGATTTGGCCAAAGTAATTATGCGGCATTGACCGGCACCGTCACCGATCCTCAACAGAGTCCGGTAGCCGGTGCTTCAGTGGTGCTCACTTCGAAAGAGACACTCGTGGAGCGCCGCGTCAGCACCAATTCGCAGGGCATCTACCAGATCACGGGCATCTTGCCCGGAGAATACGACCTCGCTGCGCAAGCGCAGGGATTTGCAAAGCTCATCCATCCGGTGCGCCTCGAAGTTAGCCAGCAACTCGAACTCAACCTCTCTCTGAAACTTGCCTCCACGTCCGACGCTGTCCAGGTCGATTCCACCGCCGTTGTGCTTCACACCGTCGACGCAAGCATCGGCGTAGTCATCGAGCCTGCGGCGGTAAACAATCTTCCGCTGAATGGCCGTATGCTCATTGATCTCGTGCTGACTGTTCCGGGCGCGCATATGAGCCATGGCGCTCAGGCCGGAGACATGAATCCGCTTTACTGGCGGCCAGGGCAGCGATCCGCGGTCAGCATTGGCGGCAACCGGCCCAACGCGAATTATTTCTTGCTGGACGGCACCACCAACACCGATCCGACGTTCAATACCATGAATCTCAGCCCTTCACCCGACGCGGTTCAGGAATTCAAGGTGCAAACCGGCAGCTATTCCGCCGAAATGGGAGGAGCGGGCGGGGGGCAAATCAACATCGTTACGCGCTCGGGAAGCAACGTGTTTCACGGCACCGCGTATGATTTTCTGCGCAACGGAGCGATGGATGCCTACACTTTCGGCGCGATGGGCTCCTCGAAGTTTCTCGTCCAAAACAATTTCGGCGCATCTTTGGGCGGTCCTTTCGTCCACAACAAGACTTTCTTCTTCTTCAACTATGAGGGCTATCGGCATTCACAAGCCGATTCCATGACCGAAACCGTTCCCACGCCCGATGAAATCGCCGGCAACTTTCAAAACAGCGGCGTCACGATCTACGACCCATACAATGTAACGACGCCCGGTCAGCCCGCCAGCCCAACGAGTCCACGCGCTGCTTTTTCCAATAACACCATTCCGACGCAGGACATCAGTCAGGCCGCCCAGCTCTTTCTTCTGAAGTACGTCCCTCAGCCAAACTTAACAGCGGGCTCGATGTCTTGCGGCGGCTCCATGATGGGCACACCGGGCGTGGTTGGCGCCGGCGTCGATTGCAACAACTATCTTGACGTTCGCGATGAACATCACACCAACGATCAGGGGACCGTTCGTATCGATCAGATTTTCTCCAGTAACAGCACGCTTTCGGCGCGCTTCTCCCTCAGCGCAGAGCATGGATTCATGCCCATTAACCTCCCGGGCTTCGGCACCGGCCACGATGATTTCGCGCAGCAGGGCGGCCTGGCCTGGAACCGGATCATTTCGCCAAGTCTGCTGAACATCGCCACCGTCACAATGTCGCGCCTGGCGATGAGCCACTTCACGCAAAGCGCCTACACCAACGACATCGTTTCGCAGCTCGGTATTTTGGGCATCGGATTTGGCGGCCCGGGAGCTTGGGGAGCTCCGTGGTTCAACGTGCAAGGTTATTCCGGCATGGGAGACACCTATGCGGCCACACCCATGCGCGCTTGGGATACCACGATCGAGGCTCGCGATTCTCTGAACTGGCAGCGGGGCCGTCATAGTCTCAAGTTCGGCGGCAGTTTCCGCAGCTACATCTGGCCCATGTGGGGCTTCTTTCAGAATCGCGGCTACTACCAGTTCACTCGCGGCTACACCACCAGAACGGGCACGAATGACGGCACCGGCTCAGCCCTCGCGAGTTTCTTGATGGGCCTGCCGGCGGTGCAACAGCGCCAGGCCGGCATTCCCCAGATGCAGCTCCGCGCTTGGGCGACAGATGGCTTCGTGCAGGATAGCTTTCAGCTCACGCGAACCACTACCATTGAAATGGGTCTCCGCTACGAATACGCCAGGCCGCTGCACGACATCTCGTACACCAACACAAACCTCACGTTCCAGAGTGGCACTCCACAGATCTTCATCGGCGGCCAGAATGGATATCCCGACGGACTCATGTACTCGAACAAACACAATTTCGCTCCGCGCTTCGGCATTTCCCATAACTTTGCTAACGCTGGCATAGTTCTGCACGGCGCCTACGGAATTTTCTTCACGCCCGTTGACTTGAATACCTGGTGCAACCAGCGGCATAACGTGCCTTTTGTCTTCCCGGAGACCCAGCAGTTTGACAATTTCAATCCCCCCGCCTCTTTGCTGAGCGCCGCACAGGCTCAGACGTCGCTCAACTTCAATCCCGCAGTCCTCGGCACGACTACGGTGAGCTTTACGGCCTTTGACCCGCACGCTCCCGCACAATATGTCCAGCAATGGAGTACTTCTGTCGAGAAGAGTCTCGACCGCGAGACCACTCTCGAAGTCGGCTATCTCGGGACGCGCGGCATTCATCTGCAGCGCGCCGACCTCATTAACAATGCGCCTCCAGGCCCCGGCCCTATCGGTCCAAGGCGCCCCCTCAAAATCCTCGAGTTCGTCAACAATTCCGTCTTGGCTCCCGGCGTCACCGTTTCTCCCACCCCTCCCGCCAGTTGTCCCGTAGGGGCAATCTGCACGCCGGTGAGCACCATCAATTTGCTCGCCAACTCGGCGCAGAGTTGGTACGACGCCGGTTACATCAACATGCGCCGCCGCTATGCGCATGGCCTCAGCCTGCTCGCGAACTACACCTTTGCCAAGAGCCTGAGCAATGCTCCAGACTTTCGTTCACCGATGTTCGAATCCTCGATTCCGCAGAACGACAGCAACCTCGCCGCGGAAAAAGGCCTGGCCTGCGACATCCGCCATCGCTTTGCTCTCAGCGCCGTTTACAACATTCCCGGCTACGGCGACTCCGGCCTGGCTCGCGCGCTCTCTCACAACTGGGCACTGTCCACTGTCTATCAGATTCAGACGGGCTTCCCGCTCACGATTTCTGTTTTCGGTGATACCGCAAACGCCGGCACGGTTCTGGGTGAAAACCCGATTCGGGCCAACCTCGCCGGCCGGCCCATTTTCGGCCCCGGCACGCAAACGGCCGCAGAATGGTTCAATCCGAAAGCATTTGCCGCGCCACCTGCGTTCACCTTCGGAAACGTGGGCCGCAACACGGTCATCGGCCCCGGCATGCAGACGCTGGATCTCGCCCTCGCTCGCGAATTTAGCCTTGTCGAGCGGATGAGGTTCCAGTTCCGCGCTGAATTCTTCAATGCCCTGAACAAGGTGAATCTCGGCACGCCGGATCGCTTCGTGAACACGCCGCAATTCGGCACCATCACGGAAGCCGCCACTCCGGGCCGCCAGATCCAGCTCAGCGCCCGCTTCTCTTTTTAGAAAGATAGCTTTGAGGATCAGCTCTAAGACAAAGTTTCCTGAAGCACTTCCCGCAGCAACTCCTGTTTTTGTGAGGTGAGTTTTTTGCCCTGCGCGGTGAGGTAAAAAACGTCGATGGCTTTGTGTCCTTCGGTATCGATCAGCGCGACTTCAATGTTGCATCCCAGCCTCGCCAGCGCCGAGCCGATCTCGTAGAGCAACCCCGGATGGTCCTGCGTGACGATTTCCAGCAGCGTGCAGTGGGCCGATGAGGAATCATCGAAGTTAATCCTTGTTTCGACCGTTACCTTCGGCGTCCGCCCGCGGCTGGCGCTCTCGCGGCCCTTTATCAGCGGTTCAAGCGCCGCCTTTCCGTTCACCACATCCTCGAGGCTCTTCCGGAACCGTCCGATTTCACTGGGATTCAGCTCCAATGTGCGGTGCAAATCCGTGAAGTGAAACGTATCCAAAATAATGCCCGCCGCGTTCCCAAAAGCATCCGCTTTGTTGATATTCATGCCCCAGCCCGCAAGCACCCCGGAAATCGTGGCGAACAGCGCGGGGCGGTCCGCTGTCAGCAGCGTCAGGGCGAAACTATGGCGCGTGGCGGCTACTTCGGCTTGCACCGGTTCTGTGCTCAGTTTGCGGTACAGCGCGAAATGCGAAGCAATCTCCGCGGCCGAGTGCACCGCGAGATAGCGTCGCGGGAAACCTTCGAGGAAACGCTCAATCTCTTCTGTGGTCGCCTCGCCGGCAAACCCCTGGATCCGTCCCAGCAGGGAGACTTCGTCGTGCGCGTGCAGTCGGTCGCGGTCCAGTGTCCGGCTGAAGTAATTCGATGTGGCCACAAAGAGCTGCCAAAGCATCTCTGCCTTCCACGGCGTTAATGCCTCCGGATTCACCGCGTGAATGTCGGCATAGGTGAGCAGGCACAATCGCTGGAGGCGCTCCTGAGTGGTGACCGACTCGGCAAATCCGGAAACGGTGGCAGGATCGAAGATGTCGCGGCGCTGCACGGTGGCGGACATGTCCAGGTGATGTTCAATGAGAAAGCGGATTTCCGCTTTCTCCTCCGGCGAAAGTTTCAAGCGCTGCGCGGCGCTGTCGAGCGCAGCAAGGCTGCCGGTGATGTGGTTTTCGACAGGCATGCCTTTGCCCACGTCGTGCAGCAGCATGGCAAGAATCAGCAAGTCGCGCCGTTCGGCAGTTTTCCAGAGCTGCGCGAAATGCGCTCCTCGCTCATCTGGGGGTTCCGCCAATTCCTGCAAGTGTTCGATGGTGCGCAGCGAGTGTTCGTCCACGGTGTAGCGGTGATAAAAATCACGCACCACCAAGGAATCGATCAACCCGAATTCCGGCAGAATTTCCGTCAGCAGTCCTAACCTCTGCATCGGGCGTAAAGCTAGGCCCGGATAATCCGACCCGAGGATTTCGCGCAGCTTATCCCAGCATAGCTCCGTGTTCTTGGGCGGGAGTTCCGGATGGGTCAGGATGTAGCCAATGCTGCGCTCAGCTTCGCGGCTTAGCGGAGCACCGCTGCGAGCCGCTTCGGCGAAAAGCGAGTAGGTGATCGCGCGGTCGGAGAGAGCAGGCAGATCCACGACTTCGAGCAGGCCATCGCGTACATGGAAATGCTTGCCGTCACCGGCTTCAACCCTTGCCGCACGGGCGGCGCTGAAAAACCGTTGGCGGAGGGTCAGGGGTACGGGCGCTCTTTGTTCGAGGTAGCGAAGCAGTTGGCGGTTCAGCGTCCGCGCGTGTCGAAAATATTGCCGCATCCAATCTGAAGCGGTTCTGGCCCTCCCGTCGCCGATGCCCAGGGCGCGCTGGGCAGCCGCAGCCTGCAGCTCATACGTCAGCGTGTTGTCGTTGCGTCCGTTGCTGTAGTGCAGAAAACATCGGATCGCGCTCAGAAAGTCCACCGCGGAAGCGGAAAGCTCTTCTTCGGCGGCCGTCGTATTTCGACTCCCCTTTTTCTCGTCCGCGAGTTGCCGCAGCCAGATCGTGGCTTGACAATCCCGCATCCCGCCTGGGGATTCTTTTACATTGGGCTCGAGGTGAAAAATCGTGTTTCCGTAGCGCGTCAAACGTTCCCTCGTGAGCCGGTGCAATTGCGCTAACAAAAACGGTCGCGCCTGCTTCTCCGAAGCGGGGAGTATCTTCGTATCCAGCTTTTCGAAGAGGGCGGAATCCCCTGCCAGCAACCTGCGATCCAGCAGCGCCAGATGGAATTCGGCGTTGTCCTCTTCGATGCGTTTACACTCTTCCAACGTGCGTCCTGCCGAGCTGACGCGGAACCCAAGATCCCACAAAGTCCGGGAAAACTCGGAGATCAGCGGCCGGGATTCCTGCTCCGCCCGATCACTTCCGAACAAAAACAAAATGTCCAGATCGGAGTACGGGAAAAGCATCTGCCGCCCGTAACCGCCGAGCGCGAGCAGGCAAAGTCCCTGTGCTTCGTGGCCGTGAACGCGCAGAACTTCGCCGAAAATCTGCCGGACGTTTCCGTCCGCCAGTTCGCAGAGTGCTTTCAGCGTTTCCCGCGCGCTCGTGCCTCCTTCAAACTGTTGCCGGATGCGTTGGCGTTCAGCGTCGGCTTGTGGCCCGAGCACGGATAAGGGCGTGGGGGAGCCTTCCATGTTTTTTGAGGGTGGGATGCCTGAATCAAATCCCGGTCGCGCGGCGGTTGTCACTTCGTACGCCTCGCCGTCACGATATCCGCTGCCCGGTGGCCAAGAGCGAAAAACTAGAGAGCGTTTTCATCGCGCTCCTCATTGCGAATCCGGATGGCTTCCTCAACCCTGGACAGGAATATCTTACCGTCACCAATCTTTCCTGTCTTGGCGGTCTTCAAGATTGTGTCCACCACGCGGTTGACCAGTTTGTCCGGCAGCACCATCTCCAATTTAACCTTCGGCAGCAGGTCTACGGTGTATTCGCGGCCGCGGTAGACTTCCGTGTGGCCCTTCTGGCGGCCGTGGCCGCGCACTTCCGTCACCGTCATGCCCTCGACGCCGATTTCGCGCAGCGCATCCTTTACGGATTCAAACCGCGAGGGCTGAATGATTGCCTCAAGTTTCATCATGGATGTTTCCGCTCCGCCCCGTGCTTGCCATTCTGTTACCGGCTAGCTGATGTGTAGGGGCGCGCTTTAGCGCGTCCCCCGTTGCCCTCTCACGTTTCAAGGTTGTACGCCTCTTCGCCGTGTTGCGTAATGTCCAATCCTTCCACTTCGTGCTCTTCCGGCACGCGCAGCCCGATCAGCACATCCACAATCTTCAGCAGCACAAGGGTCCCCACCAGCGCGAGGACCCATGCGATCAGGATGCCCACAAGCTGGTTGCCCACTTGCCCCCAATGGCCGTCGATCCCTCCCACCGCTTTCCCCGCGCCAAAAATAGGGTTGATCAACTGCTGCGCAAATACGCCGGTGAGCAGCGCTCCAATCGTTCCGCCCGCGCCGTGCACCCCAAAGGCGTCCAGCGCGTCATCATAACCAAACAGGCTTTTCACTTTGGTGACCATCCCGAAGCACAACACCCCGGCAACAGCTCCGATCACGAGTGCGGGAATAGGCGCCACAAATCCCGCCGCAGGGGTGATCGCGACAAGTCCGGCCACGGCGCCGGATATCGCCCCTAGCGCGCTGGCCCGCCCATTCTTCAGCCATTCTGCCGCACTCCAGCCCAGTGCCGCTGCTGCCGCCCCGAAGTGCGTGGCCACGAACGCGCTCGTTGCCAGCGCATTCGACGCCAGCGCGCTTCCCGCGTTGAAACCGAACCATCCTACCCACAGCAAGCAAGCGCCGATGAAGCTCAGCACCAGGCTGTGCGGGGGCATCGGCTGCTTCGGATACCCTGTTCGTTTTCCAAGATACAGCGCGCACACCAGCGCCGAAACGCCCGAGGAAATATGCACCACCGTCCCGCCCGCAAAGTCCAGCGTCGGAAATCTTCCTCCGAGCGCGGCGTTCAGCAAGCCTCCCTTGCCCCACACCATATGCGCTAGCGGCACGGCAACATGAACAGTACCGTTCCGCTGAATTTCATCCGCTCGGCAGTCGCGCCGGTAATCAGCGCGGGCGTAATGATGGCGAACATCAACTGATAGATCATGAAGGTCATCTGCGGAATGGTGCCCGCGTAATCCGGATTGGGCTCGGCGCCCACCCCGCGCAAGAACGCGTGTTCGAATCCGCCAATCACCGATCCCGTGTCAAAGCGGTCACCAATCACCATTCCGTGACCGAAGCACAAGCTGTACCCCACCAGCGCCCACATCACCGTAATCAGCGCCATTAACGCAAAGCTCTGCATCATGATCGCCAGCGTGTTTTTCCGTCGCACCAGCCCGCCATAGAAAAGCGCCAGCCCCGGCCCCGTCATCATCAGCACCAGCGCGGCGCTGACCAACATCCAGGCGTTATCCGCCGACGATTGCGCCGCAGTGACGCGTTGCTCGAGCTGAGCCAATTTCTCGTTCGCGGCTTTTGAGGAACCGGACGTTGCTGAAGCAGATGTTGCGGCGGGGGCGGGCGTTTGCGGTGCGGCGAGGGGAACTACGGCGAGCAGCATGGTCCCGAGTACCAGGACAAGTCTGCATCTACACTTCCACCCTGCGCA
>Ga0209160_1003014_pt1 | contig 13899 bp, 10 predicted proteins | sample GraSoiAngelo_153_FD_186167 | JGI IMG/M metagenome (GOLD analysis project Ga0209160, IMG submission 186167) | Grasslands soil microbial communities from the Angelo Coastal Reserve, California, USA - 14_1009_12_40cm (SPAdes) (version 2) | ecosystem: Environmental > Terrestrial > Soil > Grasslands ...
CTGTGGATGACTGACGCATGGGACGTGGATGGTGTTGGAATGGTCGCCAGCTGGGGAAATCGGCGGCGGAACACACAGTTTATGAAGCCTATAATTGGCCCGATTCGAACGTATAGAAGGGGTTTTTCCCTGTTGTGCACCGCCCTACGACTTCGTCTCTTCTCTCAATTAGGCTTTCTTATTGACGGGGTCGTGTAGACAAGGAGCATCATGAAGGTCACTGTCACCGCCGGAAGCCTCGGTCAGGGGTTGCAGGTCGTTTCTCGCGCGGTCTCGTCGCGCACCACGTTGCCGATTCTCAACAACATCCTGCTGCAAACCACCGACACCGGCTTGCAGCTGACGGCGACCAACCTCGAGATCGGGATTCGCCAGGTCATCCCCGCCGAGGTTGCGGAAGAGGGCGGGATCACCGTTCCGGCGCGACTGCTGACCGACTTTGTGACCTCCCACCCGGACGAGCCGCTCTCCATAACGCTGGACAAAAAAACCCAGTCTCTGGCGCTGAAGAGCAACCGGTTCGATGCCAGCATTCGGGGGATCGACCCGGCCGACTTCCCGCCCGTGCCCTCGGGCCTCGAAGGTCGCAAGGTCAAAGTGGATCCGGCGGAGCTCAAGGATGCGATCGAGCAGACCGTGATCGCCGCCTCCAGCGATGAGGGACGGCCGGTCCTCACCGGCGTATATGTCCACCTGAACGGCGGCAAGGCGACCTTCGCCGCGACCGACGGCCATCGGCTGGCGGTCAAAACCATGGCGGTCCAGGCCGATCCGGGCGAAGGCGACACCATCGTGATCCCGGCGCGAGCACTCAGCGAGCTCAGCCGTATCCTGAAGGGCGGTGAGGACGGCATCGAAGTGACGGTTGGCGCGCAGAAGAACCAGGTCTTCTTCAAAACTCGGGACGTCGAACTGATGAGCCGGCTGATCGAAGGCACCTACCCCAACTACCAGCAGGTCATTCCTGCGCAAAGCACGACCACCATCACGGCCAAGACCGCGGATCTGCTCTTCACGACCAAGATGGTCTCGCTCTTCTCGAAAGACGCCGCCAACGTCATCAAATTCAAGGCGGAGGGCGGGAAGTTGACCCTGACCGCCAATACCAGCGAGGTTGGTCAGAACATCGCGGAGGTGGAGGCCAAGATCGAGGGCCAGGATCTCCAGGTCGCCTTCAATTCGAAGTATCTCCTCGATGTGCTGGCCATCATTGGCAGTGAGGAGGTGCAGCTCGGCTTCACCGGTCCCCTCAATCCCGGTTTGATCAAGCCGGTGGGAAAGGACAACTATCTCTACATCATCATGCCGGTTAGAGTGGCGATGTAATCGGTCGCCCAAAACGGCGTGTTCCTGGCTAACGTCTCACTCTTCGATTTTCGAAACTATGCGGAGCTCGAGCTGGCGCTGGAACGTTCGGCCACTATCTTTTTTGGTGGCAACGCACAGGGCAAGACCAACCTCCTGGAGGCGGTCGCGCTCACAGCCCTGACCCGTTCCCCCCGGACCCAGCAGGCCGGCGAGCTGGTGCGCTTTGGTCAACCAACGGCGCGCGTGACCTGCGGCGTCCAGAGCGACGCTGGCCTCAAGGAGCTGGAGGTGCGGATCAGCGTCAGTCCGTCCACAACGTCACGAGCCTCCCGCCGGTTCACGCTCAACGGCATCCCCAAGCGTTCGACGGACATGATGGGCTCCTTGCGCGTCGTGCTCTTCTGGCCGGACGACCTCCAACTGGTCAAAGGACCGGGTGAGGGGCGGCGCCGCTTTCTCAATACGCTGGTCTCGCAGATCGATCCCGAGCATGCCCGGCAACTGACCCGCTACGGCCACCTGCTGGAACAGCGCAACGCCTTGCTACGCGCGATCCGCGAGGGCCGGCAGCCGATGGAGGGGCTCGACTACTGGACCAACGCCCTGGCCGACTCCGGGGCGGCCATCATGGTCGAGCGTCAGCGCCGCCTGCTCGAGTTGCAACCAATTGCCGCCGCCTTCCACCGCGAGCTGAGCGACGATCGAGAGCGGCTCGACCTCCGGTACCGGCCCGCCGGCGTTCGGATCGGCGAGGCGCCCCAGGAGCTCGTCAGCGAGCAGCTCAAGGTAGCGACGCGCGCGATGAAGAGATCGGGCGCGGACAGACAGCTGTCGGACCGCAGCGCGACGATATCGAGGTGTGGCTCGATGACCACGAGGCCCGGCTCTTCGCCAGCCAGGGGCAGCAGCGGAGTGCCGTGCTGAGCCTGAAGCTGGCCGAGCTGCACTATCTGGCAGAGGTCACCGGCGAGCAACCCGTGCTCTTGCTCGATGATGTGATGTCCGAGCTCGACCCGGCCCGACGCGAACGTCTGCTGGCGGCGCTGCAGCCCGGGCCGCAGGCACTGATAACGGCTGCCGACCTCAATGACCTTCCGAAAAGCATCCTGGAGCGCGCCGCGGTCTTCCGCGTCGATCAAGGAGCCATCCATGCGTAGCATCGGTGAGGCCCTGCCGCGCGCGCTCAAGTCGCTCGGTATCTCGCGCCGTACCCGGGAGGCACAGGCCCTCTGGTTGTGGCCGAAGGTGATCGGCGCGGACCTCGCTCGAGAAAGCCAGGCGCTCAAGCTGACCGGTGGCACGCTCCTGGTCACCGCCAGTAGTCCGGCGCTAGCACATCAACTTCATCTCGAGCGGACGATGTTGATCGAACGGCTGAACGAGGGAATCGGCGCACCCGCCGTGCGCGAGATCCGATTCCGGCAACAAGGGACCGGGGCTCCCGCGGGGTCCGGCAGAGGATCCGCGAGGCGGTTCGTCCGGTGATCGCGACCGGCCCGGCGCTGACCGACGCCCAGCGGGCCGCGGTCGATCACACCCACGGGCCGTTGTTGATCGTCGCCGGAGCCGGCACTGGAAAAACCCGGGTGCTGGTCGAGCGCTACCGGCGGCTTCGGCAGGAAGGGATCCCCGCCGAGCGCATCCTGCTGCTGACCTTCACCGAAAAGGCTGCGCGCGAGGTGCTCGACCGGGTCGAGCAGGAAGACTATCTCCCGGCGGGCGAGCGATTCATTCTCACCTACCATGCCTTCGCCCAGCGGTTCCTACAGGAAGACGGCTGGCTGTGCGGCATCCCCAGGGCGTTTCGCATCGTCTCGGAAGTTCGCAAGTGGGAGCTCATGCGCGACGTCCTGCTGACGCAGCGCCCGGCACACCTCTTCCACGCGCAACGTCCGTTCGAACGGATCGGCGAGCTCCTCAAGCTGGTGGAGCGCGCTAAGCAGGAGCTGATCTCGCCGGCGGAATTCCGCGCCTGGGCCGAGGCCAACGCGGGGGTCGACGACCCGGTAGTGGGCGCCCAGCGCGAGGCGGCGCTCGTCTACACGGAATACCAGCAGCGGATGCTCGCCGAGGACCGCCTGGACTTCGATGACACCATTTATTTCAGCGTGCAACTACTGGCTGCGGAGCCATCGGTTGCCATGCGGCAGTCGCAGCGGTTTACTCAGGTGATGGTCGACGAGTTCCAGGACACCAACTTCGCGCAGAGCCGGCTCCTCGAGCTGCTCGCCGGCGCCGACCGCAATCTCTGCGTCGTCGGCGACGACGACCAGAGCATCTACAAATTCCGGGGCGCGTCGGTTGCCAACCTGGCCCGCTTTCGCGCCGTTTACCCCGACGCTACGGTGGTCCGGCTCGAGGAAAACTACCGGAGCCGCGGATCAATTCTGCGTGCGGCTGCCCGGCTCATCCGCGAAGACCCCGACCGGCTGGAGAAGCGGCTCACGGCGACGCGGGGCGAGGGCACGCCGGTCAGCGTGCTGACGGCCAACAGCGTAACCGATGAGGCCGATGCCGTCGCCGCATTCGTCAAGCGGGCGATCGAAGAGGGACGCCATCGGCCCAATGCCATCGCCGTCCTGCTGCGCGCCAACGCGCACCTGCACAATTTCGCCCGGGCGCTGCAGCGCAGCAGTGTCGCTTACCAGGTGAGCGGCGGCCGCGGTTTTTATCAGCAGCCCGAGATCAAAGACTGCCTCGCGTATCTACGCGCCATCGATGGCCCAGATGACACCGTCTACCTGATGCGGCTGCTGAGCCTCCCACGGTACGCGGTCGATGCGGTGGAGGCGGGCCGCTGGGCGCGCCGGGCGAGAGACGATGGCCGGCGTTTCTTCGACATCCTTCAGGAGGCGGAGGATGACGGCGCCCGTCGAGTCTGCGCGGACCTGCGCCACTTCGCGGAGCAAGCGCTGCGGCTGGGGGGGGACCTGGAGCGGTTCCTGGGGCCGATCGAACGGCTGCAGGTCAGCGCCAACGTGCAAAAACTCGCCGAGCTGATCGCCGCCTACTGCGACGAGCACGCCGACCACCACCTGTCCGCGTATCTCAAACACCTCGATGCCACTGAAGCCGCGCACGCGGACGAAGAGATCGCGCCGTTGGACGAGACCGTCAACGCCGTCCACCTGATGACGGTGCACCAGGCCAAGGGGTTGGAGTTCGGGCTCGTCATCGTTCCGCATCTGGTGGAGGGTCGCTTTCCCGCGAGCCGCCGTAGCGAGGGGCTGGCCCTGCCCGACGAGCTCTTGAAGGAGGACCTCCCGGCCGCCGAACTGCATCTTGCCGAAGAGCGCCGGCTCGCTTACGTTGCCATCACCCGGGCTCGAGAGGAACTCGTCGGCACGCTCGCCGGCCGCTATGAGGGCGTTAAGGATTGGCGGCCGTCCCGGTTCCTGACCCCGATCCGCGGTGCGGAGGCGCGCGAGCTGGCCGCGGGGTCGCTCCTCGTCCCCTCGGCCGGCGGGCTGATCGAAGTGGCCCGCCAGGTCGAGCTGCCGCTCAACGATGCCCCTCCGATCGCGGCACTCTCCTACACCCAGGTCGATACCTACCTGCGCTGCCCGCAGATGTACCAGTACCGGTTCGTTTTCCGCTTACCCACCCGCCCGAAGCCGCAGATGCAGTTCGGCCGCATTCTCCACGAGGCACTCAAGGATGCGCTCGGCAGCATCGAGCGCGAGAAACCACTCACCTGGGCGATGGTGGACTCGGCGTACGTGGCGGCCTGGGCGAGGGAGCGGTTCTGCGCGCCGGAGCAGGCGCCGTCCTTGCAGGACCTCGGCCGCACCTACCTGCGCCGGGCGTTCGACGCCGGAGATCTGAGCAAGCCACTGCTGCTGGAGCAGCCGTTCAGCTTGCGCGTCGACGGGCTGCGGCTCACCGGTCGCATCGATCGCGTGGACCGCCATCGCGACGGCAGTTACGAGGTCATCGATTACAAGACGGGCTCTGCCAAGCGGGCCGCGGACCTCCAGCGTGACCTGCAGCTCGGCGTCTACGCGCTGGCTGCCCGCGAGGTTTTTCATTTCGACCCGCTCAGTCTTTCCTACTACTATCTCGAGACCAGCGAGCGGGTGACGGTCGACAAACCACAGGAACGGCTTGAGGACGACCGCCAGACCATCGTCAAGGTGGCGGAGGGTATCCGCGCCGAGCTCTTCCCCGCCAGGCCCGACCGGATGAAATGCTCCGGCTGCGACTTTCGTCTGCTCTGCCCCAGCGCGGCCGTCTAGTCAGACGCTGAGCTTCACCATCACGTCGGCAATCTGAAAGGCAGCCGCGGGGTCGGCCGCCGCGCGCGCCCGGCTCGCGTCGTCGAGCCGCTCCGACTCCAGTTTCGCAAACCAGGCGGTGACCGCCTCGACCAGGTCCTCGGGCCGCGGCACGAAGCGGCCGAGGTCGCGGCTCACCACCTCCTTCACGTTGCCTGCTTCCTGGCCGGGGAGATAGCCCGTCAACAACAGCGGGCAGCCGCAGGCCAGGCCTTCGGCGATCATCCCCGGGCCGGCGCGCGTTACCAGTAGGTCGGAGGCGAGCAAGAGCTCGGGCATGTTATCGACGAACCCGAAGACATGAACGCCGGCATGGTTGTCCTCGCGGATACGCTCCGCCAGGGCCTTGTTACGGCCGCAGACCGCCAGCACCTGGATGTCGAGCGGTGAGCGGGCGAGCGCCGCCGCGTATTTGCGCAGTGGCTCGGTGCCGTCACCGCCGCCGGCCAGGAGAACCGTGGGCGCGTGCGGCCGGAGCCGGAGCTTGAGGCGCATCGATCGCTTGTCGGTGAAGCCGCGGATGGCGTCCTGAAAGCGTGGGTGGATGGGGAGGCCGGCGGTGACCAGTCGATCGGCCGGCACGCCGCGGCGGCGGCACAGCTGATACGCCGCATCCGAAGGACAGATGATGCAGTCCGCCTCGAGGTCGGTCCATGCCTGGTGAAAGTCGACCCAGTCGGTGATGACGGTGACGCGCGGCACTCCATACGGAACCGTCTCGGCCGCGACGTGATTGAGCAGGGGATGAAAGCTCGCCACCAGCGCGGGACGCGGTTCGAGGGCACCCGCGACCCGGCGCCGGACCCCTCGGCCGATGGCGTGCTGGAACAGACGGACGGTGGGCCGCATGTTGGTGACCCGGTAGGCGGCCCCCCACAGGAACGGGACCCGGCGGGTGACCGGTCCGTAGAGCGCGGTGAGCCGGCCGGCAATGACGCGCCGGTCTGCCATCGGGTCCTTACAGTCCACCATGAACTGGTTGGGATAGCGCCGGCGGATGGCCTCGGCCACGGCCTCGGCGGCGGCGCGATGGCCGGCGCCCGTGTCCGAGAAAAGAAAGACGAAGCGCTTGGGGACGGACACCAACCGAAAGCCTAGCGGCTAACGTGTCCTTTGATAGTTTGGGTTCATTCCAGGCTGGCTAAGAATCTAGGAACGGTAGTTCAGGGCGCCCTCATCGACCGCCGTTAGCCGCTCGACGCAGCTTTGCTGCCCGTCTCATGCTGATTTGAAGTTGACCGGGCGGAGACGAAACGGCGACGATGAGGTGTCAGTCGGTTCGGATTTAAGGAGGCACGTCGCTGAAACCCCTCGCCATCGTCAGTTTGCACGCGTCGCCCGTCGCCTCCCTCGGGGCGGGCGAAAACGGCGGGATGAACGTCTACATCCGGGCGGTCTGCGAAGAGCTCAGCCGTCGCGGCATCCCGACCGAAGTCTTCACCCGCCGGACGAGCCCGGACGGGGGGGACCGGGTCCGGCTGGCCGAGAAGAGCTGGGTCACGCGCCTTGCCGTTGGACCCCCGGACGACATCGATAAGGCGCGCCTCTTCGATCTGCTTCCCGACTTCAGCGAAGCCGTCTTGAGCGAGCAGCGTCGCCGCCGCGGCGGCTATAGCCTGATCCACAGCCACTACTGGCTCTCGGGGTGGGTAGCCAGCCGCCTGCGCGACGAGTGGAACGTGCCCTGGTTCCACACCTTCCACACCCTGGCCCGCGTGAAAAACGAACGCGCCGCCGAAGGGGCGCTGGTGGAGCCGGAGCATCGGATCGCGGTCGAGCAGGCGATCGTCCGGCATTGCGACCGGTTGATCGCCTCGAGCACGCAGGAAGCCGATGACCTGGTTCGCCTCTATGGCGCCGCCCGGACCCGGCTCAGCGTCGTGGCCCCCGGCGTGGACCTGCAGGTCTTCAACGAACGGCCCACCGCGGCGCTTCGGAAGCGCCTCGGCCTGGGCGACGCCAAGGTCGTCGTCTTTGCGGGGCGCCTCGAGCGGCTCAAGGGCGCCGAAACTGTCATCCGCGCCATGGCGATTCTGGTGCGGGACGGAGCCCGGTCCGAACCTCCCGTGCTGCTGGTCATCGGCGACGACAGCCACAACGGTGCGAGCGAGAGCCGCTCGAGTGGTGGCGAGCGCGCCCGCCTCGAAGCGCTGGCAGCCTCCCTCGGCATTGCCGGCCACGTTCGTTTCATCGGTCCCGTCGATCAGCCGGCGCTGGCCGGCTACTTGAGCTTGGCCGCGGTCTGTGTCGTCCCCTCGTACAGCGAGTCCTTCGGCCTGGTCGCGCTTGAGGCGGCGGCCAGCGGGACGCCGGTGGTCGCGGCCCGAGTCGGTGGCCTCCCCACCATCGTCAAGGACGGCCTGACCGGCTTCACCCTCGTTTCCCACGATCCGGCGCAGTACGCGGAGCGGATCGGTCGGCTGCTCGCCGACGAGGAGCTGCGGGCCTGCTTCAGCCGCCGCAGCCATCTGGTGGCTACCCAGTTCACCTGGAAGGAAACGGTCGACCGGCTGGTGGCCGAGTACCGAGCCCACCGGCTCTCCGAGCTCCGTCCCGCGGTCGCCGGCTAAACAGCCTCTTAGGCGGCGACGGTTGACATCGGCGCCAATCTTTGATTGAATGACCAAACAATTTGGTTGCCCAATCAAACTCGGCCGTGGAGAGGTAGCTGAATGCCGGACCAGACAAAGGAACGGATCGTCGATGCCGCCTACCGCACGCTCGTTCGGCGGGGTTACCACGAGACGGCTATGAAGGACATCGCCGCCGAAGCCGGGGTCGCGCCGGGGCTGGCGCACTACTACTTCGAGACCAAGGAAGACCTGCTGGTGGCAGCCATCGAGCACGCGTGCGAGCCCCTGATGAAGGCCTGGGAAGAAGCCGGCGTCAGCCTCAGTGGGCCGATGCCGGAGGACGCCGACCCGATGATGTTCGCGCGAATGGGATTCGAACTGGCCAAAGCGGAGCTCAAGTCCTACGGCGGCCTCTTCCTCTTGACCTTCGACATGTTTGGCGTGGGCCTGCACAACCCGAAGATCGCCTCCGCGGTCCGGACCTTCATCGAGGAGCGGCGGGCCTTCGTCGCCCGCATCACGCGCGCTGTCATCGCCGGCATGGCCGAGCCTCCGCTTGCCTCGGCGGACGCGATCGCGGCCGCCATCTGGGGCAGCCTCCACGGCATCTACCTGCAGAAAGTGATGAATCCCGCGTTCGACGCCGAAGCGGCCATCGATGCGCTGGGCGAGATGACGATGGCCTTCGCCACACGACCACGAACCACCTCCCGGGAGGGGGGCTAGACATGTTTGCCTGGTGGGGTCAATTCGTCTACCGCTTCCGCTGGCCGGTGCTTGGCGTTTCCCTGCTCCTGCTGGCCGGGTCCATCCTGGCGTTCCGCAACGGCGGCACCCTGAAGAACAGCGGTGGCGAGAACACCGAGTCCGGGCGGGCGATCACGCTGATGCACGAGCAGCTGCCCCAGAGCGGGCCGGGCGCGGGATCCACCTTCGTCCTCGTCTTCGGCAGCCAGACGATGGGGGTGCAGGACCCCGCCTTCAAACAAGCGGTGCTTGCCGCCCTGCAGCCGCTCAAGGATGACGCGAGGGTGAAGAGCATCGACACGCCCTTTGACGTTCCGGCCGAGCAAGCCAAGGCGATGACCTCGACCGACGGTCACCACGTCTTCGCCCAGGTCAGCCTCAAGGACGACTACCCGACGGCTCGCGGGTTCTACAAGCAGATGCGAACGGAAGTCCACTCGGACCAGCTCCAGGTGCTAGGAACCGGCGCCGTCGCCATTGGTTCCGACTTCGATAAATACCTGCAATCGGACCTGCAGCGGGCCGAAGTCGTTTCGCTGATCGTGATTCTCCCCTTGCTCTTGATCGTCTTCGCAACCGTCGTGAGCGCCGTTCTGCCGCTCGGTGTGGGCGGCTTCGCCGTCCTGGGCGGCCTCGCCGGCGTTGGCCTGCTGGCTCGCGTGACCGACGTCTCGACCTACGCCACCAACATCGTTACCCTGATCGGCCTCGGTGTCGCGATCGATTATTCGCTCTTTATCGTCAACCGCTTCCGGGAGGAGCTAGCCGCCGGCGCGAGCGCTGAGCAAGCCCTGATCGCCAGCATGCGGACCTCGGGCCGGGCGGTGACGTTCTCGGGGATCACCGTGGCCATTGGGCTTAGCGCCATGCTCTTCTTCCAGGGGACCTTCCTGGCCTCGATGGGATTCGCCGGCGCCATCGTGGTCGCGATCGCGGTGCTCTACGCGCTGACCTTTCTTGCCTCGCTGCTGGCGATCCTCGGTCCTCGCGTGAACCGGCTCCGCCTCCCATTTCCGCGGCGGGCGGCCGGCCGCGGCCTGTGGCACGCCGTCGCGATTCGCGTGATGCAGCGGCCGCTGCTGGTGCTGGTGCCCATCGTCCTATTGCTCGTGTTGATGGCCTCGCCGATCTTTCAGATCCGGATCGCGAACGGCGACGTCGGGATGCTGCCGCCGAATGCCGAGACGCGGCGTGGCTATGACCAGTTGCAACGGTTTCCCGGGCAGGGCCAGACCTTCTTCAACGTGGTGGTTCGGTATCCGAACGGCGGGCCACTGACGCGTGACCATGTGGGAGATCTGTACGACCTGGCGCAGAAGATCAAGCTGATCCGAGGCGTCGAGTCGGTCGAGAGCATGGTGAGCTTCGACCCCTCGCTCAGTCGCTCGGACTACCAGGCGCTGCTCACGCAGCCGGCTTCGACGCAGACGGCCCGCGTCCAGTCGATCGTTCACGGGACGACCGGCTCACAGATCGCGGTGCTCTCGGTCGTCACCAGGTACGGACAGGAAAGTGATGCCTCCCGTGCCATCGTGCATTCGCTGCGAACCATCGACGTCCCGCCGGGCAGCAGCGTGTTGGTCGACGCCTTCTCGCTCGACTTCACCGACTTCATCCTGCAACGGATTCCGCTCGCGATCGCCTACGTGATGATCGTCACCTATCTCGTCCTGTTCCTCCTGACCGGGTCCGTGGTGCTCCCGCTCAAGGCGGTCATCATGAACATCCTTTCGATCGGGGCCTCCTTCGGCGCCCTGGTGTGGGTCTTCCAGCAAGGCCATCTCAGCTCCCTGCTGAACTTCACCGCGGCGCCCCTCGATCCCTCGGTTCCCGTCCTCCTCTTCTGCCTGGTCTTCGGGCTGTCGATGGACTACGAGGTACTCCTGATCAGCCGGATCCAGGAGGAATATCGAAAGACAGGCGACACCACGCAGGCGGTCGCCCAGGGCCTGGAGAAGAGCGGCCGCCTGATCACCGGGGCCGCCGCCATCATGGTGGCAGTCTTCCTCGCCTTCGGCCTGGCGGACGTGGTCCTGATCAAGTCGATCGGCCTCGGGCTGGCGCTGGCGGTCGCCATCGACGCCACGTTGGTGCGGGCACTGATCGTGCCGGCGGTGATGCGGCTGCTGGGACGAGCCAACTGGTGGGCGCCGCGGGGCCTCAAGCGCCTGCACCGGCGCATCAGCCTGGGCGAACAGCAGGCAGCGTAGCCCTGCGGCCGGCGTAGCGCTGCGGTCCGGCGGCGCGCTTCACCGGTTCGTCGCCGACGGTGTCGATGGGTCGACTCGGTCGGCGCGATATATCGGTGTGCTTCCCGCCCGCGCGCATCGCTTCCGGTCATCGGGGTTGGGCCACCAACCCGAGACGCACGTCCGAATCGACCGGGGCGGCTGGCTGCTCTTCTTCGCCCACGGGCTGTCCGGCCTCGGCGCCGGGCCCTTTATCGCCTTCGGTGTCATCTACCAGCGGCAGCTCGGCGCGAGCGCCTTTGAAATCGGGGTGCTGGCCGCCATCGGCATGTTGGTGGCAACCCTCGTGATGCTGCCCGGAACCCGCCTGGCCGAGCGCCGCGACCTGCGCAAGACGGTAATCGCGGGCTGGGTGCTCGGTGTGCCGGCGCCCCTCTGCTACGCGGTCGCGCCCCACTGGGGTTGGACGGCCGTCGGCATCCTCTTCCTGCAACTCTCCGTCTTCAATACCCCGGCGATCAGCGTCTACCTCTCACTGGGCGTGCCGCGCGATCGGATCGCTGCGGTGATGACCACCGTCTTCTCGGCGTATTCGCTGGGGCTGATCGCCTCCAGCGTGCTCTGCGGCTGGCTGGCCCAGGTCATCCCGCTGAGCACGCTCTTCTGGGTGTCGTTTGCCTTCTTCTTCCTGGCGGCGGTCTGCATCGCGTTCCTCCCGGCCAAACGGTCGCCCACGTTCACGGTGCCGTCGATCCGGTACCGAGACCTGATGCGCTTCCCCGCTTACCGCGTCATGCTCGCGCTATTCACGGTCGTGACCGGCATCATCTTCATCCCCTGGACCTTCACCGCGCTCTACGCCCACGAGGCGGCCCACGTCAGCAACTTCTGGATCGGGGTCTTGATGAGCGTCCTCTACCTGGGCTCGGTGATCATGGGCCTGAGCCTTGGGCGGCTGCGCCGGACGCTCGGCAGCGTGACCATCGTCCTCTGCTTCGAGGCAGCCTACGTCGCCTCCGCGATCCTGCTCCTTTCCTCGATGGCCCTGCCGATCCTGGGGTTCGCCTTCTTCCTGCGGGGTGCGTTCTGGTCCTTCCGCCAGGTCATGACCGCCGTGATCGGCGAGGTACTACCTGACTACGCCATGGCCAAGGGGTACGGGCTCTTCGCGCTGGTCACCGGCGCGGTGGTCATCGTCGCCTACCCGATCGCCGGCTGGATGTACGGCCTGCAGGTGAGCATGCCCTTCTGGTCATCGGCCCTCTTGATGGCGATCGCGATGCTGGCCACGGTCTGGGTGCGCGCCTACTTCCACGCTAACTACCTGAAGCCGCCCCAGGTCGAGGTCGTGCCCGATGACGTGCTTCCCCGGGCCGCTTAGCCGGTCGGTGTCCAGTTGGGCGCCTGGCCCGTATAGGGGTAGTCCGCCTCCCACCCGGTCAGTTGCTGCGGCCGAGACCCGTCGCCGTTCATCACGTAGATCTGGGGCAAGCCGTCCAAAAGGCCGACGAAAGCGACGCGGCGATCGTATGCCGGTGCGTTCGGCGCCGACCCGTTCGGCGCGTCCTTGCCGCCCGTGACCTGCACCACGCCGCCGGCCTCGCTGGCGGAAAAGATATTGACCCGATACAGGACGGCGGAGCTGCCGCCGCCCGTCGCGACGAACAGCGTGCTGTTGTCGTTCAACCAGGCAGCGCCAGTGATGTCGAGCGCGCCACCGCGCCGGTAGGCGCTGCTTCCGCTGGCGGAGAGGTCGTAGACCCAGAGCTCTGGACCGGCCGCGGTCAGCCGTCGAAAGGCCAGCTTGGTGCCGTTGGGCGACCATGAGGGCTGGTCGGCCGGGTCGTCGAGGCCGATCGGCCGGTAGCGGGTCCGCAGGTCCAGGTTCAGGATCCACAGGTGGGCGCTTCCCTGCGCATCGATGGTGCTGTAGGCGACCGATTTGGCGTCGGGACTGAGGGCGACAGGACCGATCACCCGGCCGTCGACGGGATCGGTGAGCGCCACGTCCTCGAGGGTCGTCGGCCGGAAGCGTCGCAGGCTCCCATCGACGAGATAGATGATGGTGCCGTCTGCCGACCAGTAGGCGGCCGAGCCGCTGATGCCCGGGCGAATGGCCGTCCCGGAGGCAAGGTCGACGATCTGGATGGGGCCGCGATCGGCGCCGCGGGGCGCCTCGACCACCACCAGGCGCTGTCCGTCGGGTGACCAATCGAAGGACAGGAGACCGTCCTGTAACTGGCTCTGGGCGCTCAGCTGGTAGATCAGCTTGGGCGTCGAGCGGCCGAGGAAGCTGTCGGCGTGCGGGTCAACGATGCCGACCCCGAAGGCAGGCTGACCTCGCTGGCCGACCAGGTATCCGATCTTGCGCGAGAGCGAAAGCGGGCCGGTTCGAAAGCGGGTCTGCACCACTCCATTGATCGCGTTCTCGTGGACATCGACCGGCCGGTCGACCGTCACGGTGTAGCTCTGGTTCGGCTGGAGAATGGCGGTCGGAATGATTTCAAACTGCGATCCGTCGCCCCCAGGCTTCGAGCGCAGCAAGAAGGGCGCGTCTGGGCTCAGTTGGACGGCACCCGGCAGGGAGTCGGCCCGCATTGGGCGGCTGAAGGTGAGGACAATATTGCGATCAGGGGCAATGCCGGACGCGTTGTCGGAGGGGTCGACCGAGGTCAAGGCCGGCGGTCCCTCGGTTTTGAACCGCCACGAGTGGTCGAGCGTGTTCTGCTGGCCGCTGGCGTCCGCGTAGCCGGCGTGCATCGACACGGTGTACTGGGTGGAGAGCGCGAAGTTGACGTGGGTATGGAT
>Ga0209160_1003015_pt1 | contig 13894 bp, 5 predicted proteins | sample GraSoiAngelo_153_FD_186167 | JGI IMG/M metagenome (GOLD analysis project Ga0209160, IMG submission 186167) | Grasslands soil microbial communities from the Angelo Coastal Reserve, California, USA - 14_1009_12_40cm (SPAdes) (version 2) | ecosystem: Environmental > Terrestrial > Soil > Grasslands ...
CGCGCGCACGGGCGCGAACTGTCCGCTGCCGTCTCCCCGTAACATCAGCCCGTAGCTCGCGCTCATGCGGCCGATCTCCGGCTGCACGCCGTCGAAGTTCCCGGCGAGGAGCAGATCGGTCTTTCCGTCCCCGTCCACGTCGCGAGCCAGGATGCCGTACACCGGCGCGAGCTGCGCCTCGCGCGGCAACGGGACGAGCGTGAACGACCCGTCACCGTTGTTCCGCGCCAGCGTGGTCGCGAAGGTGCGCGCCTGCTTGAACACTGCGCCCTGGAGATCGGCCGACGAGAAGATGTCGGTCACGGTCTGGCGGGCGTAGTCTTCATAGCGGGGATAGCGGGTCTTCAGGTACGGAAGCGCTTTGATCAGCTCGTCCCGCATCGCGAGCGGATAGCTGGTGCCGTGATTGTAAACCGACAGGATCTGGTCGGTCACACCGTTCCCGGCGAGGTCCTTCACATACATGGTCACGGGCTCTGCCTCGCTGGCACGCAGGCGGGTGTTCAACCCCAGGTTGCCGACGATGAAGTCGACGCGGCCGTGGCCGGTGAAATCGCCGGCCACGATCCGGTTCCACCAGCCCTCGCTCTTTTCGAGGCCCGGTGTCTTCACGCGGACGAGCTTCCCGCCGCCTGCATTGTGAAACACGGTGATCGGCATCCATTCACCGACAACGATCAAATCGAGCCGCCCGTCGCCGTCCACGTCGCGCCATACGGCATCGGTGACCATGCCCACGTGCTCGAGCTCGGGGGCGAGCCGTTTGGTCACGTCGCTGAAATGGCCGTGCCCGTCGTTCTGCAGCAGCATGCTGCGGGGATCGGCGCCGTAACGCCACGGCACCACGCGCCCGCCGACGAAGAGATCGACGTCCCCATCTCCGTCGTAGTCGGCCGCCGCCACGCGCGAGCCGCTCACGTCTTCGCTCGGCAGGCTCCCCGCCGCCTTCCGGAACTTGCCCCGCCCGTCGTTCAAATACAGCCGGTCCTGAAGCGCCGGCGACATCGGAGAGAATTCGCTACCGCCGCTGACGACGTATAAGTCGAGGTCTCCGTCACCGTCGGCGTCGAAGAACACGGCGCCCAGGTCCTCCGATGTGGCGTCCGCCTCGAACAGCTTCTCGTTGGTGCTCACGAATCGGCCGTCCGGCTGCTGAATCAGCAGTTTGCCGGCCTGACCCTTCGCGCCCCCGATGAACATGTCGTCCAGCCCGTCGCCGTTGACGTCGCCGACCGCCAGCATCGGCCCTTCGGTCGAGAGCAGCTTCGGAATCAGGGGCTCACGGTCGAAGTCCACAAACTCGTTCTCGTGGTGCAGGTAGGGCAGCGCGACGGCGTCCGTGACGTCCCTGAGGAGCGGCCTGCGCTGGGGGCCTCGCGACGGCGGGTGCCCGCTGGGCTGCCGGAGCGAGGCTCCCAGCGCGGGCCGCTCGGCGTCGGACTGCCGCAGCGTCACGCGCTGGTTCGCCGCGACGCGCGTCAGCAAGCTCACTCGGCCGTCCCGATCCGGCCACTCGACCTTCAGCGAATCGAGCGTGTCGCGTAGCCCGACCCCGAACGTGAGGGTGTAGTCCACGCTCGACTGGAAGCCGCGCGTGGGCTCCTCCTCCTGGAAGAACTGCTGCGTCCCACTCCACAGCGTGACCTTGGCGCCGATGGCGAACCGATTGGCACCGGTTCCCTCGAGCCGCACCTGCAAGAACCGGTTCTGCGTGAGCGTACGGGCGTTGTTCCGGTAGACGAATGCCTCCTGGTTGACGTTGTTCACGACCAGGTCGAGCGTCCCGTCGCCGTCCAGATCCCCGTACGCCGCGCCGTTGGAGAAGCTCGGCGTGTCGAGGCCCCAGGTCGCACTCTCGTTCGCGAAGGTCAGGTCGCCCCGGTTGCGAAACGCGTAGTGCGGCAGTTTGGTCGAGGTCATCGCGTCGACCAGGCGCTGGAAATCCACACGTGCACCGCGCGTGGCCTGGACCATGGTCGCCCGGCTCGCGAGAAACGCGATGTAGTCCTGGGACGTGACGTCTTTGGCGAGGCCGTTCGTCACGTAGATGTCCTTGTAGCCGTCGAGATCGAGATCCGCGATGAGGGGGCTCCAGCTCCAGTCGGTCCGCGCCACGCCCGCCAGCTGGCCGATGTCCGAGAACGTGCCGTTGCCGTTGTTGAGATGGAGCATGTTGCGCGTGAACTGGTAATGGAAGCCGTTCTTCACCTCGTTCTGGAGCCGGTTCCAGTCCTCGAACGAGGTGGTCGTCTTGAGCCGGTGCTCATCGTCCGGCAGCATGTCCACCACGTAGATGTCGGGCCAGCCGTCGTTGTTCAGGTCCGCGATGTCGAGGCCCATCGACGACAGGCTGATGTATGGCATCTCCTGCTCGAGCCGCTCGGCGAACGTGCCATCGCCCTTGTTGATGTAGAGATAGTCCCGCTCGAAGAAGTCGTTGGCGACGTAGATGTCGGGCCAGCCGTCGCGGTTCACGTCGCTCACACCCACCCCCAGGCCGAGACCGATCTCGCTCCCGTAGATGCCGGCCTGCTCGCTCACGTCGACGAAGTGCCCGCCGTCGTTGCGATACAACCGATGGCCGCCGAGCGGGTCACGGACCGTGCGGGTGTTTTTCAGGTCGAAGCCCGCGACCGGCCGCGGCGAGTTGTTGATCACGAACAGGTCGAGATCGCCGTCGCGGTCGTAGTCGAAGAACACCGCTTGGGTCGAGTAGCCCGTGTCGGCCACCCCGTAGGCGGCCGCTTGCTCGACGAAGGTGGGGACGCCGTGGGCGTTGAGGCCCTGGTTGATGTACAGCTCGTTGGCCCGGAGCTTTGGGTCGAGGCCGGCGTGGCAGACGTAGATGTCGAGCAGGCCGTCGCCGTTCACGTCGGCCAGCGTAACGCCGGTGGTCCATCCCTTGCTGTGCAGGCCGGCCTCGGCCGTGACGTCCCGAAAGCGGAACTTTCCTTCGTTCAGATACAGCCGGGTGCCGCCCTGATTCGAGGTGAGCACGATCTCCGGGAGGCCGTCGCCGGTCAAGTCGCCGAGGGCGACGCCACCGCCGTTGTAGTAATTGCGGTAGGTGAAGATGTTCAGGTCGTGGGTGTCGCTGAGGCGATTCTCGAAGCGGACGCCGGTGTAGCTCGAGGGCAGGAGGGTGAACAAGTGGCCGTCGGCGGGGGGCGGGGCCGGGGCGGAGGCGGCAGAGCAACCGACCAGCAGGCAGAGCGCGGACACAAAACGATATAGGGGCGCAGCACGCTGCGCCCCTACTCGATCGCTTACAACCTCCAGAACCTTCAGAACCTTCAGAACCTTCCCGCTCAGTACCCGGGATTCTGGGTCAACAGGGGGTTGGCGTCGATCTGCGACTGTGGAACCGGCATCAGGACGTAGTAATCCGGCCTGGGCTGCTTGCCGCCGACCAACGACGGGTCATCCGCCCGGTTGGTGTAGCCGCCGAACCGGATCAGGTCCTGGCGCCGCTTGTTTTCGCCCAGCAATTCGAACAGCCGCTCTTTGAGGATCAACGCGTCACTCACCGCCCCGACGAGCGGAGGCGCGACGGTATCCCGCCGGGCCCGCAGCGAGTCGAGCAGTGCCAGCGCAAGGGCATCGTTCCCCAGCACGTGCTCCACCTCGGCCTTGATCAGATAGATCTCGCCGAGGCGGAACCAGGCGAAGTCGTTGCCGCTGTTCTGCGCCACGTGGTTCGGGTCAGCCGGCCACTTGTAGATGCGGCCCCCCTCCCCTTCCGTGGCCGCACGGATGTTGTGAATCGTATCGGTGAAGATCAGGCGGTGAGTGCTCTCCCAAACGGGGCCGTAGTTATCGGGGGCGCCCCCTGCGCACCCCGGCCGTACACAAGCGAACGCGCCGGAGAGCACGTCGTTCTGTGGTCCGATCAGGACCACGCGCCGCCGCTTGTCCGTCGAGTCGAAGGCGTTGTAGGTCTGCGCTTGGATCGCGAATCCGTTCCAGGGTGCAAGCGGGGCGTACTGGTTGTAGTGCAGAATTGCCATCGCGTAGTCCATCCCGAGCCCGTCCGCGGCGATGAACTTCACAACAAAGATGTTCTCCGGCGAGTTGTTATTGTCGGCGCGGAAGTTCTGGGGGAACGAGTCGGCCAGCCGGTAGTTGCCGGAATTCAGCAGACGATCCGACGCGGCGATAGCGGCCTGGCACGCATCCCCGCCGGTCACTGTAATGCCCGAGCAGGAGTTGTACCCCGTGGCGTTGATCCCGCCGCTGCCGCCGGCGCCTTCCTTCGTGAACACGCCGGCGTTCACGTACATGTTGGCCAGGATCGCGTCCGCGCCGCCCTGGGTGAAGCGCCCGTTTTCTTCCACGGGACGCGTGGCGGGGAGCCCCGAGTCGCGCGCCGCGATCAGCTCCTTCTCGATGAAGTCGAACACCTCCCGGCGCGTGTTGCGCGGGTGCTTCGCGAGCTCGGTCGTGGTGACGATCGGCACGCCGCCGAAGAAGTCCATCAGCAGGTAGTAATAGAAGGCGCGCAGCGCCCTGACCTCAGCGATGATCGACGCCTTGTTCGCGACGGTGACGTTCTGGACCGCGCTGAGGAACAGATTGGCGCGCGCGATGCCGGCGTAGGGGTTGTTCCAATCCCCGTTGAAGAAGTTGCTGGTGGCGATGCTGTTGGGCGTCCAGGTCATGTTGTGCAAGTCGATCCACTGGCCGTTATCGTTCCAGTCCGAGCCGCGGATCGGCACGACCATCTCGTCCGTGGTGATCTCGTTCACGTCGTAGAGGCCGCCCTCCGGCGTCGTGGTACGCAGCTGCGCGTACACGCCGGCCAGCGCCGCCAACACCTCCCCTTCGTTGGTGAAGAAATTGCTGGTCGAGATGAGACTCAGCGGCGTCTCATCCAGGTTGGTGCACCCCTGCAGCGGCACCAGCAGCGCCAACAGCCCTGCCGCTCCGATCGACGCCTTCACAAAGAATCGCTTCATGGGACCAGAGCCTCCTCAAAACATGAGACGCAGGCCACCCGTGATGGTCCGGGGCCGCGGATACGTAAGGTAATCGATGCCACGCACCGCCGTTCCAGTGCCGGAGAACACCTCGGGGTCGAGCCCGGAATAACCGGTCAGGAGCAGCAGATTGTCGGCCGACACGTACAGCCGCGCGCTGCGCGCCGACCGCGTCAGCACCGGCAGGTCGAGATCATAACTCACCGTAATGTTCTGGAGGCGCACGAACGTGCCGCTCTCGATCCAGCGCGATGAGTAGATCGCCGGCTCGTGGATTCCGGTCGGATCGCTCAGGGCGGACCGCAGGAAGTTCTTGCCCTGCAGCGCGTCGCTCTGCGTGGCGTAGACCAGCGCCGAGTTGTTGAACACGTCCCCGCCCACTGACGCCCGCACGAAGAGGGAGACGTCGAACTTGCCCCAGGTCAGCTGATTGTGGAACCCGAGGGTGAAGTCGGGATTGGCGTTGCCGATCACACGGTAGTCCGCAGCGGCCGGCCCCGAGCCCAGCGTCGTCTTCCCGAGCCCGGTCGTCGCATCAATGGCGGCGCACCCGACCGTTGCAACGCTACACTGGAACACCTGCTTCCCCGCGCTGTCGACGCCGAGGAAGACGGGGCCCCAGAACGTGCCGAGCGGATAGCCCGGGCAATTGAGGGGTTTTGAGTTGGGATCGCATACCAGGATGCGCTCGGCGTTCTGGCCGCTCTGCCCCTGCCCGCTGACGGGTCCCGTCGTGTAGGAGGGGCAGGATACCGTCAGCTTGGTCACCGGATCCACCGTGCAGGCACCGAGGTCCGTCACTCTGTTCCGCTCGGCCGCGAATACGACGCCGGAACGCCAGACGAGACCCGGGTGCGAGACCAGGACCGCGTCGAGCGAGACCTCGAGTCCGCTGTTGTGCAGCCTGCCCGCGTTGATGAGCTGTTGGGAAGCGAGCGCCGGCTGCGGCACGTCGATCGTCAGCAGCAGGTCCTTGGTGTTTTTGACGTAGTACTCGACGCTCCCCGAGAGCCGGTTGCTCAAGAGGCCGAAGTCGACGGCCGCGTTGACCTGGGAGGTCTGTTCCCACTTGAGGTCCTTGTTGCCGTTGCTGTTGGGGGTGACGCCACTATGTGGCACGTCGCCCCACGGGTAGTTGGCGCCGGTGCCACTCGTCAACGTGATCTGCGAGGTATACGGATCGACGCCCGGGTTACCCTGCAGTCCCCAGCCGACCCGCAGCCGCAGGTCCGAGAACGGCCCACCCTGGAGGAACTTTTCCTGACTGAGACGCCACGACGCGGACAGCGCCGGGAACAGTCCCCACTTGTGCCCGACCGCGAACTTGGACGAGCCATCGTAGCGCACCACGCCCGTCAAGAAGTAGCGGTCCTTGAACCCGACGTTGGCCCGCCCGAAAAAGGACGCGAGCCGAAACTCGTAGGTGCTGTCGCTGGCGTTTCTGGTGGTGGCGGCACTGAGATTGTTGAAGCCGTACGTGTCGGTGAAGAACCCGATGCCCTCGGCCTGCACCCAGTTGCTCCTGAACTTGCTGTACTCGTACCCGCCCACGACGTCGAGGCTGTTGGCGTCGCCGAACTGACGCTGGTACGTGAGCTGCGTCTGGATCGTCTGGGTGGCGTTGTCGAGGCTCTGCTGCTGCGCGAGCCCGTTCCCCAAGGACACGCCTACCGGGCTCGCGTTGGGGTAGTACTCCTGCCGGTCACCACTCGAGTGGTCCAGCCCGACGTTGACCCGCGCCGTCAGACCGGGCGCCACGTCCAAATCGGCGCTGGCGTTGCCCAAGGTGCGGGTCGTGTGGCCGATGTCGATGAGCTGATTCGCCAGCGCCACCGGGTTGAACACCGAGCTGCCCTTGGGATCGTAGTAGTGCGTCCCGAGAGAATCGGTGTAGGTGATCGGTTGCGTGGGGTTGAAGACGGCCATGTTCTGGAACACGCCGCCTTGGAAGCCACCCTGGTTCTCGTAGGTGAGGTAGGTGTTGTTGAGGCGCGAGGTCGTCACGTTGACGCCGATCCGCAGCCGACCGTTGAGATCCGAGTGGGTGGCGCTCAACCTACCCTGAATCCGCTCGAGGCCGGTGGAGAGCGTCACGCCCTCCTCCTTCGCGTAATTCAGGGACGCGCGATAGCGCGTCGCTTCGCTCCCGCCGGAAAACGCCAGGTTGTGATTGTGCGTCACACTGGTCCGCGTGATGGCGGACGCCCAGTCGGTGTTGGCGGGGCCCAGCGTCGCTAGCGAGGGACTCAGGGCATTGAAGGTGGCCGACGAGTCCTTGAAGTGTAGGGTGAAGACCGTGTCTGTCGCCGGATGTCTGCCATTGAAGTCGGTCGAGTCCTTCCGCCAAGCGGCAACCGAGCCGTTGACAAACTGGCGGAACTCCGCGCCGGTGAGCACCGGCAGGCGTTTCGCCGGGCTCGCGGCCGCCACGTAGCCGTCGTACTCGAAAGACGGACCGCCGCTCGATTGCCCCTTCTTGGTTTCGATCAGGATCACCCCGTTCGACGCCCGGCTACCGTAAATCGCTGTCGCCGCCGCATCCTTGAGCACCGTGATCGACGAGATGTCGGAGGGGTTGAGCAGGTTCAGCGGGTTGCGCGGCAGCATCGGGTCGCCGAACACGCCCATCGCCTGCGGCTCGGTCGGCACGTTGTTGATCGGCACGCCGTCGATGACGTACAGCGGCTCGTTGGTCGCGCCACCCACGCCGATGGAGCTGCCGCCGCGGATGAGCACCTGTCTCCCGGCGCCGGGCTCGCCGTTGTCCTGCGTGATGTCCACGCCCGCTGCCCGGCCCTGGATCATCTGATCGACGTTGGTCTGCACGCCGACATTCGCCGCGGCGGCGTCGACCGTCGAGACCGATCCGGTGATCGCCTCCCGGCGCTGCGTGCCGTACCCCGTCACCACCACCGGCTCGAGAATCGCGGCCGCCGGAAGCAGGGCGAGATCCAACGTGGCCGCGCCACCCGCCGCGACGGTCACGTCCTGGAATTGGGACCCGTACCCGATCCGGGTCGCGCGCACGCGGTGCGCGCCCGCGCGAATGCCGACCAGCCGGAAGGTGCCGTCGCTCTTCGAGAGCTCGCGATTCGGCGTTCCGGCGATCGCCACTTCGACGTTGGCGAGGGGTTGCTGGGTCGTCTGGTCGGTGACCTTCCCGGTGATCGTGCCCGTGGAATCCTGGGCGCTGAGTGGTACCGCCAGGAACAGACCAGCGACCAGCGCTGGAGCGAGATGACGGACAAGTGTCATACGTCTGTGCCCTCTACCGGTGGAAGTGGAAGTACCGCCGTCGCTTGCTTTCCCCCTCTATCCTTCCCTTGAACGGGGCGTTGTCAAGGACCCCTCAGGTGGCGTCGTACCCGGCGAATTCCCCGCGCTGGTACACGTTGCCCTTGTACTCCTGGTCGGCGTGGATCCCGACCTTGGAGGTGTAATACGCCCGCACCGTCCAGCCCTTGAGCTGCTGGAAGAAGTGCTCAGCAGCGGTCTTGGGGTCGTGATCAGCCGCGGCCAGCTTCGTGAGCACGGCGACCCGTTGCTCGGGCGAGCCCTGCATGAAGGCTTTCCCGTTCAGCTCCTGTGACAGGGCGTCGACCGCGGCGAGGCCGGAATGCCATTTGACCTTCTCGTCGGCGTCCAGCGACTCGGACAGCCGAAAATCGATGTAGGTCGCCACACCCGCGACGCGCGCGCCGGGAGAATGGGCGTCGGTGGGTATGATCAAGTCCGAAAGCTCGTCGAGCAGCGCGAACTCGGGCCCCGTGAAAAATTTGGGGGCGCCCTGAAGGATGGGTGTTGTGGGCGGAGCCGCCGCCGGCCCGAGATGGAGCAACGGAGTGGCGAGCGCCGCCGCGGTCACCTCGAGCATCTCGCGGCGCGAGAGCCCCTCTTGCGGATCGACGCGGTGGTCGCTCATAGGTTCCCCTTTTTGAATTCGCCCGCCAGGTACTCACAGGAGCGCCACGCCAGCGCCATGATGGTCCACGTCGGGTTCTGGCACGACGCGCTTACATGACTGGACCCGTCGACGACAAACAAATTCTTCACGTCGTGCGACTGCTGGAACTGATTCAGCACCGAAGCCTTGGGATCGCTCCCCATCCGCGCCGTGCCCAGCTCGTGAATCGACCACCCCTCGGTGAGCATCTTTTCGTCCGTGCCCACGACCTCGATCCCCGCGGCCTCGAGCATCTCGCGCCCGGCGACCACCATATCCTCGCACATCTTCTTCTCGTTGTCGCCGAACTGATAGTGGAAGCGCAATGTGGGGATCCCCCAGGCGTCCTTCGCGTCGGGATCGAGGTCGACGTAATTCTCGTAGCGCGACAGCACCTCTCCGAAGCCGCCCATCCCAATGAACGCACCGGCGTGGTCGCGCACATCTTTCTTGAATTGCGCGCCGAATCCCGGGGTCCCGAAGGCGTTCCCCGGGAAGATCGAAAAGCCTCCGCTCCCTTCGAAGCCGTAGCCGCGCACGAATCCCGGCTGACGGTCCTTCAGGTTACGGAACCGCGGGATGTAAAACCCGCCGGGCCGGCCGTCGTCGAGGGTGGGCGGCTTGCCGACGAGGTCTTTCACGAGTCCGGTGACGCCGGGCCCCATCACATGCTCGCAGAAGTTGTGGCCCACGTGCCCGCTCGAGTTGCCGATCCCGTTGGGATGCTGCGGCGAGCGCGACAGCAACAAGAGCCGGGCCGATTCGAGGGTGGACGCACCCACGATCACGACCTTCGCCTTGGCTTCGTAGGACTTGCGTGTGCCGCTGTCGACGAACGCCACGCCGCGCGCCTTCCCGCTGTTCGGGTCGACGAGCACCTCGTGCGCGATCGAGTTGGTGCGGATCGTCAGATGCCCGGTGTCCATGGCCGGGTAGATCAAGCCGGTCGGCGAATCGAACGCGGCGTGGATGTCGCACCCGCCCGGCCGCCGGTCGCACGCCCCGCGGCCGTAGCACTTGCTGCGGTACTTATTGTGCTTCAAGCCGTCGGTGGTGACGCCGGCGCGGTACGGCGTCAGCACGCGTCCCATCTTCTTCAGTCCCTCGCGCAGCTTCACCTCGCCGAACGAGAGCTTGTTGGGGCGCTGAAACAGGCTGTCCGGCAGCTGCGGCAGGTTTTCCTTCACGCCGGAGATGCCGAGGTAGCGGTCGACCCTGTCGTAATAAGGCTCGATGTCGGCGTAGGAGATCGGCCAGTCGTCGCCATACCCGTCGTGCGTTTTCCCCTTGAAGTCGTAATCGGAGAGGCGCAGCGCCAGACGGCCCCAGATGTTGGTCTTGCCGCCGAGCGCGCGTGCGCGCACCCAGGCGTACTTCGTCCCGGTGTAGGGATGATCCTTCTCGTCGACGAGGATGTTCTTGACGTAGTCGGACCCGCCCCACCCGCCGACGTAGGACATAACGTGCTTGAACGTGCTCCCTTTGGCGTAGGGAGGCGTCCGGATGGTGTACTCGTTGAACGACAGAGAGTGGTATCCCGGCGGCGCGTCGCCCCGGCGGGGGTGATCGTAGGGCCACTGCATCGAGCGCAACTCCTGCTCGATCGGCAGCTTCTTGCCGGCCTCGAGCATGAGCACGTCCATGCCTTGCTCGGTGAGGACGTGGGCGGCCATGCCGCCGGCCGCGCCCGAGCCCACGATCACGGCGTCGTAGGTCTTGGACAGGTCGACGTCCTGGGACAGCGGCGGGGGGGTCTTCACCGAGGTCATCTGAGCCTTCCTTCTGTCTCTGTCTGGAGGCGTGTCGGATGGTGCCCAAACTGCGGGCGATAGGCGCACCAGCGCAAGGCCAGAGCGCCGCGTAGTTTGTGAGCGATATGAAACGCCCGACCCTCGCCGCCTTCCTCTTGTTGTGCGCCCCAATCCGGCTCCCCACTCAGACCCGCACGTTCACACACGCCGATACCTTGCGCGGCTCGTACACGACCGCCGGACGGGCGTGGTGGGACGTGACCTTCTACGACCTCCGCGTCGCCATCAGCCCGACCGACTCGAGCATCCGGGGATCGAACGGCATCTCGTACCGTGTGCTTCAACCCTCGAGCGACATGCAGATCGACCTCATGATCCCGCTCGAGGTCGACAGCATAGTGCAGGACGGCCGGGCCGTGCCGTTCCGGCGCGACGGGAACGCGTTCTTCGCCCAGCTCGAGGCGCCCCAGACTGAGGGGTCCACTAAGACCATCACGGTTTTCTATCACGGGAAGCCCCAGCCCGCCAGGCGACCGCCCTGGGATGGCGGCTTCACCTGGACCTCGGACAGCCTGGGTCGCACCTGGGTCGTGACCACCGACCAGGGGCTCGGCGCGAGCGTGTGGTGGCCCAACAAGGATACGCAGGCGGACGAGCCGGACAGCCAACGCATCGCTCTCACTGTACCGGACGGGCTGATCGACGTGTCGAACGGGCGGCTGCGCCAGACCATTCCCAACGCCGACGGCACGACGACCTACGAGTGGTTCGTGGTGAATCCGATCAATAACTACGCGATCGCCGTGGCCGCCGGGAGCTATGCGCACTTCAGCGACACACTCCAGGGGGAGCGGGGGCCGCTGACGCTCGACTTCTGGCCGCTCGACTATCACGTAGAGGCGGCGCGACGCCAGTTCGTCCAGGCCCGGTCGATGCTGCAATGCTTCGAGCACTGGTTCGGGCCGTATCCCTGGTACGAGGACGGCTACAAGCTCATCGAGGTGCCGCACTCAGGGATGGAGCATCAGAGCGCGGTGGCGTACGGCAACTGGTACGCCAACGGGTATCGGGGGCGCGACTTGTCGGGGACCGGCCTGGGACTCAAGTGGGACTTCATCATCGTGCACGAGAGCGCCCACGAATGGTTCGGCAACAGCATCACGGCGAAGGACGAGGCCGACATCTGGGTGCACGAGGGCTTCGCGAACTACGCCGAGAACCTCTATACCGAGTGTCTGTTCGGCCGCGACTCGGGAGCCGCGTACGTGATCGGGACCCGGCGCGGCATCAAGAACGACATCCCCATCATCGGCCCCTACGGCGTGAACGCCGACGGCTCGGGTGACCGCTACCCCAAGGGTGGCAACCTGCTCCACACGATCCGCCAGATCGTGGGCGACGACGAGAAGTGGCGCGGCATCCTGCGCGGGCTGAATAGGACCTTCTGGCACCAGACGGTGACGAGCGCCCAGATCGAGACCTACATCTCCCGGCACGCCGGCACGGACTTGACGGGGGTGTTCGATCAGTACCTGCGCACGACGATGGTTCCCGTGTTCGAGTACTGGATCGCCGGGAACACGCTTCACTATCACTGGAGCAACGTCGTCCCCGGATTCGCCATGCCGGTTCGGGTCACGCTCTCCGGGTCGGGCTTCAGAGTGATTGGGCCGAAGGAGGCGTGGCAAACGGCGCGGCTGCGGCTTGCAGGCCCCGTCGCGTTCCGGGTGGATTCGAATTACTACGTGAGCGTGCGCGATGTCGGCGGGCCTCCGCCAGCCTCGACGAGTCCAGAGTCGCCGTAGGTCGTACCTCGAACCGATGGGGAACGCACTCCAGTCAGTGGGGGACGAAGCGGGCCGAATCTCCCTCCACCACCACGTCGTAACGCCGGCCGCGCGACGCGATGTTTCGCAACACGAGCCGGGTGATCCGCGACGGCAGCACGGGCCGGAACGCGGATCGCAGGCCCTCACGCCCGAGTCGCAGTCCCGACCAGCCGAACACGACCTGCTGCAGGAACGCTCCCGCACCCGTGAGAAAGTGCACCGCTTGGTTGGTAGGCGTTTCGGCGAGCGCGTCGAACGGCGGTCGCAGATGATCGCGGTAGGAGAGGGGCAGCAGCGTATCGACCAGCGCCCGGTCGCCCAGCTCGGCGGCGATCGCCGGGTAGAGGCTCGTGGTCATCATCGCGCCGGAGCCTTCTTTCAGGAGTCGTCCGATCGCTGCCTCCAGGTCGTTGCGCTTCGTCTGCTCGCTCATTGGGATGCCGAGCGGATAGGCGAGCAGCGGCACCACCGAGCCACGCTTGTCCGGCGATGCACCTTCGTACGTCGGGTGATACTGGCCGGCGGAATCGAACGGGATGGACAGCCCCGCCGCCACGCGGCTCCATGTGGGGTGGGGTGCGCGGCCCAAGCGGCGGCTCGCGAGCACCGCGAACTCGAGGTTCTGGCGCGCGATGGCGTTGGTGTAGGTGTCGTTGCCGATGCCGATCAGGCCTTCGTCCACCGACACGACGTGATGGATACCGTAGCGGCGCGTGCTCGAGTCGAACGTCGCCCGGCTCGCCCAGAAGTCGGCCGTCGCGGCTAGCACCGGGTAGCCGTACCGCGCCAGCCAGGCCGAGTCGCCCGTGGCAACGTAGTACTGCCACTGAGCAAGGGCGACGTCTCCGGTCACGTGATTCTCGTACAGCGCGTTCTGCCACGCGAAGCGGGGTGTCGTCTCCTCGCCGAGCTCGTCCGACTCCCACGGATACATCGCGCCGCGGTATCCGTGGCGGGCGGCGTTGCGGCGCGCTGCACCCAGCGCCCGGAAGCGGAACCCCACCATCGAGCGGGCGATCGCGGGATGGAGCACGAGCAGGGACGGAAACATCCAGGTATCCGCGTCCCAGAATACGTGCCCGTAGTAGCCCGCGCTCGAGAGTCCCATCGGCGGGATGCTCTCGTCCGAGCCCTCGCGCGCGCTGGCGAGCAGGTAGAACAGCATCGCGTGAATGACGCGCTGCAGCTCGGGGTCTCCTTGCACGACGATGTCCGTCTGCCACAGGCGGTGCCAGGCGGCGGTGTGGTCGGCGACGAGAGCGCGGTACCCGCGCGCCGCGGCGCGTCGTACTACCGCGCGCGCCCGCGCCAGCGGATCGGATCGGTCGCGCGACCACGCGACGCCCGCGAGCTTCGTGAATGTGACGGACTCGCCCGGCGCGGCGTCGAACGAGA
>Ga0209160_1003021_pt1 | contig 13865 bp, 11 predicted proteins | sample GraSoiAngelo_153_FD_186167 | JGI IMG/M metagenome (GOLD analysis project Ga0209160, IMG submission 186167) | Grasslands soil microbial communities from the Angelo Coastal Reserve, California, USA - 14_1009_12_40cm (SPAdes) (version 2) | ecosystem: Environmental > Terrestrial > Soil > Grasslands ...
CCGGCGCAGGAGCCGCGACATCGCATCGACCTCTTCGTGGCTGATTCCTCCGGCGGGCTCATCGAGGAGGACCAACCGTGGCCCGGAGACCAGCGCCCGCGCAAGCTCGACTCGCTTCTGAATGCCAAAAGGCAGCACAGCGACGGGTCGCTCCGTGTACTTTCCGAGCCCCACGAAATCGATCATGTCGAGCGCGCGCTTGCGGGATGCGGCCTCGGCGCTCACCGCGTTCGGCAAAGGAACGGACGCCTGCAGCCATCCGCTCTTCGTGTGCACGTGGTCACCGACCATCACGTTTTCGAGCACCGTCATCGATCGGAACAGCGCAACGTTCTGGAACGTGCGAGTGAGCCCGTGCCGGATCACGTGGTGGGAGCGGATGGACTGCACCGAGCGGCCTTCGATCGTCACGGCGCCGGCGCTCGGCCGGTATACCCGCGTGATCACGTTGAACAGCGTCGTCTTGCCGGCGCCATTGGGCCCAATCAACGCGACGACCTCGCCGGCCTCGACCGCGAAGGACAGGTGGTCCAGGGCGACGACCCCTCCAAAACGGACGCTGAGGTCGCGGACTTCGAGGAGCGCCACAGCCGAAGTCTAAGTTCGGCCCGCCGCCAATTCCATTAGTCGCTTGGCCACGACCGGAGGATCAATTCGACGGCACGCGTGTCAGACTCCGCGCGTTATGGATTCCTTAGCCATCCGGCGACTCTCCAGGTCGTGGGGAACGCCGGTGCTGGCCGCGGTGATGCTGCTCGCATCGTGCGGTGGGGAGGGTGCGCCAAGCGGCGCCAACACCGCGTCGGCGCCGGGCATCACGGCGACCACCATCACAGTCGGAAGCCACCAACCTCTGACCGGACCGGCGGCCTCCGGATACAGCGAGATCTCGCAGGCCTCGAACGCCTATTTCCGGTGGGTCAACGACCACGGCGGCGTCTACGGAAGGCAGATCAAGTACCTCTACGTAGACGACGGCAGTGACCCCCAGGCAACATCGACAGTCATCCGCAAGCTCGTGCTTCAGGACAAGGTCTTCGCCCTCTTCAACGGATTCGGCACGCCGACCCACCTTGCGGTGGTCGACTACCTGACCTCGGAGAAGGTCCCCGACTTGTTCGTGGCTTCGGGCTGCGATTGCTGGAATCAGCCGGCGAAGTATCCGCAGACGTTCGGCTGGCAGCCGGACTACATCATCGAAGGCAAGGTCACCGGCAAGTACGTCAAGGACAACTTCTCCGGGCAGAAGGTCGGCTACCTGTATCAGGACGACGACTTCGGCCAGGGCGGGGTGAGCGGGCTCGACTCGCAGATCTCACCCGGCAATGTCGTGTCGCGGGAGAAGTACGTGCCGACCAACACCGACCTCGCGCCGCAGCTGGCCACCCTGCGGCAGGCCGGCGCGACGGTGGTCGTGCTCTACACAACGCCCCCGTTCACCGCGATCACCTTGCTCACCGCCGCCGGGATGCACTACAACCCGACGTGGGTCGTGAGCAGCGTCGGGGCAGACCCGACGACGCTCGGGGGATTGCTGCTCAATTACTCCAACGGAGCGGTCGGAGCGCAGGCGCTGAACGGCATCGTGACGTCCGGATACCTGCCTGCGACTTCCGATACCTCGAATGACTGGGTCGTGCTCTTCAGGCAGATCCACGACAAGTACATCGCGTCGCTGCCCTTCGACGGCAACGTCGAGTACGGCATGGCAGTCGCCTACTCGTTCGTCCAGCTGATGAACAGGGCAGGTCGTAACCCGAGTCGGCAGGACGTCGTAACCGCGCTGCAAAAAGGACAGCTCGACCAGGGACCCGGACTGGTGCCGTTCGGATACTCCTCGAGCAGCCACCTCGGTTATCAAGGGGTGCGAATGGCAGTCATCCAGGATGGCGCCGCGAAGTACACAGGATCCGTTTACGTCGCGACGGTGAGCGGCTCGGTCACCTCATGCAGCGGCTGCGCATCGAAGACGATGCCGGCCAACGGAATCCCCTAGCCGTCGAGGCTCAGTCACGCGGCTCGGGATGGTCTCCGTGCTCCGGTAGTTCCAGCGGCTCCTCAGGTGCGCTCAGCTCCGGATACCCTGCGTCGGGCGCCCCAGTTCCCCACTCGATGGGAGGTCCCCACTCGGCAGCCGGCAGCTCGGGCTCGGACGCCGCCGCTGGTTCGGCAGGCATTTGCGGGGCCCCGTACACGGGCTCGGGCCAGGCGGAGGGAGCCGGCGTCTGCGGCGAGGCGGGGGGTGGGGTTCCGAACCCTGCCGAATAGTCGGGTCGCGTCGCACGATGCACGACGGCCGCGGATGGAAGCGCAACGGCCCGTGGGCGCCGCACGACGCTGAACAGCCAGTAGACGAGGGCGAGGGCGATCGCCAGGGCGCCGGCGACCGGAAGGAAGACGAACGGCGGCTTGGAGATGACATCGAATCCGTTCAGGGTGGCCGCGACCGGCGAGGCAATCGGGGTCACGGTCGGGTTCACGTCAGGCGAGGCGGTTGGGGATGCGGTCGGGGGAGTCGGCGACGCGGAGGGTGTGGCCGTGGCGCTCTCGAGATTGAAGTTGGCGCACGGGTTCGGCGGCACGGTGGCGCAAAGCTTGTGCACGCCGGGCGCGTCCGCCGAAAACGGCTTGACGCGCGTGTTGAAGCTGCCGTTGTTGTCCGCGGTCGCCCCGCCCGCGACCTTGTTCTGCTGGTCCCAGTAAAGGGTGACCTGCTCGTTGGGCAGGAACTGCCCGCCGGTCACATTGATCACGGTGTTCGCAGCGCCGTCGGTGACGTCGAGGGAAAGGAACGCGTTGACCGGTATCGGCGATGGCGAAGGGGGACACGGGGTCGCGCCCGATGCAGTTCCGCCGCACTCGGCTCTTACCGAGGGTGCGTGGACGAAGAGAAATGTGGCCGAGGCTGCTGCGGCGAGCATCACGATGGCTGGAACAAAACGAGGGGACCCCGGGACACGCATTGAAGCGCGGGAACGATAGCAGAGCCGGGTTGGTTACACAGGCGGCCAGGGAATTGACCATGCCGAGGTCGGCTCAGGGAAGCGCCAGAGGGGATCGAGCACCCCGCGCAGCCGGCGCTTGAGCATGCGAACCTCCGGGGGGCTGAGCAAAGCCTTGAACGTTTCGGCGAGACCTCCGCGCTGGACCTCGACCAGCGCGCGCTCGATGTCATCACACATTTCGGTGGGCAGCGGCTGTCCGGAAAAATCCCAGATGACCGTCCTGAGCTTGTTGTCGACGTGGAACGTGAGGCCGTGGTCGATCACCCAGACGTTGTCCTCCGCGTCAAAAAGGCAGTGCCCCGACTTGCGGTCGGCGTTGTTGGCGATCACATCGAACAGCGCGACGCGGATCCACGTATCGTCGCGCGACTTGTTTTCGCCCAAGAAGTGGCGTCCGTCCGCCTCGACGAACAGCTGCATCGCGCCGACACCATGCGGCGCCTTCTGCCGCACGACGGTGGGGGGGATCCTCGGCCAGCCCAGGACCTTGCTCAGCTCGTACGCCGCGACCTCGCGCTGGTACAGCGTGCCGGCCTCGAAGTCCCAGAGAGGGGATTCGCCGCGCGCCGGCTTGTAGACGGCGCGAAGTTCCGATGGCCGGTGGGGTCCCAAACGGGCGAGGAACGTGTAGTTCGATGCGCCGTGCAGGAGGCCGAGGATCTTGACTTCGGGCAGCCCGGCCAGGAGCTGCTCGGTGGCGTCAGAAGATCGGTCGGGCACCGTTCATGACCGGGCACGGGTGGCCTGATGCGTCCATGGGCAGTCCGCAACGCGGGCACAGCTTGCGCCCGGCCGAAAGCACCGACTCGGCCTGCTTCGAAAAGGCCAGGACCTGGTCGTGGCTGAGCCAGAACCGGACGCTCGGCGCGTCGACGGCTTCGGTGGCCTCGGTCGATTCGCCGACGGCGGCCTGGCTGGCGACCAGGACGAACATGCGGCGTGCCTCGTGATACCCGAGACCCATCTCTCCGATCTGCCACTCTGGGTCGCCGGGCTCCGGTGACCCGGACGCGGCCGTCCTCTCGACCTCCTGCGCCTCGATCTGCTGGGTCTCGAGCATCTGGTGCAGGCGCAGGATCAAGGCCTGGACCTGTGACTTCTCACAGCCCAACGTCAGGGAGCGCCCCGAGCCCGTCGCAAGGAGGAAAAACCGGCGCTGGCCCGGATCGCCGACGGCCGCGACCTCGATGCGGTCGACGGGATCCAACTCGTATATGGCCATCGCCTTAAAGACTAGGGCGCGGCTTGGTTTTGCAGCCTCGAATGCTGGGAAGAAGATCAGAGGTAATCACTTCGAATTCAAACCATCCCACCTGGAGGAGCAGCGACATATGCCAAAAACCGTAGGAATCGACCTGGGGACGACCAACTCGGTCATCGCCGTCATGGAAGGCGGCGAGCCTGTGGTCATCCCTAACTCCGAAGGTTCCCGCACGACGCCCTCCGTGGTCGCATTCACCAAGTCCGGTGAAAGGCTGGTTGGCACTCTGGCTCGCCGCCAGGCGGCGGTCAACCCTGAGAACACCGTCTACTCGATCAAGCGGTTCATGGGCCGCAAGTTCGCTGAGGTCGACTCAGAGCGGAAGATAGTGCCCTACCAGGTCAAGCCGGGCAAGGACGACCGCGCCGTGGTGTTCGTCCCGAACGCCAACAAGGAATTCACCCCCGAAGAGATCTCGGCCCTGATCCTGCAGAAGCTGAAGTCAGACGCCGAGGCTTACCTGGGCGAAAAGGTGACCGACGCGGTCATCACCGTGCCCGCCTACTTCAACGACTCCCAGCGCCAGGCGACCAAGAACGCCGGACAGATCGCCGGCCTCAACGTGCTGCGCATCATCAACGAGCCAACCGCCGCTTCCCTGGCCTACGGCCTGGACAAGAAGGCGAATGAGACCATCCTCGTCTTCGACCTCGGTGGCGGCACCTTCGACGTATCCGTGCTCGACGTCGGCGACGGTGTCTTCGAGGTCAAATCCACCAACGGCGACACCCACCTCGGCGGTGACGACTACGACCGCCGCATCGTGGACTGGCTCGCCGAGGAGTTCAAGAAGCAGAACGGCATCGACCTGAAGACCGACCGCCAGGCCCTGCAGCGCCTCACCGAAGCGGCGGAGCGGGCCAAGATCGAGCTTTCGAGCCGGCTGGAGACCACCGTCAACCTACCGTTCATAACGGCGGACCAGACCGGCCCCAAGCACCTCGAGATGACCCTGACCAGGGCCAAGTTCGAGTCGCTGACGGCCGACCTGACCGAGCGCACTCGCGGGCCATTCCTGGCTGCGTTGAAGGACGCCAACCTGACACCGCAGCAGATCGACGAGGTCGTGCTGGTCGGAGGGTCCACCCGCATGCCGATCATCCAGCAGCTGGTCAAGAACCTGCTCGGCGGCAAGGAGCCGCACAAGGGCGTCAACCCGGACGAGGTTGTGGCCGTCGGGGCCGCGATCCAGGCCGGCGTGCTCAAGGGCGAGGTCAAGGACATCCTGCTCCTGGACGTCACACCCCTGTCTCTCGGCGTCGAGACGCTGGGCGGGGTGATGACCAGGCTCATCGACCGCAACACGACGATTCCGACTTCCCGATCGCAGGTCTTCTCGACCGCGGCGGACAGCCAGACGTCGGTGGAGGTCCACGTGCTGCAGGGCGAGCGCGAGATGGCGCGCGACAACCGCACGCTGGGTCGCTTCCACCTAGACGGGATTCCGCCCGCGCCCCGGGGCATGCCGCAGATCGAGGTCACCTTCGACCTCGACGCCAACGGCATCCTCAACGTCAAAGCGCAGGACAAGGGCACCGGCCGCGAGCAGTCCGTCACGATCACCGCTTCCTCGACCCTGAACAAGGACGAGGTCGACCGGATGGTCAAGGAGGCCGAGGCGCACTCGGCCGAGGACCGCGCCAAGCGCGAAGAGGTCGAGCTCCGCAACCAGGCGGACCACATGATCCACCAGGCCGAGAAGGTGATCAAGGACAACGAGTCCCGGATCCCGGAGGACGTCAAGAGCGAGGTGAACACCAAGCTCGAGGCGTTGAAGAGTGCGGCCAAGGGCTCGGACACAAAGGACCTGCAGCAGAAGATGGACGACTTCAACGAGTCGCTGCAGAAGATCGGCCAGCACATCTACCAGGGAGCAGCCAGCCCGACGGGCGGCCCGAGCGACGGCACACCGCCTGGCGAGGAGAAGAAAGAAGGAGACGTGGTCGACGCGGACTACCGCGAAGTCAATTAAGTAGATCTGATGGATGAGGGCTCGGACTTGGGTCCGAGCCCTTATTTTTTGTGCCGGTGATCGGCTATGTCAGCGCCCGGCGCCGGCTCTGGACCGCGGCCGGCCTCCTGGTCGGGGCGATGCTCGCGGGCTGGGACCTGGCGGTCGCCGCGCCGCGATTCGTCTCGCAGTTCGCAGTCAGCAACGACTTCCGTCTCGCGTACGCCGCGGCTCTCGTGGGGCTGCGCGAAGGATACGGGCGCCTCTACGACCTTTCGGCCCAACGGTCGGCGATCCTCGGGCTAGGACAGGGCTTCAACCCGCAGCCCTTCATATCGCCGCCGCCGCTGGCGTGGCTGGTGACCCCACTGACGGTCCTGCCATTCACAGCAGCCCTGGTGACCTGGTCGGTGCTCTTGATCGCTGCATTGCTGTGGACCTGGTACCTGCTGGCGCCGGGGGATGGGTTGGCCAAAGCCGCCCATCTGATGCTGTGGGTCGGCGTCTTCCCTGTCGCTTTCGGCGTCATGGTCGGCCAGCCGGGCGCCCTGGTCGCAGCTGCTGTGGCCACCGCGTGGTGGCTCATTCGCGCCGAGCGACCCGTGCTGGCAGGCCTGGCGTTGAGCCTGCTCGTCCTGAAGCCGCAGCTGGCGCTGCTCGTGCCCGTCGCGTTGCTTGTCGCGGGTTACCGGAAGACCTTTGTGTCCTGGCTCGTGGCATCGGTGGTGATCGGCGTGGTCGCCGTGGCCGTGCTCGGCGTCGACGGTGTGGCGCGCTACCGCGACGTCCTGGCACAGACGCAGACCGCGGCGTGGGACATCACGCGCCGCTATTCGATCTCCGGTCCGCTCGGCCTCGGGTTGGCGCTGCGCGCGGCCGAGCTGGCGGTCCTGGCGGTAACAGTGGTGGCCGCATGGCGCCAGCGCAACAGCCTGGAGCGCGTCATCGCCGCAGGCATCGTCGGCTCGCTCCTCTTCACCCCGTATCTGGGCTTCCAGGACTTCCTGATGCTGTTCGTGGCGGGCTGGCTCGTGATCCGGGCCGGCGCGTCGGCGGTGCAGGTCGGACTGCTGGTCGCCGGCTACGCGCTCCTCGAGCTCGCCCTGGTCGTGCTGGCGATCCCGATCCTGCTGGCAGAGCTCCTGTTGCTGGGTTCGCTCCTCTGGACATTCCGCACGTCTGGCGTCAGGGATGCGCTTCCCGGCCCTGTGATGCGCACGCCTGGCGTCAGACGTGCGTAATTCCGCGCCGCGACTGGAGCCGACGGTGGGATTCGAACCCACGACCTGCCACTTACGAGGCGGCTGCTCTGCCAGCTGAGCTACGTCGGCAATTTCATCGGTGAAATTTGGTGATGCTGCGAGCGCCTAGGCTACCATCGACTGGGGATGCGAACGCTCGACGTGGAACGACTCGCGGCCGGCGATTATGCCGTCATCAAGCCTCTCCTGGTGGAGCTGCACTTGACCGAGCAGAGCCACTACGCGGACCACCCGCAGCTGCCCCGCGAAGAGATCGAGCGGTACCTCACCCAGGTCCCATCGGCGTTTCGCGGCGAGAACGTCATCTACGCGGTGCGCGATGAGGTGGGGCAGGTCGTCGGCTTCTGCTGGATCGTGCTCTACGACCCCGGCACTGGGCTCGAGGGCGAGGTGGCGGAGCTCTACGTCGCCGAGGGCCACCGCGGCAGGGGCATCGGGGAGATGCTCGTCCGCCAGGCGGTGAGGCTCTTCGCTGAGCGCCGCGTCACCCTCGCGTACGTCTGGACGCGGCCGGACAACCAGGCCGCGGTCAAGCTCTACACGTCGGCCGGTTTTGAGCCGAACCGCCAGCTCGTCATGATCTGGTACCCGACCGAGGCGAACCTCTAAGCCCACCTACTATCAACGGATGCGTCCCGTCGTGGCCGTGGCGGCCGCACTTGTCGTGACGGCGCTGGTCTCCGCCGGGGTGACTCTGGCGGTCATGCGCACCCAGCCGAGGACCAACCCTCAAGAGGTGAACCTGCGGAACGGCGTGACCCTCACCCAGGATTCGGCCATCGTTCAGGCGGCTGCCAAGGGCCGGCCCGCAGTGGTCAGCGTCATCACTCAGCGCAAGCCCTCTGTCGTGGGCGGGTCGGGCTACCTTGCCACCACCGACGGCTACATCATCACCAACGTCAACGTGGTCGCCAACGCGAACGGCATGACGGTCCTCATACCGGGCGACTCGAAACCGCACGACGGCCGGCTGGTCGACTACGACTGTCAGACGGGTGTGGCGGTGATCAAGGTCGACCAGGTCAACGGGCTCCCGACGCTCTCATTCGCGGACCCTACGGTTCTCGCCCAGGGCCAGGTCATCGTCGCCGTCGGCGGCCCGGTCGAAGGCGGCTCCGTCACGCCCGGATACGTGAGCTCGCTGCACCGGGTCACAGAGGCCAAAGACCCGGTCAATCTCGGACAGACGATTCGGTTCAGCGATACGATCCAGACGAACGTCGCCATCGACGACGGAACATCCGGTGGCCCGCTGCTGAATGTCCAGAGCCAGGTGGTGGGAATCGCGATGGCGTCGCCGGCGACCCTCGCCGGGTTCGGTCTCAACGTCGCGGACGTGCAGGATGACATCCAGCAGATCCTTACGACGGGCAAGGTCGTCGTCTCTTCGATGGGCGCCACCACGACCGATGTCACCGCAGACGGCGCGGTGCTCAACGGGCTGCCAGAGGGGAGCCAGGTGGTCACCGTGAGCCAGGGCGGCGCAGCCGCGTCCGCCGGCCTTCGCCCGGGCGATGTCATAACGCAGCTCGACGACGTCCGCATCGATGCGGCGCACCCCATCTCGCTGCTGCTCCGCTCGCGATTTCACCCCAACCAGAGGGTCACGGTCACGTACTCTCGCGGCGCGAGCTCGACGCAAGCAGAGCTGACGCTGACCGCGCAGCACCCCAGCTGTTGATGACGGCGGTCACGTCGGGTGGCGTGCGGGAGGCGATCCACGACGCCCTTGTGAAAGCCGTGCGCGAGATCGGCGTCGACGGCGAGATCCCCGACCTCGAGCTGGGGAGGGCGAAGGTGCCGGAGCACGGCGACTATGCAAGCTCTGCCGGCCTGAAGCTCGCCCGCGGGCTGCGGCAGGATCCAAAAGCGATCGCCTCGCGGTTGGCCGCGACGATCCGCGTTGCGGACGACGCGGCACGCGCGGAGGCGGCAGGCGGATACGTGAACTTCCGTCTGACCGATGACTGGCTCCGCCAGCTCGTCTCGCGCATCACGCCGGGCTATGGCGGCGGCGACCTCGGCCGCGGCGAGCGTCTTCAGGTTGAGTTCGGGAGCATCAACCCAACCGGCCCTCTGCACATCGGGCACGGCCGCGGTGTGACGCTGGGCGATTCGATCTGCCGGCTCCTGGCGTTTACAGGCCACTCGGTCCAGCGCGAGTACTACGTCAACTCGGACAACACACAGACCAGGCGTTTCGGCGAGTCGGTGTATGCGCGACTCCACGGCAAGGAGCCTCCGGAGGGGGGCTATACAGGCGATTACGTCACCGAGCTCGCGGGGATGGCGCGCCACGACCTGCCCGGGATCGAAAGCCTGACCCAGGAAGAGGCGGAGCCGAAGCTGCGCATGTACGCGATCCACAAGATGGTCGAGCGTATCGGCGCTTCGGTCGCCCGGCTGAACGTCCGCTACGACGAGTGGTACTACGAGAACGGCCTGTGGGAGGCGGGCCTGCCGCAACGCGCCATCGAAACGTTGCGTGAGTCGGGCCACATCAAAGAGCGCGATGGCGCGCTGTGGTTCGGTGAGCCGAACGACGAGGAGGAGGATCGAGTTGTCATCCGAGCGAACGGGCAGCCCACGTATTTCGCATCGGATCTCGGCTACCTGCTCAGCCGTTTCGAGCAGCGCGGATTCAATCGGGTGATCGAGGTGTGGGCATCCGATCACCATGGCTACGTCCCGCGCATGAAGTCAGCCGCGGCCGCCCTGGGTTTTGACCCCGAGAAGCTCGTGATCATCCTGCATCAGATGGTCAATCTCAAGGAAGGAAAGATGTCGAAGCGCGCCGGGCGCTTCGTCACCCTCGATGAGCTCGTGGATCGGGTCGGTTCCGACGCCGTCCGCTACTTCTATCTCTTGCGCTCGCCAGATACGACGATCGAGTTCGACCTCGAGCTGGCCGTCACGCAGGGCAACGAGAACCCGGTCTATTACGCGCAGTACGCCCACGCGCGGCTCGTCAACGTCGAAGCGGCCGCCAGTGAGCGCCATCCGCGATTGCCGGAGAATGCCGACGTCTCACTTCTCGTCCATCCATGGGAGCTCGACGTGGCGCGCCAGCTGGCTTTCTGGCCGGATGTGGTGGAGGACGCAACGGCGCTTCTCGAGCCGCACCGCATTCCTTATTACGTGCACGACCTGGCGACGTCGGTGCACCGCTTCTACCACGCCGGCAACGCGCAGAGCGAGCACCGTGTGGTGGTCGACGATCCCGAATTAACAAGGGCGAGGCTGGAGCTGTGCCGCGCCGCGCGTCAGACTTTGAGGACAGCGCTGGACCTGATGGGTGTCAGCGCGCCGGAAAGGATGTAGGGAGAGAAGGCACTTGGACGTCACATGGCTCGGACACGGCTGCTTCCGGCTCCGAGGCCGCGGCGCGGCGGTGGTCACGGATCCATATCCGCCCGCGATCGGCCTGAAGCTTTCACGGATGGACGCGGAGGTCGTGACCATCAGCCACGAGCACGACAACCACAACTACACGCAGGTCGTCCGTGAGGGCGCATACGAGATCCGCGGGCCAGGCGAGTACGAGGTAGCGGGCGTCAGCGTGATCGGCGTACCGACCTTCCACGACGCGGAAAAAGGCGCCAAGCACGGCCGGAACACGGTCTATCTGATCGAGATCGACGATGTGAGGGTGTGCCACCTCGGCGACCTCGGGCACAAGCTCGACGACGTCGAGGCGGAGGCCGTGACATCCCCGGACGTGCTGTTGGTGCCCGTCGGCGGGCGGTCGGCGATGAACGCAGCCCAGGCGGCGGAGGTGGTCCGTCAGCTGGAACCTCGGTACGTCGTGCCGATGCACTACGCCATACCGGGCCTGAAGCTGGAGCTCGACCCGATCGACCGTTTCCTCAAGGAGATGGGTGTCGCCGCGTCCGAGCCCCAGCCCAAGCTGGCGGTGCAGAAATCGTCCGTCAGCGAGTACGAGACAAAGGTCGTCGTCCTGGAACCAAAGGCTGAAGTAAAGGTTTAGTCACCCGCGCGCTCCGGTAAAATCTGAAAAACCGCCAGGAGGGTCGTCTATGTCGAAGTACGTTTTCGTGACCGGCGGTGTCGTCTCCTCGCTCGGAAAGGGCATCACCGCGGCGTCGATCGGGAACATCCTGAAGTCGCGGCACCTCACCGTCTCCCTCCAGAAGCTGGATCCGTACCTGAACGTCGACCCCGGCACGATGAGCCCGTACCAGCACGGCGAGGTGTTCGTCACCGACGACGGCGCGGAAACCGACCTCGACCTCGGCCACTACGAGCGCTTCGTCGACGAGAACCTGACCGTCGCCTCCAACGTCACGACCGGGAAGATCTACCAGGACGTGATCGCAAGGGAGCGCCGCGGTGACTATCTCGGAGCCACCGTACAGGTCATCCCCCATGTCACCAACGTGATCAAGGAAAAGATCCTCCGCGCCGCCAAGGACCCGCAGGCCGACGTGGTCGTGGTCGAGGTGGGCGGGACGGTGGGCGACATCGAAAGCCTCCCGTTCCTCGAGGCGATCCGCCAGCTGAAGAACGACCTCGGACGGCAGAACGTCTTTTACGTGCACTGCTCGCTCGTGCCAGTGGTGCGCGGACAGGAGATGAAGACGAAGCCGACGCAGCACTCGGTCCAGGCGCTGCGCGCGATCGGCATCCAGCCCGACGCCATCATCTGCCGCTCGGAGCTGCCGATCGACAACGACCTCAAAGAGAAGATCGCGCTGTTCACCGACGTGCCACGTGAAGCCGTCGTTTCCGTGCCCGACGTGCAGTCGATCTACGAGGTGCCTCTGATGATCGAGGCCTCGGGGCTCGGCAAGGTGATGGCCAAGCACTTCGAGCTCGACGCGTCTGTGCATGTGCCGGAGCTCCAACCCTGGATCCAGCTCGTCGATCGCATCAAGCATCCGCGGGCATCGGTTCCCATCGCGATCGTCGGCAAGTACATCCAGCTGCCTGACGCGTATCTGAGCGTCATCGAGTCCCTGCGGCACGCCGGTATCCACCACGGGCTCGCGATCGACATCCATTGGGTCTCATCGGAAAAGCTCGACGCCGGCGACCTGTCGCCGCTGATGGGAGTCGCCGGCATCGTCGTTCCCGGCGGGTTCGGCTATCGCGGCATCGAAGGCAAGGTCATCGCGTCTCGGTACGCGCGTCACAACCGAATCCCGTACCTGGGGCTGTGCCTCGGCATGCAGTGTGCGGTGATCGACTTCGCGCGCGAGAAGCTGGAAGCGCCGGACGCCAACTCGACGGAATTTGCCGCCTTCACATCGACTCCGGTGATCGACCTGATGCCGGAGCAGCGAAACGTCGACCAGATGGGCGGCTCGATGCGCCTCGGCCTCTATCCGTGCAAGCTGACCCCAGGGTCGCTGGCGCAAAAGGCGTATGGGGAGGAGGTCGTTTACGAGCGGCACCGTCACCGCTTCGAGTTCAACAACGAGTACCGCGAGGTGATGAACGAGGCGGGCATGAACTTCACCGGGCTCTCCCCGAACGGCCGCCTGGTGGAGATCATCGAGCTGGCGGATCACCCGTGGTTTGTCGCCAGCCAGTTCCACCCTGAGTTTCGCTCGCGTCCAAACCGCGCCCACCCGCTGTTCCGCGACTTCGTGCGGGCGGCCTTTCTCCAGAGCGGGATCGACCAGATGGAGCTTCGTCCCGCCGAGCTGCTCGACGAACCAGAGAGCAACTAAAGGTCCATGGAGCAGCAGAGAAGCGGGATGGCTTCGTTCGAGCCGGCCCCATCCCCGCCTGGCGGCGGTACTTCCCCGCAAGCGGGGAAGAGGGAGCTGTCACTTGAGCTCGTCCATGTCACCGAGGCCGCGGCGCTGGTCTGCGCGCCGTTTCTCGGCAAAGGTGACCCAGACCGGGTCAGCGAGGCCGCCGGCGCGGCGATGCGCGATGCGCTCGAGGGCTCGATGCTGACGGGCACCGTGGTGCTGAGCCCGCGCCATCAGACCCACCTCCCGCACGGCATGGTGATCACGGGAGGGGATCGGAAGGTAGACCTCGGCGCGTACGCCGTCGAGGGCGCCAGCCAGGTAGCACGCGGCCACATCAACTCCGTGTCCACAGTGGTCGCGGTCGAGCCGGGAGGCTTTGCCAGACTGCCCGCGATCGCGCAGGTCGAGAAGTTCGTGGCCGGGCCAGGCGCGCGGGGCGCCCTCGACCTGGACGACTCGATCGCCGACAACCTCCGGCGCATCGCATTCGCCCACAACGTCCGGGTCCAGGACCTGACCGTCGCGATCCTCGAGCGTCCCCGCCATCAGGAGCTCATCGCCGAGGTGGCCGCCACCGGGGCGCGTATCCGCACCCTGGAGGAGGGCGACTTCGCCAGCTCGGTCATGGCCGCCCTACCCGGCACTGGGATCGACGCCGCGATC
>Ga0209160_1003022_pt1 | contig 13865 bp, 10 predicted proteins | sample GraSoiAngelo_153_FD_186167 | JGI IMG/M metagenome (GOLD analysis project Ga0209160, IMG submission 186167) | Grasslands soil microbial communities from the Angelo Coastal Reserve, California, USA - 14_1009_12_40cm (SPAdes) (version 2) | ecosystem: Environmental > Terrestrial > Soil > Grasslands ...
AGCGCCTGGACACGCTCACGACCGACCGCATCGTGCGCCTGGGGATCGCGCAGTCGCCGGAAGGCCGGCGGATCTTCCCGCGGATGACCGTGCTCGAGAACCTGGAGCTCGGCGCCTTCGCGCGGCGGGACCGTGAGGCGATCGCGCCCGACCTCGAGCGCGCGTTCACGCTCTTCCCGCGCTTGCGTGAGCGTTCCGCGCAGAAGGGGGGAACGCTCTCGGGCGGCGAGCAGCAGATGCTGGCCATCGGCCGCGCCCTCATGGCCAGGCCGGCGTTGCTCTTGCTCGACGAGCCGTCCATGGGCCTCTCGCCGATTCTGGTCGACACGATCTTCCGCATCGTGCAGGACATCAACCGTCAGGGGACGACGATCCTGCTCGTCGAGCAGAACGCGCGGATGGCGCTCCGCGTGGCGCATCGGGGCTACGTCATCCAGACCGGGCGCATCGTGCTCCACGACGCCGCCGCCGCGCTGCTGCGCTCCGACCTCGTGCGCAAGACCTACCTCGGCGAGAAGTAGCCCTGATGCGAACGCCCTGACGTCGGAGCCGAGCCATGCGAAACCAGAGCCTGAAGATCGAGAACGCGCGGTACGTCGTCACCGTCGACACGCAGCGGAGAATCATCCAGGACGGCTCGATTCTCATCGAGGGCGGGCGCATCAGCGGCGTCGGCAAGGCGGCCGACCTGGCGGGTGCCATGGCTGACCGCGTGATCGACGCGCGGCACCGGGTGGTCACACCGGGCTTCTTCAACGGCCACATGCACATCAGCTACGCCCACGCCGTGCGCGGCATCTTTCCCGACGACCTGGGGAGCCCTCTCGTCCACGTGTTCAACCTCCAGGCCGCCATGACCGAGGAGGAGGAGTACTACACGTCGCTGCTCGCCATCGTGGAGCTCGTGAAGAACGGAACCGTCTGCTTCGTGGATCCAGGTAGCACCAAGTTCCCTGACGCCTGCCTGCAGGCGTACACGGACGCCGGCATCCGCGTGATCCTGGGCGAGTGCGTGACGGATCGGGAATCGCCCTGGAACCTGCCGCGCTACGCGACGGGCGAGGCGGTCGCGCGCACGGCGTCGTTCGTCCAGAAGTGGCATGGGCGCCTCCAGGGCCGCCTCTCCGCGTGGGCGATGCCGTTCTCACCTGAGACTTGCAGCGCCGATATGCTCCGTGGGCTCAAGCAAGTCGCGGACGAGCACCGGACCGGCCTCACGCTGCACCACGGGAGCGGACCGCAGGCGCGAAAGGAATACCTGGCGCGTCATGGCCTCCGCCCAACCGAGTACCTCGAATCGATCGGCACGCTGGGGCCGAACGTCCTCCTGGCCCACGCGCTCGGCCTCGACGACGCCGAGATCGACTGCCTGGCGCGGACCGGGACGAGCGTGGCGATGTGCCCCGTCACGGCGGCCAAGGGAGGGCGCGGGGTCCCGGAGCACGGCCGGATGCCCGAGCTCCTGGCCAAGGGCGTGAAGGTGGCGCTCGGCTGCGACTCCCCCAACAACTCGAATCATCTCGACCTCGTGCGGTCGATGAACATGGCGGCGGTCCAGTACAAGGACGCCCGGCAGGACCTGCGCCAGATCCCTGCGGAGACGGCCCTGGAGATGGCCACCCTGATCGGCGCGCGGGCGCTGGGCCTGGGCAACGAGCTCGGCTCCATCGAGCCCGGCAAGAAGGCGGATCTGGTGCTCTTCGACACCCAGCGGCCGGAGTGGCAGGCGCTCTTCAACCCGATCAACAACCTCGTCTACAACGCCGACGGCCGTAGCGTGCACACGGTGATCGTGGACGGCCGGGTCGTGGTGGATGCGTATCGTCAGTCGTTCGTCGACGAGGCGCGCCTCTTCGCCAAGGTGCAGGAGATCGGCGAGCGGCTTCAGGCGAGAACCGGCGTCACTTTCCCCCGGTCTCGCTGGCCGATCGTCTGACCGCCCGGGTCGGACCACGCCCGATCCTGTACTGTGAGAGTTCTTCTCGGAACACTTGGCGCACAGCATCGAGGGTCGAGCGTCGATGGATATGCTCGAGCAAGGCGTCGTTGATCAGGGTCTGGTAGTTCCCACCGCCAGCTCGGTCCACCAGCGCTCGGAAGTGTTCCAGTAGAGTGTTGTCTAGACGAATCGAGATTTTCGTCTTTCCCGACTCGGGCTTGACGACGGCGCCGCGCTTCGCGCGCGAGAAGTCAATGTCGCGGTATTTCTCAGCTGCGACCTTTTTCATACAGCACCCTCTGGCGCTTGTTCGCCTTCCAAGCTGAGATCACGCGGATGATGTCAGGCTCACGGTACATGTACACCACGACGAGCAGGTTCCCAAGGCTGCTCAGCCCCAAGGTTACGAGGCGCGACTCTTCAAGGGCATCGACGTCCTCACGGGTTAGGGCAAAGTCGTCTTCAAGAACCGTGACCGCCTCCGCGAAACTGACTCCGTGAGCGCGTAGATTCGCCTCCGCCTTGGGAGGATCCCACTCGAACCGCACACCTCAGTGTATGGACGTTTGTCCCCCGCGTCAAATGACTCCCGAGCTGGGTTCACATGGACAGGTTGGGGCGTACCTCGGCTGCCCCGGTCGGTGCGGCGGGGCAGCGGGCTGCCCAGTCGAGCGCTTTATCGAGGTCCGGCACTTCGATGATGTAGTAGCCGCCGACACGCGAGGCCAGATTCTTTACCGCGGGCGATCAGCGCCGGGGCGTCAGCCCCTCCAGATCGAGCTCGGGCATGCGCCCGGTCATGAGGTCGGCGACCGTTCGTGCCGTGCCGCACGCCATCGTCCAGCCCATGTGGCCGTGGCCACAGTTGAGGAAGAGGTTGCGGTGGCGCCCGAGGCCGAGGATCGGCGGCCCATCCGGCGTCATCGGCCGGAGGCAGGCGCGGTACTGCCCCCGCTCGTAGTCGGCGGCGTCGGGGAAGAGGTCGCGGGCGAGGCGGAGGATGTTGTTGAAGTCGCGCGGTGTCCAGCCCCAGTCGTAGCCGGCGAACTCCGCGGTTGATGTCAGGCGCAGCTGGTCGCCCAGGCGCGACCAGCCGACCAGCCACTGCTCGTCGACGCCGGGGATCGTGGGCGCCAGGCCGCCCGGTTTCAGTGGGAACGTCGAGGAGTAGCCCTTCGCGGGATAGATGGGCAGGCGCACGCCCGCCGTGCGGGCGACGATCGGAGAGCCCACGCCGAGCGCGAGCACATAGTTGTCCGCGGTCAGCGCCCCCTCGGTGGTCACGGCCGCGTCGATGCGATCGGCTGCGGCCCGGAGGGCCGTCACGCGGGCGCCGAGCCTGAAGGCCACGCCGAACCGATCCCGGCAGATGCGCGCCAGGTTCTCGACGAAGACGCGCGCGTCGCCGCTCGAGTCGCCGAGGTCGCGGATCGCGCCGGCGATCTTGCCCCGAACCGGCTCGAACACGGGGTCGAGCTTCGCCACCTCACTCGCGTCGAGGATCTCCTGCTTCTGCCCGTGCTCGGCGAGAAGCGCCATCTTCTTCGTCCCTGCCTCCAGCTCGGCCGGGTCGCGATAGAGGTAGAGCGCGCCCTTCGTGATCGCGTGGTACTCGAGCCTCTCGGTCCGCACGAGCTCGTTCATGACCGCCTGGCTGTACTGACAGAGGCGGAGCTTGATAAGCGTGTTGCGCCGCGCCCGCTCCGCCGTGCACTCGCGGAGGAAGCGGAGTCCCCACGTGTAGAGCCGGAGGTCGGGCGCGAGCCTCACGCGGATGGCCGTCTCTGCGCCGCGCAGGGACTGCCAGAGCATGCGCGGCGCGCGCGGCGATGCCCACGCGAACGAGTGACCGGGCGCGATGATCCCTGCGTTGGCGGCTGTGGCCTCGAGGCCGAGACCGTCCTTCTCCTCGACGACGGTCACCTCATGGCCCGCCTTCGCGAGGAAGTAGGCGGTGGTGACGCCGACGACGCCGCCACCCAGCACGAGCGTCTTCACGGCCGCTTATGCCTCGAGGAGGTAGCCGGCCCGGACCGGGTCCTCGGGATCGAACAGGAACTGGCTCAGGCCGGTGAGGTAGGCGGTGCCGGTGATCTCCGGCAGGATCGCGCGCCGCCCCTCGATCTCGGTCTCGCCGGCGATCCTGCCCGTGAAGTCGAGTCCGAGCAGGCCGCGGCTGACGAACGTCGAGCCGATCTTCATGAGCCCCCGGTGATGAAAGAGCGCCATGCGCGCACACGTGCCCGACCCACACGGCGCGGCGTCGACCTGTCCCGGGCCCCACACGAGCGCGTTCGGTGACACGCCGTCGGCGTCCGGGAGCTCGTGGACGAGGACCATCTCCACGCTCGTCTTGCCGAGGCCCGGCACGTCGACCTGGAGCTGAGCGTTGACCGCCTCCCGGACCGCGACGCCCCGCTGGGCGATTCGCTTCGCGAGCTCCCGTCGCACGGAGAGCCCGAGGTGCCGAGCCTCGACGATGGCGAACACGTTGCCGACGCCGACCGCGACGTCGAGCGGCACTTCACCCACGCCCTCGACCTCGACGACCTGCCCGGGCAGAGAGACGAAGGACGGTGTCCATCGGAGCGTGACCTCGCTGACGCGATCCTTGTCCCACCGCGCGATCGTCTGCACGACGCCCGCCTCGGTGTCGATGACGATCGGAGTCTCCGCGCCCTGGCGCTCCACCATGCCGGTCTCGATGGCCACGGTCGCCGCGCCGATCGTGCCCTCGCCGCAGGAAACGTAATAACCCCCGGGATACATGAAGAAGAGCCCGAAGTGGGCGTCGGGCGTGACCGGCTCGGTCATCACCGCGATGAGAAGGCTGCGGTGCCCGCGAGGCTCGAGGCAGAGGCCCGTGCGGAGATGGTCCAGACGCTCCTGGAACCAGCGGCGCTTTTCGCCGATCGTGCGCCCTGGCAGCCGCCCGAGGCCGCTCGTCAAGAGCCGCATCCCGATCCCCGCCGTGTGAAAGTCGATCGTCTGGAGCACGCGATCGGACCGCATAGAGTCACCTCCGGGTGCAGGCCATGAGACAGCGTGTGGCGCCGCTCTGTCAAGCGATCCCAAAAGGCGCCGACGCGGAACGCGTGTCGCCGTGCTAGGGTGTGGAGCCGTCCAGGGGGCGACATGCGAAGCAGCGTCGGCGTTGACGTCGGCGGGACCTTCACCGATCTCGTGGCGTGCGAGGTCTCCGGGCGGCTCCGGGCCTGCAAGGTCCCGACGACCCCGGCGAACCTCGCGCGCGGCGTGCTGAATGGGCTGGCGGCCGTGCGCCCCGCCGGGTTGCCGGCGTCGGTCGCCCACGGCACCACCGTCGTCACGAATGCGATCGTCGAGCGGCGGGGCGCCCGGGTGGGACTCGTCGCGACCCGCGGCTTCCGCGACGTGCTCGAGATCGGACGGATGAGCCGTCTCCACCTCTACGACCTGCGGCTCCCGCCAAAGCCCGAGCCCCTGGTCGAGCGGCGGCTCCGGCTGGAGGTGAGCGAGCGCGTGGGCCCCGACGGCGCCGTTCTCCTCCCGCTCGCACTCGACGAGCTTCCCGCGGTCGTCGAGGCGCTCAAGCGAGAGGATGTCGAGAGCGTCGCGGTCTGCCTGCTCCACGGCTACGCCAACCCTGCTCACGAGCGAGCGCTCAAGGCCGCGCTCGCCCCGCATTTCGCCCATCTCTCGATCGGGAGCGAGATCAACGCGGAGTTTCGCGAGTACGAGCGCGCCTCGACCGCGGTCCTCAACGCTGCGGTGATGCCGCTGGCCAGCCGCTACCTCGACGAGCTGGTCGCGGCGCTCGGCCGGGAGGCTCCGGGCGCGGTGCTCCACCTGCTCCACTCGGCTGGCGGCATGATGTCGCCGCAGGCTGCGCGCGCCCGGCCGCTGGCGATGGCGGCGTCCGGCCCGGCTGCGGGGGTGGCAGCCGCCGCGCACCTGGCGCGGCGCCTGGGCCTCGCGCGCGCGCTCGCGTTCGACATGGGCGGGACGACGACCGACGTCTGCCTGATCGCCGACGGCGTTGCCGAGACTTCCGCGCAGCGCAAGCTCGGCGGCTACCCGGTGCGGTTGCCGATGGTCGCCGTCGAGTCGATCGGCGCCGGCGGCGGCTCCATCGCTTACGCCGACGAGGCGGGCGCGCTCAAGGTCGGGCCGCGAAGCGCGGGCGCCGAGCCCGGGCCGGCGTGTTACGGCCTCGGCGGGACGGAGCCGACAGTCACCGACGCCAACCTCGTCCTCGGCTACCTCGATGCCGGCCGCGTCTACGGCGGCTCGATCCGTCTCGATCCCGATCGCGCCGCGACCGCCGTCGAGGCCTTGGGCCGCCGGCTCGGGCTCTCGCCCGTCGAGATGGCGCAGGGTATGGTGGAGGTCGCGAACGCGAACATGCTGCGGGCGCTCCGCCTGGTGTCCGTCCAGCGCGGCTACGATCTCCGGGACTTCGCGCTGATCGCCTACGGCGGGGCCGGGCCTGTGCACGCGGGCGCGCTCGCCCGGCAGGCGGGGATCGGGCGGGTCGTGGTGCCGGCGCACTCGGGGACCTTCTCGGCGCTGGGATGCCTCGTCTCACCGCTCCAGTACGACGCCGTGCAGACGTGGCGGGCGCGCCTCGACGCCTGGGACGGGAAGCCCGCAGAGGATCGGTTCCAGGTGCTGGAGGAGCGCTGTCTGGCGCCGCTGCTCGACGAGGGCATCGCGGCCGAGCGCGTCGCCCTCGCGCGGAGCGCGGACCTGCGCTACACGGGACAGAACTACGAGTTGCAGGTTCCCTGGCGGAGCGACGCCGGCGCGCTCCGCGGGGCCTTCGAGGCGCGTCACCGGCAGCTCTACGGCTATGCCACCGGCGAGAGCGTCGAGTGCGTGAACCTCCGTGTGGTGGCTCGCGTGAGGGACACGGGGGTGGAGCCGCCGGAGTTCGGTCCTGTCGGCGACGGCGAGAGCGCTGGCGCTCAGCGCGCATGGTTCCCCGAGACGGGCGAAGTCCGGCTTCCGCTGTATCATCGCGCGACGCTCGCTGCCGAGCGCCCGGTGCTTGGGCCGGCGCTGATCGAAGACGAGTGGTCGACGACCCTCGTCTACCCCGGTCAGCGCTGCGCGGCCGACCGGTTCGGGAACCTCGTCATCGAGACCGATCTATGACCCGCGCGATCCATCCCGTCACGCTCGAGGTCGTCCGCAACGCGCTCTACGCCATCGCGGAGGAGATGAGCGTCATCCTCATGCGCTCGGCGCGCTCGCCGCTGCTCAAGGAAGCGGGCGACCTCTCCTCGGCGCTGACCGACGCCGACGGGCGCCTCATCGCCCAGGGGCGGGACATTCCCATCCACATGGGCGTGATGGCGTTCACGGTCAAGGAGTTCCTCAAGCGGATCCCCGCCGAGCGGTTGCGCGAGGGCGACGTCTGGTTCCTCAACCTCCCGGAGGTCGGCGGCAATCATTTGCCGGACGTGAAGGCGATCCGCCCCGTCTTCGCCGCGGGCCGGCTCGTCGCGTTCGCCATCGACCTCGCCCACTGGGCAGACATCGGCGGCGCCGTGCCCGGCAGCTACGTGCCCTGGGCGACCGAGTGCTACCAGGAGGGCCTCCGCATCTCTCCCATCCGCCTCTTCTCGGCCGCCGGACCCGACCGCGCGGCAATCGACCTCATCCTCGCGAACCTCCGCGGGCGGGACGAGCGCGAGGGCGACATCTTCGCCCAGTACGCCGCGGATGACGTCGCGGCCCGGCGCCTGGCCGAGTTGACCGAGCGCTACGGCGCCGAGACGCTCTGCGCGTGCTTCGACGCACTTCACGCGGAGTCGGAGGCGCAGATGCGGGCGGCCATTCGCGCGCTCCCCGACGGCGCCTGGGAGGGCGAGGACTGGCTCGACGATGACGGCGTGGATGCCCGGCCGCTCCGCGTGAGGGTACGGGTCGAGATCCGCGGCGACGAGGCGACCTTCGACTTCGCCGGCACTGCCCCCCAGGCGCGGGGGCCCGTGAACACAACCGTGTTCATCGCCCACTCGTCCGTGTACTACGCGATGAAGGCGCTCGTCGCGCCGCAGGTCCCGCCGAACGACGGCTGCTACCGTCCGCTCCACGTCAGGGTGCCGCCCGGGACGCTCCTCAACCCGGACCCCGATCGTCCCGTGGTGGGCGGTAACCACGAGACCTCCCAGCGCGTGGTGGACGCGATCTTTCGAGCGCTGGCGCCCGTGCTGCCGGACCGCGTGGCGGCGGGCGGGCCGACGACCTCCGGCGTCCTCATCTTCGGCGCGCGGACGGCGGACGGGCGCTGGGCTGTCCTCTACGAGGTCCACGGCGGCGGCGAAGGCGCGACGGCCGAGCGAGACGGCGCGTCGGCGATCCGCGTACACATGTCGAACGTCATGAACACGCCGACCGAGGTCATCGAGGCCGAGTACCCCTTCCGCATCGAGGAGCACGCCCTGCGTCCCGGCTCGGCGGGCGACGGCACTCACCGCGGCGGCCTTGGGTTTCGCCGCGCGTACCGGATGCTGGCGCCTGAGGTCACGCTGACCAGCATGCTCGATCGCCGCGTGGTGCCGCCGTGGGGCGTGGCGGGCGGAACGGACGCCCAACCGTTCCGCATCACCATCAACCCGGGCCCGAATGCGCGCGACTTCGGCGGCAAGGCGACGACGACGCTGAAGCAGGGCGATCTGGTGCTGATCGAGACGTGCGGTGGAGGCGGCTATGGCCCGACGGCCGGTCGGTCGGCCGAGGCGCGTGAGCGGGATCGCCGGGAGGCCTACGTATGACGCGGAGCCTGGAAAACCGCATCGGCATCGTGACCGGCGCGGCCAAGGGCATGGGCCGCGAGATTTGCCTCGCGCTGGCCGGCGAGGGCGTGCACCTGGCGCTCGCGGCGCGTGAGGCCGAGCCGCTCCTGGCCCTCGGCCGCGAGATCGAGGCCGTCGGTCGCCGAGCGCTCGTCGAGCCCACGGACGTCACCGACGAGGCCGCGGTGTCGGCGCTCGTCGAGCGCACCCTCGCCACGTTCGGCGGGCGGATCGACATCCTGGTCAACGGAGCCGGCGTCACGGGACCCATCGAGACGCCGGTGTGGGAGATCAAGAGCGAAGACTGGGACCACGTGCTCGCGGTGAACCTCCGGGGGACGTTCCTGCCGACCAAGCACGTGCTGCCGACGATGATCGCCCAGCGCTACGGGAAGATCATCAACATCAGCGGCACCTCCGGCCTGCGCGGCTACAGGAGCCGCGCGGCGTACTCGTCCTCCAAGTGGGCGCTCCGCGGCTTCACCCGCACCGTGGCGCTCGAGGTCGGTCCCTACAACGTGAACGTCAACGCGCTGCACCCCGGCATCGTCGCCGGCGACCGGATGGAGCGCCTCTGCCGCGAGAAGGCGCGCGCCCGCGGCTCCTCGCCCGAGCGGATCCACGACGAGTACGTCGAAGAGATGGCGCTTCGCCGCGTCACCACCGCCCGGGACATCGCTAACGCCGTCGTCTTCCTGGCCTCCGACGCCTCGAGGAACATGACCGGGCAGTCGATGACCGTGGACGGCGGCTGGGATGTTTAGATCGGTGGCTGCGCCGGGGCGCGCGGCTGACCCCGCCCCCGTCGACGCGGGAGCGGGGTCGAGCGCGAAGGACGAAGCGGGTTCTACTTCGCCTGCTCGGCGAGGTACTTGGCGGCCTTGGCCTGGGCCTCGGAGAGTCCGTGCTTGCCGGCGGCGTGGGACGCCTCGGCCTGCTTCGTGAGGTCCTTCGCCGCCTCGATCATCCCCATGTTCCGAGCCTTCTGCTTCTCGTCGGTGGCCTTCATGGCCATGGGCTCGGCCTTGGCGATCGCCTCGTTCGCCGCCTTGACGAGCGACGGGCAGCTGAACGCGAACGCGTTCCCGACGGCGAGCCCTGCCGAAACGAGCCCTACGAGTCCAATCGTCAGCATCTTCATCGAGTGCCTCCTCTGAGAGGGGTGGGACCGGCAGACATGACTGGTCACGGGGAGCAAATGGCCTCCGCCGGTCGAAGGTTCCCCGGCCCTTGGAATAATAGCCCTTGGGCCGCCCGACGCAGCATGAAAATCGGCGCGACTTCGAGGCGACGCCGGAGGGGCTTCAGGACAACCCAGACGCGGACACCAAGCCGTGCGAGCATATCGACCAGCGCGTCGGTGCCGGGCATCTGCGTCACATGATCTCGCATACGGAAGAGGGCGACGTGGCTCGAATCATCAGGTTCGTAGGGTCGTGGTGAGCGAGCACCCGTTCGAGTACGTGGCGCCCGACACGCTGGAGGAAGCCCTGGCGCTGCTCCGGGCGCACGGCGCCGAGGCCAAGGTGCTGGCCGGAGGGCAGAGCCTGGTGCCGCTCCTCAACTATCGGCTTGCCCGGCCCCGTCTCGTGGTGGACATCACCGGCCTGCCACTCGCACATGTGCGCGCGGAGGATGGCTGGCTGCGCGTGGGAGGGCTGGCCCGTCACCACGAGCTGGAAGAGTTCACCGCGATCGCTCGCGCTTGTCCGCTCCTGCCCGAGGTCGCGCGGCTCATCGGCAACGTTCGCGTGCGCTCGCTCGGCACCGTGGGCGGAAGTCTCGCGCATGCCGATCCCGCCGCCGAGCTGCCGCTGGCGATGGTGGCGCTCGACGCGCGCCTCACCCTCGCGTCCGCGTCGGGGCGCCGGACGGTGGCGGCGCGCGATTTCTTCACTGGCTATCTCTCGACGGTCCTCGGCGCCGACGAGCTTTTGACGGAGATCGCGGTGCCCGTCACGCGAGGGATGGGGTGGGCGGTGGAGGAGTTCGCGAGACGCGCGGGCGACTTCGCCGTGGTGGCGGTGGCCGCGGGCGTGAGTCTCGATCGTCGCGGGCGCGTGGACGACGCGCGCGTCGCCTTCGCAGGTGTCGCCGACCGGCCCGTCAGGGCCACGGCCGCGGAGGACGCCCTGCGCGGCCAGGAGCCGAGCGCCGATCGCCTGGCGCGGGCGGCCGAGATTGCGCGCGACGGCCTCGACCCGCAGTCGGACGCCTTCGTGTCAAGCGCATACCGCCGGCTGCTCGCCGGCGTGCTGGCCCGTCGCGCGCTCGGCCGTGCCGTTGCATTGTCCGCCGCCCCGAGCTCTGAGGGGGCCGCCGTCCGAGCGGCGGCTTTGCCGCCGCAATCCTCCTGGGGGTTCGCTCCCTCTCGGGAGCGCTTCCCCCGGCCTCGGAGGGGGCCGTCGAGGCCCCCGCCGATGATGATCAACGGGCGCGCGAGGGAGGTGGACGTTCGGCCCGGCGAGACGCTGCTCGAGATGCTGCGCGATACGCTCGGGATCTTCGACGTCAAGGAAGGCTGCGGCGAGGGCGTCTGCGGCGCGTGCACGGTGCTGCTCGACGGCCGGCCCGTGTCGAGCTGCCTCGTGCTGGCGGCCGCGGTGCGCGGGCGGGCGATCCGTACCGTCGGCGGGCTCGAGCGCGACGGGGCGCTCCATCCGCTCCAGGAGGCGTTCGTCCGGCACGGCGCCGTCCAGTGCGGGTTCTGCACCCCGGGGATGCTGCTCACTGCGCTGGCTTTCCTCGAGCGCCACCCTCGCGCGAGCCGCGACGAGGTTCGCGGGGCGCTCGCGGGTAACCTTTGCCGCTGCACCGGCTACGCCAAGATCCTCGACGCAGTCCAGGCCTACGCACGGGGACATGACGGCGATGGCTGAGACCGCGGCTCCTGACACCGTGGCTCTCGGCACGCCGCTTCGCCTCGTCGGCCGTGCCCTCCCGCGCCACGACGCGCGGGACAAGGTGGCGGCGGCGACCGCCTACGCGGCGGACTGGGCGATGCCGGGGATGCTCCACGCGACGGTGCTTCGCTCGCCGTACCCCTCGGCGCGAATCGTGAAGCTGGAGACGTCCGGCGCCGAGCGCATGCCCGGCGTCGCCGTCGTCCTCACGGCGAAGGACGTCCCGCGCAACACGCTCTCCACCGACGTGCCGGGGCAGACGACGACCGTCGGCCCGCTCCGCGCCACGTTGCACGTGCTGGCCGAGGCGCGCGTGCGTCACCAGGGCGAGCCGGTCGCCCTGGTAGCGGCCGAGACGCTCGAGCAGGCGCGTGCCGCCGCCGAGGCGATCGACGTCGAGTACGAGCCGCTGCCTGGCGTCTTCAGCCCCGAGGCGGCGCTGGCGCCCGGCGCCCCGCGCGTTCACGAGGCCGGCAACCTGCTCGCCGAGTGGCGGATCGCTCGTGGCGACGTCGCGGCGGCATTCGCACGGGCCGCGGTGATCGTCGAGGGCGAATACGCGACCCAGTTCGTGGACGCGGCGTACCTCGAGCCCGAGGCGGGCGTGGCGTGGATCGACTCCGAAGGCGTGATCACGATCCGCGTGTCGACGCAGGTCATCGAGCATTTCCGCGACGTCGCCGAGGCGCTCCAGGTCCCGCACAACCGCGTCCGCGTGATCGGCACGTATCTCGGCGGCGGCTTCGGTGGCAAAGAGGACGTTACCGTCGAGGTGTACCTCGGGCTCCTGGCGCTCAGGACCGGGCGGCCGGTGAAGATGGTCTGGACGCGCCAGGAGTCGCTCCAGGCGCGCGCCAAGCGCCATCCCTATCGGATGCGCTACCGCACCGGCGCGCTCGCTACCGGCGAGATCGTCGCCCAGCAGATCAGCCTGCTCGCCGACGCCGGTGCCTACGCGTACCTCTCCGCGCTCGTGCTGCTTTACTCGACCGTCACCGCGGCCGGGCCGTATCGTGTCCCCGCCGTCCTGGTCGAGGCGCGCGTCGCCTACACCAACAATCCGCCGACCAGCGCGATGCGCGGCTTCGGAGCCATGCAGACCGTCTTTGCCTATGAGTCGCAGATCGACCGCATCGCCAAGGCACTCGGCAGCCTCGACCCGGTCGAGGTTCGCCGCGTGAACGCGCTGCGCCGCGGCGACAGCCTGCCCGTCGGGCAGGTGATCGAGACCCACGTGGCGCTGCCGGAGCTGGCCGAGCGCGCGTGGGCGGCGCTGGGCTCCCCGCCGCCGCCGCGGGCGCCGCACCTCAGGGTCGGGCGGGGTCTGGCCTGTAACTTCCAGCCCTACGGCCGCATCGTCTGGCTCCACGACTGGTCGAGCGCGTGGGTCGGCTTCGAGATGGACGGAAGCCTCGTCGTGAGATGCGGCGTGCCCGACGTCGGCGGCGGCCAGGCGTCCTCGCTGGGCCAGATCGCCGCCGAGGTGCTGGGCGTGGACTTCGATCGAGTCTCCCTGCACATCTCGGACAGCGCGCTGACGCCCCTGGCCGGAACGACCACGGCCAGCCGTCAGCTCTACATGTCGGGCAACGCCGTGCTCAAGGCCGCGCGGGAGCTGCGCGCCCAGATCCTGGCGGTTGCGGCGCCGCTCTTGGGCGCCGACGCCACTTCGCTGGAGCTGGCCGACGGCGCGGTGGTGACGCACGACGGGAGAGCGCTCCCGCTGCCCGAGGTGCTCGGCCACTGCGCGAAGGCCGGCGTGCCGAGGAGCCACCTGGCCGTCTACCACGCGCCAGCCGGCGAGCCAGTAGATCTCGCGACCGGCTCGGGCAAGGTCTTCCCCGACTACACCTTTGGCGCCCACGCGGCCGAGGTCGAGGTAGACACGGAGACCGGCTCGGTGCGCGTGCTGAAGTACGCCGCCGCGCACGATGTCGGCCGCGCCATCAATCCTCAGTCGGTCGAGGGCCAGATTCAGGGCGGCGCCGTGCAGGGGATCGGCTACGGGCTCATGGAGGAGGTCGTCCTCGAGGAGGGGATCAATCTGACCAGCTCCTTCGCCTCGTACCTCATCCCGAGCGCTGCCGACGTCCCCGACGTGGAGCCCATCGTCGTCGAGTCCGGTGAGGGGCTCGGCCCCTTCGGCGCGCGTGGCATCGGCGAGCCCCCTATCGGCCCGCCCGCCGCCGCCGTCGCCAACGCCATAGCCGACGCGACCGGCGCGCGCCTGACGCGGTTGCC
>Ga0209160_1003023_pt1 | contig 13863 bp, 13 predicted proteins | sample GraSoiAngelo_153_FD_186167 | JGI IMG/M metagenome (GOLD analysis project Ga0209160, IMG submission 186167) | Grasslands soil microbial communities from the Angelo Coastal Reserve, California, USA - 14_1009_12_40cm (SPAdes) (version 2) | ecosystem: Environmental > Terrestrial > Soil > Grasslands ...
GCACTTGATAAAAAGAATGGCGTAGCTTTGGTTTCATACCAAGGAGAAGGAACTCCTGGTAGAAAATTATTGGAGACTGGTAAAGTAAACATAAGAGGAAAAGATGTAAAAGCTGAAGCTGAAGTAAGACAATTTGAGTTCTCTGGACATGTTGATAGAACTGGTCTTTTTGATATGATAAAAAGAATAAAAGGCAATCCAAAAATTCTTACAGTTCATGGAGATAGTGGTTCATGTACTAAATTTGCAGAAGAAATTCATGAGAAGTTTGGGTTTGATGCAATTGCACCAAAAACAGGCGATGTAATTACAGTTTGAGATGCAAGAATTTACAAGAATAAACCTAGATATCACTATCAATAGTGGTCAAGTTTTTCTCTGGGACAAAATTGATGGAGTATGGTATGGAGTCAATGGTACAGAAATTTTAAGAGTAAAACAAAATCCTTTTGATATAATTTCATCGCAAAAAAAACCTAGTGATTTTTTTAGGCAAGAGGACAATATGGAAAAAATTCTAAATAAGATAAGCAGAGATAATATCGTAAGAACTGCGGTAGAACGTTTTCCAGGGCTAAGGTTACTCAGACAAGATCCATTTCAATGTTATATTTCTTTTATTTGTTCATCAAATTCATCCATACAAAACATCAAACAAATGTTAAAACGAATTTGCCAAAAGTTTGGTAAGAAAATGGATTTTGATGGTTATGAATTTTTTGCTTTTCCTGCTGTTGAGAAGCTTGCAAAGGCCAACCTGAAAGATTTGCTTTCATGCGGTCTTGGATTTAGGGCAAAATACGTAAAGACGGCAGCGATGAGTGTACATTCTGATGCCTTAGAATTTGATTTTTTAAAAAAAACTGATTATAAGTCTGCAAAAGATGATCTAAAAAATATCTACGGAATTGGGAACAAAGTTGCAGATTGTATACTCTTATTTTCACTTGAAAAACTTGAAGCCTTCCCAATAGATAGATGGACACAAAGAATTCTACAAAAATATTATTCAAAAAAATTTTTTGGTTTAATTGAAAAATCTCTCACGGAAAAAAATTATGAAGATATTCATGAAAAAATTGTAGAATATTTTGGTCCATATGCTGGATACTCACAACAGTTTCTTTTCAAAATGGAAAGAGATCTAAACAAAAAAAAATGGTTGTGAAAAACCCTTAATATGGTAGCCCTCGCCCAATTCTTGGGCCTGTAGCTCAGCATGGATAGAGTGCTGGACTTCTAATCCAGTGGTCAAGGGATCGAAGCCCTTCGGGCCCGCGTCTTTTTTAATTGTGATTTTATGAAAATTTACTTGATATCATTTTTTCTCACAAGTTATTTATCTTAATTATTTCATGCATATACTATGAAAGACATTGAAATAAAGATGGAAAGTTTAAACATAAAACCTAACACTGAGATTAGAGGTAAAATTCAGGTAAATTATACAGGACGATATGATGGTGTGGTAGTTAATACACAGATATTAAATTCCAATCAGCTCATAGTTTACAAATCATATAATGGTAAATCCATATCACAAAATCTATCGCGACTATTTATTAACAAAAACGATATGCCTCAGAATATAGCAGAATTTACAGCTATGATAGAGTTTGAACCCAACCAATCTCATGATGTAAAGTTTCGTGTATCTATAATACAAGAACATAAAGAGATTGAAAGTGATATTGTGTTTGCCAAGTTATTGCCCTGACATTACGATCGATGATTCATATTGTTTTGTGAATCTGAACAAAAAGACGATTAGGAAGTTAAAGCACCATGTACAATGTTTACGGATGCCTTCATCCATGGATGTGGATCACAATGGTATTTTACGGTAACTTCTTGAGTAAATAAGAACTGGTAGTTTTCACCAGGTTTTATTATTTCAGGAGAGCCAAATTTACCACTATATTTGTCTACAAAATTGACGTCAGGATCAAGTGTTACAGTATGACCAATATCTCCAGTATTTTTCCAAATGACTAAATTATTAATTCCTAGTTGTACATCGATCGTTTTTGGTACAAAATTCTGTTCTTGTGCTGGGTTCTCTGCACCTGGCACTATAACTATGGTGGTTGTCTGGCCAGGATTGAGAATCTTTGCATCAACATGCGGTTTTGCGTTAAACTCCGGGATAAAGTACATTTGATAGTACACAATTCCTACACCAGCACCTACAATTACTGCTATCAAACCAATACCGTAAGCGTGACTTGAACTTGGAAAACTCACTGATAATAATTTTTTTGTTTGTCTTATAAAGCTATTAGATCTGAATATCCAGAAAATAATTATGGCTTTTTAAGATCAGATGTTCCAACCGTTGGGTCTCTAATATTTTCTAGATTTGCAGTTTTTATTTCAGGAGCTGGTGCTGTAGTTGTCGCTGTTACTGATGATGGGTTTTCTTTTCCAGGAAGTTTTGTTGTAGAGTCTGGCGAGATTCCAATTGGTTTTGGAGTTTCAGCTGTCGCTTGTGGTGGTGGGGTTAGAGTCTTCTTTGCCTCACTTAGCCCATGTCTGTAAAGATGGAACATGCCAGCAAATACCATTAAAATCAATCCTACTAGAAAGAGTGAAAAGTTTTTCATCCCGGAAAGTGCTGCGTTATATGCTGCAATGTTAAGAAACACTTGAAATGCCAAAAGTGCAATAATTAACCAATTGATCCATTTTCCTGACAAGTTTATTTGAGCTACCTTATGCGGTCCTTTTGATGCTATAATTTTTGCTTTCCTTTCAGATTCTTTCGCAAGTTTAATCATCATATATGAGAAACCAAATCCAATTGGAACCAGCAATAACATTACCAGATAAAAGAATATAGGATCTATGACGAGTCTAGCTACAAGTGCCTTTGTTGTATCTGGTGAAATATAGAATCCCCAGTAGGTGGTCACCATGATTTGAGCAATTCCCGTTATTCCAAATGCAGTAATTATGGGCCTATCCTTCCAAGAGAATTTCTTGTACCTGTCAATGAATGGTGTCAAGGCAAGGGCTATGATAAACATCGCAGGCCAAGCTACTCCAGTTACAAATTTGTCATATTGAGTTCTAAGAAATGCGTAAATTCCTGTTAGATACCATTCTGGTACTGTAATTCCTGGAGGAACAGTGGGTTGAAATTTGGAACCAAGATCAACTGGAAAGACTCCTCCTGTGATAAATATTGCACCACAAATTGCCATGACCATTGGCACATCAAAGACCAAAAATCGTGGCATGTGAATTGCCATTAGGCCAAGCATTACTATTGGTAAAATAAAGACATGTTGGGTATAGAATCTTAGAACAAAGTCTGCAAATCCTGAACCAAACATTGCATCACGTATAGTTGGTCCCGCAACAGGTATAGAGTTTGTAAGTGATGCCGCAATACTAAATGCAAGCTCTGCTCGCTCGCTAAATATAATATCATAACCTGTAAAAGCTTCAAGAATTGTTACGGTGCCAAGAATGACACCAGTAAACCAGAGGAGTTCGTTTCTTATTTTGTATCTTCCACTAAAGTATTGATAATACATGTGTAAGACTGCCAAGAGAACCATTGCGTTAGATGCATGATAATGAATATTTCTTATCATAAATCCAAAGGGAACTGTATTATTTATCTTGGCAACACTATCCCATGCTCTATCCAGTATAGGCTCATAATAAAACATCAACAGTGCTCCAGAAATTCCCAAAATTATAAAAGTAATAAATGTGAGCATTCCAAGAAATCCAAATGGGCTTACAAATCTTGCTGGAAATGAAAATTTAGTACCAATGAATATGGTTCTTTCATATCCATCCCATATCCAGTAGAAGAAATCTACTAGACCGTTTCTACGTTTTAAGGAAGCGACCAAATCCTACAATTCCATTTACGTTTACATTCCATTTAGCTGGTGTTATCCATAAATTTCCATCGTTATCTGCCTCAAGGTATAATGTTGCAAGAACGTTTGAAGGCGGAGCCTGAAGTGATGCGGGTCCTGCAATAGCTTTTCCATTAATTGGGTTGTAAATGCTTCCATGACAGGGACATTCTCCCCTTTTTCTTCCTTCTTGAGGCCAGTATTTCCAAAGACACCATAAATGTAAACATACCATACTATACACACGAAAAGCACTAACATCTTCTGCATCTCCACCAAGTTCTGATGGGAGTCTGATAAATTGCCATTTTCTAAAAGCTTCTTGATCAAGAACCGTATCGCCAGTTAACGGATAGGTAATTACTTCAGAGCTATTTTTTGGAAAAGTTTTAACGTTTGCTTGGGTACCATCAGGAAGTATAACTTTTGCTTTTTGTAGTACAACATTTGATGGATTTGGCATGAATTGACCCCACGGAATAAAAGGGGTAAAAGTGAGTGCAGTTCCTGCTGCTCCTAATAACTTTAAAAAATCACGTCTAGACAGAGTATTCTTAGCACTAGAATCCTGCTCAGACATCTAGCTTTCGTTTTTGAAAAATTGCATATAAACCTTGTCTAACTTCTCTTTGAAATTTTGAATTTTTGAAAAGTAATTATAACTATAGCAGTTGCTGCTGCGATTCCAATTATTATTTCTACTAATGGATAGAAAATTTCATTAGATGATTGTTTTTTTTCCGGAGAGAACATTTTACTTATGGCGTTATTATCAACGGTTACTACGATCGTTTTCACTGATTCATTTCCTGCCTTGTCTTTTACTAAAACCTTAATGTCGTATTCTCCATTTTCTAATGTCCTTGTATCAAATTGTACAGAACTCTTATCAAACACTTTTTGATGTGGAAGTATGACTGTTATTCCACCACGATTCAAAAGATTTTGTTCATTAATTTTGAGGTCTATTGTTGCTATGTTTGAGATCGTTGAACCATTTGTCAGAGATTTGAAAATAATTTCAGGGGCAGTGTTATCAACTGTGAATACAGATTCCTTTGATGAACTGTGTCCAACAGTATCTGTTACATCTAATCGAATAGTATGTGTTCCTTCAGTTAGTTTTTCAGATAAACCAGAAAAGCTACTCTCATTATATTTTTGAGGTCCGATACCGTCAAGATAGTATTTTATGTTATCAACACCTTCTCCGATAATTTTTGGCTCAATTTTGAATGTATTGTTAATAAAATCAGGTATACCAAATTGTATTTGTGGACCCTTCTCATCTGGAAGAATGGTAGAAAATTTTGTAGATATTGTAATTGGCTCAGCAAGAGATTGACCACCAAACAAAGTTGAATGCATTAAGATAGAATATGTCCCAGTCTGATTTATTGGGGCATACAAAACTGTTGATGTTGCATCTTTGTTTTTTATTGGATAGAAACCTCCGCCTTCACTAAATGGCGGACTAGTACCAAGCCAATCACCTGTGGGCCAACCCTGAAATTGACCAAGCACTCCTGCTGGAACATTTGTTTGTACAATTCTTCCTTGAGGATCTACTACAAAAACCGAAAGATTTGTGTCCTTATTTTCCCATGAAATGTTTAATGAAACTGTATTTATTGTTCTGTCTTGAACATCGAAATAATATTGCCTCCAGTCACCTGCATTATACCTGTTAGCCATATCAAATGCTCCACCTATGTAGCCGGTTCCATATAGAATATTACCATTCTTTGAACCTTTCAAAACTGTAGGCAAATCTTTTGGTTGAAGTTTCTTTAAAACTCCAAAGGAAACTGGAACATTTACTTCATGTAAATCATCTTTGACCGAAAGAAATCCTTGATAGACTCCTGGTTGAGAATCTAATGGAACAACAAGTGTTGCCATTACATGTACTGAGCTGTGTGGTGCAACTTGTATATCATTAGAGTTTAACCAGATATCGTTCCAATTTTCTTTTTTATAATAACTAGCAGAAATAGTATAATCCATGGAGGTAGAATTTTTCTTTGTGTCCCCTTGCCAATAAGAATACCTTGTTGGAACAGGATACACACCAACTAGTGGAACATGTTTGATTTTTGAGTTTGGTTCTGAAACTCTTAATTCTTGAACTGTTCCCCATGACCCTCCTCGATTTACCATAGAAAGTTCGGTGTAGGTTTGCTTACCATCTTTATTTTTGTCTTCCCAATCATATAGATAAAGAGATGAAATCTTGATATCATCTGCGTACATCTTAGACGAGGCGTTCAGAAATTCTGAAAATGGAAAGTTTAGGTTGAGGACCATCAATGACGCATCCTCCGGAATAGGCTTTGATTTTTGGAAGAAAGAAAGCAAATCAAGGCGGTCTTTTACATTTTCAAGAGGCAAATAATTTGGTCTGAAGACGCCGGATTTATTCAAGAGTGGATCTTTTAGATTGACTACCGTAGTACCATCGTATTGTGATTTTTTGATCAGTTCAAGAGTTTTTGGTGTGATTTTAATTTCAAGTGTTTTGTCTGTTGGATTTTCAATAGTAAAGGTTGCAGAAGTTCTTTCACCAGGGAGTAACCTACCTCCAAACCATGAAGTTTCTGGAAATGATTTATTGTTTAATTGAAATCTTTCTAAACCAATTGAAGATGAATTTAACGCTTTAATGGGAACATCTAAGATCTTTTTTACGTTAGAGTATGATGCATCATTATAGACAATAAATGTTTCATCTTTTCCTTTAACAAAATTTATTGCGTTTGTTACATTTACGAGTCCAGCTCCCTGTGTAAATGGATCATTTTCCAGATCAGTTGCAGTGGACATCAGGATGTTTTCTATTCTGAATGGATTGTATTGTTCACCTTTTTGTTTTAGACTTTCCATCAATACGGCAGCGGAACCAGCAACCAGTGGAGCTGCCAGACTTGTTCCACCAAAAAGTGTAAATGGACCTGTTGCATTTTTGTTATATTTTGTAACACTGATTGGAGTAAAGCTGTATTCGCCAATTCCCATCAAATCAGGTTTTGGATCACCTACTAAACCTGGACCCTTGCTTGAAAATCCTGCGACATCGCCTGAAAAATAAGTGCTGTTTCCAAATCTTGGTTGATTCTTAAATGAACCAGAACCAATGTATACATTGTTTGTTACAGCTCCTACAGTAAGAGCGTATGGCGCTGCATCTGGTGTCCCTATAGTTCCATATCCATGCCCTGCATTTCCTGCACTACTCACAACAAGTATACCTGAATAGTTTTTGCTAAGAGAGTCAGGTACTTCAAGTGCACTTAACAATAGAGATTGTATATCAAGTCCTGGTACGGATTGTAAAATTGGAAATGTTGAGATCCCCCAACTATTTGATATGATGTCAACCTTAGGTTTTCCTTCAAAAATCCAGGTATTCTTTTCTTGGTTAAATCCCGCTGCCCACAACCAACCATACACTGCGTCTCCAAACCACAATGCCTTGATTGGAACAATTTCTGCCCCAGGTGCAACACCTCTTAGAATAAATTTTGTAGTGTTGCCGTAAATATCATATTTTTCTGTTCCTTTTGATGTTATTGATGCAGCTGTTGAAGTTCCATGTCCTTGAAAATCATACATTATCCCAAAGTAATTCCCCTTTGAATCAAAGGGAGATAGTAGTGTTCCATTTGTTGCCCCAATTTTTTTATCAATCATCGATGAGTTTCCCACAACTCCATAAACATCTAGTACTCGTGCACCAACAGTACCTGCACTATAATCTAATTTCCCATCGTTGTTTGAATCATATATAAGAAATTCTTTTCCGTTTCCCAGTGTAATGGGTGTTTCATCAGTAAAATCAAAATCATAATTTGGGGTACTACCTAGAGATGTATCAAAGCGAGTAAAATCCTTCCAGGAATCAGACATATCAGATATTATGGTATCATACAAACCAGCAATTTTGGAATCAACTACAAGTACTGGAACAAGTTGCAAGCGTGAAGATTGACCTTGCAGGACACTTTCATAAATTACACCAAAGTGATATATCCCACCTTTTGAAATAATGAAATTTCTACTATTCTTTCCAATTTTATAGTCGTCTGATGATGTGCCGGTAAGAACAGGACGACCGCCCCCTTTTGGATACATTGAATTGAAGACTTGAATATCAGTACCTTTTCCGTTTTTGTTCAAGTTCAAAAATACTCCTTTAGAATTTACATAAACGTTAGAGGTAATGTTTTTTGGAATTGTCGTTGTGTAGTTTTTTATAATTCCTTTATCATTTATGTTTGCAATGAAAGTTGCGTTTGTTAATACCAGACCCTGACCATCTGCATCAATCATAATTGGAATGTTATTTTTATCACGTGCAAGAGAGTCTCGAATATCAGGATTTGAAAAATCTGTTCCTGTGTCCACGATTCCAATTGTTACCCCTCTTCCAGTATAGTTATATTTTTGATAAACATCTTCGGAACCAAGAATCTTTCCTATCCTAGATCCTTCATGAGCAACCATGGTTGTATTAGATTGATTTAGAGAATCAAACTCTAGAGGAAAATCTTCTATTACTGTATATCCTTTTAATTTAAGATTTAAGATATCGTTTTGAGAAAAAACGCCCACCGAAAAAAAATCATTTTTTGAGCTTATTTCGTAAATCAGGTTGTGTGCAACTGATCTTACATCTGAGATAGAACCAGAGCCAAAGACTACATATCTTTTTACAGGATTTTCATATAATTCCGGCAAGAATGTAATAATACCAGACTTTCCTACAAAATCAAAGGTCTGGTTTGGATGAGTAAGATCTACATCATAGAAAGAAAATGCAGGCTTTGCAACTGTAGAAAAAAGTAATGTGAAAATTAAAAAAAATGTTAATTCTTGAATGACAAAACTTTTCTTTGCCATTATTGTTATCTTCGCCTAGCGAGAATTGTTATCTGTAAAGCGATGATCACTGCTATTAATGCAACAACTGGCAAGAACAAAGAGTTGAATTGTCCTGAGGCTGCTTCAATATTTGAAACAGAATTAGACATGGAGGTAACACTTTTGTTTATGTTTTGGTTTGCTTCTGTAATCGATTTTTGACTAGTATCTAATACTTGCCCAAAACCCTCAACTTCCGATTTTAACTTATCTAGTTCTTTAGATGTAGAATCCAAAATGGAATTTAGTTTTATTATTTGGTTTGATATTCCTTCAATGTTTTGTTTGAGTACAACTGTTGCTGCAGATCCATGAGATATACTTCCTTGGTTAAAAGCCACTATATGAAATACATACGTTCCCTCTTCCTTTGGCGTATAATCAACATAATAGATTCCCTGGTGAAGAGATTGGAATGAATTGGAAAGGCTTACTACTGTACCATCAGGCAAGTGGACATGTGAAGTACCAAGAAGTTTTGAAGGAGAGCCTGCTACCAAAAGCCCATCACTTGTTACTTGAACAAATACTCTAATTGGTTGATTTACTGCAGCTGTTTGCGGTGCAAAAACGATGGTACTTAGCGTCCTCTGGATTGGAACTTCCACAAGAGCTGATGATTGGGCAAACTTTACATCTATTTTTTGTGACGCACCTTGTTCTTTACTGGATATTGCTTCAACGGAATATGTACCATGTGCAAAATTTGTTGTGGCATTAGGCCATCGTATTAAAATATGATCAAAGTCACCATTGTTATCTGCTGTAATTTGATCAAATTTTGCAATCGTACCATCTGGGGCAAAAAGACGTATAATCAAGGGTTCATTTGGTAATGCTTTCCCATACACCAAAAGAGGTTGACCATCTGAATATACTTGTTTGTCAGTTGCTATTTGTAATGCAAAGGCTTGTACCACAGATAAATTAGTGACTAGTATTAAAAAGAAGAAAAGTAAAGTTGTTGTTTTCAATCCATTCATGATGACGCTAACCCATAGATATTAGTTCTGTTAAATTCGAACAATTTATTCATCTAAATTATAATCATTAAAGAATTGAACTTTACTGCAAAATATTAAGAATTTTCTTTTTTTTTAATCATGGTGATATCTATCAGGACTCATTGAATTTATAGCAACCATGGAAAAGTTTGATTGTTCTTTTTTGACTATTGTAAGAGAAGCATTTCGAATAATCAATTCATATAAAGATTCGGGTTTTAGCTGTAATACTGTTGAGATCATTGCTTTGATTGGATCCATGTGAGTAACAAGCAAAATGTTCTCATTATCATGTTTTTGTGAACAATAGTTAACCATATCGAGAACTCTTTTTTTCACATTAGAAAAAGTTTCAACTCCATTTTTTTCAATTAGTGGATTATCTTGATAGAATTTCAAAAAAATATTACCATGTTTTGCAAACATTTCTTCATATAACATACCTGAGAAGCTTCCCATTTCAATCTCTGTTAATCTGTGATCTATCTTGTACTGAAGATTTAGTTTATTAGATACTATTTTTGTTGTATGTAAAGCCCGTTCAATGGGACTTGAGTAAATTGCCGAAATTTTAAGAGGTTCTAGAAAGTTTGCTATTTTTTCTGCCTGCTGCAGTCCAAGATCTGTTAATGGGATGCCATCAGACCGTCCAGCAAGAACTCTTTCCACATTGTTTTTAGCTTGCGCATGGCGCAAAAAAATAATCAAGGACAATATTGCAGATGATATTGAATAGAGATAATAATAACATTACCAGAGCATGATTTTATGAAGATCGGAATCATAGGCGGAACAGGAGGAATGGGAAAGGGTTTTGCAATTCGTTGGTGTAAAAATCATGATGTTTTAATTGGTTCAAGAGATGCTACAAAAGCAGTAGAGGCAGCCAATGAATATTCTAAAAATGCTTCTGAACTCTATGGATCAATCAAAGGTACGATAATAGGAAAAGATAACCTTTCTGTTGCAAAAGAAAGCGACGTATTAGTTTTATCAATTCCATATGAAAATATTGATTCTACTTGTTCTCAACTACTTTCAAACGTCAAAGATGATTGTGTTGTAATATCTCCCATTGTTCCATTGACCAAAACTGATGCAGGATTCGAATTCATCCCTTTTATAGAAAAAAAACCATCCGCGTTTGAACTTGTGCAAAAACATATGAAAAATAAATCAAAGCTTATTGCTGCTTTTCATACCATATCAGAAAAAAAACTGATTGATCCAAAACTAATCTTGGATTCGGATATTTTTGTATGTGGAGATGACCAAAATTCTATAGATATAGTAAATGAATTGATTAAGGAAATAAAATCTCTAAGACCGGTTTTGCTTGGTCCAGGTTCTCTTTCTTACCTTGCTGAAATTGCAACACCCATTCTTTTGAATGCCATGATTAAAAACAAAATGAAAAACCCCGGCATAAAGATAGTTTAAGTAAGAAGTTCTACGATTACTCTTGGTCTTGCATTATAGACGTAACAGAAATTGGTTTACTGCAATGGGCGTTTTGTTTATAGTTATGGCAGCCATTATTATTATCAGAAATTTGCTTATTTGGGGTCCAGAATTTGTTGCTGACTTTTTCACATCTCCTGAGATTACCAATGAAAAAATATCTGTAAGCATGATTGGTATTGGAAGTTTTTTGATTATTTTAGGTATGAGGAAGGGAATAAATGAAAAAATCTAAATTTTTAAAGTCTCAGAAAATTTTGAGACTTGCCACAATAGATAGTAAAAAAAATCCACATATTGTTCCTGTGTGGTATGAGTTTAAAGATAATAAATTCTATGTGGGGACCAACACTAGAACAAAAAAAGCAAAAAACATCATGAGGAACCAAAAAGTAAGCTTTTGTGTTGATGTCGGAGTAAAATCTCCAGATATTTTTGGTGTTATGGGCATTGGCAAAGCAAGACTAATTTTAGAAAGAAAACAAGTTTCTTCTATTGCAAAAAGAATTTTGAAGAGATATTTTAAAAATCTGAATGAAAAATCTGCTCAGGAATTATTAGATGATACGGATTGCATTATAGAAATATCACCCAGAAAAACAACTATTTGGAAATTTTAAGTAACAAATTCTTCTATTTTATCAAGAGCCTGTTCTAACACGTTAATTTCAGGTAGAAATACCATCCTAAAGTGGCCACTTCCATACTTTGTTCCAAAACCAGAACCGTGAACTGTAAGAACTCCCTTTGATTTTAAAAGCTCAAGGACAAATTCTTTATCTGATTTGTATTTATTGTTCTCTATTTTTGGAAATGCATAGAAAGCCCCCTTTGGATTTGAGCAGCTAAGGCCGTGCATTCCGTTTAACCGTTTGATAACATAATCTCTTCGTTTTTTTAGCTCTGAAACAAATTTAGGGATATAATCTTGTGGGCCTAGAAGTGATTCTAATGCAGCATGTTGAACTGGTAGGTTAGATGCAATCCTAACTCTTGCAAGCTTTGGTACATTTTCTCGAAGAACATCAAGTTTCTTTGAGTTATTAAATGCAATATATCCAATTCTCCAACCAGACATTAGGTGTACTTTGGAAAATCCATTTAGTAATATCACAGGAGAATCACCACAAACTTTTCCAATGCCTACAAACTTTTCATCAAAAACTATTTGGTCGTATATTTCATCACAAATTATGTACAGATCATTCTTATTTGCAATATCAATCAAGTTTTTAAGAGATTTTTCGCTAAAAACAGCTCCTGTAGGATTGTTTGGACTGATAAAGCAAATTGCTACAGTTTTTGATGTAATCTTTGATTTTATATCCTCAAGATCGGGTGTAGAATTGTTAAGATCTACTCCAAACTCTACTGGAATTCCACCAAACAGTCGTACATACGAAGCATATGGTGGATAATATGGACCAGGTATCAGAACTTCGTCTCCTGGTTCTACAATTGATGCCATCAACATCTCCAATCCCTCCGAAACACCGTTTGTTACAATAATGTCATCTTCAGAGACTGATAGACCCTTTGCCTTTTCTTTTGCAGCAATAGCTTGTCTGAGTTCTTGTAGCCCTTCTGAGGAGCATAAAAGTTCTGGCCATTTTTGATTCCCCTGATTAAAGCTTCTTTGACGTTTTCTGGAGGTTGAAAACCATATGCCACTGGATCCCCTATGTTAAGATATGTTATCTTCTGTCCTTGTTTTTCCAATTTTTTTGCAGAAAGTGTGATATCGCGTATAGCGTATTCAACACCAGCTACCCTTTGAGATATTTTCAATTATCTAGACAGATATTTAGCCCCGTTAAATTCTTACTTGATCGGACCCGTTGCATAGCCCGGATAGTGCGGGTGGCTTCGGACCACCAGGTCGAGGGTTCGAATCCCTCCGGGCCCTTTAGTCACAGAGTAGATTTTAAGACAGGAAAATGAATACCAAATATATGAAAAAGTTAACGCCATTTAGAATTGGGTTGTCTTTGATGCTGATTGGTTCAATTTGGACGGCACTTGTATTTTCTACTGCAGAAAAAATATCTCAAGATATGAATTTAGATATCAAAGAAAGTGCCAACCTTGATTTGAATTTAAAAGGCAAAGGTCTTGGTTTTTATGAAATTACTATTCCCGACTACTCAAAAGAAATAGTATTAGTAAAAGTACTAGATTCTCAAGGATATGTGATAAATCTTAAAAAAATTCAAACTAAAATGTCTGTAAATTATTTTGAATTTGATTATGGTGGAAAGTATACTCTGGAAATGACCAACTTCTCTGAAAACCCTATCCAAGTTAAAGTAGAGTTTGGAAATACAAAATCCGGAGATATTACTCTTCCAGTAGTTATGGCCTTCATTGGTGTTTTCTTTCTTGTGTGGTTTGGATACAAAAGATTACGAAATTACAGTACTGCGCACCCTGAAGAGAATAATCCATAAACAGGTATACACAATATCACTGAGACAAAAAGCAGAATTAAGTTGAAACCTATCCATGATGCAGATAAAAGTACTGTCATAATAGCAACAGGCATAATTTTTTTTGTCTTTATTTTATCAATTTGACAAAGTGTGATAAAACTACCAAGAGCGCTT
>Ga0209160_1003027_pt1 | contig 13854 bp, 10 predicted proteins | sample GraSoiAngelo_153_FD_186167 | JGI IMG/M metagenome (GOLD analysis project Ga0209160, IMG submission 186167) | Grasslands soil microbial communities from the Angelo Coastal Reserve, California, USA - 14_1009_12_40cm (SPAdes) (version 2) | ecosystem: Environmental > Terrestrial > Soil > Grasslands ...
TCGCGCCTTGCCCGGGTTCTGGAACACGGCCGCCATTCCAACGTGCATGGGACGCTCCCCCTTCGCCGTTGTATTATTGCGCCGATGAGCCCATTCGATCCAGCCCCCTTCGTCGAGCGGCGGCAGCGATTCGCGGCGGCCATCGGAGATGGCCTGGCGATCATCCCCGGTGCCCGCGAGATCCAGCGCAACGGGGACGTCAACTACGAGTTCCGCCAGGCCTCCGATTTCTTCTTCCTGACCGGGTTCGACGAGCCCGACGCCGTTGCTGTCTTCAACCCGGCTGACGCCAAGGAGCGCTACGTTCTTTTTGTACGCCCCCGCGACCGCGAGATGGAGATCTGGAACGGCCGCCGCGCGGGTGTCGAGGGCGCCATCGCCACCTACGGCGCGGACGCCGCCTATACGATCGACCGGCTCGACGCCAAGCTCCGCGAATACATGGTCGACCGGCCGGCGATCTTCTATCGCCTGGGCAGCGGCGGCTTCGACGGCCGGGTCACGCGGCTGGTCGGCGATCTGCGGGCCGCGCGCGCCCGCGGCTATGCGGCGCCGGTCCGGATCGAGGACCCCGGCCCGATCCTGAACGAGCTGCGGCTGCGTCGCTCGCCCGCCGAGCTCATGCGCCATCGCCGCGCCTGCGAGATCAGCCGCGACGCGCACATCGAGGCGATGCGGTACGCGCGGCCCGGGCTCTACGAGTACCAGGTGCAGGCGGCGCTCGAGTACGTGTTCCGCGTGAACGGCTCGCCGCGCAACGGCTATCCGTCGATCGTGGCCTCGGGCGCCAACGCGTGCATCCTCCACTACAGCGAGAACAACCGGAGGATGGAGGACGGCGACCTGCTCCTGATCGACGCCGGCTGCGAGTGGGGCTATCACTCGGCCGATATCACCCGCACGTTCCCGGTCAACGGGCGCTTCACCGCCGCCCAGCGGGCGGTCTACGAGATCGTCCTGCGCGCGCAGCTGGCGGGGATCGCGGCCGCGCGTCCGGGCCACCGCTACGAGGCGGTGCACGAGGCGGCGCGGCGCGTGCTGACCGAGGGGCTCGTGGCGCTCGGCGCGCTGCCGCGCGGGGTCGACCAGTCGCTCGCGATGCACCACTACCGCGAGTTCTACATGCACGGCACCGGGCACTGGCTCGGCATGGACGTGCACGACGTCGGCGACTATCGGATCGACCGGAAATCGCGCGTGCTCGAGCCCGGTATGGTGCTCACGGTCGAGCCCGGACTCTACTTCGACCCCGAGCGCGAGACGGCGACGTTCCACCTGCGCGAGTACAGCGAGGACGAGTCCTGGGAGCGCCGCCTTCGCCTTGGCGCCGGCGCCGCAAAAAAGATCGAAGAGGAAGAAAAGGCAAAGGCCGAGAAGATCACGCACCCAGTCCCGCGCGAGCTGCGCGGCATCGGCATCCGCATCGAGGACGACGTGCTGATCACCGACTCCGGCTGCGAAGTCCTCACGGCGGGCACCCCGAAGACGGTGGACGAGGTCGAGCGCGCCTGCGCCGAGCCCCCGCGCCTGCCGCGCCCCTGACCCGCCGGGCGCGCACCCTCTTACACCGATCGGGGCGCTGAGGCTACCGACCGAGCACGCCGCGAAGCGCGCCCTCCAGGGTCGGATAGCGGAACCGGTAGCCACTCGCCTGAAGGCGCGCGGGCACGACGCGCTGGCTGGTCAGCAGTAGCTCGTCGGCCATCTCTCCCAGGGCGAGCCGCGCGGCGAACGCGGGCAGAGGCACCAGGGTGGGACGCTCGAGCACGCGGCCCAAGGTGCGGATGAACTCGGCGTTGGTCACCGGCGCCGGTGCGACAGCGTTCACCGGTCCGCGAAGGGCATCGGTCGCGAGCGCATGGCGGATCGCGCCGACCACGTCGTCGAGGGCGATCCAGCTCATCCACTGCGCGCCGTTGCCGATGACGCCACCCATGCCCAGTCGAAACGGCGTCAGCATCTTGGCGAGTGCGCCGCCGCGTTCGCTCAGCGCGACGCCCAGCCTCAGGTTCACCACGCGTATCCCCTGGGTGATCGCCGTGGCCGTCGCGGCTTCCCAGTCGCGACCAAGCTCGGCCAGAAAGCCCGTGCCCGGCCGGCTCTCTTCGGTCAGCATCTCGTCTCCCCGGCTGCCGTAGTAGCCGATCCCCGAAGCGCAGACGAACACGGCGGGCGGCTTTGCGAGCCGGGTCAGTGTCTGGACCAGGAGCCGAGTGGCGGTCGTGCGGCTCTCGCGAATGCGCCGCTTTTTCGCCGACGTCCATCTGACGCCCATGATGCTCTCGCCGGCGAGGTGGACGATCGCGTCGCCGACGGCCGAGCCGGGGGGCGTGATCGCCCCCGAAGCTGGGTCCCAGCGGAGCGCGTCTTCGTCGGGGCGCGGCGCCCGACGCACGAGCGGAATCACGCGATGCCCGCCGGCCTCGAGGGAGGAGATCAGCGCGGAGCCGATCAGGCCGCCGGCTCCGGTGACGGCGACGTTCACGCCATCGCGCCGCCGTCGACGGTGTAGATCGCGCCGGTGATGTACGCCGCGTCGGAGCTCGCGAGAAACGCGACGAGCGAGGCGACTTCCTGCGGCTCGCCGAAGCGGCGCATCGGAATCGTCGCGGTGAGCCGCTCGCGCTTGATTTCGGTCTCGAGCTCTCGGGTCATCGGCGTCTCGATCGGGGCGGGGCACACGGCGTTGACACGGATGTTGTGGCGGGCCAGCTCGAGGGCCGCGGCGCGCGTCATGCCGACCACGGCGTGCTTGCTCGCGGTGTAGGCGATGATGTTGGGCGAACCGCGGAGCCCCGCGATCGAGGCGGTGTTCACGATGGCTCCGCCGCCGCGGGCGCGCATCAGCGGCGCGACCACTTTCATCCCGAGCCAGACGGCCTTGAGGTTGACGGCGATCACCCGATCGAACGTCTCTTCGGGGTAGTCGACCAGCGGCTTCAGCGCGCCGAGAACGCCGGCGTTGTTGAAGAAGACGTCGATGGAGCCGAACCGATCGACCGCCGCCTTCGCGTAGCGCTCGACGTCGGCGAGCCTCGTCACGTCGGCGTCCACGGCGAGAACCTCGCCGTCGACCTTCTCGACGGCGGCCACGCTCTGCCGAAGCGTCGCCGCGGCCAGATCGACGAGGACCACGCGCGCTCCCTCCGACGCGAAGCGTACGGCCGCGGCGCGCCCGATACCGCCCGCGCCCCCGGTGATGAGCACGACCTTCCCGGTGAACCGCGCCGTCATGCCAGGCGCCCATCTTGCTCTTGGCGCCGACTCGACGCAAGCTTGGGACGACATGACCGAAGACGAAGGCTTGAAGGCGCTGCTCGGAGGCGACGCCGCCGCGGCGGCCCGCGCCGAGTCGGTGCTGTGGGAGATGTGGCATCGCTCGGGCGACCGCGAGATCGACGCGCTCCTTCGCGAGGGCGTAGCGGTCATGGAGCGCCGGGACCTCGCCGGCGCCGAGGCCATCTTCGCCCGCGTGATCGCGCGGGCTCCCGCGTTCGCCGAGGGCTGGAACAAGCGTGCGACCGTCCGCTACGTGGCCGAGAACTACGAGGGCTCGATCGCCGACTGCGAGGAGACGCTCACGCGCAACCCGCATCACTTCGGCGCGCTGTCGGGCGCCGGGCTTTGCTACATGGCGCTCGGCCGCCACCGCGAGGCGGCCGCGATGTTCCGGCGCGCTCTCGCGGTGCATCCACGTCTCACCGGCGCCCGCCACAATCTCGCGGTGGCTCTGGGCGAGGCGGTTCGCGGTAACGGTCATTGACTTTGTGGGATACTGACGCGCGCCCGGGAGGGGACGCAGCAAAATGATCGCGCAGACCGCCGAGGTCCGAGAAGCACACCGATTCGACGTCGCCGCGCTCGAGCGCTACCTGCGCGCCCACGTCGATGGCTTCAGCGGCTCGCTCGAGGTCCGCCAGTTCCGCGGTGGCCAGTCCAATCCGACCTATCACGTGTCGGCCGGCGGCCGCGAGTACGTTCTGCGCCGGAAGCCGCCGGGCAAGCTCCTGCCCTCGGCGCACGCCGTCGATCGTGAATACCGGGTCATCACGGCGCTCGGCAGGGCCGGGTTTCCCGTTCCGCGGACGTTCGTGCTATGCGAGGACGACTCGGTCATCGGCACCGCGTTCTACCTCATGGATTGCGTGCACGGACGGATCTTCACCGACCCCGCGATCCCGAGCGTCACGCCGGGCGAGCGTCGCGCGATCTACGCGTCGCTCATCGACGTGCTCGCGCGGCTGCACACCGCCGACTGGCAGGCGCTCGGCCTCGCCGACTTCGGACGCCCCGGCAACTACTTCGCGCGCCAGATCCACCGGTGGTCCCAGCAGTACCGCGCCTCGGAGACCGAGAAGATCGAGTCGATGGAGCGGCTCATCCCGTGGCTGCCCGAGCACATCCCGGCTGGCGACGAGACGACGCTCGTTCACGGCGATTTCAGGCTCGGCAACGTGATCATCCATCCGACCGAGCCCCGTGTCGTCGCCGTGCTCGACTGGGAGCTCTCGACGCTCGGCCATCCGCTCGCCGACCTCGCCTACTTCTGCCTGCCCTATCGCTTCACGCGCGAGTGGGAAGGGCTCGCCGACAAGAACCTGACCGAGCTCGGGATTCCGAGCGAGGCGGACTACGTCGCCGACTACTGCCGGCGCGCGGGGCGCGGTGCCATCGCCGACTGGGAGTTCTCTCTCGCGTTCGCCATGTTCCGACTGGCCGCGATCGCCCAGGGCATCATGGGACGCGTCGTCGCGGGCACCGCGAACGACCCGAACGCCCAGGAGCGCGGCCGCCGCGCGCGACCCCTCGCCGATTCCGCCTGGGCCCTGATCGCCTCCCGCACCTAGCTAGCAGGCTGCTCAAAAGGTCCAGATGCGAGGCGGCGCTCGAAGGCGGCACGCGAGCCGTACTCTCTGTACGGTGAGCGTGCTGCCGAGGGCGCCAACGAAGCAGATGGGCCCTTTTCAGCAGCCTGCTCAGTACTCGTAGATGCGTTCGATCGTGGCGCCGCGTATCGTCAGCTCGGTCAGGACCGCGCGCAGCGAGGCCACGCGCGCTTTCACCGCGATCCGCGTTGCGCCTGGATTGGTCAGGAGCGGCTCCTTCAGCAAGATTTCGGCCGTGGCGAGCTGAACGTCGAGAGCGCTCGGCGCCATCGCGGTCAACAGAATTTCGTCGTTGCCGGCGAGCTCGAGGAACTGCACGCCCTGCTTCACCAGTCCGATCACGATCGGCGTGAAGGCTTCGTGGCGTGGGATCGTGACGATGGAGGACCGGGCGTCCACCGGCTTGATCTTGCGGATCCGGTCGTCGTCGAAGATGCGATCGGGCGCCTCGGCGATCCAGGCGTGGATGACCAGGTCTTGCGGTTGCTGGATCGGGTGGGTGCCCAGTCGGATGATCCCCGCATACGTCGCCTTCAGCGAATATTCGGCGCTCAGGGAGAATCGTCGCTCCCACTTCCGGATGACGTCGAGGCCCCACAGCGGAGTCTCTCTCCAGAGAGCCTCGAGTCTTCCCTCGAAGGGGAAGTCGTACCACGGGACCGTGTGCAAGAGCTCCGCGTACTGGCGCGCGGTTCGGCGGGCGAACACGTCCTCTTCGGTGTGGTAGAAGCCGATGCCCTCCGTGACCACGCCGACGGTGTTCTCGTAGGAGCCCTTGATGGTGTTGTCGACCGAGAACCCCAGACCGGTCAACGCCAGGATCAGATGCGTGCTCGCATCGAACGCGTAGACGCGCTTGGTGGCCCGACAAGCCGCCGAGTAGTAGCGCCAGTACTGTCCGATGGCGGCGAAGTAGGGGAACCGGCTCGGCGCGTGCGATTTGACGAACGCCGCGTACTCCTCGGCGCTGTATACGACGTACCACTCCGGCAAGGTGAGGAACGTCGCCGAGCCTTTGCGGAGATAGCCGCTCACGTCGCCCGTCGCGCGCACGATCTCGGGCGAACGCTCGCTCGGCTGTGTTCGAACGCTGAAGCAGTGCCCGCCGATGAATCGGGCCGGGACGGCGACGGCGGCGAGGCCGAGCACGGCCACGAACGCGACCGTGAGCACGAGGACGATGCGGAAGCGTCGCCGGATCCGACGCGCCACTACTCTAGAGTCTCGTCTCCTCCGAGGTGATGTTGCTTTATATCACGGGCGCGGCGCTGGACGCCGGCCCTTGTTCGTCGACCGCGCGCGCGGTCACCACGTAACGCAGCGGGCCGCCGGGCACGAGCGCGTCGAACGGATAGCAGGTCATCAGCACGAGCGCGGACCAGCGAGGATCCGCGCGGATCGTCGCGGACCGTGCATCCACCACCGCCAGCTCCTCGACCCTGAAGCGCGCGGGCGAGCGCCCTGGCAGTTCGACGACGATCTCGTCGCCGGGGCGCACGCGCTCGAGAAAGCGGAAGTGCGTGTCGCGATGCGCCGTCACGATCGCGGTGCCCGGCGCGCCCATGACCGCGCTTTCCGGTGCGTAGCCGGGACCGAAGGCCAGGGTGCGGCCGCTCACGCCCGTGAGGACGATGAGGTCGACGCCGTGGGCCGGCACCCGCAGCCTCGCGACCGGCCAGGTGTCGGCCCACGGCCACGGCGTTGCGCCAGCCTCGCCGCGGAGCGTCCGCGCCCAGGCCCGCTGCAAGAGGTACTGGGCGAGCTCGGCCTTGGCGTGAATCCATAGGCCGTGACCCAGCTCCCACACGCCGACCGCGGTGAGTACCACCGCGACCATCAGGACGAGCTTGCCGCGTTTCAAATTTCTCGACCGAACGTGCGGCGCGCGCGAACGACCGCAGCGGCAAGCGCGGCCGCGAGCAGAAGCGCGACGAGCCCGAAGGTCAGATGCACGGGCCCGTCGGTGGCGCCCTGGCCCAGACCGAAGACGGCGGTGTAGTCCCAGCCATGCGGGAGATTCGTCTCGAGCGCGTGACTGTGGACCGATTCGTCCCCCGGGCGGACCGGCGTGACGTCGACGGCCACGAGGCTCGTATACGGGCTGATCAGGTGATAGGTCAGCGCGAGCTGCAGCACCGCGTGACGGATCTCGTCTTCCGCCGAGCCCGTACGGCGGCGGTCGAGGAGTCCTGCGATCTTTCCGCGCGCCCAGTGAGAGGAAAGCCCGGCGCCCTCGCCGGCCGGGTGAAGCGTGAGTGCCTGTTCCCACACCTCGACGCCGAGGCGACCACGCAGCACGACGCGCGAGGGCAACACCGGCGCTCGCAGCGCGACCGTGATGGGCTCGCCGAGATAGACGTCGGGGATCCGCTCGGGCACGAGCTCCGCGCCGGCCACCGGCTCGATCTCGACGTCGGTCAGCGCCGGCGCCTCGAGCTTGGCGAAGAGCGCGACCATCTTCTCCTTCACCTCGGCGAGGCTGCCGATATACGTGAACGTGCCGCGGCCGAGCCGTGCCGCCTCACGCATGAAATGGCTGTTCGGCGCCGAGCCGATGCCGATCGTGAACAGCCGACTGTCACCGAGGCGCTCGTGGATCGCCGTGAAGAGCTGCGCCTCGTTGCCGACCGCGCCGTCGGTCAGGAAGATCACCTGCCGGAGACGGCCGGGATGCTCCTGGCCGTCGAGCGCCTGCCGAAGCGCCGGCAGCATCTCGGTGCCGCCGTCCGCGTGAAGACGACCGACGTACCCGTTGGCCGCCGCGAGATTCTGCGGTATCGCGGCCTGTGCGCCTGGAAAGACGGCGTCCGTGGTGTGGTTGAAGCGGATCACGTTGAAGGTGTCGCCGGGTCGCAGGCGCTCCAGCGCCAGCTTCAGCGCGGCCTTCGCCTGATCGATGGAGGTTCCGTGCATCGACCCGGAGTTGTCGATCACGAAGATCACCTCGCGCGGCAGGCGAAGCCCCTCGAGCGCGGCCGAAGCCGGCGGCGTCACCATGAGGACGGCGAACGTCTCGGCGTCCTTCCGCTCGGTGAAGAGCGTCGCGATCGGCGTCGCTTCGGCGGTGAGTTCCCACACCAGCTCGAAGTCGCGGTCCGCGGGCACGGGGCCTTGCGCGAGCTCGATCCGGTAGCGTCCGTCCACCAGCGGCGTCGTTTGGACCGCGTGGTAGGAGGCGGAGAGGCTCGCCAGAGGAGTGCCGGGATCCAGCTCGACCGCGAGGCTGACTGGATTCAGCGCGCCGCGCGCCGGGTGGGCGACCGGGGGTGTGATACGCGAGGCGTCCGGCACCTCGAGGGTGTCGGATGACCAGCCCATGCCGCTCGACGGTCCTGGGGCCGGGACCCCCGGGATGTATCGCGGACCGACGACCATCGGGAACCGCAAGCGGAACTGCCCCGCGTCGTACCGGACGGTCTGCTGATATTCGATCTCGACGGCGATCGCCGCGCCCGGGGCGATGTTGGCGACCGACGTCGTGAAGACGTTGGGCCGCTCTTGCTCGACGAGGCTCGCGCGCTTGCCCTCTTGCTTGGCCTGCTCGTACTGGGCCTTCGCCGTTGATCGCTCCTGAATGATGCCCTCGATCACGCGGTCACCAACCTGCATGCGCAGATGGTCGACGGCGGCGTCCTCGGGCAAGGGGAAGACGTAGATACCTTCCGCCCATGCGGCACTGGGATTCGAGAACTCCTGCCGGACGCTCGCCCGCGCCACGATTCCGGTCACGACGATGCGGACGTCCGTCTTGAGCTTCGGCGCGGGCACGAGCGCGCTCTGCTCGGCGGTGCGCCAGAACAAGGTGCCTTCGGTGATGCGGCCGACCTCCGCCCCGGCGGCTTGTGCCGCCAGGACGGAGATCAGGCCCACGAGGATCAGTCCCTGGATGAGCCTCAGTGCGGCCCGCATCGACTGGACTACCGGTCGCCGGCGGGCGACGTGGAGTCAGCCTGCGGCCGGTCGATCGCGGTCAATCCGCCCGTCGCCGGAGAAGCCGGGACGGCTGCGGCGAGCTTGCGAAACTCGAGGTGCACGCGACGGTTGAGCTCCTGGCACTCCTTGCCCGGGTCGTCGCACAGGGCGCCGTCCTGGCCCATCGTCACCAGCTTGATCGACGTCTCGGGTACCCCGAGGTCCACGAGAAAGCGCTTCACGACCTGGGCCCGCCGCTGAGCCAGACCGCGGTTGTACTCGGCCGGCCCCTGGCTGTCGGAGTAGCCCTGGACGAGGACCACCCACGAGTTGCTCAGATCCATCCGCCCCGTCGTCTCCTGGAGCACGCGGGCGGCGTCGGCGCGAAGACGCGTGCTCTTGAAGTCGAAGTAGACGTCGGCGTGGAAGACTCCCGCCGGCGGCGCGGGAATCGCGGCACGAGGGCCCGTCGGCTCACCGACGCCCTTGCCGGCGGCGCCGGTCGTCCCTGCCGCCTCGACGCCCTGCGAGTGAACCCAGTACGTTCCGATCGCGCCGGCGATCACCGTCAGGAGGATCCCGACGAGGATCACCAGCTCCTTCACGCCACCGATCTCCTTGCGCTGCATCTGTGTGTCGGCCATTGTCCTGTCCCCTCTTTCTCGAGACGCCCCGGCGTCTCGCTGGTCGGGTCGCTCGTGCCCGCCCCGTGCGGTCGGCGCCCGGCAGGGACCCAGAGCAACGCTCACGCCACGGCGGCCGGGATGGCGGGGATCGCGGGAATGTAGCGAGTTCAGAGACTTGGCGAGCGAATCAAGCCGGCGGGCTCTCGGCGCGACGCGGGGATTCCCCGCATCCCCGCACAAGGCTCTGCGCGCTCCCCGCGCCCGCGAGGAGGTCAGACCTTGGCGGTGGATGAGCGGCGATCGAAGTGCTGGCGGACGAGGAGCTCAAGGGAGCGGAAGTGGCGCTCGGGCAGGTTCTTGAAGCGTCTGCGGCACGCGGCGATCGCTTCGTCCGGCGAGCTGAAGCCCTCGACGACCCTCAGCAGGTGCTCGGAGTATTCCCGAAGCTTGAGCTCGACCGTTCTGGCGAGCGCGGGCTCGCCGGCCAGCGCCAGGGCGGCCTTTGTGCGGTCACTGCCCGCGTCGACTAGCGCCCGGAATCCGAGGCCCTTGAGTCGCTGGGTGACCGTGCTTCGGTCCCAGCCGAGCGCTCGGGCGGTGGCCTGCATGTCGAATCCGTGCTGGCGGAGTGTGGCCAGGACTGCCTCGTCGCCGCCTGAATCCTCGCGGCTGGGCTCGCGGGTGGCGAGCCGAAGGTCGGCGACCGTGATGGCGTTGCCGTCGGCAAGCGCCAGAGCCTGGCGAAGACAGTTCTGGAGCTCGCGCGCGTTGCCGGGCCAGTCGTTCCCCTCGAGTGCGGCCAGCGCGGCGTCAGAAAGCGGCAGGGCCTGTCGGCCGACCTCGGTGGCGGCTTCGCGGACGAAACGCGCCGCCAGGAGCGGAACATCCGCCCGGCGCTCGCGCAGCGGCGGCAGCCGCAGCACGAACCCCTTCAGCCGGAAATAGAGATCCTCGCGAAACCAGCCCTCGGCGCTGCCCCGCTCGAGGTCGCGATTGCTGGCGGCGACCACCCGGACGTCGACGGTGGTGGGCCGCGGCGCGCCGACCCGGTAGAAGCTCTTGTCCTGAAGCACGCGCAGCAGCTTGCTCTGGTGCTCGGGGCGCAGCTCGCCGACCTCGTCGAGGAAGATCGTCCCCCGGTTCGCTTGCTCGAAGAGTCCCTTCCGATCGGCGACCGCGCCGGTGAAGCTGCCGCGGACGTGGCCGAACATCTCGCTCTCGAACAGCTCGGCGGGGATCGCTCCCATGTTGACCGCGACGAACGGCCCGTCGGCGCGCGGGCTCAGACGATGGGCCGCGCGTGCGAAGAGCTCCTTGCCGGTGCCGGGCTCGCCGGCGATCAAGATGGGCAGGGAAGAGCGCGCGGCCTTTTCGAGGTCGCGGAACAGGGCGAGCATCGCCGGATCGCGGGTGACGATACCGAGCCGCTCGCACTCGCGCTGCAGACGTTCTTGCCCGGCGTCGCCGAGCGGCGCCTCGCGGAGCTCGCCGGCGGTCAAAGTCTTCGCCCGCCGCTCCAGCTCTTCGAGCCGAGCGCGCGTCTGCGCTTCTCGGGCGCGCGCGGCCGCAAGCTGAGCTCGGAGCGCCTCCTCGCCGCCGGTCGATCGAGCCACGGCGGCTCGCGCGGCCTCCAGATCCTCTTCGAGGGCTTCGACCGCCGATTCTTGGCGCACGAGACCCTCTCGGATCTGCGTCACCTCACCCTCGAGGTCGCGGATCCGATGGGCCGCCGTGAGCTGATTCCAGACGAGCGCGCTCGCCGAGGACACGCTAACGGCGATGAGCGGGATCGCCAACGGAAGCAGGACGCCGATCAACGACGCGGAGGCGAAGACACCCACGACGTAGCCGAGCGCCAGCACGGCGGTCGCGAGCGCGGCCTTCCACCATCGGATCGACAACCACAGCCACGCCGCCAAACTGGAGAGCACGAGGCTGCCGAGCACGGTCCACGCGACCGGCGTTTCTCTGAGCCAGGCTCCGGCGAGGATCCTGTCGAGCAGGTTCGCCTGGACGACGATCCGATCCTCGCCGGGCCTGGGCTCGACGAGGAGGAGCACGATCTTGTCGGCCACGAGGCTCTGGAGCGCTTCTTGTTGTCGCTCGTCGATCATCGTCCAGACATCGGTGAACGACACGACCTTGAGGCCGCGAGGCAGCTCCTGGCGGCTCGACGGAACCAGCATGCGCCCGTGTCGATCGACCGGGATGCGATCGGCGTCCACGCGCGTGAAGGCGGCGGCGAGCGCCAACCCGAACGCCGGTACGCCTCGATCACCGACCCGGACGAAGAGCGGCACTCGTCTGATGACACCATCGGGATCGGCCGGGGCGAGCGTGTGGCCGACACTCTTCGCGGACTGGGCGAATCCCGGAAGCGAGGGGGTAAACGCTCGCGCGAGCGGAAGCGCCGGTGAGGTCGTAGATACGAGAGGCCACGATCGGTGCTGAGGCACCGTCGAGCCCCCGGTTGCGCCAGGCCGCTCGCCCGCGCGCAGATCGGTGGGCTCGAGCGCGATCGGGAGCACCACGTTCTCGGCGAGGGCGATCGCTTGGCTCAAGAGCGCGTCGCTCGAGGCGCCTCCGCGGCCGGGGGCGCTCGGCTGTCCAAGCGGGGTGTCGAGGCCGATGACGGCGGCGCCGGCCCGCGAGAGGCTCGTGACGAGACCGGCGAGAACGGCGCGGTCCCAGGCGCCGGAACCCAGTCTGGCTTCGGTCGCCTGGTCGCGAACGACGACGACCGGCGCCGGACTCGCGGACTGGTGCGCCCGAAGCCATCGATCGTAGACGGACCACTCGAAGGCGGTCGCCGCTCCGCTCCCGGAGGCCGTGACGCCGGCTGCCAACGCTGTGGCTGCGAGTCCGAGCGCCGCGGTCAGCGCCACGGTCTTCATCGCGGTCGTCAGGCCTAGGGACGAACCGGGGACGGTGGGACGGCCTCGGTGGCGGCGGAGATCTCCTGAAGGAGCCGCTGGGCGTCTTCGTGCGGCGTCGCCTTCAAAAGGCTGATCGCGCGAGGAGTGTCCTTCGGGACTCCGATTCCGCCCGCGTAGAGCTTCGCGAGCGCGATCCGCGCTCGAACCACACCCTCGTCCGCGGCGGTCTTGAAGTAGCCCAGAATCCGATTGTCGTGTGCGGGGACCTGGCCGGGGGAGCCGCGATAGTAGAGCTCCTCGAGAAGGACCGGCGCCGGCTCGCTGAAGGCCTGAGCCTCCGAGATGAGGACGGACACCGCCTCGGCACCGCGGCCCTGACGGAGCAGGGCGGCGCCGACCGTGTCATCGTCACCGTTTCGCGTCAGCTCCGGGAATTCACTCCACAGCGCGCTCCGATAATCTCGAAACGCCTGCTCGACGGCTCGACGCTCGGCGGGCGCACGCCGGCTCTTGCCCTGCGCGGTCTGCCGGAGCTCGCCGAGCGCCGCGATGGCCTCGAGGTTGCCTTGATCGGCCGCGCGCGACCACCACAGGATCGCGCGCATCGTGTCGGGCTCGACCCCGAGACCTCTCGCGTAGGCCGTGCCGGCGAAGAACTGAGCCCGCGAGTGGCCCGCGCCCGCCGCGGCGAGGAATTCGGGCGCCGCCTCGGCGTCGCGATGGGTCAGCTTTAGCACGAGCGCCAGGTTGTAGCGCGCGTCCGCATGATCCGGGACGCGGGCGAGGACCTGGCGGTACGCCTCGATCGCGCCGTTCAGATCGCCGCGCGCATAGCGCACCAGCCCGAGGCTGTAGAGCGCCTGGACCAGATCGGGTTGTCGGCGCAGGACCTCTTCGAGCTCGGGCCGCGCCGCCGCCCAGTCCTGCTTGGCCATGAGCGCCGTCGCGAGGACCAGTCGGGCTCTGACGGCATCGGGGTGCCCGCGCAGCAGCGCGCGGAGCTCCTCAACGGTTCCGTCGAGGTCGCCCATCTCGTAGAGCGCGAGCCCCAGGTTCTCTCGGGCCGCGACCAGGTTCGGTTGAAGCCTGAGCGCCTCGCGAAACGATCCCGTGGCCGCCGCCGGATCGCCGCTTGCCATCGCCGTCCGTCCAAGCTCGAGAAGCTCGCGCGCCCGAGTCTCACGAGACTTCGGATCGCTCGATGAGCCTGCTCGTGCCGGCTCGCCGGTCGCCCCCGCTTGAGACGGTGTGCGCTGGGCGCTACCGCTCGCGCATCCGGTGGCGATCAGGACGATGAGCGCGAGGCCGACGGTGGTCGAGCGCATAGGCAATTTTCGATGATAGCAAAGCGGCGCGGGAGAACCTCGTGGCGGGAAGGGTCGTCGCGCCGTCTCGCGGACGAGGCCGAGACGGCGCGACGACCGGATTTCTCGGTCGCGTTCTAGCTGTACGCCTCGAAGAGCCCCGCGGCGCCCTGGCCGCCGCCGACGCACATCGTGACCACACCGTAGCGGGCCTTGCGGCGAAGCATCTCGTTGGCGAGGGTGCCGACCA
>Ga0209160_1003028_pt1 | contig 13848 bp, 13 predicted proteins | sample GraSoiAngelo_153_FD_186167 | JGI IMG/M metagenome (GOLD analysis project Ga0209160, IMG submission 186167) | Grasslands soil microbial communities from the Angelo Coastal Reserve, California, USA - 14_1009_12_40cm (SPAdes) (version 2) | ecosystem: Environmental > Terrestrial > Soil > Grasslands ...
GCCGAGGAATTTTTCATCTTCGAAGACTCCGAGCCTGGTGATTCGATTCTCGACCATGGTCTTTGCGGCGGTTTTCGTTGATTCGTCAGGACCTATCCTGAAGAATGGAACCAACATTTCACCCACGCTGACCTCGTCCGGTCTCTTGTTGAGAGGAACAAACTTCCAGAGTAGTGCACGCTCGGTAATCAAGCCCACGACTTTTTCTCCCTCAACAACTGCTGCGCCGGAAGTTCTCTCGCGATTCATTACATTGGCAGCTTCGAGAATTGTGTCGGAGGATTTCACTCTGGGAACGTTGCTTGACATTACCTTCCTGACTTTCGCCAACAGTGTCTCCCTTAGCGCGGTTACGATGGTCTCTAAGCTGGCGGCGGGATTCCGTTTAGCTTCTGCAACGTTACTGCGATAGAGCTGAAATCCATCTCGCCCTGGCCTTGGTTCACGCCGGTGGTGAACAGTTGCTTCGCGAGGCTTCCAGCGAGGAGTGCTACCTTCTGTCGTGTAGCTTGGTTTTCCGCTAGGGTTAGATCCTTCAAGAGCATGTTCATAGTGAAAAGTGGAGTATAGTCTCCTTTTGCGATCAAGGGTCCTTTGACATCTGAGAAATAGTTCTTGTGAGGTGTCTTGTTGAAAGCGTCGACGAAGGCTCGGGGTTCGAAGCCGAGTTTCTGCGAAAGTACGAAGGACTCTGAGAAGGCCAGGCTGATCGTTCCGAGAAAGAGGTTGAGGATGAGTTTCATCTTATGACCGCTCCCAGGTTTTCCAAGGTAGATCACAGTCGAGCCGAGCTGGTTGAGAAATTCTCGGTTCTTCTCGAACACGTTCTCGTCGCCGCCCACGAGTAGGGATAAGTTTCCTTTAGCGGCCATGTCTGGGTTGCCTATGACCGGGGCGTCAACCCTATCGACACCTGCCCTCTTCGCTTGCCCTGCCTGTCTGATAGAGGCGTCCGGGTCGATGGTACTCATTTCGATCCAGAGGGCTCCCTTCTTCATGCCCCGCAAGGCCCCATTGTCTCCCATGACCATGCTCTCGACCACGTCCTGATCGGGTAGAGAAGTAATGAGAACATCAACAGACTTGCCAAGCTCAATGGGAGAGGGGTGCGCTACCGCTCCCTTCGCAATCAGCCCGCGTAGCCTATCTTTGCTCCTATTGTAGACGTGGACCTCGTTTCTCTTTGAGAGAAGATTGGTTGCGAACGCGCTTCCCATCTTGCCAAGACCCAAGATTCCAACCCGCGACATTTCGAAAAACCTTGACACTGCACGACTACCTCTACGAAGATAAGACTAGTTGCTGGCTCAAGGTCGGCCCCTCTAAGCGTTGGTCTCCCTCAGTCGATGTGTACATCTCGGGGCTACCATTTCACATGATTATTCTTCACAAGCCCGCCGATAATGGAAGAATGGCGGTCCCGCGGTCGGCTTCAGGATTCCCTGAATGCCCGCGATTCCCCCATGTCCCCCACCGTAACACCCGAAAATTTCATAGTTTGACCGGCATTAACTTATCCGAGACGGGGTGAAAATTTCGTTTCAGGATCGTTTCAGCCAATATTGGCATATAGTTGCAGAGATCAGAAAAAGAAAAGGAGTGCTCGGGCCGGGTTGTCGTCCTGCGTAAGGGTTAGTCCGCTAAGACTAGCCCAGGGTCGGACGGCTCCTCTTGCATACCTAATACTGGCTTGGCGAAGCTGTAGATTAGGGTGCATTCTTTCTCGTCAATCTTGAGATTGACGCTACAGATCTTTGATGCCATCACTCGGAGGAGTTCTGCGACATCTCTCGGAACCTGCAGGTAGGTTGTGTTCCGAATGGTCACCGGTTTTACCGATAGTCCCATCGATTTTCTCCAACAATTACTACAGCATTACCGGACTATCGGCATTATGGGACTATCGAATCAGAAAATTGAGGGCCCTTTGAATAACGACCGTGTCAGGCTGTGTGTGTCTGTTCTCTCAAATCTCAGCGCCTTCGTTGCTAGCCAAAAGATCTACACTTGGACGACGAATCTACGGAGATCGAGCCCGCGGAACGAAAACTTTGCTGGCTCCAGTACAGATGTTCTTGTGAACTCTTTCATAGAAGACCCTATCGAAGGTTTCTCCGCACTTTTCACAGGTCGCCTTTCTAGACTGATGAGCAGACTTGAACGGCGACTTTTTCATCGGAGCGTTGCCCATTGGCAGTCACCTAGCTCCTACGCTGGGACTCCTCTAAATCTTACTCTGACTCATCCTAATCCGTAGAGCCAAGAAAAGTCAGGAGTTACCCCGAGAAAAACGGCAAGGGGTCCCCTTTCGTAGGAGCGACCGCCCTCTGACTGGTACGTGTGTGCGTCTATTTTCCGGGATATTCTTTTTGACCAATTACAGCTGGGATGAAGGTAACAGTTGGTGTATGATTTTGTTGCAATCCTATAGTGTGGTAGTGGTCTGGAATGGCTGTAGCACACGGCGGGTCTCAGCAAGAGGCTCCGATGGATCGCGCCCCTGTTCAGCCTGAAACAAGCCTAGAATCCGTAATGTTTGATCTCATCCTCAAATTCCTGCAGACCCCTGGTCAGGTCCTTCTCGTTCAGGGACCTCCGGGTTCGGGCAAGACGACCTTTGCGCTTGAGATTCTCAACAGTCTAGAGGAGACCCATAAGATATACGCGTCAAGCAGAGTAGCTCCAGCTAGGCTCCGTCTGCAGTTTCCGTGGATAGACGAAGTCATCGACACGATGTCCGGCAGAACCGCGAGAGCGAGCTGGATAGATGAGCTTCACGACCTTCGACGGGTCGAACCGGACACGATTTTCAACCAGGTTCTCAGGTTGAAGCATTCGAAGCAGAGAGCCGTGTTGGTTGTGGATAGTTGGGAGGGTGCTATTCGAAACACGAACGACGAGGGCAGAAAAATGCTCGAGTCAGCTGTCCTCTCGGAGCTCGATGAGAGCAAAGTTAGCGTTGTGATAGTGGTCGAAGATTCCAAGAAGGCCGGCGACCTCGGCTACTTAGTGGATGGGATCGTGACTCTGGATCAAGCAGAGCTTGACGGGAGGAGAGTTCGGACCATCGCTATGAACAAACTCCGGGGCTTCAGCGTTCCCACAAAGCGGGGAATATTCTCTCTTGACAAAGCGCGGTTCACAATACTTCCTAACGGATTGCGGCAACCAAGGTCTAACTCACCTCCAAAACCATTGGAGCCTGTTCCTCATCCACCCCACGCCTTCTCTCTCGGCAGCAAGGACATGGACCAGATGTTAGGCGGCTCGATCCCGAGAGGCTCTTTTCTGCTCGTCGACGTTGACAGCAGCGTCTCACCGCTCGAGATTCGGACCATTCTCAACATGATGCGGGCGAACTTCATCAACCAGAAGGGTCCCTGCGTTATCGTCCCAACCGCTGCATATAGTTCCGACACTGTCGCGGAGTCTCTCAGCAAGTACGTTGGATGGGAGGCTATAGACGAGAGGGTGAGAATATTGGAGTACAACCAGTCCCTCGCCCCGAAGAAATGGAGACTTGTAATGAAGAGCAATCTCTCGGACGATGTTAAGACGTTCGCTCACGCCTGGGATGAGCTCGCGAAGATCTCACCCCACAGAATGCTCGACATTAACGTTGACAAGGCAGTACAAGTCTATGGCCGCGATGAGCTCTCAGTGCCAGGCCTTACTGAACTGGGTGCGAACATGCGAGACACTGAAGGCTTGAACATCGCAATTACTTCTACGGATTCCAAACTCCGGGACCAATGGCTGTCGGTCGTTGACTACCATCTCAAGATCAAGAACGCTGACGGCTCCCTCGTCATATACGGAGTAAAACCGTTCACACCACTCTACGGCGTCGACCTAAACTTCGACAAAGGGTATCCCGTCCTCAATCTGATGCAGATAGTCTAGTTCTAATCCCCGTCACAAAGCACTGCTCCTGCGCAGATCGGGATCAGTAGAGCCTCGAATCAGTAGCCGATAAGACCTGTTTGAACCGGAAGAACTGAGGAAGAAAGCTTGTCGAATAGAACGGCCACCCTTCGCTTGGGCCTCGCCTGTTCCCGATATTTTTCTAAGACCTGGCTAAGACGCGTTTGACGGCGTCTCCGTCACGAAGAATGTACGAGGTAGCCTGACGGGTCCGAAGACTGATTCTGCTGATTCCTTCGGTTACGAGACGGATCAGTTTGGTCGGGTGTGTCTCGACGTCGTGCCACTGCCATCCTTGATAGCTTCGTGCCTCTCGGCCTGATTCTTCGTGAGTCACGGCGAGTCTTAGGGTCTTGCGGTATTCGGGAAACCTTTCGAGGAAGTATGCGAGCCTGTTTTCGGTTGCTTCAAGGGCTTGTACTGTTGCGCCTGTCAAGGACCAGCCTTGCCTGCCCGTAGATCATAGTATCAGATTTGACCGAAAACATTGTGATGCCACACAGTGGGCAGGGTTGGTAACACTTCTAGAAGGCTGAGCACGGTTTTTGGCCGCATACTCCGAGTCTACTCCCTCAGGTTACGGCTTGTTTTTGCTTCCGACCCGAACGCTTCCCTATTACCGACTAGGCATTTGGGACCGAAGCGAGGCGCTAAAGATAGTCAACATCATCTCAGTTCAATCATTCAAAGGCGGCACAGGGAAGAGCACTATCTCAGCCAACCTCGCCGTTACCCTTGCTCAATTGGGGAAGAGAGTGGGAGTAGTTGATCTAGACCTAGAGGGTCCGGGTCTTCACGTTATCTTCGGAGTCGCTGATGCGGATGTCAAAGCGACGATAAACGACGTGCTCCAGCATAAGGCTCCCGTTAGCCAGGCTGTTCTCGATCTGACCAGCAGATTGAAGCTGAAAGATGGCTACTTGATCTTCTGTCCAGCGGGACACAAGCTCGACGAAATCCTGTCCATTCTCGACACAGGATTCAACCTCTACACATTCAAGAGAGTCCTCGAAGACCTTGCAAGAGACTACAATCTTGAATATCTGCTCATCGACAGCCATCCGGGTATCGAGAAGGACACCCTTCTCTCCATGGCGCTCTGCGACTATCTAGTCCTGATCTCAAGAGTAGACCAGCAGGACCTCTTCGGCAGCGGAGTCATGACAGAAGTCGCCAGCCAACTGAGAAAACCGGTAGTACTCATCCTAAACATGGTACCAAGCTCAGTCAGCGAGAAAGAAGCGAGCAAGATCGCGGACAGACTCGCCGAACTCTTCCACCTCCACGTCCTAACAGCTCTGCCATTCAACTCAGATGTTCTAGAAAACCTCAGCAAAGGAGTCTTCGTTCTAGAGAAACCGAAAGACCCGCTAACGAAGAGGTTTACGGAGATAGCAATGAAAATGCTTGAAGCCATAGAAGCAGGACCCCCAGTCGACCCTTCCGCGAACCAACCACATTCTCAGCCAATCGGATAATATGGTCCAGTTCTTCACTCTCGTGTTTCGAGCGTCAACTTCTTTTGGGATTCTCAGCTGGTAACGGTTTTGGTAACCGTAATTGGTAACAACTACAGTCTGTGCCATTCGATTTAGGGCATCGTCCCGAGCAAAATCACTCATGGATTTGAACAATCCATCCGCGGGGAATGAGAGAACAAAATATTCACATCCATTGTTTTCGGCCTCAAGAACCGCTTCTCGGTGCGTCTTCGGATCGTATTTTGAACCAGAAACTCCGCCGATATTGGAGGGAGAAGTGGCAGCAAAAGAAAATCTTGTGGTACGCTTGCTCTCTTTGGCCGTCTTCAGCACAATGTCTTTCGCCTGGTTGAAACTCGGTTTGATTTCCGCAGGCAAAAAGATGATGTCGCCATACATCCCCGCTAGCTTGAGCATTCGAGGACCGGTCCCTCCAAACAGGAGAGGTGGGTGTGGTTTCTGAATCGGCTTAGGTTCGAGAATACCTCCCTTGGAATGGTAGTACTTTCCCTGAAACTCTGCTTTTCTTTTGGTCCAAAGTCCAAGTATCAGCCTTATTCCCTCCTCCGTTTTTGAAACTCTCACAAAGGGCTCGTTCCATTCACTGTATGCCTCAAACTCTCTCTTTGACCATCCCGCCCCGACTCCAAGGAAAGTCCTCCCATTTGATATGACATCTAGGGTGGCAACCATCTTAGCTAGAATAGCAGGAGGGCGAAAAGGAATGGGTGTTACCATTGTACCGAGATGGATCGAATTTGTTCTTGATGCTAAATGAGCAAGTGCAATCCAAGAGTCAAGTGTGGCATCGTCCCTCCCTTCCGCACGCAAGTAATGATCGGGCATCGCAATCCCCCAGAACCCAAGCCTATCAGCTTCAACCGCCGCTTTGTTAACCAGTTCCCAATCTCGATACCAGTTTGAGAGCTCCAGAATGTATTTCATGAACTTCACGTATTTCTTGGAAACATATCCGACAAAGGGTGCCGATCAAGGAGTTATTCTATTTCGGTCTCGGGGGAACATTGTCGCTTCTCGAATGTTCTCTCTTCCCGTGATCTTCATGGTCAGCCTCTCCAATCCTATGGACCATCCTGCGTGGTAAGGAGCCCCGTACCGAAACGCGTCCACATACGATTTGAAATTGTCCGGGTTCAGCCCCTTAGCCTTAAGCCGGCTTATCAACAAGCTCGGTAGGTGAATGCGCTGGGTCCCAGAGGATACTTCTAGACCATCATAGATCAGGTCAAACGCCCTACAGGTTTTCCCATCTGGGTTCGGCATAGCATAGAACGCCTTCAACTCCATAGGCCAATCGACCATGAAGAACGCGTTCTTCCCAACAAGCCCAGCAAGTTTCCGCTCTTGGGTCTTTGAAAAATCCATCCCGTAGTCTATCTCTTCACCGCTCTTCCGAAGCAGGTTCACAGCCTCTGAGTACTGAACACGCCTTAACGGTAGAGTCAGCGATTCCAGCTCTTGACTCAACCGTTTCAACTCCTCACCACACGTCTCGCCCACAGTCTTGACGCAGTGGGCCATGAATTCCTCCAGGACCTTCATCACATCCACATCTGTCGCGAACGATTCTTCAATGTCCATCTGCCGCACCTCGTTCAGATGGGTTGGCTGTTCGAACTTTTCAGCCCTGAATATTGGAAGCACAGTGAAGACCTTCTCGAACGATATCGCGCACATCTGCTTGTACAGCTGCGGCGACTGGGCAAGAAACGCTTCCTTCTCGAAGTACTTTAACGAGAACAGCTCAGCACCCCCCTCGCTCGCAGAGGCTATGATGACCGGCGGCTGAATCTCCACATAACGTCGCTCAAGGAAGAACTCCCGGAAAGACTCTAGAATCTTCGACTGGATCTTGAAGATGGCATTCGACTCCTCGCTACGAAAATCGAGGACCCGCCAGTTGAGCCTCGTCTCCAACAAAGTATTCTGAACCCCACGAGGGTCCAAGGGCAGAGGAGTCTCAGCCCGGCTCACAACCTCCAGCTCACTCGGAATAACCTCAATCCCCCTCTTCGCAATCTTACTCGCAACAACCAGCCCCCGAACAAACAGCACATCCTCCTGGTGGAGCCCCGCAATCTCCTTCAAGACCTCAGCCGGAACCTTCGCCTTCGGAGCCGTCACCTGAACAATACCAGTCATGTCCCGAAGAAGTAGGAAGGAGATTCCCCCTAGGACCCGGACGTCGTGGACCCAGCCCGCCAAGACGACCTCCTTGCTCAAGGTCTCGCTCAGTTGAGACGTGAGATGAGTCCTCTTCAGACGCGATGATAGAACCTGCTCGTCTACAGCCGACATTGGAATTCTTGAGCATCAGGCAAAGACATTTCTTTTAGAACCTTGGTCCCATTCCGTTCCAGAACTCGTCCTTCCGCGAGAACTCCTGACCTGTTATGCCGGCTTCCAGCGGAGTTGGGGTGAAACCTAGAAGCGCATCAAGGAGGGACTCGCCACTCTTAGAATGTAAAAAAGAGGGAAGTTGAGAGCCCTATATTGGTATGTCAGCTGGAGCGAAAGCTAGATTGGACAGCTCGTGCCCACACACACGAAGATATTGACGCTGTGGGATACGCTCCCGTTTTTCCCTGTCACGGTCACGCTCCATCGACAGTTGGGATGCTGGTTGCAAGTTGTACTGAATGTGAGGGTTGAGTTCGCATTGCCTCCAGACGGAACTGAGACGCTACTCGGATTCAGGTTGGGCGTAATCCCCGTGGTGGGGCTGGCGGTTGCCGTGAGACGGACAGTCCCTGAGAAGCCGTTGATGCTGGCAACTGTAATGGTTGCCGAGCTACATGCAGAGTAGAAATTATCGCAGCTTGTGCTCACAGAGAAGTCGCCGCTCGTTGCAAAAGCCTGTCCAAGCCCGGGAAAGCTGAGAGCTAAGAATGCCAGTATGGGTATAGCCAGATAGGTTTTCATTTTTTTCCTCCTCTTCTCTTGGGTACTTGTGTCACCGCGCCCCTCCTCGGCGCTCCTTATCATTGAGCCCTTCTTCGAAATAGGTAACAGAGGTGGCCAAAAAATGGGCCACGTCGCTTCATGTTTTCGATTTCTTAAGTCAACTAGGAGCTTTGATCTAGACCTCTGTTTCTGGATCAGTTAAATCGACAGGCGCGGTCTTGCGCCGTTGAAGATAATTGAAGACTCGGACCTTAAGCATCTGCCTTCTGTCACTGTCGGTTCTCGTCTTTGCCTACCCTGGACTTGTTGGCAAGGCGAACGCGCATCTCTGCGGCTCCGGCAACACGTACAATTCTGCCTCCTTCAATCCCGCTCCTGGTGTGTATGCTGACATCACAGCGGTCGCGTGTGGAGTCGGCACAGGCACATTCACCAGCACTCATCATCAAGTTGAGTGTAGCACAAGCAGTCCTTCGACCGATTGGTCCTTCGGTACTGGCAGCTACGAGTACTACGGGTATAAGTCAACTGGACGCCTAGCATATGATCAACTTACCTCTACCAACAATTCATGCCCCAATAATTCCCAAGACTTCGGGGCCAAGGGCGCTATCAACGCTTTCACCGACTTCAGCTTGACAGTAACATACATCCCGACTGGCGTATCAACAACACTGTCAGCCTCGGCAAGCGACTGCGCACAATCGAACTGTCCAATATAGCCCAACAAACCCTCCCGTTTTTTCTTTTCTCTCGGCCTCCTCACTTGAGGATCGGTTGCTAGTTGTAGAATCCCTACGGTTCTTCGTCCAAAAATATCCTTTTTTCTGCTAGGAATAACCCAGTTACGTCGTCCGAACGGTATGAGTCTCGCGATACTTTCTGTATGCTTTGCCCAGTTTGCGTCCTCTCAGGCTGGAGATTGCACTGTGGTAAAGAGATATGGCTTTCATGCCCTCTAGAGTCGTACTAACAGTTCTCCTCTTCTCCTCGACATCTATGGTTATCAGTTCTGATGCAGCAAGCTGATCAAGGCACGACTTCAACGACTTGTACGAAAGGTTAACCGACACCATCAGTCGGTAAATCGACAATCTGTCGGACGAGCAGGATTTCAGAATCCCGTAGAGAATATCTTCCCTCGACCTTCTCAATATCGGACAACTAAACGTTTACGCATTATAAGAGAACTCGAAGAATTATCCGAAGAAAAGTAAGTAGGGGGCGTTAGGTGAGATATCTTCGCCTCAATCGTGAAGAGCGGTCTTCTTCGGCTCCAAGGGTTTGGACTAAAACTGTAATTGCATGTTCGGGAAGGTAAGTTCGAAACGCTTTCGATCCTCTGACCTCGAGCGCCGATGTCAGGACACACCATCCTTATGTGAAGTATGATAGATGTTTCTCGTCATGGAACCGTTGCATACGCGGCAGATCGAGGCCTTGAAAAACATCGGGAATCACCACGTTCGAGATCTTTCTGGAGATGAACGATTTCATGTTGAACCCTCGCCACAAAGGGCGGCCGAAAGGAAGAGATTGAGAAGCGGGCTAGCGTCGTTCATGGCATGAAGCGAAATCATAACCTTCCAAAAGAGAGAAGATCGCCCGCTCTCTGAACAACCAGCAGAGAGCGAAGTTCGAAAAGCTCCTCAAAGACAAGATACTGCAAACACTGGAGATGGCTCCGTGATCTACTCGGAAGGATATACGAGTGTAGCCCGAGCCATCAGATGAGCGCTTTCTATTACCTCCTAGAGGGAAGGTATCAAATAGTCACTTTGGAGAAAAGGCGCCGACAAGGAGTTCATCGTACATCGCGTCCCATTTTGTTCTCCCAAGGGACCGCAGTGTTTCTGTCTCCGTTAGAGCGCCGAGGAGGGGCGCAGTGATAGAAATACCCAACTAGTTGGAGGATGAAAATAAAATTGAGAATTTGGGCTATAGCAATACTACTAGCTTTTCTGTTACCTGTCGTCGCGGTGACCACAGCAGCCGCGACCAACGCGGACCACGATGACCACCTGAATAGAGGGATGGGAATGGTCACGTTCACGCAGGGCGCGATAATCTCAGGTCCCACCGACCTGAGCGACCACACAACGATTGTCACAGTGCATGAGACTCTCAGCTTCACCGGCAGCCTCGCAGGCACAGCATTAACCATCGAGAGAGACGTGGTACATACAGTAACAGACGAAGGCAAGACCGTGCCCTTCACGACATTTCATGGGAACGGCACTTTCACCGGCACACTCGACAATAACCAGGTCACGCTCCATATCAGATACGAGGGCGTAAAGAACAGCACCTTCACCAGAGGCAACTTCGTCATACACGGCGATACAAGCCAGATGAACGACGTCCAGGGTGAAGGACACTTCAATGGCACTCAGACTGGCGGCGTCGAGGGCGGCGGCTCTTCGGCAGTTAACTACACGATGCACTGGACCGTCTCGACCCATACTGAAGAACCTGAAGCCAGCGATACGGATACAGACACAGACTAGGCCCTGAATTAATCAGGGTCCTATCTCCCCTCTTTTTCCCAAGGGCTCAAAGAATTGACACCGATAATCATGGTTGTCTTGGACGGAGCGAGCGATCGACCGGCGGGTGGGCAGAGGACTCCGCTCGAAGCCAGCTCAACCCCAAACCTGGACACCCTTGTCCGAAGAGGAGCTCTTGGCTCAATGTACACTGTCGGCAAAGGAATTGCTCCTGAGAGCGACGCTGGGGTTTTCTCACTTCTAGGATATGATCCTTTGCAGATCCATCTCTCAAGAGGAGTAGTTGAGTCGATCGGAGCAGGGGTCGACTTTCATGATGGAGACCTCGCACTACGCGCAGGCTTCGCAACTGTAGACGGCGACAAACTCGTCGACCGTAGGGCTGGACGGAACCTGTCGACCGAAGAAGCACGGGAACTAGCCACGGCCGTCAACCACGAAGTCCGGTTGAAGAACGGACCCCGCTTCAACTTCCAGGCGACCGTAGGACACAGGGCAGTAGTGGTCTTCAAAGCCAACGCGGATAAATTCTCGTCGGAAATCTCCAATTTCGACCCTGCGTACGTCCGGACTGGACAGATTAGTATCGCCCAACCCGGTGCCCCACAGTATGACATTCCAAAATGTGACTCTCTCGACGATTCCCCTGAAGCAGTCAAATCCGCTGCCCTTGTCAACGAGTTCGGCTTCAAGACTAGACACGTACTAGATTCTCACCCGGTCAATCTGCAGAGGAGAAAGCAAGGCAAGAAGCCGGCCAACTTCGTTCTGATGCGCGACGCTGGAACAACCAAACCAAAAGTCGAAAGCTTCCGCGAAAAATGGGGCCTGAAGGCTGCTATGATAGCTGACCTTCCAGCAGAGCTAGGAATTGGCAGGCTACTGGGAATGGAGGTGAGGGAGATTCAGCCAGGCACATCGCTCGAGGACTATCGGAAGAGAGCGGAGCTTGTCTTGAGATTGGCTGGAGAGTACGATTTCGTATACGTCCATCTCAAAGGACCCGACGAGCCGGGCCACGATGGATTGTATGATTTGAAGAAACAGCGGATCGAAGACATCGACGGGGGATTCTTCTCCCACCTTCGAATGGCTGCCAAGCTTCAGAGAACGGTTCTCTGCGTCACCTGCGACCACTCTACTCCTTGGAAGGATAAGGGGCACAGCGACGACCCTGTCCCAGTACTGGTCACAGGAGGATCAGTGAAACCAGACGGGTCCAACAGATTTACAGAGACAAACGCTAGCTCAGGCCACTTCGCGAGCCTGGAACGTGGAAGCGTACTTCTCCCACGCCTGAAGCAGCTAGCCGCATAGTTCCGACAGGCACTCTTCTTTCTAACTTCGTCCCCTCAGATAGATTCATAGAGCATTACGATGAGTCGTGATCTAAGTTGAAAGATCCGATTTCGAAGCGGAACCTTGACGGATACGGCGCCCCCATTATCCCGTGGGAGAAGGTACAGAGCCGCCTGCAGCGAGGAATCTCCCAAGCTCCGAAAACAGGAGGACCAGATCGGCACACTGCCTGGCTGGCAACCGTCAATCCGGACGGCAGACCCCATGTCATGCCGGTGGGAATCCTCTACTTGGACGATGCTTTCTATTTCAACGCCGGCCCCAAGACGCGTAAAGCTGAGAACATTGCCCGAAACCCAAACTGCGTCATCACCGTTGCAACTCACGACTTCGATCTAGTCGTAGAGGGTCCCGCAACGAAGATAGTAGAGTCCGGCAGTCTAAAGCGGATCGCTGATGCGTACGCAAAGGTAGGATGGACCCCGACAGTAGTCAAAGAAGGCCTCACAGCAAAGTACAGCGCACCAAGCGCGGGACCGCCCCCTTGGCAGGTGTACGAGGTGAAGCCGGAGACAGTATTCGCCCTAGGCACTTCGGAGCCTTACGGGGCAACCCGATGGAGCTTCCAAAGCAACTCTCGTCGCAAATAATGGTCAAGCGTCTTTAGACGGCGGCCATACAGCGCTTGAGCCCTGTTCGGCCCTCTATGCAGGAGGTTGGTACCTGTTCATCTCTGCAAGAAGAAACATTCCCGTTGCTATCTTGTTGAATTATGCACTGATTCAACGCAGAACTGCCGGGCTCTCCGCTTGACAGAAATGAAGTCGACGGCTAACGATGCTTAATTGTACTTGAAGCTGAATCCGCTGAAACTATGGCCGTTGGTATCGCCGAAGGTCCAAGAGTACGTAGTGCCGCTTTGAAACGTGGCGCTTGAACATCCATTGTCACTGAGGCCTAGGTTGGTCGAAGTAGGCGTATTCGCTGATGCGGAGGTGCCCTGACCGCTCGGGGCTGTACCGCTACAAATGGTAGTTGAACCATTGGTAACTGTGAAGCTGTTCATAGTTTCGCTGGAACTAACAGTAAATGTGAAGTTGAAATAATTACTACTATACCCGTATTTGGTGATGGTCATAGTCACGCCGCCGGAAGTCGCCGTCCAAGTCCCGCTCTGACAGTTCGACGTGCATCCAGTACCCCCACCACTATTGCAATTGGTGGTGCAGTTGTTATTGTTGCTATTGTTGCCGTTGCTGCCTTGAAAGCTGGGCAGAATCACATACCTGAACGTGAGATAGGTGCCTGCACCGGCTCCGGCAAATGCGCCTACACATACGAGAGCGATGAGAACAGCACCCATTCCCTTACCTATGCCTTTCACCGCAGCAGGGGTAGGTGAAGCAGCGACTGCGTCGCCTTTCTGAGACATACATCGGAGTGAGGAGAGCCGCGAATTTGAATCTCGTGTAACCCTCACTCAAACCCGACTAGGATTGGGAACGTTTGATCCTAGTTCAGAGCCGCAATCCAGTCAGACCTATGCTGTTATCGGAACCGGGTTATCTCGAATCACAATTAAGTAGCAGTAATCCAAGCGACGATTAGTTATGAAGATCAAACTAACCAGCATATTTGTCACCAATCAAAACAAAGCGCTTGACTTCTATACGAAGACCCTGGGCTTTGTCAAGAAAGCCGATATCGGCGCA
>Ga0209160_1003029_pt1 | contig 13846 bp, 9 predicted proteins | sample GraSoiAngelo_153_FD_186167 | JGI IMG/M metagenome (GOLD analysis project Ga0209160, IMG submission 186167) | Grasslands soil microbial communities from the Angelo Coastal Reserve, California, USA - 14_1009_12_40cm (SPAdes) (version 2) | ecosystem: Environmental > Terrestrial > Soil > Grasslands ...
AAAACATGCGAAGTATCAACGAAAGCCTGAAAGCTGCCACGCCGTGGTTGGAAAACTATCCCGCAGATGAATAATCCAGCCGCCCAACCCAATCAACGCGCAGTCGCATTTTTTTGCGTGAGCTTGAATCCCGCGATCGACACGCGACTGACAGTGAAGGGATTTATTCCAGGCCGGGTCAATCGCGCCGTGGAAGTTTGTCGAACCCCGGGAGGAAAGGCTGCTCACGTTGCCATGGCACTCAAGGGCTTGGGCGCGACTCCGACCTGGATTGGTTTCTCCGGCGGCGCCACGGGCAGCGAGTTGCTTGCTGGGCTGGGGCTCTTAGAGATAGCAACTATGCCGGTGTCCACTTGCGATGCATCGCGCGTCAACCTGGAAATCTTGGACAGCAGTGGAGAAGTCACAGAGGTTCTTGAGCCGGGAGGAACAATTTCTCAATCCGAATGGTCAGAATTTCAGCAAGTGTGTACCAGCACCTTTCAAATTGCAGTCGGCAAGAAAATCGCGGTGATCTCTGGAAGTTTGCCTCCCGGCGTTCCAACCGAGGCTTACGCCGCAATCGTCAGCTCAGCCCGATCAGCGAACTGTCTGACGCTTGTCGATTCCAGTGGCTTACCACTCTCCAAAGCGTTGGCCGCCGGACCAGACCTGGTCAAGATAAATCGGGAGGAAGCGGAGTTTGTCACTGAGGTTGCCATACGGGATCCTATTTCCGCGGCGCAAGCCGCGCGCAGGCTGCTCGACCTAGGCGCGAACTCCGCCGCTATCAGCCTCGGCGATCGCGGCATCGTCGGTATGCGGAAACAAGATCAGTTGGCAATTCACGCCTGGACCACTCCCGTGCACGGAAAATCCACCGTCGGCTGTGGTGATTCCGCGCTCGCGGGATTAGCCTTTGCTGCAGCAACTGATCTTTCATTCGAACAAAGCCTGGCGCTCGCCGTTGCTTGCGGAGCGTCGAACTGCCTGGCCGCGCTCCCCGGCCGGATCGTGCGGGAGGATGTTTCGCGCTTTGAGCAAAGCGTTCACATGGAACGGTTGTAAGTCTAAGGAGACTGGTCGGTGAAGCGTTTTGATATCAGCGTTCTTGGTGAACTGAACTGCGATTTGATCCTCTATGGTCTTCCCCCAGGGCTTGAACCCGAGAGAGAGCACTTGGCCAGTGATTTTGCGCTGACGCTCGGCAGCTCCTCTGCAATTTTCGCCCACAATATTTCTCTTCTCGGTAGCCGTGTTGGCTTCACTTCTTGCATTGGATGCGACCCGCTCGGGAAGTTCTGTGTGGAGCGTTTGTCGGAGGGCGGAGTTGACGTTTCGGGCGTGAAACGCCTTCCGAGCAAGACTACCGGCGTAACTGTGATCCTTCCTATCGCCGAGAAGCGGCATATTCTGACTTATCCGGGCACGACTTTTGATTTGGACCATACGCATCTTAACCTGGACTATCTGCGGGACGCGGCGCACTTTCACCTTTCCTCTTTCTTTCTGCTGCGCTCACTGCGGCCCAAATTGCCTGAACTGTTTTTTCAAATGAAGCAGGCTGGCCTTACCACGTCACTCGATACGAACGATGACCCGGATAATCTTTGGGCCGATGACGTCAAGGCCGTGCTCAAAAGCGTCGATGTTTTTCTGCCGAACGAACACGAAGCTTGTAAAGTCGCAGGCACAGGAGACGTTAATACTGCGCTCGATATCTTGTCGCATCTCGTTCCCGTCATTGTCATCAAGCGCGGTGCGCAAGGCGTGCTCGCCAAACGCGGGAAAGAGCGCTTTCGCGCTGCTTCACTGCCCGTTCAGCCCGTTGATGCTGTTGGGGCAGGAGACAGTTTTAACGCAGGCTTCCTGCACAAATTCATTCGCAGAGCTGGCCTTCAAGACTGTCTTGAATTCGGCAATGTGAGTGCCGGCCTCTCTACCACCCGAGCCGGCGGCACCGAAGCTTTTCGCGATCGCGAGCACCGCGAAGAATTTCTCCAGCGCCACATGAGGGCGTAGAGACATGAGCCAGGCAGTTGCAGGCAGTTCATATGCGTCGCACCAATCCCTGATCGGTCGCACGCGTATTGCGCACGAGCAGCAGCACCAGGATCATCCCAATGAATGGTATTAGTCCGGCGACAATCACGATCGGGTCGAAAGTATGAGTGCCCGATGCCTGGTGCGCATCGGAAAAGTGCCCGATTAACTCGAACGCGATGATGGTGCCGATTCCTGCGCCGGTTCCGCTTAGGCCGCTTACCGAAGCGACGGAATCGCTGGTATAGAGGTCCGTGGGCAGCACGTTTGCAATCGTGGAAAAGGATGCGTAGGAAAACGTGGCGAGCCCGAAAAACATCGTGATGAAGTACAGATTTACGGTGAAAATTGTGGGGATGAGAAGCAATACGCCGACGCCGCCAAAGACAACCAGTGCTTTACGCGCGGCGCCAAGCGACCAGCCGCGCCGAATCAAGTATCCAGAAACGCCACCGCCGAAAAAATTGCCCAAGTCCGCAGCGAGAAAGGGAACCCACACAGCGAGAAGGCCGCTTTTGAGGGATATGCCTTTTGCGACCAGATAAATGGGAAACCAATCCGTGACGAAAAACCAAACGGGATCGGTAAGAGCCTTTGAAATGATCGTTCCCCAAGTCTGCGGCAGCTTCAAAAGGTCGCGCCAACGCAACCGCGGCTTTCCCGCCGTTTGTGCCTCCAGAGTCTCCGCAAGAATCATGTTTCGCTCGGCATCGCTAATGCGCGGGTGATCTTGAGGAAGGTGATACAGCCGGCGCCAAGCGATCAGCCACAAGAACCCGAGCAAACCCGGGATGACAAACGCGACGCGCCATCCCCAGCGAAAGTACACCGGCAAAATCAGGAAAGGCGCAACCGCGCCCCCGACAGACGAGCCACTGTCGTAGAACGCCGCCGCTAGTCCGCGCTCGCGTTTAGGAAACCATTCCGAAACAGCCTTGCTCGCGCCGGGCCAGTTGGCGGACTCGCCCGCACCGAGCAGAAAACGGAACACGGCAAAGCTCGAAAGGCCATTCGCGAGCGAAGTCATAAGGGAGACGATTGAATACCAAGTCACGCTGATGGTCAGTCCCCGCCGCGTGCCGACGCGATCCATTAGCTGGCCGCACACCGTTTGTCCGAGGGAATAGGCAATGCGAAAGGCGATAGCGATGTTGGCGTAGTCCACATTGGTCCAGTGATAGTCCTGCTTCAAATAAGGTGCAAGAATGGAGAGTGTCTGCCGGTCGATGTAATTAATTACGGTCGAGGCGAAGAGAATTCCGCCGATCCACCAGCGCAAGGAGGGAATAGACCGAGGCTCCGCCGTATTCATTTGTCCGCTATCGCCACAGAAATCCTATGTAAGCTGATGTGAGTAACATGGTCAGGAAAGTCATGCGGTCACGCATCAAGCGGGCGCAGCAAGCGCAATGAGCGCCCCGGGACTAAGCAAACTGGCGGATCCCCGGTCTAGATAAACCGTGGCCGCCGAATGTGTCCGCAGAATGGAAGCCGGCGCCATCGGACTGACTTCTCCATCGAAACACAACTTGACCGCTGGAGCTTTCCGCGCGTCAGGAACGACGCAAATAATTTCCTTTGCCTTCAAGATCTGTCTTACCGACATGGAGATGGCTTGCCGAGGGACTTCCGAAATACTCACAAACCAGCCCTCTCCGACTTGCTGGCGCAGGCAAGCGTCATCGAGCTGGACGATGAGGTACGGCTCTTCTGTCTGGAAATCCGCCGGAGGATCGTTAAACGCCAGATGCCCGTTCTCTCCGATGCCGACGAAGGCAACGTCCACGGGCGCTGATCGCAGAGCCTCGCCAACGCGGCGGACAACTTCAGTAGGATCATCATTGCCGTCAAGCAGGTGATACTTCGCAATCCCCACCTTGTGAATCAAACGTTCCAGAAGATACTTGCGGAAGCTGGCGGGATGAGCGATTGGAAGCCCAACGTACTCATCGAGGTGAAACATCTCCACTCGCTGCCAGTCGATGTTTCTCGTATTGGTCAGGGCGTCCAAAAAATCCAATTGGGATGTTCCCGTCGCGGCAATGATCCGGGCGTAGCCGCGATCGTGGATCGCACTGCGCACCGCGGCGGACGCTTGCTCGGCAGCGGCCTTGCTGAGAGAAAGCTTATCTTCAAAAACTCTAACGATCATGCTGGTATTCTCTCCGTGGCCGCAGACATACAAGTGCTTTGTACCCGCTTCATAGAAAGAGTTTTATATCACAGCCTGTGACTGTAACAATGGATTTGACATTCACGGCAATCAACTGCCTGGCGCAGTTGCTTCGCGGTTCTTTGCTGTGCGGTTGCCCTTTCCGATACGCCATCTGAAATCATTGAGTACATTCTGTCGGTATTGCAAATGGAGGTAGAATCGCGAGTTAGAAAGAGACTGAACTCTGCGACAACTTCAAGTCCCGAGGAGAAACCGATGGACAGACCAGACACCAAGATCAACCGAAGGAAGTTCTTGCAGAAGGGCGCGGTTGTGGCTGCCGGAAGCGCGACATTGAGCACCACGGCGTTGTCATATGCGCGTATTGCCGGAGCAAATGACCGGATTTCACTCGGGCACGTCGGTATTGGCAATCGCGGCAGAGAGCTCGATGGCATAGTCGCGTTACTCAAAGACAAGAAAAGCGTGGAAGTGACGGCCGTCTGTGACTTATGGGCTCACAATCGCGAACAAGCGGTTGCCGCCAACCAAAAGTATTTCGGCAAAACGCCCCGCTCGCTTCAACATCCGCAAGAGCTACTGGCCCTAAGGGATGTGGACGCGGTAATGATTTCCACTCCCGAGCACTCGCACTCGCCGCTGCTGCAAATGACAGTCGAGGCGGGCAAGGACGCCTACTGCGAGAAGCCCATGGGCAATATTCTTGAAGAGGTCAAAGCGGCGCGCGATGCAGTCGTTGCCCGGAATCTCATCGTCCAGATTGGCACCCAGCACCGCAGCGAACCATATCAGATTGCCGTGCGCGATCTGATGCGCTCCGGTGTTCTCGGTGAAGTCACCAAATACGAGATTGAATGGAACTACCACGGGCCTCGCTGGCGCGGTCGTCCCGAAGTGAAGATGATTCGCGAACAGGATACGGACTGGCTTGCCTGGCTAGTGAACAAGCCGCACCGCCCGTTTGATCCACAGCTTTATTTTGAATTTCGTCTTTACAAGGAGTTTTCCAGCGGCATCTCTGACCAGTGGATGAGCCATGGCATTGATCTATGTCACTACTTCATGGACGAGAGCTTTCCGCAGTCGGTCGTGACAAATGGCGGCATTTTCGCTTGGCATGACGGCCGCGAGAATCCCGATACCTTCCATGCCCTATTCACCTATCCAAAAGGTTTTCTGGTGAGCTATGCCACGAGCTTCGGCAATGATGCGCCCAGTTTCACGCGCATCATGGGAAAGAAAGCCACAATGATCAATCACGGTGGAGAAGGCAGCCCGCGCTGGCAAATGGTGGAAGAGAAGGGAAATCATGAAGATGACACCGAAGTCGACAAGCAGCGCGCCGTCAAAGACATCCTGCTACCCGGCGATACGACGCTTCCCCCAATGGGAATCGGCGACGAAGATCCGTCTCACATGATCAACTGGCTGGATTGTTTGCGCAGCCGGACACAGCCGAACGCCACCGTGCACAACGGGTTTTCGCACTCCGTAGCCTGCATGATGGCCGCGCGCGCTTATTGGTCCGGGAAGAAGATTTATTGGGATCCGAAGACTGAGACGATTCTCGACCATCCACCAGGGGCATAGCCCCAACAGCGCGAGCGGAAAACTTTACATCACGGTCGCGCTCCCTTGGGTTGCTGATAGCGCTGCTTTTCTGCAGGGGCAAACCTCGTCGATACTGAACCGGCTACCGTGAGGCTGAAGTGCTCTTCTGTCGAAAGACCTCCCAGACCGGCTGCAGTTACCACCACTTGATACGTTCCCGGTTTTGTATAAGCATGAGAAACTTCTGGGCCCTCTAGCGTGACGCCGTCCCCAAAATTCCAACTATAGCTAACCACAGCGTCGTTGGAAGTCGTCGGCTGAGCACGAAAGGTTGCGACGGCTACTGTCTTAACGCTTGGCATTTGGTCAACTTTGATAATCGGTGGCTGGGCGGGAGCACCCGTGTTTACGATCTTGAATACGCGAGCTGAATGAGGAGGCAGGTCCACAACGACGGAGTTCGGATTCGGCGTTGCTACGGCCTTGCCATCGAACACATCCGAGACTGTGTACTGACCTGAAGCAGGTAAGCCCAGCCTGGAGAACTCGATGGAACGCGAATGATGTTGGTCCGTCCAGTTGAAGATACTCAGCATGCCCTGGCGACGATCTTCCTCAAGCCAAAAAATGCTTGGCTGGCTATCCTCGGGCGAATAGCTCATGAGGTCGAGCGGTTTCGAGGCCCTGCCCAATTTAATCGTCTCGATCAGGTCTTGATTCTGAACCAACGCCAGGCGTTGCGGATCTCCTCCGAGAGTAGGGAGATCGTCTCCGATTTCGTACATTCCGCCTGAAACTGCGGAAAGAGCGATGGACGCTTTGGCCTCGTCAAGAGTGAGGGGAACTCTGCCGCCATGCCAGGGCTGATCCGTCACAATCTGCGTGGAAACGCAAAAAGCATCGGGATCGCTGACAAAGAAATTTCGGTTCATATAGTATCTTGCCGCTATTCCCGGAGCGGCATCTCTCGTTGCCTCGAAAGTGTGGCCGGTGTCGAGAGAAATGCGCCCGGTGTCAACGATACCGACGGGATTGAGCATCGGGCTGCCGTCTTTATCTAGAAGCACATGTTCTCCGACGGTTTGCCGAATGATTTGTAAACCGATTTTTTGAGCTTCGAGTGCTGTAGTATTGGGCCGGTAATAGCGACCTTCGACGGCTGTATCTTCCATGAAATCCAATTTGATATATCCGATGCTCCATTCGTTTACCAGCGTCGAGTAAGTCTTGCGCAAGTATTCCTGGGCGCCGGGATTCGTCGTATCTAGCACGAATAACCGGTCCTTGCCACTAACCTGTCCGATGCGGATCGGCTCCCCTTTCGCATTGCGCACGAGCCAGTCGCGATGATTCTCGTAGACCCAAGACCGGTCGGCAACCTCGAACGGCGCAGTCCACACGCCTGGAATCAAACCTTCGCTGCGAATCTTTCGTTCCATCGCAGCCATCCCATTCGGGAAAAGTGCGGAATCTGGAGTAGCGTATTCGCCGCGGGCGTACTGATAACCCTCGTCAATGTGGAAGAACCGGTATCCCACGGACTTCAAATGTTGAGCCAGCCAGTGAGCGTTGGTAAGTGCGCTTCCCTCGTTGAGGCCGAAATAATAAGCCGTCCAGCTCCACCAGCCCATCGGAGAGGGAGACGAAATCCGTGCGTGATGGAGCACGCGGATCAGTGAACCATACACTTCCAATTGAGAGTGGTAGTCGCTGCTAACGCCGAAAAAGAGTTTCTCGGAATCCAAAGCTCCACCCGGCGGAAAAACAAGGCTCAGTTCCATTTGATCTTCGGGCGGCGATTGTTTCAGGGAGTTCTCTTTAGTCAATTCGGTCGTACCAGTGGAGTCAACCTCGAATGCTTGAATTTGCGGGGCGTTCAATGAGCCGCCGACGTGAACACGGGACACGGTCAGGAAGTGATTGGAAGTGAGTGCCCCGACAAAAAAACTAAGGCGACTTTCCCGATTGTACAAGAGCTGGCTGCCGACTCCGCGATGAACGCTTTCCCCATCTCCAAGGTCACGTATTTTCAGGGCGGGGCGGTCTTCGCTAAAGCTGTCAGAGAGAACGCGGTCTAAAGCAGCCGGCCCGCCCAAATCGAGAATCTTGCCTTGTCTCGCTTCGATTGGACGAATGGCCTCGATATGGATTGTCCGGCCAGCGCTATCGACGACGCGAACTTGGATGTCGCCGAATGGTTTGTCCGCATAAGAATGCAGTGTACAAATCAGCTCGGGAGCGCCTTCTAGTCCCGAGTGCCTCACGGTCCATTCATGGGCCATTCCCAAATCCTCGTTTGCGGTGGACTCTGTGATTGAATGTCGCGGATAATCGCGAGCGTGAAGCCACTGCCCATCTACCTTAGCTGCGACATTGGCGGTTAATACGCCCCCAACGTTGTCTGCTTGTCCGATGGCATAGTCTCCCGTCGTAGGACTAACCGTTACGCGCAAACCCCGTGAGGCTGACGTCGTATCCTCAGCCAGAATCGCGTAATTTAACGAGCCCAAGAGAAGTCCCAGGACACCGATCGCAGTCACCGATCGACAATAAATGAATGACAGATTCATCGAATCACCTCAGCTTGATCGCTGCGACTCGTTTCTGCAGGCTTGCATGAGGAGTCTACCTCACACTTATATGGCGTAAGATTGGAGTAGCCTGTCGAAACTACAGGACATAAATTTGTCGGTACTGAAATAGCCGGATTGGCAGGCTTTTGTTCAATTGAGGACTACTCTCCGTAGGGCACCCAAATGTTTTTCACTTGGACGGTGTGGTCGAGGAACCAGCGTCCTTCGCCTTGTTTCACGTCGAACCAGTCGATCGCGCGGCCTTCATTGGTAAAAACCTGCTTCAGATTGCCGACCGAAAGAGTTTTTACCGCCGCGGCGCTGGCCTCATCCGTGAAACACCAGAGGGCGTCGACGTCATCGTGTTCCGCCAGCGTCTTCATTAGTTCCGCGGCGCGGCCGGTGACGATGTTCACGACGCCATCCGGCAAATCGCTGGTTTCGAAAACCTGATAAAGATCGGCGGTAATCAGCGGATATTTTTCCGAAGGGATGGCGATGACCGTGTTGCCTGTCGCAATGGCCGGCATCACGAGAGAAAGGAATCCAAGCAAGGGTGCGTCAGCGGGACAGATCACTCCTACCGTGCCAATCGGCTCCTTCATCGCCAAGACGACGTTGCGGAACGGCGGGTTATGCACCGCGCCGTCGTACTTGTCGGCCCACGCGGCATAGGAAAAGATGCGCTCGATGCCGAGGCTGATTTCGGTCTCCGCTTGCTTCTTTCCAACTACATCGGACAAGCGGCCGGCAATTTCTTCGCGACGATGGGAAAGATTCTCCGCAATGTAGTAGAGCACCTGCGCGCGATTGTGCGCGGTTACTTTGCCCCAGCCTTCTGCTTTGCGCGCCGCTTCGACGGCGTTGCGAATGTCCTTGCGGTTTCCAAGCGGCGCTTCCCCGAGTAAGCGCCCGTCTGCACCGTGCACCGACATGCTGTAACCCGAGTCCGGCCGCGCCTGCTTCCCGCCGATATAGAGTTTCACCGTGCGGTCGATCGGAGGAGCCGCGAAGTTTACCCGCTGGTCGGGCGGCTGATCGATGGCTAGCGGTTTGGCGCGAAGAGGCGGCGCCTGCTTGAACCACGCGGGCTCCAGATATTCGACCAGACCTTCGCGTCCGCCTTCGCGTCCGAAGCCGCTTTCCCGATAGCCACCGAAGCCGCACGCAGCGTCGAAGAGATTCGTGCAGTTGACCCAAACGACGCCGGCTTTGAGCTGTGCCGCAACGTGCAGTGAAACATTGATGCTTTCGCTCCATACGCACGCGGCCAGTCCATACACCGTATTGTTGGCGAGTTCCACGGCCTCCTGCGGAGTGCGGAAAGTCATCGTCGCAAGTACCGGTCCGAAAATCTCCTGCTGCGCCACGATGGAAGTCGGATGAACATTGCTTAGCAATGTCGGCGGAAAATACCAGCCACGCGAAGGTACAGGAATGGACGGTTGCCAGCACGTCGCGCCCTCTGCCACACCTTGATCGACCAGTCGTTGAATGCGCTCGAGCTGTACGCGCGCGACGATGGCGCCAATGTCGATTGCTTTATCGAGCGGTGGACCGATTCGCAGCGTGTTCATGCGGTCCTGAATCTTGCCGATCAACCTTTCCGCGATGCTCTCTTGCATCAGCAGCCGTGAACCCGCGCAGCAAACCTGTCCCTGATTGAACCAGATGCCATCGACAAGGCCTTCCACGGCGCTGTCTAGATCGGCATCCTCAAAAATGACGAAAGGAGACTTTCCGCCAAGTTCGAGCGAAAGTTTTTTGTGGCTCTGCGCCGTAGCTCTGCGAATCGCGCGGCCCACCTCGGTCGAACCGGTGAACGCAATCTTGTCAACGTCGGGATGCTTCACCAAGGCCTCGCCGGTCGATCCGTCGCCCGTGACGATGTTCACGACGCCCGCAGGCAGACCGACCTCCTGGCAGATGTGAGCAAAAGCGAGTGCCGTCAATGGCGTGAACTCCGCGGGCTTCAGCACGACGGTATTCCCGGTGGCGAGCGCGGGCGCAATCTTCCATGCCAGCATGAGTAATGGAAAATTCCACGGGATGATTTGGCCCACGACGCCGCATGCGGTGTATCCCGGAAATTCCTGTTCAAGCAACTGCGCCCAGCCCGCATGATGATAAAAATGACGCGCGACCAGAGGAATGTCGATGTCGCGGCTTTCGCGAATCGGTTTGCCGTTGTCCAGTGTTTCGAGCACTGCGAGCCAGCGAGAATGTTTCTGTACCTGGCGGGCCAGTGCATAAAGATATCGAGCACGCGCATGTGGAATGAGCGATTGCCACGCCGGCAAAGCAGCACGCGCGGCTTTCACCGCGCTATCAACATCCGCGGCCGAACCTTGTGCCACCGTCGCAAGTTTTTCACCAGTGGAAGGATCTGTGGTGTCGAAATAAGCGCCTTCACCGGGCGCCTGCCATGTGCCGTTGATGAAATGTCCGAAGCTGCGGTCATGTCGGTCCAGCCACGCAACAGCTTCGCGTGGGTCCTCTGGCGCAGGACCATACTCCATGGTCATGAATTTCTCGACGATGCTCATTCGCTTTTTCTCAATCTCTCGCCACCAAATCAAGATTCCGAAGCTCACGCAATCGGATGGCGATAATCCGCCGAATAACGACCCGTGGCATGATGTTCCAGTTGCCGCTCGATATCCGCCAGCATGCCGCTGGCGCCAAAGCGGAATAATTCTGCTTTTAGCCAGGAATCGCCCAGTTCCTCTTTCATCAGAGCGAGCCACTCGAGCGATTGCTTCGCGGTACGAATGCCGCCCGCCGGCTTGAACCCCACCGCCATTCCGGTTTCCTGCGCGTATTCGCGAATGGCGCGCGTCATAACCAAACTCACAGGCAGCGTCGCGTTCACCGCTTCTTTGCCAGTGGACGTCTTGATGAAGTCTGCCCCGGCCATCATGGCGACGAAACTGGCGCGCGCAACGTTGCGCAGGGTTATCAAATCACCAGTGCCTAGAATCACCTTCAGATGCGCGGGTCCACAAGCGTTCTTGAACGCGGCGATCTCATCGTACAGGGCTTGCCATTTCGCGCCGAAGACGTGCGCGCGTGTAATGACCACGTCGATTTCGTCCGCGCCGGCTTCCACCGAGCGCCGGATTTCCGCGACACGTTCCTCGAACGGAGAAAGGCCGGCAGGGAATCCCGTGGACACCGCGGCCACGTGAATGCCGCTCCCCTCGATGGCGCGTCGCGCGCTCTCGACGAAAGTGTGATAGACGCACACAGCCGCGACCTTGATATCGAGGCTTTCGATGCCCAGCTTCTGCACAAGTTCTTGCTGAAGCGGCTGGCGCGCCTTGGCGCACAAGCGGCGTACACGCTCGTCCGTATCGTCTCCGGAGAGCGTCGTCAAATCCATGCAAGTGATGGCGCGCAGGAGCCAAGCCGCTTGCCATTCCTTCTTTACCGTTCGCCGCGTTCCGATGGTTTGCGCGCGGCGCTCGACGGCGCTCGTGTTCACGCGTACCGCGTTTACGCAATCTAAATTGAGCGGTACGCCGCGGTTGGGCTGGAGATCACGCCCCGCGTAATTGGCAATGGCGGTATCGGAAGGTGAAATCGGTGCACGAAGAACGGGGCGATCCAGACTTGACGGGCTGTCGATTCGCGGATTGTCGCGCAGAGTCATGAGATGGTCACCACAAGTGATAAAGCAATCAGGACCCTCCATCTTAGCACTTAGACAAAGCCGGTTTACAGGCGCCCTCCGCGATTCCGCCACTCCTTCTCGAATTCCTCCCGGCTATAGAAGGATTTCTGCGTCCCTACTTTGGTTGTGGACAGAGCGGCGTAAAGATTTGCGCGTGGCAATGCTTCCTCCTCCGACAAGCCTTTGCTCAAAAAAACCGCCAGGCTGCCAATGAAGGCGTCGCCCGCGCCGGTAGTGTCCACGGCTTTGACCTGGAATGCCGGAATGAGCTCCGTGCAATCCGCTCCTGCTGCCAAGCAACCGCGCTCGCCAAGAGTAATGACCACGCGCTGCATTCCCTGGCGCAGAAGAAACTCCGCGCATTTTTTTGCATCATTTACGGAGCGAACCGGCATTCCGGTGATCGTTTCGGCTTCGCTCTCATTAGGGATGAAATAATCCGCGGCCCCGACTTCCTTGTAGTCAACCGGCTGTGCCGGAGCGGGATTCACGATACAGCGAATCCCGTTGGCCTTCGCGAACTTCACGGTGTGATAGACGGTTCGCAGCGGGACCTCAAACTGCAGGATGATGGCGCGTGCCTTGCGGAGCAGCGGCGCGGCAGCGTCCACGTCTTGTGGCGAAAGCGTGTCGTTCGCGCCCTTCACGACGATGATGCGATTTTGGCCGCTCGGATCCACGAAGATTGGAGCGACGCCGCTGGAGACGCCTTCGGCGATGCGCACGTACGTCGCGTCAATCCCTAGCGATTCAAAGTTTTTAATCGTGGCTGGGCCGAAAAGGTCACTCCCGACTTTCGCTACCATTCCTACGTTCGCACCGCAAAGACGCGCGGCAACTGCCTGATTCGCGCCTTTGCCGCCGAATCCAAGATCGAACTTCTTGCCGAAGATGGTTTCTCCCGGCCGCGGGAAGACGTCATTGAACGTTGTAAGGTCCACGTTTGCGCTGCCCACCACCGCAATCAAAGGTCGCTCGGCCATTTTTTCAGCTTTGATCAGTCCGACAAACGCCAGACACTCGGTATGGCTGCTATCCAGTGAAAACGTTGCGCACTATAAACCATAAATTCGCCGGCCGTTCCGCAAGCCTCCGCACAAACCATGGATACCAGTAGCTGCCGTAAGCGACTAGCACAATGGAAGTACAACCTTCGCTGGCGAGGCGTTGCTGCTCGGCGCGCTGAATCCCATAGAGCATCTGCACTTCGAAGTCCTTTTTCGCGAAGCCTTCCCCGGATGCGCAATCGGACAGCCGCCGGATCAGCGCCACGTCATGCGTGCCGAAAGCGGCGCGCACGCAGCGACTCTCTTTCTTGGCCCGCAGCATCTGCCTTCCAAGTTCGAAATAGTTCTCGTCGACCTCCTGTTTGCGCTGGAACGCGATTGCTGCGGCCTCGTTGTACGCGCCTTTCACCAAACGAATCGAAGGCCGCAAGGGCAAGAGTTTCTCCAAGTCATTCTTTGTCCGATAAAGATAAGCTTGCAGGCAGATGCCAACATTGGGACGCACACTGAGCACGCGGCGATAGAGGTCCAGCGTCGCGTCAACATAGTTGCTCGCTTCCATGTCCACCCAGACGATGGAATCTTTCTCCGCACACTCAATAATGGCATTCAAGTGCTCGAAACAGAGATCTGCCGAGAGGTCCAGCCCGAGTTGCGTCAGTTTCACGGATACCTCGGCTCGCAGGCCTTTTTCTCTGATGCGCTTCAGCACTTCGAGGTAGTGTTCAGCAACCTGCTGCGCCTCCCCGCGGTCTTTGATATTTTCTCCGAGGTGCGTGAATACCGTTCCAATCTTCTTGCTTCGCAGTGTGTCCGCCGCGCCAAGTGCGTCGTCCAGCGTTTC
>Ga0209160_1003030_pt1 | contig 13845 bp, 13 predicted proteins | sample GraSoiAngelo_153_FD_186167 | JGI IMG/M metagenome (GOLD analysis project Ga0209160, IMG submission 186167) | Grasslands soil microbial communities from the Angelo Coastal Reserve, California, USA - 14_1009_12_40cm (SPAdes) (version 2) | ecosystem: Environmental > Terrestrial > Soil > Grasslands ...
CCGTTGCGGTTAGTGTCGCGGTGGGCGTTTGGCTGGGCGTGGCCGTATCGGTGGCGGTGGCAGTCGGCGTCGGTGTCGCAGTCGCCGTCGGTGTTGCCGTGGGAGTAGGTGTGGGGCTCCCCGTTGCTGTTGGTGTCGCGGTGGGCGTTTGACTGGGCGTGGCCGTATCGGTGGCGGTCGGCGTCGGTGTCGCAGTCGCCGTAGGAGTTGGCGTAGGGGTTGGCGTCGCAGTGGCGGTAGGAGTAGGTGTCGCGGTCACCGTAGGCGTAGGCGTGGGCGCCGCCGTTGCCGAGGAGGTGGGAGTCTGGGTCGGTGTTGGCGTTGCCGTCTGTGAAGGCGTTGCTGTTGGTGTCGCGGTGGGCGTTTGACTGGGCGTGGCCGTATCGGTGGCAGTCGGCGTCGGTGTCGCAGTCGCCGTAGGAGTTGGCGTAGGGGTTGGCGTCGCAGTCGCAGTCGGGATCGCAGTCGCAGTTGGCGTCGCGGTGGGCGTAGCCGTCGGCGTCGGCGTCGCGGTCGCGGTGGGAGTGGGAGTAACACTTGGCGTAGCAGTCGAAGCTGGAGTCGCAGTCGCAGTTGGGGTGGGCGTCGCGGTGGGAGTGGCCGATGGCGTCGAAGTAGCGGTTGGCGCCGGCCGCAGGGCCGCGAGCCAGCCGACGCTCTCACGCGGCGCCGAGAACGTCCACGTCTTGCTGCCACTGCTTCCCGCAGCCGCCTGAATGCCGTCGTCGTATTGCTGGCGTTTGCGCAGGTCCCAGCGCTGGGTCAGGCCGGCTGGACCGGTAATTGTAGTAGCGGCGTTGGACGAGTTGATGGCCGTGCCGCCGATGAGCATCGCGCCCGAGGTTGTAGTCGTCACCGCCGGGACGGTGATGCTTGAGACCGCGGCGGCATTGGCCGCTGTGGCGGCAGGGGCATCCAGCGGGCTCGCGTTGTTAACGCCGGAGTAACGGGCGATCCCGCCGCCGCCTGCCGCTGCGCTCGAAAGCGTCCAGGTGTAGCTGGCCGGCTCCGCGGCGCCCGCCACGTGGTAGTAGGCATACAGCTTCGGGTTTGAGATGCTGGTGACCGCCGCGATCTGGACCCAGTCCGCGGGCACGGCCGTGACTGTGGCGCCGTTGAGCGCGATTGACGCGACCAGCACGTCGCCAGCGGCCGTCCCCGCTGGGTTAGCGATAGCGAGCGACGCGACGGCGGTCGAATTGGTCGTCGTGGCCGCACTCTGGAAGACGATGCCGCCTCCTGCCGCGGGAGTCGGGTTCACGCCGAGCCAAATGAGAGCGCTGACCACGACGACCGCGAGCAGGGAAGCCGTTAGCGAAGCGCGCCCTGCCGTTTTGCGCGTGTGCGCTGTTAAACTTCGCGGGTTCTGGTGCGTGCTGATGCTCAGCTTCCTTCCCTATATCAGCAGGCGGGCGCACGCGAAAGATGCGCGCGCCCAATCAGCTCGGCATTCCCTCACATATGAACATAACGTATCGCACAGGCTGGGCTGATTATGAAGGAGAGTCGTAAGAGTTCTGTATGTATGTGCCGGCGGCTCACAAATCTCGCTTGGCTGGTCTCTCGGGGCAGCTGGTTGCGGTCAGCGGGGGAGCCTCCCCGCGCTTCGTCTGGACGTTCGGTCTGAGGAGATACCTGGTCTGCGGCTACCGAATCGAGAAGCCGTCCGTGAACGTGCCGCCGGCGCCGCGGACAAACTGGCCGCTCAAGCTCGTAGACGTCACGCTAAATTTCATGAACCCGTAAGTCGGGTTCACGTTGCTGCCCATCCAGCGGATGAAGTAAGGGGCCTCGGGATCGCGGGTATCGACACTGTTGATCGATTTGCCGCCGACACCGACCGTCATGATCACCGTCCCAGCGCCCTTGCCGTAACTGCCGTCCGATCCCGTATCTACAACACAGTCTGGATCGTAGGACCCTGGATTCACGCGTGAGCAACCGGTCCGCAGTGCCAGCTGCTTGCTGCGGTTGAAGGCATGATCGTGCGCCTGGAGCACGAGGTCCACCTTCTTGTTGATCAGCAGGTTCATGATGTCCGGACCAATCGAGCAGGAGGCGCTAACGAGGGTGATGCAGTACTCGTGCATGCTTACGACTACCCACTTGATCCCGCGCGCTCGCGCCTGGTCTATCGCGTTGGCCGTCCAGTTGTAGTGCGAGCTTCCGGCGCTGTACGAGTAGGTGCCCTGACCGGGGAATGTGAGATTCGGCGAGATATTGATGAACCTGGCCAGCGGCGTACTGGCCGGATAGTCGAAGTAGTACTCCTTGCTGTATGTGCCGCTCAGTCCTCCGAGCTCGTTCGGAAGACAGGCCGCGAATTTAGCGATCTGACCGTCCGGGCCATCATCCTCATGGTTGCCGGAGATCAGTTCCACCGGAAACGAGCTTCCCATGCGCTGCTTAACGAAATTGCACCAGGAAGACTCGGGGGTAACGTCGCTGTAGCTGAAGTCGCCTATCGGTAAAAAGAAGTTCAGTCCGGCGGAGTGTGCGGCGTTGAACACCGCCGAGGTGTTACTGTTCGCTCCGAGGTCGCCCGCTACGCCAAACGAGAACGGCGTTCCGGCCGGCGGAGCCGTTGGGGTAGGGGTGGGTGTCCGCGTTGGCGTGGGTGTTGGCGTAGCGGTCCGCGTCGGTGTTGCTGTGGCCGACCGCGTTGGCGTTGCTGTCGCGGACGTGGACGGAGTTGGTGTCGGTGAGGCGGTCGGCCCCGGCGTCTGGCTGCCGCCCGTCAGAACGACGAGCTCCACACGGTTCGTTACCGCCTCGGAAGAGTTGAAGGCAAATCCATCCGAGCTGGCGGTATCGAGCACGCCAGACATCAGGGAACCGGCCTTGCCAGCGACCGCGGACGTTATATCTACCTGAAGCCAGACACCGAGGGTCGTTCCAGGCGTGAACGTCTTCAGAACGGCGCCGTTGGCCGGCTTATTGCCAAAGGTTATCGAGCCTTCCGTCCATGTATTGTCAGACACGGCGTTCAGGTTAACGGCGCCGCCCGAACCGTTGGTCACAAACATGCGCAGCGTTGCCTTCGAGACGCTTAGACCCGCGACCGGGCGGAGATCAAACTTCAGGTACGATTCCCTGACCGGCGACGCATCGACGACCAGTGAAGGATCGGAGCCGAAGTTGTCACCGGGCAGGTCGCCGGCAACATAGGCATCTTCGATAGGGTTCAGCGTCGTCGTGCCCGGCACTACAGTGGCGGCCGAAGCTGGGACCGTTGATGGCGTCGGCATCGCCGTGCCCGTCGGCGTGGCCGCGGGAGTGGACGTTGCGGTCGCGGACGGCCCAGGAGTCGCCCCGAGCAGCTGAATCACCAGTTCCAACCGGTTGGACGCCGCCTCGGATGAGTTGAACCCGAGGGCGTCCGTACTCGAGGTCTGGAGCGCCGCAGACATGAAGGAGCCGGCGTTGCCGGCGGTGGCCGAAGTGATGTCCACCTCGAGCCACCGGCCGGTTGCCGTTCCAGGGGTAAAGCTGGCGAGGACGTTCCCCTTAGCCGGCTTGTTGTTGAATGTGATCGCCCCTTCTGTCCATGCACTGTCCGCGACATTCCTTAGGTCAAAGGCGCCGCCGGAGCCGTTCGTCACGTACATACGGAGGGTTGCCTGCGAGACGCCCTGAGAGGCCAGCGCGCGCAGGTCGAACTTCAGGTATGATTCACGGACCGGCGAAGCATCGGCCTCCAGCGAAGGGTCTGAGCCGAAGTTGTCGTTTGGTAGTTCCCCGGCCACGTAGGCGTCGTCAACGGGGTTCAGAGTAACCGGCAAGAGTGCGGCGGCCGCGGGGGGCGCTGGGGCTGTGGCTGGAATCGCGTCCATCCCCGCGACGTTCGCGGCGTCTTGCGGCAAGGCGATAGCTCCGAGGGCTATGAGTGCTCCTAGACCCAGGCCGATGATCGCCACCGCGCCGAGATGAGAGTGGGCGGGGACGCTGTCCTCGGCTGCCGCTTGGACGATTGTCCGGAGTATTTGGCAGCCGTCCCTGAAGGCGCTCAAGTTGCTCGCCCCGTTGCGACGGGCCGATTCACTGCTCGGGATCTCTGCCGTCCGGAGGCCGGCGTGATGCGCCTTAATGCTGATCTCCGTCTCGATCTCGAACCCGCTCGAGCGCAGATCCAGGTGATCGACCGTCCCCCGTCGAAAGCCGAAGTAACCATAACACAAGTCCGTATAACTTGTCCCGTGCAAGAAGTTAGTTAAAGTTCGGAACATCCAATTTCCAAAACGCCGGAAGCGCGTCAGATCTACCGAAGAACCGCCGCCTATCATGCGAGAGCCCTTAACATAATCAAGCCCAGACTCCAGGAAGGCGACGATAGCCGGGATCTCTTCCGGGTCCATGGTGCCATCCGCAACAATATCTCTCGTACAGTGAACGAATCCTTCGCGTAGCGCGTTGCCTTTGCCGCGCCCCGATTGCGATACAACCCGGACAGTTGGCAGCAGAGGCGGGCGACCCCCCTTGTGGCAGCTCGGGAGAGACCGTCTACCACGATTACCTCATGCAGCCACGGGGTAGCCTGCGCAGCACGTAGGGCAGGCTCATTTCCTCGTTCTTCGTCGGTATAACGACGCTTACTCGCGCCTGCGTGGGCACTCGAACTTTCGCCGATGACATAACGCGCGGTCAACGGGAAGCAAGCGCCCGCTCATTCCAAATCCGTAAACTTTGGCGTTTATTTTTGACGCCGCGGTCAGAAGATCGTCGCCACGCGGGCGACGACGATCACGGCGAAGACCAGCAGTAGGACCAGGTACGGACCCCAAATTCTCTTCGCGAACTCCAGGGCGCGTGGGCGTCGCGTCGCCACTGCGAGCTCGTGCGAGACGGCAGTGACAACCGTTGCCACGGTGATTCCGGCGCTAATCGGCGAGTCAGCTATGGTCTCGATAAGGCTCAAATTGCTTCACCGACCTTGACCGTTGGACCTTCTTATCGAGAAGGCCGTGGACTATGCCCGCGTAGTTGCAGGCCCCGTATAACGCATAGTAGGGCACGAACTGCGGCCGGCGAAGCAGCGACCGCCCGATTCCAAGGACGGCGCCTCCCGCCGGGATAAGCAGCGTCGTCGCAGCCGGCCAGCCGAACTTCCGGACGACGCGGCCAAGCCCGGAGCCGTCGGCCATCCACTGACCGAGCGCGAAATTGAATCCGCTTCCAAAGCGGTGCGGGACCACCACCGTGTCTGACAGACCGATCTTTGCCCCGGACTTTTCGAGACGGTATCTCAGCTCGATGTCTTCGCCGGACGAGAACGCGCTGTCCATGCCGTAATGAAGAAACACCTCGCGCAGGAACAGACTGGCGACCAGGCCGAACCAGTGCTTGCTACGGCCGCCTCGGTGATGTGAAACGAGGGCTCGGCTCCAGTAGTCCTTCCCGCCGACGCTCCGCAACTGCGCCTGGATCGCCTCGAGTTTGCGGTCTTTGAGTTCAGTGAAGAGGTCTGCAAGGGCGGTGTCGGTAAGCTCGATGTCGACGTCCACGAAGGCGACGTAGGGTTGCTCTGCCGCTTCAGCCCCCATCTGGCGGGCGTACGCCACACCCCCGCCTTCATCCGAGAGCACGGAATCGGCGTAGCGTCGGGCGATTTCGACAGTATCGTCCTCAGAGCGCCCATCGACCACGATGATCTCGGCCGGCCTGTTCCTCAGAACGGCGGCCAGGCAAGCCTCGATGAAGTCGCCAGCATTCCTTGCGGGTACGACCACGGAGATCGGCAACCGGGCGACGGCTGACGTCACTATGGGGCTCCCGCTGCCGAGGCGGCCGGGGCGCAGGTAGGACGCCACCGATATAACGTGAAGTCAGTGTTTTCGAAGATGAGCTGAAAGTTGCACCTGCGAGAGATTTCCGTCTTCACCTTGTCGATGAACCCCGGCTGGTTGTAGAAAAGGCGCGCGGCCGCGGCGTCGCCGCGGCTCAGCGCGACATAAATCGGCCAGTCGAGGTGCCGCCAGCGGTTGCGGTCCGGGCGAAGGTAGCCGTCCGCGTCGGGTGGCTTGTTCTTGCCCGGCTGGATGCCGTATCGCCAGTCGAGTTGAATGGTGTTCTGGAATGTTCCGGCCGGGTAAGCGCCGTAAATATTAGCCGGCCCTATCGAAGCGACGTAGTTAAAGCCGTCGACTTCTTGCGGTGAAACGTAGTCATATAGCTCGTTACCGTAACGCGCCACCATGTGCAGTGGTGCGACAAGGGCCATCAAAGCGACCACCGCGATGACCGGCGTTCGCCATTTGAACGCGCTCGCGACGAGAAGCGAAAAGGCTGGCAGGCTAAACAATAGCGCGCGGATCATCATCTCACCGCCGTAAACGTAGAGCGGAGCGACAATCGCGAGGCCGACAAAGCAGAAGACGGCAAACGGCGCCGGTTGCCACAAGTACATCAGGCTTCTCTGGCGCATCGTACCGATCGTCTGCAAGGCGGTGCCGGCGCTGCGCCCCATCAGCTCCAGACTCCGCCGGTCATGCCTTTCGGTGAGACGCATGAGGAAGCAGACCGCGGCCACACCGGCGGCGATGAGCGTCATCAGCATTCGCAACCTACCCACCACGACGTGATCCGGTGTGCCCGCAAGGCGAGAACCGATGTTGAGGTTGAAGAAGTCCTGGACGTCCAGGATGTTGTCTTGGATTCGCTGATTCGAAAAGTTAAAGAACGAAGCCGCTCCGTAAATCTGCCAGGCGAAGAACATCACCGCGGCCGCGATCAACACACTACGCTGTCTCATTTGTCCGCTGGCCGTAAGAGTCAGGATGATGGCGAGAACGATGCCCGCCGTCAGCACGTGAGTCACGACCAGGGAGCCGTAAATGGCGAGCGTAAGGGCCATTAACGGGAGGTCGAAGTAGCCGTCCCGATGCGCCACAATATGCGCGAACAAGGCCAGCAGGCAGAGGAACAGGAAGAAGGCGAGCGCCTGCGGGGCGAAATAATCTTGGCCCGTCCAGTTGAACAGGTAGAAGAACCAGACTCCTGCCCACCAGCCGTTCCCCGACGGCCGAAAGACCCGGAGGAGGTAGGTCAGCGGGAACAAGTAGGCGATCTGGACGACGAACGGGAACAAGCCCATAAGCTGGGTTGGTGATAGGCCGGTTATCTTCAGCACCCCGGTCATAACTACGGGAAAGCCCGGCCAGTTGTGATAGACGACAATGTCAGGCGCAAAACCGTGGCCATCGGCAAGCCAATCGACGGCACTGAAATTCTTGTAGGAGGAGCGGAACCTGGCGGTCGACTCAAGGAGGTAAGGGGAGAGCCAGATCGCGACCATCAGCAACAGCAGTTGTGCCAAAACGATGGCGTCCACCTTGCGGTTCGTAAACCAGAGGCATGACGAAGCCAGCGGAAGCAGGACCAAACCCACGTAAAACGAGATTGGAAAGCTCCTGGCGAGCCCGTAGTCGGTCAGGTCCAGCGAGGAGGTCGCCATGCCGAGTACGAGGCAGAGCACGCTGAGCGCCGTCGCAACCATGGACACATTGAATAGCAGCGAATCCCGGTCGATCCGGGCGGGCTGCCTGGCCTCGGCAGCGGCGCTCGGAATCACGGCCCCTGGTGGCGCGGAGGTGACCGCGGCCTGCGCCTGAGCGCGTTCAGCGTCGTAGCGCCGGCGACTCGCCGGATTTCGGACCGTTGCGAAGGCTTGATCGAGCAGCCCAAGGAGTCTCGGTGTCCTGTCCCCGGCTTGAATGCCGGCCTGATACAGCTCGCGCATGACAGGGTAGGCCGCTTCGATAACCGAGCGTTCGGCGGCCGGGTCGACTCGCAATATCTCGTAGTAGTCGATTGACCCCGCGTCATCTTCAGCGACGTCCACTGGTTTTGTGGGGGCGTCATCGCCTTCGAGATCGGGAATCGGGGCATGCGCGGGGATATTCATGGCGCTGTCGTAAGCGGCGCGCTTTTCGGGGTCTGAAAGCACCTGGTACGCCCGCTCCAGCTGGCGCACGCGGTTACCTGCGGCACCTTCGCCCCGGCTGCTCACGCCCGCGCGGCCAACAAGGCGCCAGTACACGGCCGTTATCAGCTCGAGCGGCGCTGCTGGGTGCACCTGGAGCAGGGCATAGATGCTTGCCCTGCTGGTTCTCGTAGTGGCCATGCTTTCCCCCAAATGGTAACCCATGCGCGCGCGGTGTTCACTCGCGCCGCCTGTTCAGATTAGCAAGACGGAGTCCTCTAACCGGCGTTACTAACGTCTGTCTCGTGAGGAAGTTTCTCGTCAAGGGGCGAGCGAGGCAGCGTGGGCGATGACTTATCGGCGGATTTTTCCCCGGAGAAATTCGAACGCGAAGCCGGCGCCCACCGCGCCGACGCCAAGCGCGGTCATGCCGATCCGGGACGCGGCGGCGCCTGCATCCCTCAACAAAACGACATTGCGAGCCTCTCGCAGGACAGCGTTTGGCAGCGTTCGAGACAGATAGCCAACCTCCGCGCTGGTGGCGGCGGGTCCCTGGAGCCTCCGCACGACGACTTTCGAGACCCCCTCGAAATAGCAGCGCCTCGCAAAATAGCGGACCGTCTGCCTGGCGAGCGAGGCGTGATGATACACCAGGGCTTCGGGAGCGTACATGATCTTCTTACCGGGCCAGCGTTCCAGCGCCCGAATGCAAATCTCCGTCTCCTCACAGCCCAGGGGTTGGTTGCCGAGCCGGCCAATGTCGGGATTGAACAGGCCTACCTCCTCAAACACGGACGATCGGAACGACATGTTGCAGCCGATCATGTTGCGGATGCTTCCTTCCGCCATCCCCCGGTATGAGCAGCCGATGGTCCACAGAAACTCCTCCGGTAACCAGGCGGGCTTTCTCCCGCCCTCCCAGACTGGCTCGATGCGGCCTCCCGCACCGATGACACCGGGGTCCTGATAGCACGCGACCAGTTCTTCGAGCCACCTACGCTCCGCGGCTGCGTCGTCATCGATGAACGCCAGGACTTCCCCCTCCGCCAGCGCGATGCCGGTGTTGCGCGCGTTCGCCAGCCCTCGCTCGCCGCTGTTCGGGGCGATGCGCAGGGTATCGCTGGCGAGCCTTTCCAGCTCCTCCTGTAGCTCCGGATTGTGGTCGATGATGAGCACGATCTCGCTCGGGGGGTACGTCTGCTTTTGCAGCGATGCGATCGTCTCCTTGAGTTGAGGCAGGCGCTCGTTTGAATAGGCACAGACGATTACTGAGGCTCGAGGCCTGAAATCCTCGGACAAGCCCGCGCGCTTTTCCTCGATCGAGGGACTCATCGCTTCACAGCTGCCCACTGCGGATGAACTGACCAAGGCGATTTTGTCGCTGAAGGGCAAGGATTGTCATTGCAACTGTGGTTGCGGCCGCAACCTGGGTGAGCGCGGTAAGCCGCGACGAAAGTCCTCGCGCCGCCGGGAACTCGAGACCAAAGAGCGGCCAGAGAAGCGTGGCTGGCGAACGTATGACCGGATCGACCAGCAGATGCGTCATCGCCGCGCCGCTTACCGAGAGCAGCTTCGCGTCCCCATGGCGCCGCAAGAAGTAGATTCCTGCGAAAAGCAGCGGCAGGTTGAGGAGCAACGTATGCCCTAGAAAATGCTGGTCGGGGCTCGAACGGCGTGTTCGGAACGCGGCGCGCTGAGCTCGGTCGACGAGGTCCGGAAGCAGCGATCCCATGGCCACCAGACGATAGTCTGTCTGGCCGCTTCCGTTCACTTGGCGTTTTTCGGCCGAATCTTCCCTCGTGGCGCCATCTATGAGCGCCCGATCACGTCCGTTTGCGCCCAGAAGCCGCGACCCCGCCCAGATTGCGCCGCAGGCGATGGTAATGTGTGGAAGTGAACGCATACTCCGATTAGGACTGGATAAATCTAGTCTACGTTGCATGCGCGGCCGGGGGAATGGCCGGGCGTTATCGTCAATCGTCGCCGCGCGTTTTAGTATCATGAAGGTCAGGGGCGGAGATATATGAACGTCGATTACGATATCCACGGGGTACTTGGCTTACGTCTGATCGATCCGACCCCTTCGCTGGCGCGCCTCGTTGCCCGCCAGCTGGACCCGTGGCGTCCTTCGCCCCTCGCGTCTGAGCCCGACGTCTCAATCTCGCGTCTCCGGACCGTGTCTTCGAGAGGAAACCGCTATCGTCTCGGCGATGCGGGCGACAGTCAAGAGTGCGAGTTCAGTGACTCTGAATTCATTCTGCGGAAGGGCGCCATGTCCCTCAGCCTTCCCTTTTCCTCGGTCGGCGAAGGTTGCGTCATCGGGTGGTCAGGGGGGAGCGGAATGCGGCGCCTGTTGATCGATTACGTGCGTCCCGCGCTCCAGATATCACTCTTGCCGAAGGGCAGCCTGGCGTTGCACTCCGCGGCCGTTGCGTACGAAGGCAAAGGGATCCTGCTTGCCGGCTGGGCCGAAAGCGGCAAGACCGAAGCGATGTTGGGGTTTTTGCAGGCAGGGGCCGCGTTCGTCTCCGACAAGTGGACGATCGTTGACGGCGACGGCTCCTCGATCCGCCACTTTCCCACGCCGATAACCGTCCGCAACTGGATGATCGGCTTGATTCCCGGGCTTCGGGAGAGGCTAAAAGGCACTGAGCTTTTGCGGGCCCGCGCTGCCGGGCTCGTGACATCGGTATTGCAGGCTGAAGCCCTGAGTCGCGCGCCGTTGACCACCGGGGTCAAAAGCCTGGCCGAATTAGCGGGTCGCGTATCGGTGACTCCCAGTCAGCTCCTCGGTAAGGACGGCGATGGCGGCAGCCAATGGCGGTCGTCCAGTTCAGCGCCTCTCGAAAGTCTGTTCCTGCTGGTTACGTGCGGAGAGGACAGGATCGCTGTTCGTGAGGCGGACATTGATGAAATCTCATCCCGGCTTGCCGATTGCGCAGCGTATGAACGGCGTGCGTTCTTCGGCCTCTATCAGCGCTTTAAGTACGCTTTCCCGGGCCGGCCCAACCGCCTGATCGAAGAGGCGCGTGAGGCTGAATCAAGAACGCTCGCCAAGGCTCTGGCATCCAAGCGCGTATTCGTCGTGGAGGCGCCCTTTCCCTTCGATCCCGCTGCCCTCTACCGAGCGATTCAGCCGTTCTGCTGATCATGCCTCGATCGCACTCCTCTTCCTATCAAAGGATGTACAGGTTCCCGTCCGGCGTCACTCTTCGCCTGCAAACTGATCAGCGCGAGGTCCTCGGCCACTTAGATGCGGAATATGGAAGCGTTACGACGGAGGCGCCGGGTGAGGCGGACATTGACGTCTACGCGGGACAGTCAGCCATTTCGTCCTCGGCCCAAGACAGCGAATTCAATGAAGCGTACGAAGGCCGCCACAAGACGGTTCACTGGCGGGTCGCTGTCAGCAGCCTCCAGGCAGAGACGATACGGGTCCTCTTTGAAGGCCGCGGCCAGCTGGTCATCTCGTTCCTCCAGACCTTCTATATCGAGCCATTGCTCCGTCTGAAGTTCCTCAAGCGCGGGAATGCGCTTCTACACGCCGCCTGCCTGGCGCACGGCGAGCGATCCATCCTTTTTCCCGCCGGCTCCGGCGTCGGTAAGAGCACGCTGATGCTACGTCATGCCGCCTCCGGAAAGCGTGTGCAAGGGGACAACTACGTCATCCTGACCGGCGAAGGACATACTCTAGCGTTTCCAAGACGCCTGCGCATCTACTCGGACCTGGCCGCCGTAAGTCCTGACATCTTTGGCCGGCTGCCCCCCGCCGAGCGCTGGCGGCTGCGCGTCGCCGGCCTCATTCGAAGATTCTCGCTGGGTTACGCCAACCTCCCAAGAAGACTCACGATCGACGAGATCGTCGGCCCGGGGCGGCTGTGCCCGGAAGCAAGACTAGAGTCCGTCTACTTCCTAAAACGGCACCTGGATGACGGACTGGCCGGCCCGACGCCTTTATCAAGAGACGACGCGGTCTCGAGGATTCAAGCGATCAACCGGGACGAAGGCAAGCGGCTCGAGGAGGCGCTGGAAAGGCACTCCGAAGCAACTGAGGCATTCAAGGAGGCAGACCGTCTGGAGCGCTGCATTCTGGAGAGCGTGCTGTCGGATGTGCCAATCTTCGAGCTGCTAGTGCCGCGGGTTCGCAATCCGTCTGCCGTCGTTGCGGAGATTAGTCGCGTCTGCGGACTCGGCGGAGTGTCATGACAAACGCTAAGAAGGGGCCCGGCTCCGGGAGCGCTCAGCTGGAAGCGGTCGCGATGCGAAGACCGGTCTTCCGGCCGTTAGGCGCTCTAGCGTCGCTTTTCCGCACCCCTCTCTACCGGAGCGCCACCGCGCTGGTGCTGACGACGGGTGCCAACGCCGGTCTTGGCCTCATCTTCTGGACCCTCGCCGCCCGCCTGTACTCAATTGAGGAAGTAGGGCGAGGCGCCGCGACTATCGCCGCGCTTCAGCTCGTCTCAATGCTCGGATGTGCGGGACTGACACCTGCCCTGATCAGATTTATCCCGCCCAGCAGCCTGAGTACGCGCCGGCTGATCGAGGCCACCTATCTCGCGGGAGTATTGCTGGCCCTGTTGTGCGGCGCGGGAGTTCTGATTGCGAGCTACTTGTTCATCGAGCCTCTGTCGGTCCCGGGCTATGTCTTTCTGGGCGGCGTGGCGGTATTTGCGATCTTCACTCTGCAGGACGGCGCCCTGATCGGCCTTCGGCGGGAGGGGTGGGTACCCGTCGAGAACTCAATATTCGGGGTCGTGAAGATCGCTCTGCTTGTTGCCTTCTCGGCGGGGGGCGCCTGGGGAATTTTCGTTTCTTGGTCGGTCACGACGGCGCTCGTTGTTATCCCGGTGAACCTCGCCCTGTTTCTTAAGTTTATTCCGGCGCATCGCGGCCGGGGCCGTGAGCCGGAGCGGGAATTCACCCTCTCCGAGATCGGCCGTTTCTCCGGCGCAAATCACGTCAGCGCGCTCTTAATGGGACTCCCGGACTTCTTGATGCCGGTTATCGTGCTCCAGATTGCAGGCGCCAGAGACAACGCGTTCTTCTATGCGGCCTGGTCGCTCGTTTGGCCGTTAAGGTTGGTCGCCGTTAATATCGCGAACGCCTTCACCGCGCACGCCGCCGACGATGAGAGCCGCGCCGGAGATCTGTCCATCAAGGCGGGTCTCCTGATCCTCGCTATCTTTTTGCCCCTGGTGTTATTCCTCACACTCGGCAGCCACCCGCTCTTACGGGTGCTCTTTGGGCGAGAGTACGCCAGTCATGGCGACATCGTGATGCGATTGCTCGCTCCGGGCCTGCTCGCCTACGCGGTTGTGAGCCTGGGAGTCGCCATGGCCCGCGTGCGCCGCCAGCTTTCCCGGCTGCTGGTACTGTCGGCTGTATACGCCGCTGTCAGCCTGCCGGTTAGCATCGCGCTTGTCTCTACTTACGGGATCGGCGGTGCGGGTGCCGCCTGGCTGGCATCGCAACTGGGCCTCGCGGCGATCGCCGGAGCCATCTGGTCACGAGGGCTTTTTGACCGCCCCGCTGACCTCACGCTAGTCGAGGAAATAAGCCCTCTAACTTCCACCGAGGACGCCGACCGCCTCCACTAGCCCCGGGGGCCTGATGCGCGCGGCTTAGCTACAAACGGCCCCAACTTGACGGAACATTTACCCAAGCGTAGTGTAACCGAGTCTGACACGACGCGTCTCAACCTCTGAACCTTTGGAGGAAGAGGGTATGTGCCATGCATCTGTTCCCGTTTCGGCTCAGGCCATCACTTCGCGCCATCACTCACCTCAGGTCGAATTACCCACCGGCCGGCGCGAGCGGTAAGCGCGGAGGACGGCTCCCCCCTGCTCGTTCCCCGTTTTGGCCAGCGCTGATTGGCGGCAGTCTCATCCTTCTGACCTTCGTGATCCTCTCTCAGGAGTCGGGAGGAG
>Ga0209160_1003032_pt1 | contig 13840 bp, 14 predicted proteins | sample GraSoiAngelo_153_FD_186167 | JGI IMG/M metagenome (GOLD analysis project Ga0209160, IMG submission 186167) | Grasslands soil microbial communities from the Angelo Coastal Reserve, California, USA - 14_1009_12_40cm (SPAdes) (version 2) | ecosystem: Environmental > Terrestrial > Soil > Grasslands ...
GACCTTCACGCCGGGATGCTTCGCCTCGAAGCGCTTGGCGATGTTCCTGACCGCTTCCTGGGAATTGGGCTGCGTCTCGGTATGCCACACGCGGATGACTTTTTGCGCATGGGCACTGGAAAGGGCAGCCGCCAGCAGCAATGCCGCAACGCTCAGAGTCGTGTTCATATCCCTTCCTCCGAGGAACGAAGAAATCTCAAACCAGGTAGCGCGCCCCGCCGCAGACCGAGAGCGCCTGGCCGGAGATGTGCTTGCCGGCATCGCTGGCGAGGAACAGCGCCATGTTCGCGATGTCCTGCGCGGTAACGGTCGTATGCATGCTCACGCCTTCCAGCAGCCGCCGGCGCACTTCTTCCTTGTCCACGCCGAGGCCCTTTGCCTTCGCCTCGATCACGCGCTCGATGCGCTCGCCCTCGACCACGCCGGGCTGGATGCAGTTGACGCGCACCTTTTCGGGGCCGGCCTCCGCCGCCAGGCTCTGCGTGAAGCCGACCACCGCCCATTTTGCCGCCGAATAAGGGGTGCGCATCGGGAAGGCGAGCCGCCCGGCGGCCGACGACAGGTTGATGATGCTGCCGCCGCCCGCCGCCTTGATCATCGGCATCGCCTTGCGCGTGCAGTAGAACATGCCGTTCAGGTCCACCGCGATGCAGCGGTCCCAGTCCTCCGGGCGGATGTCCTCGACCCTGGCGGTCGGTCCCGCTATGCCGGCGTTGTTCACCAGCACGTCGAGGCCGCCGAGCTTGCGCTCGACGTCGCTGAAGAGCCGGTCGACGTCGGGGAGCTTCGCCACGTCGGCGACGGTGCGCGTCATTTCCTTTGGAAGTACTTTCAGAGCTTCCCCATCAATATCACACACATGAACACGCGCGCCGTGGTCGGCGAAGGTCTGCGCAATGACCCGGCCGATGCCTGCGCCGCCCGCGGTGACCAGCACCCGCAGCCCCTTGGCGGATGTTTCCATGGCGATGGATAATACACGCAACAATAATCGCGCATGCCCATCCACGTCTCGATCGAGCAGGAGGAACTCCGCGGGATTTCGCGCACCGTAGCCGAGATCCACTGGCTGCTCCTGATCCTGATCCTGCTTTACCTGATCTTCGGCGGCGTGGCGAAGGAGAGCGAGCCGGCGATCTCGTCGTCGCTGTTTTTCTACGCCGCGCTGGTGATGGCGTTCCGCTACGCGAATTTCTTCCGCACGGAGAGCCGCTGGAAGATCGCGGTCGAGACCTGGGCGATGATCGCCGTCGTCACCTGGGCGCTGTGGTTCACCGGCAGGCTGCAGAGCCCGCTGCTCAACGCCTATCTGCTGGTGGTGATCACCTCGGCGCTGACCCTCGGCAAGCTCACCACGCTGGTCGAGGTGGCCCTGATCGCCGCGTGCTACGTGTTCCTGGCCGGCGCGTCGTACGTCGAGCTCGTCTCGCTCCCCTTCCTCGGCGCGCTCGCGGCGCAGTTCGCGCCGGTGGTGCTGGTCGCCTACATCACCACCATGTTCGCGGCCGACATCCGCTATGTGCTGCAGCGCGCCAAGCTGCTGTCGGAGCTGGACGACCTCACCGCGCTGTACAACACGCGCGGCTTCGCGATCGCTGCCGACCGCCTGTTCGGGCAGGCGCTGCGCTATACGCGCCCGGCGAGCGTGCTGATGGTCGACCTCGACAACCTGAAGGCGGTCAACGACTCGCACGGGCATGACGCCGGCAACCGGCTGCTGCGGCACACGGCGAACGCGCTGCGCGCTGAGCTGCGCTACACGGACCTGCCGGCGCGCTACGGCGGGGACGAGTTCATCGTCCTGCTGCCCGAGACGCCGCCGCGCGGCGCGCTCGACGTCGCCGAGCGCATCCGCAAGGCAGTGGCCGACCGGCCGCTCGACATGGACGTCGGCAAAATCGCCTCCTCGGTGAGCATCGGCGTGGCCTGCTTTCCGGACGACGGCCGCACGCTCGACGCCCTCGCCACGCGCGCCGACCGCGCGCTCTACGAGGCCAAGCAGAAAGGCCGCAACTGCGTGGTCAGATACCGCCCGGAGTAGCCCGGGCCGCTCACAGCGCGAGCTGCCAGAACTCGCCGACGAGATCGTAGCCGAAGCTAGAGTGCCGCTGCTTTCTCACTCGCCTGAATCCGCACCGCCTGTAGAGCGCGCGCGCCGCGGCGAGATTCGACTGCGTCCAGAGCACGAGCCTGCGGTAGCCCTTGGCGCGCGCAAAGGCGATGCATTCCTCGACCAGCCGCCTGCCGAGCCCGCGGCCGCGCGCCGCGGGCTCGACGATCAGCAAGCGCAGCTGGGCGGCCGATCTCGACTGCTTGACGACGAGCACCGCGCCGACGCGCTCGCCGTCGATCTCGGCGATCCAGCAGCGCTCGCGCGCCGCATCGAAGTGCTTGACGAACCTGGCGACGATCCCGGCCACCAGCGCCTCGAAGCGCTCGTCCCAGCCGTATTCCTCGGCGTAGAGCGCGCCGTGCCGCTCCACCACCCAGCCCAGGTCGCCGGGACGATGTGAGCGCAGGGCGATTTCCCCGCGCTTGTTGCTCCGCTTGTGGCTCAATAGACCTTCCACTGTTCTCATTGCACCGACCAGGCGCTCGCGGTCATGCTCGGGCAAAGGCGACAACATCGCACCCGTCGCGTCGCGCGAGCGCGAATCGAGCACGGCGAACGCCTGGTGGCCCTTGGCGGTGAGGGTGAGGAGGCTTTGCCGGCCGTCGTGCGCCGCACGCCTTGCGCGCACCAGGCCGCGGCGCTTGAGGCCCTGCAGCAGCCGGCTGAGATAGCCGAGGTCGAGGCCGAGGTCCCTGCCCAAGGCGCTCGCCGTGGCCTGCCCGCCCTGCGCCAGCTCGTACAGCAGGCGCGCCTCGGCGAGCCGGTAAGGGCTGCCGAGCAGGCCCTCGCGCAATACGCCGATGCGCCGTGTGTAGAATCTGTTGAAGCGGCGCACCGCGTCGATGTGCATGCCGCCATCCTGGCCAACTATTTGCTTTTGTCAAGTATCTATGTTCGAGCTCAAGGGAAGAGTGGCGCTGGTCACCGGCGGCAACGGCGGCATCGGCCTGGGCATGGCGCAGGGACTTGCCGCAGCGGGGGCGACGCTCGCGATCGCAGGACGCGACGAGAAAAAGAATGCCGCCGCGGCCAAAGAGCTGGGCGGCCGGGCGATTTCGATCAAGGTGGACCTGAGGGACGAGAACGCCTGCCGCGCCGCGGTGGATCAGGCGGCACAGAAGCTCGGCCGGCTCGACATCCTGGTCAACAACGCCGGCACCAACATCCGCAAGGCGCCGCAGGACTACACGCTGGAAGAATGGCGGCTGGTGCTCGACACCAATCTCACCAGCGCGTTCGTCGCCTCGCAGGCGGCGTATCCGCACATGAAGCGCGCCGGCGGCGGCAAGATCATCAACATCGGCTCGATGATGTCGCTGTTCGGGGCTTCGTTCGTCGCGCCTTACGGCGCGAGCAAGGGCGGCATCGTGCAGCTGACCAAGGCGCTCGCCACGGCCTGGGCGAAGGACAACATCCAGGTCAACGCCGTGCTGCCCGGCTGGATCGATACCGCGCTCACGCGCCAGGCGCGCAACGACGTGCCGGGCCTGCACGAGCGCGTACTAGCCCGCACGCCCGCCGGGCGCTGGGGCGCGCCGGAGGATCTCGCCGGCGTCGCGGTATTCCTATCGAGCTCCAGCTCCGATTTTGTCACCGGGGTGGCGATCCCGGTGGACGGCGGCTACTCGGCCCAGGGCTAGAAGGTCGTCTCGACGTAGCCGTAGATGTAGTTGGAGCCGCCGCTGACGTTGCCGAGCAGGCGCGAGGAGCCGAAGATGCCGGAGCGGTGGGCGACGCCCAGGCCGACGTAGGTATCGCGCAGCGAGCGCGCGCCGAGCAGGTCGCCGACGCTGACATCGACGGTCGGATCGAAGGTATTGAGCAGCCTCGACGTCGGGCGGCCGCGATCGGCCAGGTCGCGCACCTCCATCAGCGGAATCCTGCGCGCGTAGGCGAGGCCGATGCCGAGCCCGACTCGCGTGCGCACGTGCGAGTCCCAGGGAAAGCCGTAGTAGTACGCCTTGATATAGGCGTTGATCTGGTAGAAGTCGGGCTGGAAGCCCGCCTCCTTGTGCCGCGCCAGGCCGACGAAGCCGGCGAAATCCAGCGGCCAGCCGTTGAGGCGCTCGATGAACGGCCGCCCGACCTCGAATGCGGCAATGCTCGTCTGGTCCCTGGTGTGCGTGCTGGTGCAGACCAGGCGCATGATGTGAGTGACGTTGCAGTCGCTCGACGCGCCGTAATACGCGCGCGCAATCAGCGGGCGGTGCTCAGGCCAGGCCTGGTGGTCGGGGGAGACGTCGTACATCAGCCCGAGCGTCACGCCGCGCTGGACGCGGGTCTCCACGACCGGGCTCAGCGCGACGACGTCCGGCCAGCGTACCCAGGTCACGCCGCCGATCAGGCGCCAGCGCTCGGTCAAGCGGTAGGCGCCGTACAAGCCGAGCTGCGCCAAGGCGCCGCCGCCCGCGGAATAGGCCGGCCGCAGCGGCGTCGCCTCGCCCGGCCGTACGCCGTAGTAATAGTTGTTCAGATTGGCATCGCGGAACCCGAGCATCGCTTGCGGCTGCAGCCACAGCCGGCCGCGGCGGAACGGATATTTGTAGCCGAAACGCAGCTCACCGCCGTGCGAGATCTCCGAGATGTCGTGCAGCAGCTCGGCATAGGCGATGCCCCATCCGCTGGCGGTTTGCGCGCTGAAGCCGGCGTCGATGCCGGATTCGCGCGGCCGCATGCCGGCGAGGCTCTCGGGCACGCGATCGTTGGGATAGCCTTCGAAGCGGTACCTGAGGAACAGGTCGAAGCGCCGGCCGCTGCTCAGCTCGCCGAACTTGGCGCCGGCGGCGTACGAGTGCATGTAGAACCGCTCGCCTTCGTACAGGTAGAGCGGCAGAAAGTCGGTGCCGCTGCCGGCGCCGCGGTAAGGCAACTGCTCGAAGCGCCGCGCCGCGCCGATCGCCGCGCTGTCCGGCGCCGCGATGCCGCTGAGCCAGTCGCTGTTCGCGCTCGCCGCCGGCGCCGCGAGCGCCAGGGTCAGGCTTAGCAGCCTACAGCGCAATCAGTGGTGTCCCCTCCCTTGGGAAGGGCATTGTCGCCGATAAGCGACTGGCGCCGCTAGTCGGCGGCCTAGCGCTGCCAGGAGGCGCGCCGGAAGCGCTTGCGCCGGGAGAGCACGGCCAGGCGCCGGCCGGCGAATTCGTGCATTTTTTCTCTTACTTCGCGGCGCACTTCCTCAGGCAGAGTGGCCGCTGCGTCTTCGAAGCGCGAAAACACTTCCTGCGGCGCCGGCGGGCCGTCCTGGAAAAAGCCGCGTTCCTTGTTCCAGACCAGGGCGCGCTCTGTTGCGTCCGCGCCATAGCAGACCTGGATCAGCGTCACCTCGCCGCCGGCCTGCCACACGAACAGATCGAAATAATCGTCGTGGAACCAGCGCCGGCGGGCCGGCGGGTCGTCGGCCACTCCGAGGATTTCTTTCAGCATGGCGGTGTCAACTCTTTGACCGAATCATGATCTAACAAGCCAGAGAGAATATGATGTCCTCGGGAGGTGCGGCCATGAACATTCCGGCATCGAGCTTCAACGATAGCAGCGAGCGGCGCTCGAGTCTCCTCCGGTCGCTCAGCGACTACAGCAAGCAGCATCGCGCGGCGCACTGGACCGGGTCCTTCGCCAAGTTTCTCGAGGCCATATTTCCCGCCGATCCTCATGGGCTTGCGCGCAGCAGCCACCAGTACGTCTGGGACATGATGCGCGCCGAGGGGTTCGATGACACCAAGGGCCGGCTGCGCTGTCAACTGTTCGAGGACGAGCTCTACGGCATCAACGACACGATAGAGCGGCTGGTCGACTACTTCAAGGCGGCGAGCGCCGGCTCGGAAGTTGGCAGACGGCTGCTGCTGCTGCTAGGCCCGCCCTCGGGGGGCAAGTCGAGCCTGGTGATCCTCCTCAAGCGCGGCCTGGAGGAGTACAGCCACACCGACGCCGGGGCGATGTACGCGATCCACGGCTGCCCGGTGCACGAATCGCCGCTGCACCTCGTGCCGCACACGCTGCGCGCGCAGTTCCGCAACAGCTATGGCATCGACATCGCCGGCGAGCTCTGCCCGCGCTGCGTCAGCCGGCTCGGCCAGGAGTTCTCCGGCGATTTCATGCAGATGCCGGTAGAGCGCCTGTTCATCTCCGAGGCCGGGCGCGTCGGCGTCGGCACGTATGCGCCGCACGACCCCACCACCGCGGACATCGCCGACCTCGTCGGCTCGGTCGACCTGTCGAAAGTCTCGGAGTACGGCGACGAGGGCGATCCGCGTGCCTGGTCCTGGTCGGGCGCCGTGTTCGCGGCGAGCCGCGGCATGCTCGAGATGATCGAGATCCTGAAGGTGAAGCGCGAGTTCCTGTACCTGCTGCTCACGCTGACGCAGGAGAAGAACGTCAAGGTGTCGCGCTTCCCGCTGATCTATCTCGACGAGACCGTGGTCGCGCACACCAACCTCGCCGAGTTCCGCAAGTTCCTGCAGGAGGCGGAGAACGAGGCGCTGCTCGACCGCATGGTCATCATCCAGGTGCCCTACACCCTGTCCTACAAGGAAGAGGCGCGCATCTACCGCAAGCTCACCTCCTCGACCCAGGCGTTCCGCGAAGTGCACCTCGACCCGCACGCGCTGCACGTGGCGGCGGTGTTCTCGGTGCTGACGCGGCTGCAGGAGGGCGAGGAGCGCGACGCCGACAACGTCAAGAAGGTGCGGGTCTACGCCGGCGAGGACGTCGAGGGCGTGCCGCAATCCGAGATCGAGAAGATGCGCGCGCGCAGCCCGGACGAGGGCCTCTCGGGCGTGTCGCCGCGCTTCGTGATCAACGCGCTGTCGAACGCCATCATCCAGTCGCACGCGAAGAGCCTGACCACGATGGACGTGCTGCTCGCGCTGAAGGACGGCATCGAGTCCGACGTGCGCATCGACGGCAAGAAGAAGCGCAAGTGGGTCGATTTCCTGGTGATGGTGCGCAAGGACTTCTACAACCGCTGGGTCAAGGAGGACGTGCACAAGGCCCTGTTCGTGTCCTTCGAGCAGGAAGCGCAGCAGCTGCTCGACAAGTACCTCGACGAGGTCGAGGCGACGCTCGACAACCGCAGCGTCAAGGACCCGATCACCGGCGAGGAGCGCAAGCCCGACGAGCGCTTCCTGCGCTCGGTCGAGGAGAAGATCCGCATTTCGGAGTCCGGCAAGCTGTCGTTCCGCCAGGAGGTGGTGCGCAAGGCGATGGGCGCCTACAAGCGCAGCGAGAAGTTCACCCTCGACAACCATGCGCCGCTGCACGACGCGGTCGAGCAGTACCTGTTCGAGCAGCGCCGCGACGTGCTGCGGCTGGTGAGCTCCACCACGCGGCCCGACGACGAAACGCGCCAGAAGATCTCGGTGGTCGAGAAGCGGCTGGTCGACGAGTACGGCTACGACGCGCACAGCGCCCGCGAGGCGCTCAACTACGTGACCAGCCTCCTCGCCCAGGAATAGCCTTGATCAGGATCGCCGCCGAAACCCCCTGGTACGACCTGTTCTCGCGCGGCGCGCGCGATTGGCTGCGGCACAACCAGAAGGTGCGCGAGGCAGTGAAGGAGACGCTGCCCGCGCTCCTCGCCGGCGCGGACCTGATGAGCCAGCCGGGGCACCGCACGGTGCTGGTGCCGGTGAAGATCCTCGAGCACGCGCGGCTGCGCCTGCTCGAGCCCGAGGTGCGGCAGGGCGCGGGCCAGGGGCGCGGCGAGCCGGGCGAGGTGCTGCAGCCCGGACGCGAGGAAGGCGAGCGGGCCGCGCAGCCGGGCGGCACCCAGGACGGCGAGATCCGCTTCGTGGTCGAGCTGAAGATCGACGAGATCGTCGACTGGCTGTGGGAGGAGCTGAAGCTCCCCGAGCTCAAGCCGCGGCGCGCGGCGGCGCTCGACGAGCCCGACTACGTGCGCGAGGGCTGGGACAAGCGCGGCGCGCGCGCCCGGCTCGATCGCCGCCGCACGGTCAAGGAAGCGGTGAAGCGCCGCGCCATCCAGGACGACCCGGTCGCCTTCACCAACGACGACCTGCGCTTTCGCCAGCTGGTGAAGCGCGCGACGCCCTCGATCAACGCCGCGGTCATCTTCGCGCTCGACGTCTCGGGCAGCATGGACGAGGCGCAGCGCCGGCTCGCCAAGACCTTCTTTTTCTTCGCGCTGCAGGGGATCCGCAGGCAGTATGCCAGGGTCGACACGGTGTTCCTCGCGCACGCCGCGCAGGCCTGGGAATTCGAGGAAAGCCAGTTCTTCCAGGCCGCCTCGAGCGGCGGCACGCTCGCCTCCAGCGCCTTCCGCCTGGCGCTCGAGGTGATGCAGGCGCGCTATGACCCGTCGCGCTACAACGTCTACTTCTTCTACGCCTCCGACGGCGAGAACGCCACCGAGGACCGGGAGGGCTCCGCCTCGCTCCTCGCCGATCTCACCGGGCAGACCAATTACGCGGGCTACGTCGAGACCGGCGGCGGCGCCGCCTACCGGCCGCGCGAGACGCAGCTCGCCGAGATCTTCGGCGAGATGAAGGCGAAAGGGCGGCCCGTCGGCGCGACCCGGCTCGGCTCGCAGGACGACGTCTGGCGCGCCATCGGCGAGCTGTTCCGCGAGCAAGCGAAGAATGACTGAGCTCGAGGATTACGCCGGGCGCCTCGAAGCGCTGGCGCAGCGGCTCGGCCTGGAGCACTACGCGGTCGACTTCGAGCTCGCCCCGGCGAGCCTGATGACCGAGATCGCGGTGTACGGCCTGCCGATCCGCATGCCGCACTGGTCCTACGGCGTGCGCTACATCCACCAGCTGGTCCGCCAGAGCATGGGCCACTCGAAGATCTTCGAGGTGATGTTCCCGGGCGACCCGTGCCGCGCTTTCCTGATGGACAGCAACTCCCTCGCCGAGAACACCCTGGTCGCCGCGCACGTGCTCGGCCATGCCGACTTCTCCAGGAACAATCAGCTCTTCGCCCGCTTCCACGCCATGGCCGGCGGCAACATCGTCGAGCACGCGGCGGCGCACGCGCAGCGCATCCAGCAGGCGATCGAGGCGGCGGGCCTGGAGCGCGTCGAGGCGGTGCTCGACGCGGCGCTCGCCCTCGAGTCGCACGTCGACGTGAGCGGCGAGCTGCACCGCCCGCCCTATCCCGAGTTCGTGCCGGAGAAGGCGGCGCCGACTGAGACCGTCTTTCAGAAGCGCTTCGGCCAGCTCCCCGGCGCGGCCGAGAAGGCGAGCCCGTCAGCCGGGCGGCTGCGCACGCGGATCCCGCCGCATCCGGAGTACGACCTGCTGTGGTTCATCGCGCATTACGCGCCCGAGCTCGAGCAGTGGGAGCGCGACATCTTCCTCGCGGTGCGCGCCGAGTCGCTGTACTTCTACCCGGTGTTCGCCTGCCAGATCATGAACGAGGGCTGGGCCTCGTACTGGCACGCGCGGCTGCTGCGCGAGGCCGACTTCCTGCCGCAGCCGCTCTATCTGTCGGCCATCAAGGCGCACTCCGACGTGGTGCGGCCGTTTGCCTCCGGCGAGCAGACCGCGCTCGCCGTCAATCCCTACCATCTCGGCTTCACCCTCTGGGAGCACATCGTCGAGAAGCAAGGCCTCGAGCGCGCGCGCGAGGTGATGCGCGACGAGGACGACTTCGGCTTCATCCGCAACTGCCTGGACCGCGACCTGGCGGAGAAGGCGGGCCTGTTCGTCTACGAGGCGCGGCCCGGCGGCGAGCTGCGCGTGGCGAGCCGCGACCTGGAGGCGATCCGCGAGGCGATCCTCGCGCCGAAGTACAACTACGGCGCGCCGCGCGTCGCTGCGACCGAGCTGAAGAGCGACGGCACGCTGGTCCTTACCCACGAGCACGCGAGCGACGGCCGGGGCCTGGACGCCGCCCGCGCGAAAAAGGTGCTCGAGTACACGCGCCGCGCCTGGCGGCGCGCGGTTCGCCTGCACACGGTGAACGAGCGCGGCGAACCGCTTGAATTGGCCGCGTGAAGCGCGCGGCCTAGACCTGAGCTGACTTCCTAGATAAGCAGCAGCAGGATGATGATGAGGCAGATGAGCAGCAGGGTCTGGCTGCTGATCTGGCCGCCCGCCGGCAGCGCATCGAGCCGGCCCGCCAGGCTGCGCACCTCCTCGTCGGTCATCGCGTCGACGCGCGCCAGGGCCTCCTTCGCCGGGATGCCCATCTTCTCCATCTGCTGCGCGACTTCCGGCCGCTCGATGAGGGCCTTGACGCGCTCGCGCTCCGTGGGCACCAGCCCGGCGTAGGCCTGCGGCAGGGCAAACGCGAACGCCAGCAACAACCCTCCGAGAATCTTCTTCATCTGAGCTCCTTTGAAAGGGACGGCGCAACAGCCTACGCCAGCCGCAAGAACGGAATCAAGAGCAGTAAGCCACACCCGCCCCCTTCTCCGGGAATAAAAACGCGCTCCCGGCGGTCTTGCATCGCATGAACCGCAGAAACTTCGTCAAGCTCGCCGGCCTGGGCGGCGTCGTGTTCACCTCGGGGCTGGCGCGCGGCGCCGGCACGTACGGCTCCAGCCAGGACGAGTTCTTCTTCGTCCAGCTCTCCGACACCCACTGGGGGTTCCAGGGCCCCGCCGTCAACCCGGATGCCGCCGGCACCCTGCCGAAGGCGATCGCGGCGGTCAACGGCCTCGAGACGCAGCCGGACTTCGTGGTGTTCACGGGCGACCTGACCCACACCACCGACGACCCCCGCGAGCGCCGCCGCCGGCTAGGGGAATTCCGCGACCTGGCGCGCGGGCTGAAAAATCCCAATGTGCGCTTCATGCCCGGCGAGCACGACGCGGCGCTCGATGACGGGGCAGCCTACCGGGAGCTCTTCGGGCCGACGCATTACGCCTTCGATCACAAGGGCGTGCACTTCATCGCGCTCGACAACGTGTCGGATCGCGCCGCCCGCATCGGCGACGAGCAGCTGGGCTGGCTCAAGGCCGATCTGGAGAAGCGCAAGCGCGACGAGCGCATCGTGGTCCTGGCGCACCGTCCGCTGTTCCCGCTGTATCCGCAGTGGGACTGGGCGACGCGCGACGGCGAGCAGGCGCTCGAGCTGCTGATGCCGTATCGCAACGTGGTCGTGTTCTACGGCCACATCCACCAGGAGCACCACTACAAGACCGGGCATATCGAGCACCACTCGGCGAGGTCGCTGATCTTCCCCCTGCCGGCGCCGGGCTCGATGCCCAAGCGCGAGCCGATCAAGTGGGACCCGGACCAGCCGTACCGCGGCCTCGGGTACCGGGAAGTGGAGGCGGAAGCCGGGCCGGTGGCCTACCGGATCACCGAGTTGCCGGTGATCAAGGCCTGATCGTGTCGCCGCAACGACGCCGCCTGCTTCTTGCCCCGGTCGCTGCCGCGCTCGCCGCGAGCGGGCTGTGGGCGCTCGCCCAGCCCGAGGAGCGAGTGGTGCGCATCGCTGCCCGCAAGTTCGTCTACCTGCCACAGGAGGTCACGCTGAAAAAAGGCGTTCCCGTGGTGCTCGAGTTCACCGCCGAGGACGTGGTGATGGGCTTCAACGCGCCGGATTTCAACGTGCGGGCGGACATCATTCCCGGGCAGCCGGCGCGCGTGCGCTTCACGCCGGACAAGCCGGGCGAGTTCACCTATCTGTGCGACATTTTCTGCGGCGACGGGCATGAGCGCATGACCGGCCTTCTCCGCGTCGTCGCCTGACGCGCCTGGAGTTAAGATCAGCCTGCCTTGACCGATCGCCGCCGCTTCGAGCAGCAGGTGCTCCCGCACATCGATGCGGCATTCAACCTTGCGCGCTGGCTCACCCGGAACGATCACGATGCCGAGGACGTGGTGCAGGACGCCATGCTGCGCGCGTACCGCCATTTCGAAGGTCTGCGCGGCGAGGCGCGGCCCTGGCTGCTCGCGATCGTGCGCAATGCGTGCTTCAGCTGGATGCAGAGGAATCGCCCGGCGGAGCTCGCCGCCGGCCCGGACGCGGAAGCCGCCGAGGCCGCGACCGCTCCGGCCGATGGCCCGGAGGCCCTGCTCGCGCGCGAGCTCGACCGGCGCATGCTGAATGAAGCCATTGCGGCGCTGCCGCTGCAGTTCCGCGAGGTGCTGATCCTGCGCGAGCTCGAGGACCTTTCCTACCGCGAGATCGCGCGTATAGCGAACGTGCCGATCGGCACGGTCATGTCGCGCCTCGCCCGCGCGCGGCGGCTGCTCGCCGAGTCCGTGCGGGTCATTGCCGTCGCCTCACGGCTGCAGACCGAGAAATGAAGCCCGAAGAAGCCGCTCGGCTGCTGCATGCCTACGTCGACCGCGAGCTCGATGCGGCGAAAAGCCTCGAGCTCGAGGCGCAGCTCGCGGCCGATCCTGCGCTGCGGGAGCGTTTCGAAAGGCTGCGCGACCTGTCGGCCGGGATCCGGGAGAAGGCCGATTACCACGCCGCACCCTCCTCGCTCGCCGCGCGCTTGAGCGCGGCCCTTCCAGGCGCGGCGAGCATCGCGCCCCGCCGCGCGACGCGCTGGATCCTGCCGGTCGCGGCCGCCGCCCTCGCGGCGGCGCTCGCCGTCGGCATCGCGCTCGTGCGCCCCGGCGACGAGGATGCGCTGCTGCGCGAGATGGTGGCGAGCCACGTCCGCTCCACCCTCGGCAACCGCCTCATCGACGTGGCGTCCTCGGACCAGCACACGGTCAAGCCCTGGCTGAGCGCCCGGCTGCCGTTCTCGCCGCCGGTCGCGGATTTCTCGCAGGAGGGGTTCGAGCTCGCCGGTGCCAGGCTCGACTACGTCGGCGGCCATCCCGTCGCGGTCCTCGTCTACAAGCGCCGGCAGCACCTGATCGATGCCTTTATCTGGCCGGGAAGCGGGCCGCGTGACAGCGCGTATTCGCGCGACGGGTTCAATGTCGAGCGCTCCTCCGCCGAGGGCATGCGCATCTGCCTGGTTTCCGATCTGAACCGCAACGAGCTGTCGGACCTTGCGCGCCTGCTGACCGCCCGCAGGTAAACTGAAGGCACCATGCGTGCCTACTTCCTGGAGCTGAGCGGCACCGAAACCCGACTCGCGCCGCGCGACGTACCCGTTCCCGAGGAAGCACCGGGACAACTCCTGGTGCGCGTGCGCGCCGCCGGCTTGAACCGCGGCGAATTCATCGTCGGCCATGGCCGCGCCAAGCCGGGCGCCGCCAGGCCAGCCGGCAACGAAGCCGCCGCGGAAGTGGTGCGTACCGGCGAGCGCGTGATGGGCCGCTGTCCCGGCGCCTTCGCCGAGTACGCGCTGATGGACGCGCGCGAGGCGATCGCGGTCCCGGCAGGGCTGTCCTGGGAGGAAGCGGCGGCGATTCCGCTCACCTTCATGGTGGTGCACGACATGCTCATCGCCCAGGGCCAGCTCAAGACGGGCGAGTGGCTGCTCGTCACCGGGGTGTCCTCGGGCGTGGGCGTGGCAGCGCTGCAGGCGGCGAAGGCTCTGGGTGCAAAGGTGATTGGCACCTCAGGGTCACAAGAAAAGCTTTCCCAGCTGGCAAAGCTCGGACTCGACTTCCCCATCCAAACCCGGAAAGGCGATTTCCATGACGCGGTGATGAAAGCGACCGATGGCAAAGGCGCGAACCTGGCGGTCAATACGGTCGGCGGCTCGGTGTTCGCCGAATGCGTCCGCTCGCTCGGCTTCGAGGGCCGCCTGGCGATCGTCGGCTACGTCGACGGCGTGCTGAGAAGCGAGGTCGACCTGGAAGCTGTGCACGCCAAGCGCTTGCGCATCTTCGGCGTGTCGAACAAGCTGCGCAA
>Ga0209160_1003043_pt1 | contig 13809 bp, 6 predicted proteins | sample GraSoiAngelo_153_FD_186167 | JGI IMG/M metagenome (GOLD analysis project Ga0209160, IMG submission 186167) | Grasslands soil microbial communities from the Angelo Coastal Reserve, California, USA - 14_1009_12_40cm (SPAdes) (version 2) | ecosystem: Environmental > Terrestrial > Soil > Grasslands ...
ATGAGTGTTCATAAGGTTTCGTTTCGATGTGTGTCGAGCTTCGGACGGCCTTTCTTCTGCGGTCCAGTCCTTGCGATTTGGACAATTGGGCTGGCGATCGCGTTGACTGGTGCTCATCCAGCTTCTGCACAAGTGCTGTACGGGTCCATTGTCGGCAATGTGGTGGATCAGAACGGGGCAGTGATCCCGGGAGCAGCAGTCCTTGCGACCAACCAGGGTACCGGTGTGGCGGCCAACACGACAACCGACGGGGTGGGCGAATACAACTTCGTGACCCTTCAGGCCGGCACGTACACCATCAAAGTTGCGGCGGCCGGCTTCAAGACCTTTGAGCGGCGAGATCTTGTGGTCGAGGCCAACAATATCATGCGCACTGATGTGAAACTCGAGGTCGGGAGCATGGAACAGTCGGTCACTGTCACCGGCGAAGCACCAGTGCTGCAAACCGATCGCGCCGAAACGCGCGCCAACATCAGTTCCGTGGAGTTGCAGAATCTCCCCGTTCCGATCGGGCGCAATTACCAGCAGCTTTTCCGCACGTTGCCCGGGTTCGCGCCACCTTTCAACTCTCATTCGATTCCGACCAATCCGTCCCGTTCGCTAGAATTTCACGTGAACGGCACCAGCGACGATCAGAACAATACACGCATCGACGGCGTGAGCTCCACTACCGTGCAGTTGCCGCACATCGTTTCCTATGTCCCGGCACTCGAGTCGATCCAGGAGGTCAACGTAGTCACGAGCAGCTTCGACGCGGAGCAAGGCTTGGCCGGAGGCGCAGCGATCAACGTGCAAATCAAGAGCGGTACGAATAAGGTACACGGTTCGGCCTTCGAATACCACAGCAACCAGCATCTGAAAGCGTGGCCGGAATCCGTTCCCCCGGGTCAATCGGAAAAACCGAATCTCATATACAACCAGTTTGGCGGCACGATCGGCGGGCCGATCAAGAAGGACAAGCTCTTCTATTTTGTCAGCTATGAAGGCAGTTACGATCACCGCAACGTGCAGCGAAAAGTGACGGTGCCAACGGACGCCATGAAGGCTGGCGATTTCTCACAATTTCTGGCGAACGGGATAATTATTTATAACCCCTATACTGACGCGTCGGGGACTACGCTTGCCGACCCGTCTCAACGGCTGCCGATGATGGCGCCCGGCGACCCACGATGCGATACGGCCACCAATCCGAGCTGCGAGAACATTATTCCGGCCAGCCTCCTAAGTACACCGTCAGCACAGATTGCACAAAAGATTAATGCCCTATGGCCGGAGCCGAATCTGCCCGGTTTGAAAAACAACTATTACTCCTCGGGCGGTTTCGGGTTTGACCGCAATACGATTGACAGCAAAATGAACTGGAACATCAACAAAAAATTCACCGTTTTCGGGCGGTTCAGCTTTCTCCATTACTCAGACTTCACGCCGACAGTTTTCCAGTCTACAGGGGCTCAGGGAAGGCCGATTGGCGGCAGCAGTAACCCCGGCCACGGGCACGGTGAAACTTACAGCACGACTTTCGGCTCGACCTACACGTTCAAGCCGAACTTCATTATGGATGCCTATTTCGGCTTCACGAAGCAGGGGACCAATTCTGAGCAAGTCGGGCTCGGCAAGAATATCGGTCTCGATGTATTGGGTATCCCTGGAACGAATGGCCCTCGCAGGTTCGAAAGCGGCTGGCCCGAATTTCAACTTGGCGCCGTTAGCGGCGGCACCGATTTTGCGACCATTGGCAATGACACGAATTTCATGCCGTATTACCGGCACGACCCGCAGTATCAATACGTTGTTAACTTCAACTGGATCCATGGCAGGCACAACGTCCGATTTGGCACAGACATTTACCGCCAAGGCCTAAATCAAACGCAGGCGGAATGGATCGGCGGCGGCTCATTTTACGGGTCGCAAGGCGGATTTGATTTCGGGCAGCAGATCACGGGGCTGTGCCAGGATCCGCCGGGCTGCACCACGAGCAGCAAGACCAATCGCGGGAACAGCTATGCAGCCTTTTTGCTCGGCTTGCCGGACCAGGCCAGCAAGTCACTGCAATTCCCCGACGCGTATCACATTCGCTCGATGCTGTACAGCGCTTACATCCGTGACCGCTACAATGTAACGCCACGCCTGACCATTGACTATGGCATCCGCTGGGAGTACTTCCCCTATCCAACCCGCATGGATCGCGGTTTAGAGCGCTATGACCCAACCACTAACCAAGTTCTGATCTGTGGCATGGGGCAAGTGCCGGCCGGCTGCGGCACCGAAATCAGCAAGAAGCGCTTCTCGCCACGGCTCGGCATTGCCTGGCGGACCACCGACACGTTCGTCATTCGCGCCGGCTATGGCATGACCAATGACCCATACGAGGGCCTGGAGTTGATGCGGAATAACTACCCGATTATGGAACCATTCGGTATCCAGACCCCGAACGGCTTCACCCCGGCAACTACGCTTGCAAAAGGGCTTCCCGCCATCCCGCCTGTCACCATACCCAGCAACGGGATTCTGGATTTACCTCTGGATGTCGGCTTTGAAGGTCAACCGAAGAACCTGCACCGCGGATATATTCAATCCTGGAACCTGACGTTACAAAAAGGGTTCGGCTGGGACTTTACGGGCGAGGCTGGCTACGTTGGAACCCGCTCCATCCGCCAGCTCGGGTTCATCGACATCAACGCCGGGCAGATCCCCTTTACGAACAGGACCACTCAACCGCTCCTGCAGCAATGGGGACGAACTGCGGCAACCACATTCCTCGAACCCCTCGGCACCGGCCACTACGATTCGCTTCAGGCCTCTTTAAAGCGCCGCTTCAGCAAGGGCTTGATGCTCAACGTGAACTACACGTGGGGCAAAGGCATCAATTTTGTAGACTCCAGCTCCAACACTCCGAATATCCAGTCGCAATCCTACCTGAAGATGAATCGGGCGCCGACCGGGTTTGACATCACACACAACCTCGCAATCACGAGCGTATGGGACCTGCCGTTTGGCCGAGGAAAGAAGTGGCTGGGCGGCAAAGGCGCTCTCACACCTGTAGTGTCCGGATGGCAAATTAACAATTTGATCAGCGTCTTTGGCGGCACGCCGTTCACCGTTTGGGGCGATTGTGGCGCCGCCTGGCCAAGCAATTCTCCGCCGATGAGCAATTCGTTCGGGAAGCCGAAAAAGATCGGCAGTACGTCCGGCTTTTGGTACGATCCGTTTGCTTTTGGGGAAACGTATGACCCCAACAACCCGGGATCTTGCCTTACCGGCTTTCTCGGTAACAATGGCTTTAACAATCTGCGCGGCCCAGGTGTGTTTAATTGGGACTTCGGGTTATTCCGCGATTTCGCGGTGAAAGAGCAGGTGCACATACAGTTCCGGGCCGAGGCGTTCAACTTCACGAACAGACCTCACTTCTGTACCAACGCTCTCGACTATTACCTTGGTGACGCAGGCGCCTACGATCCGACAACCGGCCGGGTGACCGATCCCGGTACCTTTATGCAACTAAACGGCGGCATAAATGGAAATTGCGACCTGGCACGCGAGGGCATTGACGAGCGCCAGTTCCGCCTGGGCATCCGCTTCCAGTGGTAAGCCGTAAACGAGCAACCGCCGCTGGGCAATACAATGGCCTTGGCCTTATGCGTGCCTGTTCGTGCGGACTCCTCTTGGCGCTCGCCGCTCTGTGTATACGTGCGCAAGGCCAACGCCTGCCGGAGCTGCCCCAGGTCGACGCGTCCGGCTTTCTGCCAGCCATTCGGGCTCAGGTCGAGCTAGCGGAACGGAATGCCAGGGGGCGGCCGCGCGATCCTGCAATCGCCGGTGCACTGGCCATGACGCTTCACGCCTACCAGCTGCACGACGCGGCCGAGCGCGCCTATTCCCGCGCACATTCGCTAGATCCACAGAATTTTGATTGGCTTTATCTCCTCGGCGCCGTGCAAATGGCCAAGGGAGCATTCGATCGTGCCGTGAAAACGTTGCAGTCAGCGCTCCAAATCCGGCCCGGCGACTTAGCCGCCGAGATGCGCCTTGCGGAAAGCCTGACTGCTGTTCCCGACTGGAATGGCGCGGCCGCGCTCTACCGCCGTATTCTAGACGACCGGCGCGAATGTCCGCAGGCGTGGTATGGCCTGGGCCGGGCGCAGGCAGCGAAGGGCGACCATGCGGCGGCCATGGAATCTTACGGCAAGGCGTGCGAGCTGTTCCCGGCTTACGGTGTCGCACACTTTGCGCTGGCCGCGGAGCTTCGCAGGCTGGGCCGCAAACCGGAAGCGGAACGGCACATCGCAGCTTACGCGAAGAATGTCACAAGCGAGCCACCGCTTGACGATCCGCTCTTTCAGCGGATCCACGAGCTGAATCTAAGCTCGCAGGCGCACCTGCAGCGCGGCGCGGAACTGGAAAAAGCCGCCCTGCTCGACGAAGCGATTCGAGAGCACGAAGCCGCGCTGGCCAACGATCCCGGTAACGTGCAGGCCCATGTGAATCTCATATCGTTATATGGCCGGGCTGGTGATCCGGGGAAGGCCAAGCAGCATTTCGAAGCGGCTACGAGACTGAACCCCGGCCGATCTGATGCTTGGTGCGACTACGGAGTTCTGCTTTACATGCAAAAGCATTTCGATGAGGCAGAAAAAGCATACCAGCGCGCCCTGGAGATTAATCCTGATTATGCGGAGGCTCACAACAACCTGGGTGCCATTTACGAGCAACTTGGCCGCCTGGCAGACGCGGAGAAAGAATTTCGGGCGGCCATTAATGATCGTCCGGATTATCCGCTCGCTCGCTTTCATCTCGGCCGCATTTTAGTCAACGAGCAAAAATACGATGAGGCCATCCAGCAACTCCAGCGCGCACTGACGCCAGACGATGACAAGACGCCAGTCTACCTTTATGCGCTCGGTGCGACTTATGCCCGCGCCGGAGATCGTGCACACGCACTTGAGTACCTCCAGCGTGCGCATGATGCCGCCTCCCGCTACGGGCAGTCCGAGTTACTCGCGAGTATCGATCGCGACCTGAAGGCGCTGCAGAGTGCAGAATAGTGGAGTGCGCCGGGCGTGCCCGGCCCCTACAGGGTTTCACGAACTTTGGTTCCGCGCTGAACCATCAGCACAGACCTGCGACCGTCAGGGAACGGACAAGGAGGCCCGCTGCGCCGCCGCGATCTTCTGAAAGCGCTCGCCACGTTCGGCCTCGGCGTCCCGCGCTTCCGGGGGCACGCGTCTCCGGCCTTCCGGGACGTGGCGACCGAGGTCGGGCTCAATTTCCAGCATTTCAACTTTGCCACAGGCCGCCACTACATGCCCGAGATTATGGGTGCGGGCGTGGCTCTCCTCGATTATGACAACGATGGCGATCTCGATATCTATCTCGTGCAAGGCACGCGGCTGGACCACGGAGGCAAACTCCTGTCGCCCCCGCCATCGGGCTGGAAGCCAGGAAGCCGGCTCTTCAAGAATCTGCTGGCAGAAACGGGCGAATTGCGCTTCGTCGATGTTACTGAAATGGCCGGCGTGGGACATATCGGGTATGGCATGGGCGTAGCCGTCGGAGACTACGATAATGACGGCTTTCTCGATTTGTACGTCACGAATTTCGGCCACAACGTTCTTTATCACAATAACGGTGACGGCACATTTACCGACGTGACGCGACAAGCTGGTGTAGACGATACTCACTGGTCCACTAGCGCGGCATGGGTTGACGTGGATGGCGACGGTTGGCTTGATCTGTTTGTCTGCAACTACGTCGATTTCACGGTCGAAGGCAATCGCGGCTGCTCGTCGCCGGCTGGCGAGCCTGACTATTGCACGCCGAAAATGTATCACGCCGTTCCGTCGCGCTTGTTCCGCAATCTCAGGAACGGCAAGTTCGAAGACATCACGGAAGGCTCTCGGATCAATAGCTCGTACGGGCCGGCTCTCGGCGTGCTATGCGCGGACTTCAACAGCGACGGCCGCACCGACATCTACGTCGCCAATGACACCTCCGCCAACCTACTCTGGCTTAACCAGGGAGACGGTACATTCCGGGAATCGGCGCTGGACATGGGCGTCGCGTACAGCATGGATGGGTTGGCGAAGGCCGGCATGGGAGTCACGCTCGCGGATGTTGAAAATAACGGCGGCCTGGTGTTGCTGGTGACCAATCTCACCCGTGAGGGCGTCACCGTTTTTCGGGGCGATGCTCAGGGACAGTTCGATGATGCCACCGCTGATTTCGGCCTGCTGCAACCGACATTCGGCTACACGGGTTTTGGCGCCCAATGGTTCGACTATGACAACGACGGCTGGCTGGATCTTTTCATTGCCAATGGTGGCGTCACGCTCGGAGGCACATCGCCCGCCCGCGGATCCCGATATGCTCAGCGCAAGCAGTTATTTCATAACGAGGGCTGCGGTAGGCGGTTTCGCGATGTGTCGCCCGAAGCCGGTTCGGCGTTCCAAATAGCGGAGGTTAGCCGTGCCGCCGCTTTCGGTGACATCGACAACGACGGCGCTATTGATATCGTCGTTGCGAACAATGACGGTCCGGTTCGGCTGCTTCGAAATCAGATAGGCCAGCGCCGACACTGGCTCACGGTGAAGCTTGAGTCAGAAAAAGTGAATCGCTTTGCGATCGGCGCGCGCGTGACCGTCATCCGGCCCGGCAACGACAAGCTAGTAAGGCGTGTTCATACGGATTCGAGTTATCTGAGCGCGCACGACGTGCGCGTCCACTTCGGTTTGGGAGACCAACCGGAAATCGAGGCCGTGCAGGTGAGCTGGCCGGATGGATCGAAGGAGAGATTTGCGAGCGTTAAGTGCGATCGCATCGTAACGCTCCGCCAGGGTTCAGGAAAGCTGCCGTAGAGGCCGGAGACACGGCATTCCTGCGCATTCCGGACTGAATCATACAGCTAGCGATGGGAGCGATGATATCCGTTGTCCCTCGCCAAAATGTCATCCGCTGCGAAACGGTGCGATTTCCTTGTTGCGAACACTGGAAACGCGGCAACCGATGGAATCAGGAATCCTACGATAGTTGCCTAAAACTTCTGCGCCTACGGCCTTCACACGGTCTATATGTAATGTAATGGACCAGAGTTCGGGGCGAGGTTTGCAGCCAGCCTCTTGGTTAACCGGCCCGATCGTAACGATTGTGCCTCTCGAAAATGTGCTGACTCACCGTCGTGCCTCCTAGTTCATCGCGCACGGCGCCTATCCTATCCGCGGGCAACCACTTGCTTCAACTTGTCTGGCAATTCTTTCACGAGTTTTACGCCAGTCAGAATTCGATTGGTTGACAACGCGAATCACTCTTCCATTCTGTGAACACCTGCTCGCTGGACATAACTATTGACACAAAGTAGCGCATGAATTAGCGTCTGCCTCATTTGCGGCTGGCCCGGCCGCGCGACCAGCAAAAGGAGTGGTTATGAAATTCCCCCGTTTCGTTTTGTTTGCTATAGGTGTGTTTATGTGTTTGGTTTGCTCTTTCCCCGGAGCGGAAGCTCAGCAAGCCACTGCAGGGATCACTGGCACGGTTACAGACGCAAGCGGCGCGGCTATTGTCGGCGCTGCTGTCACCGCTCACGATATGATCCGCAACACCAGTTGGGTTGCCCGCACCAATGGCGCCGGCGAGTACGTCCTGCCTGACTTGCCGGTCGGAACTTATCGCGTCACCGTGCAAGCTAACGGATTCGAGACGGCCGTCCGCTCAAACGTGGAATTAGTGTTGGACCAGCGGCCGCGGCTGGACTTTCAAATGAGAGTTGGCTCTGTCGACCAGTCCGTCGAAGTAAGCAGCGCTCCGCCCCTGCTGCAGACCGAGACTATGCAACTCGGCTCGGTGATCAGCGGCCGTTCGACTGTCGAAATTCCTCTGGCTACACGCAATTACATCGAACTAACTGAGCTCGCCCCCGGGGTGCTGGCTACTACGAATCCTTCCAGTATGAACAGCGGCCAGCGCACGACTGGAGGCGGACGCCCCTATGTCAATGGCAATCGAAAAGAAGCCAACAATTTTCAGCTCGATGGGTTGGACATGAACCAGATCTCCGACAACCTCACGTCCTACCAGCCCAGCGTGGATGCCATTCAGGAATTTGACATGATCACGCACAATGCCCCCGCGCAGTTCGGCGACTTTCAGGGTGGAATCATCAACGTAAGCCTCAAATCCGGCACCAACTCCTTCCACGGCAACGTGTTCGAGTTCTTTAGAAATGACAAGCTCAATGCCAACAACTGGGGCCGCAAGTGGCTGCCGGTGCCCCTGCCCCGGGCGCCGCTGCGCTGGAACATGTTCGGCGGAACCATTGGCGGTCCGATCAGGAAGAGCAAGCTTTTCTTTTTTGGTGATTATCAGGGCCAGAGATTTGATAACCCCACGGCCACCGTCGCTGCGAGCGTGGTGCCGACGGCATTTCGTAACGGCGATTTTTCAGCGCTTTGCCCGGGCGGATTGGCGGGGTTTACGAATGGGATTTGCAATTCGGCGAAGTTTCAGCTCTACAATCCATGCGCCTCGTTTACCGGTTCCTGCACGACGCCGGCGACGGGTACTCGGCAGCCCTTCCTCAATAACCAGATTCCGATAGCCATGATCGATCCGGTCGCCAAAAACCTATTTAATTCGAACCTTTATCCGCAGCCAATCAATTCTGCCCTGACCAACAATTATCTGTACAACTCGCGCAGTTACACCAATACCGATCAGTTCGATATCCGCATTGACGACCACTTCTCGGATAAAAATAACCTAAGCGTCCGCTATTCCGAGAGCCTGCAGCACAATCCAAGCTTTAGTACGTTTCCCCTCATTTTTAATACCTTTAATGACGCACCGTTTCACAATGGCGTGGTGTCCTGGACCCGCAATCTGACCAACAGCATCGTCAATGAAGCCCACGTAGGCTTTAACCGCATTGTGCTGCACAACGGAGGTGTAGATAAAGGTGGCGGAAATATTGCGCAGGACCTGGGAATTGCCAACGGCAATGATCGCGGGCCCGGGCTGCTCAGCATTCAATTCAACAGCAGTCTTGCACAGAATATCGGCAACGCCAATATCGGCACGCAACAGCTTTTTGCCGACACGACTGCCGAAGGAACTGACGATCTTTCGATTTTGAAGAACAACCACCTCTTCCACCTCGGGGCTCAGCTTCTGCGCGAGGACCTAAATACGTTTTACGCAGGCAATAATGGCCGCACTGGCTTCATAAACTACAACGGGCGCTTCACCGGCAATGGCACAACCTCCAACGGTTTGCCGGAAGCCGATTTCTTTCTCGGGCTTCCCGGTGATCTTGGCCGCGGCCCTAACACCGGTACTTGGGGCCACCGCTCCAGCGTCATTGGTGCTTATTTCCAAGACGACTGGCGCGTCATGCCCGGCCTAACTCTCAACTTGGGGTTACGCTGGCAATATTTTGAGCCCTGGTATGAGAATCAAAATCGCCAAGTCAATTTCGCGCAGATCAGCGGCGCAATTGAATACGCTGGCCAAAACGGCAACAGCCGCGCGCTCTACAATAGCTACTGGCGCGATTGGGAACCCCGCGTGGGATTAGCCTGGACTCCGGGCTGGCTTGGCAAACAGATGGTTATTCGGGGTGCTTACACGGTGTCATCGTTCCTCGAAGGCACAGGCACAAACCTCAGGCTGCCGCTCAACCCGCCGTTTACACAGGAATTTGAGAATATCTACACAAAACTGACGTTCCCCAGCTCAACAACCGACCAAGGACTGGCGGTCCTCGCCTCGCCGGGCAATCCGTTTGCGAACGTCAATATTCGCTTGTGGGACCCCAACGTGCGCCCCTCGAGTGTGCAGCAGTGGAACGTGAGCGCGCAGGAGCAGCTTTCCAGCAGCACGGTTCTGACGCTCGGCTATGTCGGCCAGCATGGCACTCATTTGATGGTGCCCATGCCATATTTCCAGAGGCAACTTTTTACGAACAGCGCGCCCGCAGGTTGCACGCCGGTGCCCAAATCGACTTCGTGCACTCTGCCGAGCCCCTTTCTTTCCGGCAATCCCCAACTTGCTAGCATCGCGCAGATCTCTGGCACCTCCTCCATTGGCCGTCAGGTTTATCACGGCCTCCAAGCCAATATCTTGCGTAGAACCAACCGCGGCCTTGAATACCAAGCCTCGTATACCTGGTCCAAAGGTATGAGCGATGCCATCGGGTATTATGGCGAGGGCGGACAAGCAGCCTCGCAGTCCGCTTATTGGCAGAACTTATACAATCCCCGCGCAGAATGGGGACCGTCGTACTTCGACGCCACCCACGTCTTCACCGCCAACTACGTTTATGAACTGCCCGTGGGACGCGGCAAGCATTTCGGATCCAGCTGGAATTCCGTCACCAATGCCTTCCTCGGGAACTGGCAGACCAGTGGCATCTACAGCTTCCATACCGGCTTCCCGCTCACCGTTCGCGCCACCGATGCTTCGGGTACGAATTCCCGCGGCGCGCGCGCGAATTGCAATGGACCAGCCCGGCAGCTGGGCAGTGTGGGCCCCGCCGCAACTTGGTTTGACATCTCGAGTTACTCAGAACCGCTCGCAGGCACGCTGGGCTCTTGTGGCAACGGCGTTCTGCGCGGGCCAGACCTCAGCGAGTTTGACTTCGGCGTGGGAAAAAAGATTCCAATCAGTGAGGCGAAATGGCTCGAATTCCGCGGTGAGTTCATTAATCTGACCAACACGCCGATTTTTAATTCGCCTACAATGTCTGTTACCAGCCCACTCTTCGGACAAATTCGCAGCTCCCAGGGCGAACGAAACGTGCAGCTGGCGCTGAAACTTTATTTCTGACGCGCATCAACCATTTGCTGGCGTCGAAAACCAGAATCATAGTGGCGACAGCCTCTTTTGCGCTCAGTTAGATCGCCACTGCACGCTCGGAGATGTAACGCTCGAGTTGCGACTCTTGCGGGCCGATGTAGTGGAAGGCCTCAGCCCATTCCAGGCCAAAGCGGCGGCCCAACTCCCTATCGGATAGAACGCCGCGCTGGCTGAGTGAGTCGTAATCCAGCACGATGTTTTTGATGTACGCGCGGTTAGCTGCGTCGTCATCCGGCCCGAGAATCGGAAGGCGCAATTTCTGGCTTGCAAGTCTGGAGCGGAGACGCGCGCCGTTTTCGCCGCAAGGTCCTTGAGTTTTGTTGGCCAGATTGGCTTCCACTTTGCGATCAATCCACGGCGAAATGTCCACAACGCGGTTGGCGATTTGTGGCCCGCGCGCGAAATAATATTTTCCCTTCACAGCATGCGGCTGCAAGCCGGCAGCCATCTGCTCGGGATAATCGAGGTCCATTCCCGCCATCCAGCAAGCGGCTTCCACCACTTGAGCGGTCACGTAATGGTCGGGATTTTCTTCGTAAATTCCCCAAGGATCGTAGCAAACGATGGTATCGATCTTCAGAAAGCGAATGAGATGCACGAGACGTGCGCGCATTTCCACGCGCGAGATTTCGTCCATCTGATGATTGCGATATTCGAGGTTGAAAACCTTTTGCAGGCCAAGGGCTTTGGCAACGTTTTCAGTGTCCCGCTCATTATCCAAAACGCGCTGGCCCGTCGTACCGGATCCGGCCATTTCATCGTTCGTGGTGCGGATCAGATAACCCGTGTATCCTTCGCCGACGAGCTTCGCGACCGTGCCACCCGCGAAAATCGGAATATCATCGGTATGAGGCTGGATCGCGGCGAGTACTTTGCCGGCATGAGGTTTGCCGGAAGCGGCGCGCTCCACAAAAACGCCTTCGGTGAGGGTCGGGGATACGCCTTGTGGCGGAGACCCGGCCCGTTGCGAAATGTTGAAGCCGCGCGTTTTCAGCAACGTACCGCCGACCAGAAATTCACTGACGAAATCTCGACGTTTCATCAAGCCCTCCAAGGCAAGCCGCAGAGCGTGTCTCCAGCATTAAACTTTCGCGTGAGACTGCGCACGAACTCCTGGCATCAGCGACATTCGCAGTAGTCTAATTCTTCAGGAAAAAGTTCTGGATGATATTTTTCGCGATCGCGGAATCGACCAGCTATGGGTCTGTTAACCGTGCGATTGATTTTGTCGTGATGTGGTGATCCAAAACTGGATGGTGCCGGGGCCGGTATTTGCACGATACTTGTAGTTCGCCAAATCATTGTTCCCGAAATGAAAAGGATTTCTTTTCTGTTCGGCCGGAACTCTTCGGTTCGAGATCGTAGGTTTGATTTGTCGATCGGCGAACCATGCTCGTAGAAAACGTGCGCCGCGCCGCAGATGGATTTAACATCTTCCGGCGCTTCCGCATCACGGAGCTGCGGACGGCAGAGTGTCCTAAGCCGCTGCAGCACTTTTGGTCTGGACATGCACAAACACACGTCTCGGAGTGATACAAAAACTGCTGCGAGATCGTGATTATCGGCTGGAATGGGCCAAGAAGATTGGAATAGGGTTCGAGCTTCCGGGCTGTTCCGGTGGCGAAAAGTTGGCCAAAACCCCTTCAATTGGCCAACTCATTCAGTTCCGAAAAGTCGGTTAAGTTCTTTAGAATCTGGTGGACGAGAGGGGATTCGAACCCCCGGCCTCCTCGTTGCGAACAGTGGGGAAAATAAGCTAAGGCAAGGCGCCACAATCAATTAGCTATTTTCATCATGCCCTTAATTGGCAAGTCTGGTGAGTCTGGCAAGTCGGCTTTCTCTTTGTCTTTTCAAAGCAGTTCGGCAGTGAGAAGCCGGATAAAATCGCGCGCGGTACCTGTGCCTGTAACGACGACAAAGTAATTTTCGAGAACCCTCTGAATTGGACAACCCGGAGTTTTGCGCCGAGCGAGCCCTCGACGGAATCCTGAATTGTCGCAAAGGCAACAAGGCGAATTCGGTGTTGGCTTCACCCGCATCAAAAATGAAACGTCGGCTTACCATCCGTGCCGCAAATCTTCGGCCCGAAGCCGACATTTGTTGCAAGCTTGGATGAAGACGTTGAGAGCGAGAATCTCAAACACAAGGAAAGTGATGGAGCTTTGAGGGAGCAATAAGAATTCCTTTGCGTGTCCTCTCGTTCCTTTTCAATGACTTAGTGTTTTTTCGCATTCCTCGTAAGTCCTTGAAATTCCGCTCGTCGTTGTTTTCGATCCCCACTGCCCAGCCAGCCTTCTAGTCCACTCATTGCGCGGCTTCGACCGTGAGTCTCAACCCGATCGCCTTGGTAACGGCTACTAGTGTGGACAGGCGAGGGTTGCCGTGGACCGACAATGCTCGGTAAAGACTCTCGCGCTCGATGCCGGCAGCCTTGGCGACTTTGGCGATGCCCTGGGCTTGGGCGAGGTGGCGCAAGGCAACGAGCAGAACTCGGGGCTCGCCTTCATCTTCCAATGCAGCTTTGAGGTACTCGGCGGCAAAATCCGGGTCCTTCCGGAGCCGTCGAATGATGGTCTCGTCGTGCGAGATGCTGGCTTTGCGTTTCATGGCGTTCCGGCCCTTTCTTTGTAATCTTTGAGATATTCAACGCCCGCTCAATGTCTGGGGACTGTTTCCGTTTGTCGCCGCCGCACAGAAGCAATGCGCCTTCCCTGCCGATCATCGCGTAATAGACACGGTATCCCGGTCCCCAGTCGATCCGTAGTTCGCTCAATCCTTGACGCAAAGGTTTGCAGTCACCAAAATTCCCGGCGGCCAGTCGGTTGATTCGGATCGCAATCTTCGCCTGTGCGCGGGCATCACCCAGTTGCGTCAACCAATCGTCGAAGACATCTTTTCCGACGCGGTTGACGTAGTGACGAATCTCAATCACGTTTTCAAGTGTAACCTATAAATCACAAGATGGCA
>Ga0209160_1003044_pt1 | contig 13808 bp, 13 predicted proteins | sample GraSoiAngelo_153_FD_186167 | JGI IMG/M metagenome (GOLD analysis project Ga0209160, IMG submission 186167) | Grasslands soil microbial communities from the Angelo Coastal Reserve, California, USA - 14_1009_12_40cm (SPAdes) (version 2) | ecosystem: Environmental > Terrestrial > Soil > Grasslands ...
CCGCGAGCAGATCCTGCGGCGCTACGAGCGGGGGTTTGAGCTGTTCAGGGTGGGATAAGACATCAGACATCAGACATCAGACATCAGACGTCAGCATAGGCTCCGTTCTGAGGTCTGACATCTGATGTCTGACGTCTAGAACTCCAGCCGTACAGCCACCTGCACACCGCCCGTCCACACGTCACCGGAGACTTCCAGGGGAGCGAAGGGCTTATTCCCCGGCCCGCCCGGCTGGTGCCGCAGGTCGAGCAGGACGAGCGCCGCGGTGGCGAGGAGGCTCGTCTGGGCGGCGAGGATGCGGGCCCGCGCCCGGCGGTCGTGGTAAGCGGACTGCTGGGCGTCGGATGCCTGGTTCGACCGGACGTGCTCCTGGGCGGCCATGACGGTGAACGCCACCGTCGCCGCCCCGGTCGCCCATTTGCCGTAGTGGACGAGGCCGCGGGTGAAGGAGCGCTGCGCGAGCGTGTCTTGGGCCGGCGCGGTGCGCGAGGCCAGGGCGAGCACGAGCAGGGCGGCAGCGGCGCGGAGCATCATCGGTAGGCGTGAATAGCGCCGCGTCCGGAGACCACCACCAGCTGTCGGTCGCGCACCAGCGGCGGCTCCTCGATCGGCCCGTCGAGCTGCACGCGCCAGCGGATGCTCCCCGGTCCGGGATCCACGAGCAGCACCTCGCCGCTCACGCTCGCGACGAGCACGCCGGCGGCGAGCGGCGTGGGTCCGGCGGTGGCCACGATGCGCAGGGCGATGGCGCGCGCGCCGGCTGGATGCGCGACGGGGATGAGCCACAGCGCGCCGTCCCGCGCCAGAGCGTACACGGTGTCGCGGGCCACGGCGACCGCGCCGAACACGCCGTCGCCCGCGGGATGATCCCAGGCCACGGCGAGCCTGGGGAGCTCGACGGCGAGCACGTGGCCGCCCGTCGTCCCGAAGTAGAGGCGCGACTCCGCGAGCGCCGGCGCCGCCAGCACCGTCCCCGGCGTGGCGAGCCGCGCGCGGACCTCTCCCGACGTCTTGTCGAGCAGATACAGGGTGTCCCCCGCGGTGGCGACGGCGAGCCCAAACGGCGTGGCGACGGGGGCCGCGCGCACCGCGCCGGGGAGGCGGCGGCGCCAAGCCACGGCGCCGCGCTCCGCGCCGAGTCGCAGCACGGTGCCACGCTCCGTCGCGGCGTAGATGGTGTCCCCTTCGAGTGCCAGCGGCGCGATGACGCTCTCTGTCTTAGTGCTCCACAGCGTGTGGCCGTCGCGCAGCCGCAGCGCGTACACCCTGCCCTCGGCCGCCTCGGTAGCGACGTACAGCCGCTCCTCCTCGAGCAGCGGGCCGGCGTGAATCGGTCCCTGGAGCCTCGTGCGCCACAGCGCCTGTCCCGTGGCGCGGTCGAGCAACGCCACCACGCGCTCGGCGACGCCGACCGCTACGACCGTCTCCCCCAGCGCCGGGCTGCCGCGCACCGCGCGCCCCACGTCGGCGCGCCACAGCGGCCGCGGGTCGGGTACCAGCGACTCGGCGGCGCAGGCGTCGTGGCGCGCGTTGCCGAGGTAGGCGACCCAGCCCGCGTCCTGGCGTGCGGGCCCGAGCTTCGACGACGGCACGTAGGTCACGCACGCCGTCGCGTTGACAGCCCAGAGAGCCGCCACTAGTATGCCGCGCCTATGCCGGAGACCCACCGCCCGCACCGCATCGAGGACCTGCCGCGGCTCGCCGGCGCCACCGTCGCCGTGCGCGCGTGGGTGACCACCACGCGCTCCAGCGGCAAGATCGCCTTCGTGATGCTGCGCGACGGCACGGGGTACGTCCAGGCGGTGGTATCGAAGAAGGACGTCCCCGACGCGGCGTGGCAGGCGTGCGGCAAGCTCACACAGGAGACGTCGGTCGAGGTGGTGGGTGCGGTGCGCGCGGACCCGCGCGCGCCGGGAGGGGGAGGCGTCGAGCTGCAGGCCTCGGACCTGACGATCCTCGGGCCGAGCGACGCCTTCCCGATCACGCCGAAAGAGCACGGCACCGCGTTCCTGTTCGAGCACCGTCATCTCTGGCTCCGCAGCCGCCGCCAGGTGGCGATCGCCCGGGTGCGGCACGAGGTGGTCCAGGCGATCCGCGATTTCTTCTACGAGCGGAACTTCGTGCTCGTCGACACGCCGATCCTCACCGGGGCGATCGGCGAGCACGCCGGCACGCTGTTCGCGACCGAGTACTTCGATCTCGGCAAGGCGTACCTCGCCCAAACCGGCCAGCTCTACGTCGAGGCGGCGGCGGCCGCGCTGGGCAAGGTGTACTGCTTCGGCCCCACGTTCCGCGCCGAAAAGTCGAAAACGCGCCGCCATCTCACCGAGTTCTGGATGGTGGAGCCCGAAGTGGCGTGGAACGACTCCGACGCCAATATGACGCTCCAGGAGGAGTTCGTCGCCTCCATCGTGGCGCGCTGCCTGGAGCGGCGGCAGGCCGAGCTGGCCGAGCTGGAGCGCGATCCGGGGCCGCTCGAGCGGGTGACGCCGCCGTTTCCCCGGATGTCCTACACCGAGGCGGTGGAACGGCTCAAGGCGCTGGGCGCGGACCTGCCGTGGGGGCGCGACCTGGGCGGCGACGAGGAGACGCTGCTCGCGAAGCAATTCGACCGCCCGGTCATGGTCTACAACTACCCCCGCGGGGCGAAGGCCTTCTATATGAAGGAAAACCCGGCCGATCCGCGCACCGTGCTCAACAACGACATGCTCGCCCCCGAAGGGTACGGGGAGATCATCGGCGGGAGCCAGCGCGAGGACGATTACGACCGGCTGCTCGCGCGCATCCGCGAGGAGGGCCTCCCCGAGGAGGCCTACGCCTGGTACCTCGATCTGCGCAAGTACGGCACGTTCGTGCACGCGGGCTTCGGCCTGGGGATCGAGCGCACCGTGGCTTGGATCTGCGGTATCCCGCACATCCGCGAGGCGATCGCGTTCCCGCGCACGCTGTATAAGCTGTGGCCGTGAGAAAAACGGGCGGTAGAAGGCGGTAGAGGGTGGTAGAGGGCGGTAGAGGTGGCTAGGTGACCTCCCGTCTTCTGCCGCCCTCTGCCGTCTTCTACCGTCTTCTCTTCACCTCGTCCCACAGCTCGTCCAGCGCCGCGAGGCTCGCTCGTCCCAGTTCCAAGCCCCGGGATTCCGCGAGCCGCTCCACCGCCGCGAACCGCCGGCGGAACTTGTCGTTCGCCCGCTCGAGCGCGTCGTCGGGATCGACGCCGAGCTTGCGCGCCAAGTTCACGACGGCAAACAGTAGGTCGCCGATCTCGTCCTCGACCGTTTCCCGTTTCCCTTTTCCCGCTTCCCGTTCCAGCTCGCCGATCTCTTCCTTCACCTTGGCGAGCGGCCCGCTCGCGTCGGGCCAGTCGAATCCCACTGCGGCCGCGCCTTGTTGCAGCCGACACGCCCTCGACAGCGGACTCCCAAGCGCTTCATCGTCTTGCATTTAGCCTCCGGGCCGCGTATCATACGCGCCCCTGTGAGCGTGTCAATCAGCGGGCCGAAGAGCCGCGCCTGGGTCGAGGTGGACCTCGCCGCCGTCGTGGACAACGCCCGCACCGTGGCGCGCTCAGCCGGCACCCGGCTCCTGCCGGTAGTGAAAGCCAACGGCTACGGCGTCGGTGCCGTGGCCGTCTCCAAGGCCCTCGAAGCGGTCGATCCCTGGGGCTACGGCGTCGCGACCGTGGACGAAGGCGCTGAGCTGCGCGCCGCCGGCCTCACGCGCCCTATTGTCGTCTTCATGCCGGCCGGGCCCGGGCTGTTCGAGGAGTTCGAGCGATTCCGGCTCACGCCCGCGCTCGGCGATGCCGGCGCCATCGCTGGGTGGACGGCCCGGAGGGGGGGCGCGCGGGCGTTTCACCTCGAGATCGACACCGGGATGGGGCGCTCGGGCGTGCGTTGGGACGAGATCGCCTGCGTGCGCGACGTCCTCGACACGCCCGCCTTCGAGGGCTGCTACACCCAGTTCCATTCGGCCGATCGAAACGACGGCTCCATCGACGTGCAGACCGACCGGTTCCGCCAGGCCGTGGCGCAGCTGAAGCGCCGCCCGACGCTGTTGCACGTAGCGAACAGCGCGGGCGCGCTGCGCGACCGGCGCTACGGCTTCGACCTGGTGCGGCCGGGGGTGTTCCTGTACGGCGGCTCACCCGGCGCGGGGCTCCCCGAGCCGCGGCCCGTGGTGCGCGTGCGTGCCCGCGTGGTGAGCGTGCGGCAGGTGCGCGTGGGGGAGAGCGTGAGCTACGGCGCGCTGTGGACCGCCCCGCGGCAGACGACGGTGGCGACGCTCGGCATCGGCTACGCGGACGGGCTGCGGCGCTCGCTCGGGCTGTCGGGACGCGGTGCGGTGCTGCTCCGGGGACGGCGCTGTCCCATCATCGGCGCCGTGACGATGGACCTGTGCATGGTCGAGGTGGGGGAGTTAGGCGTGCAGGTGGGTGACGTCGCGACGCTGATCGGCGCGGCCGAGGGGAGGGAGGGGGGGGAGGGAGGAGGCGACGCGATCACGCTCGAGGAGTTCGCCGGCTGGGCGGGTGAGCTGCAGCGCGCGGTCCTCACTTCGCTCGGGCCCCGCCTCCCCCGCATCTACGATTGAAGCGCGCGGCCCTAAAGGACCCGCGCAAGCGCGCGGCGATCATCGTGCTGGACGGCGTGGGCATCGGCCCCGCCCCGGACACTGTTGCCTACGGCGACGCTGGCAGTGACACGCTCGGCAACGTGGCCCGCGCGGTGGGCGGGCTCCGGCTTCCGAACCTGGAGCGGCTCGGCCTCGGGCGCTGCCGCCCCATCCCCGGGCTGTCGCCCGGGGTCAAGCCCACCGCCGCCCACGGCGTGGCGCTGCCGCGCTCGCAGGGGAAGGACAGCACGACCGGGCACTGGGAGATCTGCGGGGTGCTGCTCGACCAGGCGTTCCGCACCTATCCGCAGGGCTTTCCGGAGGACATCATCCGCGAGTTCGCGCGCCGCACCGGTCGCGGGGTGATCGGCAACAAGGCCGCCTCGGGAACGGCGATCATCACGGAGCTCGGGGAGGAGCACCAGCGGACGGGGAAGTGGATCGTGTACACGTCCGCCGACTCGGTCTTCCAGGTGGCGGCGCACGAGGCTACGGTGCCGTTGGAGGAGCTGTATGGGGCCTGCCGCACGGCGCGCGAGCTGCTGATCGGCGAGCACGCGGTGAGCCGCGTGATCGCTCGGCCGTTCGTGGGGCGCCCTGGGGCCTACACCCGCACGCCCAACCGGCGTGACTTCTCGATCGAGCCCCCGGGCACGACGCTGCTCGACCGGCTCGCGGCGGCGGGGATTCCCCGCGTGGGCATCGGCAAAGTGGACGACCTGTTCGCGGGGCGGCATATCGCGAGCGAGCACACGCCGACGAACGATGACGCCTACCGGCTGATCGAGCAGGCGCTCGCCCGCGTCGACACGGGGTTCATCTTCGTGAACGTGATCGAGTTCGACCAGTCGTGGGGGCACCGAAACGACGTGGCGGGGTTTCATGAGGGGCTGCGCCAACTGGACGCGTGGCTGCCGCGGATGGAAGAGCGGCTGCGGGACGAGGATATCGTGATCGTGACCGCGGATCACGGCAACGACCCCACCACGCCGTCGACGGATCACTCGCGCGAGGCCGTGCCGATCCTCGCGCTGGGGCCGCGGGTGCGGGCGGCGGCGCTGGGGGAGCGGGGCACGTTCGCGGACATGGGAGCCACTATCGCCGAGTACTTCGGGGTCGCGCCGCTCGCGGCCGGCACGTCGTTCCTCGAGGAGGTGCGGGCGTGAGCGCGGCGAGCGCAGCGCTGGTGGCGCAGGCTCGCGCGGTGCTCGGGCACGCCTACGCGCCCTACAGCGAGTTCCGCGTGGGCGCCGCGCTCGCGGCGGCGGACGGCCGGGTGTTCGTGGGGACGAACGTGGAGAGCGCCTCCTACGGTCTCACGATCTGCGCGGAGCGGATGGCGCTGGGCGCGGCGGTGGCGGCTGGGGCCCGCACGTTCACGCGCATCGCGGTGGCGACGGAGGTGGACCCGCCGGCCGCGCCCTGCGGCGCCTGCCGCCAGCTGCTCGCCGAGTTCGGGACGGACCTCGAGGTGGTCGCCGCCGGCCCGACCAGCGAGCGGCGCTGGACCCTGGCGCAGCTGCTCCCCGACGCTTTCACGCGGGAGTCCCTCGACCGATGAAACGGGTCGCGCTCGCCGCGCTCGCCGCAGTCACGGCCTGCACCGAGGACGTCACCGCACCGGGGCACTGCCCCGACTTCTGCCCCTCCGGCTCGATCAGCGGGGTGGACACGGTGCTGCAGACGGTGGTGCAGCGGGACTCGGCGTTCCGCGGCTTCGTGCGACCCCACGAAGCGAACACGCTGCTCGCCGCGACCCTGCCCGGCGTGATCGACAGCCGCGCCATCTTCCGGACCTTACCGATCGGCGACAGCCTGGTGGTCGAGTCGAGCACCGGGGCGATGGGGGCGATCGTCGGCGTGGACTCGCTCAAGCTCGCCCTCACGATCACGCGGCGCGACACGTCCGCTCACAACCTCACGCTGGTCTATTACCGTCTGCCCCTCGGCATCGACTCGACCACCACGTTCGGCGGTCTCGGGTCGTGGACCGACTCGCTCCGCTCGCTCAACGCGGACAGCGTGTACGCGCTCGCCGGCCACGTTGATGCGCTGCGGGACAGCGTGTTCGTGGACTCGACCACCCACCAGATGACGGTGATCGCGAAGCTCGACTCGGCGATGGCGCCGTTCGTCCCGGCCGACAGCGGCCAAGTCGCCTTCGGGGTGCGCGTCATGGCCGACTCGCGGGCGAGCATCGCTCTCGGATCCGTGGAATCGGGGCTCGGCCCCCGGATCACCTGGTTCGCCAAAGTGGATTCGCTCGGGAAGGCCACCGTCCCCCGGTCCGCGTCGACCGGCGACCGGTTCGACAGCTTCGTGTTCGACCTGCTCTCGCCCTCGGTCGACACCACGCTCGACTCGACGCTCGCCGTCGGGGGCATGCCCGTGGCGCGCAGCATCATGCGCTTCGCGCTACCGCGCGCCATTCGCGACTCCGTGCAGATCTCGCGCGCGACGCTCATCCTGGTGACGGCGCGGCCGCCGGAGGGAGTGCCTGCCGACTCGTTCACGCTGGCGGCGCACGGGGTCGTCGCGGACTTCGGCGCCAAGTCACCGCTGTCGGCCGACGTGTCGCGCGTCGCGACGACCCGCGTCCACATCGGGGTGGCGCGCGGGGACACCGTGCGCATCGAAATGACGGACATTCTCAGGAGCTGGCAGATCGACACCCTCGCGCCCACCGCCCTGGCGCTGCGCCAGCTCCCGGAGGGGTCGGAGTTCCCCGAGATCCGCTTCGAGCCCTCGACCAACACCGGCCTCGGGCCCGCGCTGCACGTGACCTACGTGCGGCGCTTCCCGTTCGGCAAGCCGTGACTCGGCCAGTCGTGGCGGCGGTGCTGGCAGCCGTCTTGCTGACCGCGGCTCCGCCGGACCGCCTGACCGCCCAAGATTCCCAGTTCAGCGTGCGGGGCCTTGGTGTCCCCGGCCGCTGGGAGAGCGTGCGCGCCCGCACCGCGGCGGGCGCGTTCGGGCCGTTCGACCCCCGCTCGAGCGTCGCCGACGTCTCGCTCGCCGACGCGCTGCAACTCACGGCGACGGCCGTGGAGGCGACGACGTACCGGCGCGCCGAAATCGGCGGGACGCAGGATGACCTGCGCAGCTCGCGCTTCCCGTTCATGGGCCTCGCGGGACCTGTCACCCGCCGCGTCGTCGTGGGCGGCGGGTTCGCGACCTACCTCGACCGTACCTACTCGATCGTGACCCGTGACTCGCAGATGCTGCGCGGCGCGTACGCGCCCTACACGGACCGCATCGGGAATGACGGCGCCGTGGCGGACCTGCGCTTCGCGGCCGCGGCGCGACTCGCGTCATGGATCGCGATCGGGGCGGGAGCGCACATCTTGAGCGGGTCGAGCCGCCAGACCGCCCAGCGCGTCTACGACGACACCACCTTTCTGGGGACGACGCAGACCGCCGTAGTGCGCTACGACGGGTTCGGGATTTCGGGGAGCGTGGCGCTCGATCCCATCCCCAGCGTGCGCATCGTCGGCTACGGGCGCTCCGACAACCGCCTGCGGACGCGGCTCGGCGACACCGAGACTGACCGCGCGGACCTCCCGACCACGCTGGGCGCGGCGCTCCGCTGGTCGCCGAGCCCGAGCGCGCGCGTCGCCGGCACCGCGGTGTGGCGCTCCTGGTCCGACGCGGGCGGCTTCAACACCACGAGCTGGTCGGCCGGAGCCGAGGTCGGGGCCGGTCCGACGCCGCTCCGGTTCGGCGTGCGGGGCGGCCAGCTGCCGTTCGGCCCCGGCACCGCTGCGCCCACTGAGCTCGGCGTCACGCTGGGCGCCGGCAAGGGCTTCTCGGGCAATCGGGCGCTCGTCGACTTCGGGCTGGAGCGCCTCGTCCGCAAGGGCGGGGGGCTGACCGAGACGGCATGGACCGTGCTCGTCGGACTCACGATCCGCCCGTGAACGTCTACCTCCACACTTTCGGCTGCAAGGCGAACCAGTACGACACGGAGCTGGTCGGGCAGGCGTTCGCCGACCAGGGCGCCGCGCTGGTCGACGATCCCGCCGAGGCCGACGTCGCGGTCGTGAACTCCTGCACCGTGACGCATGAAGCCGAGGGCAAGATGCGCCGCTTCGTGCGGCGACTCGCCCGAAGCCCTCGACTCCCTGGCGCCCGGCCCCTCGAGATGGTGGTCATAGGTTGCGCAGCCGCGCTCGACGACGGCCGCATCGCACGTCTCCCCTCCGTGCGCGCCGTGGTGCCGGGGGCCGAGCCCGCCGCGGTGCTCTCCGCCGCGGGCTATGCCGCGCCCCGCGTCGATCGCGTGCTGCGCCGCTTCCAGGCCAACGCCCGCGGCTGGCTCAAGATCCAGGACGGCTGCGACGAGCACTGCACCTTCTGCGCGACGACGCTCGCCCGCGGCGCGAACCGGTCGCGGCCGATACCCGCGCTGCTCCGCGAGGCGCAGGCGCTGGCAGGGCATCATGCGGAGATCGTGCTGACGGGGGTGCACATCGGTAGCTACGGCCGGGAGCAGGGAGCGGGGAGCGGTACCGCGCGGTTGCTGGGCGGCCTCCTGGAGGCCTTGATCGACGGCGTGCCCGAGGTGCGCTTCCGGCTCTCGTCCATCGAAGCGACGGAAGTGGACGACACGATCGCCCGCCTGCTGATCGAGGCGCCGAAGAACCTCGCGGCGCACCTGCACGCGCCGTTGCAGTCGGGCTCGAACCGCCTCCTCAAGCGCATGGGGCGCCACTGGTACACCGCCGACTCCTACCGCGCGCGCATCGAGTGGCTCGCCGCGCGGCTCCCCGTCTTCGGACTCGGCGCCGATATCATCGCGGGCTTCGCAGGCGAGACGGATGCGGATCACGCGGCGACGCGCGCGCTCGTCGAGGCGCTACCCTTCACCTATCTCCACGTGTTCCCGTTCAGCGTGCGGCCCGGCGCCCCCGCGGCGCGGCTGGCTGGGCAGGTCGCGCCCCAGGTCGTGGCCGCGCGCGCGCGCGAGCTGCGGGAGCTGGGGGAGCGCAAGGCGCTGGCGTACCGGGAGGCGCAGCGGGGCCGGCGCGCGGACGGCGTGGTGAGCGGCCGTGCGGCGGGCCGGGTGGAGGTCGTGACGGAGGACTACCTCTCGGTCTATCTTCCTGTCGACCGCTGGAACGGGCGTCCCCGCTGCGAGGTGACGGTGGACTAGCCATGCCGCGCATCTACATCGAGACCTACGGCTGCCAGATGAACGTGTCCGACTCCGCGCTCGTGCTCGGGCTTCTCGGCGCGCAGGGTTACGTGCGCACCGACGACCCGGCGGAGGCGGACGTGTTGCTCGTCAACACCTGCGCCGTGCGGGACCACGCCGAGCAGCGGGTGCTCGGGCGGATGGGGGTGCTCAAGGGGTTCAAGCGGGCGGGGGGCGTGCTGGGCGTCGTGGGTTGCATGGCGCAGCGCTTGGGCCCGGCGCTGCTCGAGCAGGTCCCCCAGGTGGACCTCGTCATCGGTCCCGACGGCTACCGCGGCCTACCCGAGCTGATCGCCCGGGCGCGGCAGGGGGAGCGCGCGGCCGACGTGCGGTTCCAGCCGTGGGAGCACTACGAGGACGTGCCGGCGGCGCGGGAGGCCGCGGGGGGCGGCGGGGGGGCCTCCGCGTTCGTCACCGTGCAGCGCGGCTGCGATTATCGGTGCACGTTCTGCATCGTTCCGATGACGCGCGGCCCGGAGCGGAGTCGCAAGTTGGCCGACGTGGTGCGCGAGGTGGAGGGTCTCGTCGCGCGCGGCACCACGGAGGTGACGCTCCTTGGCCAGACGGTCAACAGCTACCACGACGGCGAGCACGACTTCGCGGACCTGCTGCGCGCCGTGGGCGGCGTGGCCGGGATGCGCCGCCTGCGGTTCACGTCGCCCTATCCCACGGACTTCAGCGAGCGCGTGCTCGCCGCCATGGCGCAGACGCCGCCGGTGTGCGAGCACGTGCACCTCCCCGTGCAGAGCGGGTCGAACCGCGTGCTCCGGCGGATGCTGCGCCGCTACACGCGGGAGCGCTACCTCGAGGTGGCGGCCGCGCTGCGGCACGCCGTCCCCGGGATCGCGCTCACGACGGACATCATCGTCGGCTTCCCCGGAGAGACGGAGCAGGACTTCGAGGAGACGGTCTCGCTCGTCCGTGAGGTCCGGTTCGACGACGCCTACACCTTCAAGTACTCGCTGCGCGACGGCACTCCGGCCGTCAAGCTCAAGGACCGCGTGCCCGAGGCGGTGGCGGGGGAGCGGCTCGAGCGGCTCATCGCCGTGGTGCGCCGGGTGGCGCGCGCGAAGAACGTGGCGCTCGTCGGCACGACGCACGAGGTGCTGGTGGAGGGGAAAGCCAAGCGGGGCGGGCTGCTCCAGGCCCGCACGCGCGGCAACAAAGTCGCCCTGCTCGACGGCCCCGACGAGTGGATCGGTACCTACCGGCGCGTGCGGCTCACGGGCACCACGGGCTCGACGTTCACCTCCTGGCCCGTGGCACAGGAGCTCGCCGTCGTGGGGTAAGGAACGTCTCATTCGAAGTGACGCAACGCGAGTACGAGGAGCTGCGCCGGCGGTTCCCGCGGTTCTGTGGGTGCGACACGTGCCGGGGCGACGTGCTCGTGTACGCGCTGAACCGCCTGTCGCCGCATTACGTCTCGACGCACCAGGGCGAGGTGCTCACGGAGCTGTCGCTCACGAGCGACCAGGAGCGTGCCAAGCTCGACGTGGTGCTGCTGGAGGGGCTCAGCAAGGTCGGGCTGGCTCCGCGCTGCGGTGCGAAGCCGGTGCAGGTCGTGTAGCAGGCTGAGGCGGCGATGCGGCCGCCCCTCGTGTGGATCAGCGTTGCGTTCGGGGCCGGCCTCTGGGCCGGCCTCGGCTCTTTGGGGGCGTGGGGCGCGGGGATGTGGGCCGTGGGGGCGAGCGTGCTGATCGTCGCGCTCTCGGTCGCGCGCCAGGCGCCGGTCGGTGCGGCGATCGGGTTGATGGGCGTGGCGGGGTTGCTGTGGGGCGCCGCAGCGGTGCGGGAGCAGGACGCGACGTGCGCGGGACGGTGGACGGCGGGGGGAAAGGCCGGGGATGCGGCCGGGGAACGGGGAAGGGTGCGAGCCGTCGCGGTCCGGCTCGCGGATCCGGCTCCGGCGGACGGCGGGCTGGTCGAGGCGCGGGTCGAGAGCGGGCGTTGTGGCGGGGCGCTGAGCATTCGCTGGCCGGCGTCCTATCCCGCGCGCGGTGGGACGCTGTGGCTCGTGGCGGGGCGCTGGATCGGCGACGCCCGTCGCGGCGTGCTCGTCGCGCGGCGCGTCCGGCAGCTCGATGGGGAAGCGCAGGGGCGGGGGGCGCTGCGCGACCGGCTCGCGCGACGAACGACGGAGTTGTTCGGCGCCCGGGCCCCGCTCGTTGCGGCGCTCGTGTTCGCGCCCAACGCGGCGCTCGATCCCGACGTGCGGGAGCGCTACGCCCGCTCGGGGCTCGCGCACATCCTCTCCATTTCAGGCCTGCACGTCGGTTTTCTCGCGGCCTGGCTCGCCCTGATCCTCCGCAGGCTCGGCCTGTCCCCCGGCGCCCGTGCGGGCGCCGCGGCGTCGCTGCTCGTCGCCTACCTGTGGCTGCTCGGGTTTCCGGCGCCGGCCGCGCGGGCGGCCATCATGCTCGTGGCCGATCAGGTCGCCCGGCTGCGCCAGCGCGTCGCCGCCCCGCGCGGGGTGATTGCGCTCTCCGCCCTCGTCGTGCTGCTCGCCGATCCGTGGGCACTGCACGCGGTCGGTGCCTGGCTCTCGGTCGCGGCGATCGGGGCGGTGATCTGGGCCGACCGGGCGATGGCGCGCTCCCCGCGCGCGCTGCGGCTCGTCGCCCCCACCGCCGCGGCGACGCTCGTCACCGCACCGGTCACCGCGTTCGCCTTCGGCACGGTCGCGCCGATCGGCGTCGTCGCGAACCTCGTCGCGATCCCGCTCGCCGCGGTCGCGGTGCCCGGGCTCGCGATGGCGCTCGCGCTCTCGTGGATCGCTACGGCCCTCGCCCATCTCCTCGCCGCGGGCGCGGGGCTCGGCCTCGCCCTGCTCGACGCCGTCGCGCGGCTCGCCGCTTCGGTCCCCGGCGGCCACGTGATCATGGTCGCGGGGTGGCGCGCCGCGCTCGTCTGGACGGGCGTCGCCGCGGCCGCGTGGTGGCTGTGGAACTCGCCCCGCCGCCGCTGGCTCATGGCAGCCCGCTGCGCCTTCGTCTTGACGGTTTTCTGCTCGACGTCTCTCGTCGACGCCTTTCTGCAGGAGGCCGTCTCTCTCGACGCCTGTCGTTGTTTGACCGTACATTTCCTGGACGTCGGGCAGGGCGATGCCGCGGCGCTGCGCACGCCGGCGGGGCGCTGGGTGGTGGTGGACGGCGGCCCGCGGACGCCCGAGAGCGACGCGGGCCGCCGGGTGGTGATCCCGTTTCTCAGGCGGCGCGGCGCGAGCCGGCTCGCGCTGGTCGTGGCGACGCACGGCGACGCGGATCACCTGGGCGGGTTGCCGGCGGTGGTGCGCACGTTCCGGCCGGACGTGGTGCTCGAGCCGGGAGAACCGCTGGGCCGTCCGCTGTACCTCGAGTTCCTGGGCGAGGTCGAGGCGGCGGGGTCGCGGTATCATCCCGCCCGGGCGGGGGACCGGATCGAGCTGGACGGCGTGACGCTCGAGGTGCTGAGCCCGGACGCCGCACTCCTCGCCCTGCCGCTCGACGTGAACGAGCACGGCGTCGTGCTGCGCGTGACCTACGGCGCGGTGCGGCTGTTGCTCCAGGCGGACGCGGGGCTTCCCGTCGAGGCGCGGCTCGCGGGCCGGGTGGGGGCGGTGGAGCTGCTGAAGGTGGGGCACCACGGCTCGCGCTCCGCCACGTCGGACGCCTGGCTGACGGAGCTCGGCCCGCGCGAGGCCGTGATCAGCGTGGGGCGGCGCAACCATTACGGCCATCCGGCGCCGGAGGTGCTGGCGCGGCTGGCGCGGCACGGCGTCGCGATTCTGCGGACCGACGAGCGCGGCACCATCACCTTCTCCACGGACGGCCACGGTGGACGGGTCCGAAGTCATCACGATTGAGCGCTTCATCATGGAGCAGGAGCGGCTCCACCCGGAGGCGACGGGGGAGCTGTCGAACCTGCTGTACGACCTCTGCCTCGCCGCGAAGATCATCTCCCGCCACGTGCGCCGCGCCGGGCTCACCGATATCCTCGGCACGGCGGGCGCGGTGAACGTCTCCGG
>Ga0209160_1003045_pt1 | contig 13808 bp, 19 predicted proteins | sample GraSoiAngelo_153_FD_186167 | JGI IMG/M metagenome (GOLD analysis project Ga0209160, IMG submission 186167) | Grasslands soil microbial communities from the Angelo Coastal Reserve, California, USA - 14_1009_12_40cm (SPAdes) (version 2) | ecosystem: Environmental > Terrestrial > Soil > Grasslands ...
CTTCTTCGTCCAGCACTCCCACGGAAACTATCCGATCCTCGATTACGTCTGCCCGAAGTGCGACCTCGGCGGCGACCAGGGTGTGCCCGACTGGTACATGAACCCGACCGGCAAAGACGACGCCCCCGAGGACTGAGCCACCCGGGGTTCGTCCATGACCGAAGTGGTCATCCGCGCGTTCCGGGTCAGCGGCTACGTGCCGGGGCCGTGCCCGAAGTGCTCCAAGGAGGAGCGCGGCCTCGTCATGTTTGAGGACTATGCGCTCGGGTGGGAATGCCTCGTCTGCGGTGAAATCGGCCGAGCCGACCGGGTCGAGTGGATCGAAGGGAAGGACCCCGCCCTCGCGGACCAGCACGACGAAGAGGAATGATCACAGGACGCCACAGGCCGGGCAGATGCCGCGGCCGTAGCATTGTTCGCATTTGCGGTCCATCCGCAGGAATCGCCGCTGTCCGCGGCCCTTGCAATGCGGGCAGAAGCCGGTGTCACTGCACCGGGCGCAGGGGCGCTCGATCTTTCGGATTGTGAAGGGAATTTGCTTGTTCGTCGGATCGGCGGCGGCGAGGGCTTCCAGAATTTCGAGCGCTTGCGGCCGGCCCGACTCGCGATCCCGGCGGAAGACCAGGGCGGCCTTCAGCATGCGGGCCTTCCAGTTGTCGGGCGCGACCCGCAGGACATCGTCGATCGCGGCCGCGGCCTCGTCGTAGGCTCGCGCGACTTCCGGGCTATCCTGGAACTCCTCGTCGTACTCGATCTCCCGACGAAGCAAGTCCTGGCGGCGAGCCTCCCGGGCGCGGTCCGAGAGACGAATCGCCCGTGCCAGGTGGACGACTGCGTACATCTCTCGCGCGGCCGGATCCTCGGGCTGTTCCGTCTGCGCTTCCTCGGAGAGACGAAACGCCGCGTCGAACTGGCCGCGCTCGAGGGCCGCTTTCGCCTCGTCCACTTTCGTCGAGGTCACGTCACCCGTACCAAAGGCGCCGTTCACTTAAGGCTGCCCCACTCATCGTCTCTCGCGAACCTTCATGTCCCGCGAGTCCATCGGCGGCCGGATGCAAGACGCGGACGCGTTCGACGGCGTCGTGTTCCTCGGGACGGCCCGGACCGCGAAGCGGGATCCGTATCGACTCTCCCTGTTTGGCGCCCACCTCGAATCCGACGAGCGGCCCCTGGTCATCCTTCCGGTGCAAGGCGGCACCCTCCTGGTCACCGACCGCCGTCTGTTGGAACTCCGGGCTCACCTCGAGGTCCACGGCGCATGGAACGTGAAAGAGTTCCAAGGATACATGATTCAACGGTCGATCGACCGCGGATCCGTCCGAGCCATCGAACACGCCGTACGGGGGGCGGTCGACGGGGTGGGGAACCGCCGGATTGAGGACCGGCTGTTGTTGACGACCGCGAACGGGCAGGAGGACATCCTCGTTTCCCGAGGGCCCGATCCGACCCTTCCCGACGCCGACTTCGCAGTCTTGCGCGATGCCGTCCTCGGACGTCAGGCGAAGTAGCCCGCGGATCCGTCGATTCGCCGCAGGAGTTCCTGCGCAGGTTCGTATTCCGGGTTCACGCGGAGCGCGGCGAGGAGCGACTTGCGCGCCTTCTCGCGCATTCCCTTCTGTAGGTACACCCGCGCGAGGTTCGTGTGGGCGTAGAAGTAGCAGCAGTACCGGGGCGCGGAGATGGCCTGCTCGAGCCACGGAATCGCGTCGTCTAGGCGGTCCAGCTCGATCAGGTATGCGCCGATGTCGTTGTACGGATTCCCGAACGATGGATCGACCGCGATCGCCTTCTTGCACTCCTCGATCGCGTCGTCGTAGCGGCCCATGAAGCTGAACGTCCATGCGTGGAACGTGTGGGCCTCTCCGGACGGCGCGAGCCGAATCGAGCGCTCGTACGCATCGGCGGCGCGTTCGAGTTCCCCGGCACTCTGGAGGATGTACGCGGCTTGAAACGCACGCCGTGCAGCATCCTTGCAAGGTTCCTGTGCCGGGTCGAACGCATTCAGGTCGAGCGGACCCCCCGCGAACGTGTCGACCACGACGTCCCGGAAGTGCTGGTCGTAATGACCGGTCACGCGGCCTTCCCAGGCGTGGGCGAGCAGGTCCTCGACCGCGAAAAGCCGACCGAAGTCCACCGGCGTCCGGTCGTCCGGCGACCCTTCGACGACCGGGGACGGGGCCTCATTAAACGTGATCTGGAGCGTCTCCCCCGAATTCCGAATGAGTTTCACGAACGCGAGATCGTGCACGCCCCGACCGCGCGCGATCAGAAAACCGGGATCCGCAAGTCGGGACAACAGTTGTCGGGGCGGAGTGGCGTCGAGCACCAGGATTCGATCGAACGTCTCGTCCGGCATTGATGGAAGGACGCGCACCCGGTCGAATCCTGCCGCCCGCATGCGTTCGATTGTCCGATTGCGGCGCTCCGGGTCGGTCTCCACGACCACGACGCGCTCCGGGCCGACGACTTCCGCAAGCAGCGCTCCGGGGTAGCCGCCGCGACAGCCTGCGACCAAGATGCGAAGGCCGTCCTCGAGATCCAGGAGGTCGAGCGCGGCAATGAGGCACCGCGCGGACGGCATCGTCGCCGGATTCGCCGCCGCATGGAGCGGCAGCGGCATGTCTGCGTACGCAAGAGGGCCGAACAACTCGGGCAGGAACGATTCCTGCCGGACGCGGAGGAACGAACGTTCGAGTCCGTCCGTGCGCAGAAGGCCGAGCCCCTTCAGCTCGGCGACCAGGTCCTGTCGGGCCCACATCTGCGCCGTTCTCCAGAGGAAGCTAATGACGGGTTAGCTAAAAAGCTTCAGTAGCGCGTGTCACATCCCGAAGTCCTTCGCATAGAGCTGGCGGGCTCGTGCGACCTCGTCCTTCGAGAGCGGTGGCGCCTCGCTTGCGGCGGCGTTCTCCTCGGCCTGCGCGACGGTCTTCGCGCCCGGGATCGTCACCGAGACCTCAGGAAAGGCGAGGACGAACCGCAACGCCGCCTGGGCCATCGTGCGATTGGATCCCGTGAGGAACGAGAGTCGTTCGGCCGCCGCTGCTCGTCCGGCGATCATCGACGGTTGCCAGTGGTGACGGATGTCCCCCGGAGGGAAGCGCGCGTCGGGGCGGATCTTCCCGGTGAGGAAGCCGTTTCCCAGAGGCTCGCGGGCGATGATCCCGACGTTCGCCTTGCGCGCGGCGTCGAAGACTTCCTCAATCCATTCTTGACGGAACAGGCTGAAGGGGACCTGCAAGACTTCCGGCGACCCGGCCTCGAGGCAGAGCGTCGCCTCTGCAGGCTCGTGGACGGAGACCCCGTAGTGATCGATCTTGTGTTCCGCCTTCAAGGCTTCCAGGACCTCGTACGTTTCGGGATCGCCCATCATCTCCATGGGCGGATTGTGGAGTTGGTACACGTCGACATGCGTGGTGCGGAGCCTCTTGAGCGACCGCTCCAGGGCGAAGGCGATGTATCCGGGATCGAAGTTCATCCGCACGCCACCGTGGTAGAAATCCCCGCCAACCTTCGTCGCCATGTGCACGTCGTCGCGGTGGCCTTCGAGTGCCTCGCCGAGAATCTCCTCGCTATGGCCCCATCCGTACACATCCGCAGTGTCGATGAAATTCACCCCTTGCTCGACGGCGCGCCGGACCGCGGCGATCGATTCCGAGTCGTCGGTCGGACCGTACGAGTTCCCGTGCGCATTCCCGCCGACCGCCCAGGCGCCGAACCCGATTTCGGAGACCTTCAGCCCCGTGCGACCGAGAATTCGAGCCTTCATCCCGCGCGCGTACGGAGCTGTGTTCTAAGAACCTTGCGCAGCAATCCTGCGGGCTCCCAGGCTCGATTCAGAATGGTTTCGAAGCCCAATGCTCGAACACTTGGTACGAAGTCGGGATTGACAATTGCGCGGAACGTTTCAAATGCTCGCTCGCGAGCCGAGGACTCTCAAGAGGTTCGATTCCTCATGAACGCGAAGGCGATTCTGATCGGCTTGCTCTTGGTCGCGACGGTCGGAATGGCCGTTCTGGTGACACCCGCAGCCCGAGCCGCGACCTTGATCAACGGCCAGCTCGTCCAGGAGACAGGCCCGACGACGGCCCTTGGCGGAGGCGACCATGTGTTCGTCCGGTTCGGCTCGGACGCCGCGTTCGGCGTCGTGTACGGGACGTCGGCGAATCCGAAGTCAAGCTCGATTCACTCGTCGAGTTCAAAGATTCGAACGGCAACGGCATCGCGAACTATGCGCGCGTGTACGACACCACGACCGACCGGTTCAGCGATTACATCGACCGGGCCGATACTCTGTACAAGAAGGTCGACCTCAACACGAGCTGGACCGCCGGTTCGATTGTCCAGTCAAACGGGACGGCGTACCGGAGCTGGACCTTCAACCTCAGCGCGCAGAACCTCCCCTACGCCGCCGTCGCGAACTACACGGGCAATGTCGCAGGAACCTTGCCGCTCGTCCGGTTCACGTTCCACCTGAACGCGTCCCTTACCCAGGTGGACAACGCGACCGTCCCGCAGTGGCAAGTCACGGTCGGCCAGATTGGCGGCCGAATCGTCGTCACGAACATCTCGCGGTTGAACGACCTGATCGTCAGCGGGAAGGCGCTCCACTACGACCTGAAATGGGACCAGGACATCGAGGGCTGGACGTTCGCTGCACAGAACAACCCGGCGGCGTCCCGTCGGATTCTCTTGGAGCTCGGCGTCATCGTGGGGAACCTGATCCCCGCCGCGATCGTGGATGCCTGGTTCGAGAGCCGCGTGCTCGCCCGGATGGGTGAGACCGGCGCCGCGCAATTCACGACGGCGACCGGCACGGAGTCTGCCAACGACACGACGGGGACCTACCTGCTCGCCCGCCGGCTGCAGAGTCCCTACGTCGAGTTCGGCGGCAACTGGACGCGCATTGGCCGCTTCCTCTGGGTCAGCGATAGTACCGTCGACGGCGCAACGGTCCCGGTCTACGGTCAGATCGTCGCGGGCGTCCGCTTTGCGGCGATCGGCGAACGAGGCAACGCATTCGTCGGATTTGCCCTGCTCGCCGGCCTGAGCTTCCTCGGTGGCGCTTCGATCGTTCACGACCCGACGGTGACGACCGACGTCCAGGCCGACTTGCAGCTACCCGGAGCCACGGGACCCTTCGGAGGTCTCTTCGTCGCGGCGATCGGAGCCGTCGTGATTATTGCGATTGTCCTCCTCGTGGTGGTCATCGCGATCCGACGGAAGAGGAAAGACAGTCCGCCTCCGCCTTGATCCGCACCGGGGCGGCGTCATCGCCGTCCCGCTCGAATCTTCTCAGCCTCGGCGAAGGATACCTCGAACTCTCGATTTTGTAAACGAATAGGTATATGATATCGGAGGGCCATTCGGTAGTCCATGGTACCGGTCAACGAGGTGGACGCCGGAGGCCTCGAGGCGGGCTTCTCGTCCGCCAAGAAACAGATCCTCCTGACCCTCAAGCTCCGCGGGGCCGTTTCGCTCTCGGACATCTCGGAGGAGCTCCGGATCTCCAAGATGGCCACGCTGAAGCACCTGAACGTGCTCGAGGCGAAGGGCCTCGTCGAGCGGTCGTTCAAGGCGGGTGGCCGTGGCCGACCGCGGGCGTTCTTCAACCTGAGCAAGAGCTCCGCGACCCTCTTCCCGGAGGCGTACACGCACATGACCCTCTGCGCCCTGAATTTCATCGAGGAAAAGCTCGGGCGGGACGCCGTCGTGCGGCTCCTCCAGCAGCGGGCGCAAGAGGTCCTCGATGCGAACCGCAACCGAATTCCGGATTCGGGTCTGAAAGACCGAGTCGGGGAGCTCGTGAAGATCCGGGACGAGGGCGGCTACATGGCCGAAATGGGAAACGCCCGGAAGAACGTCGTCGAGATGCTCGAGCACAACTGCCCGATCATGGCGGTTGCCGAGGCGTTTCCGGAGGCGTGCGGCGTCGAGCGGGAAATGTTTCAGAACCTGATTCATGCGGATGTCGAGACCTCTCACCGAGTCGTCGCCGGAGATCCGGTGTGCCGATTCCTCATCCGTCGCCGGGGTCTCGCGCGGGATTAGCCGCGGCTCATTCCAGTGGATGACTCAGACCCGATTCTGCCCAGGATTTAGCCGATGAAGTCCCGACGGGCGGTGATGATCGCGATGAGGCCCGCCAGACCAAGGAACGTGCCGATCAGGAAAAACCCGAAGTTGAGCAGGGAGGCGACGCCGCAGACGACCGCGAGCTTCCAATTCTTCCGCTGGATGGCCATGATTCCGCCCAAGATCGCGAACGCCTGCGCATAGACGACGGCGAAGACGAGGAGCGCGTTCGCCGTCAGATCCCCCGCGGTCATGTTCTGAATTGCGGAGACGTCCGAGGGGGCCAGCGGTCGGATGAAGATGAGGTACGTGCTCACCATCCCGAGCAATCCGGAAAGGATGAGGAGGACGCCTCCGATGATGGGTCGTCCGGTCCTTGGCGCAACCTGCGGCCATGCTTGCGGGAAGGGCTGCTGCGGCGGCTGACCGAATTCCTCGGGTCGCGGCACCCAGGCCGCGGGCGGCTGGTCTCGCGGAGGGGCCGGTCCCTGGGCCTCCGACGGCCGCACGAACTCAACGGGTGGCGGGGTCTGCCGTCTCTTTTGATCCTCGTCGGATGAATTGTCGGCCATGGACAACTTCGCCAATATGCCGGCCTACTTAATGATACTGCGTTCGCCGACGCGGCTTTATCCGAGGACTCGTTGCCCGGTGGCGAGGCATTTTGGATGGAAGCTCACGAAGTCACGGATCTCCTCGAGGCGCGCCGGCGACGAGGCGAGGCATACCTCGAGTTCCTGCGGGTCGCGTCGATGAGTTGTGGCCTGTACGAACTCCCCCGAGGCGGCGAGGACAAGCAATCGGCCCATGCCGAGGACGAGGTGTACTACGTCGTCCGCGGTCGCGCGCGAATTCGGGTGAGGGGAGAGGATCGCGAGGTCCGTCCAGGGAGCGTCGTGTTCGTCCCCGCCCGCGCCGAACACCGGTTCCACGATATCCTGGAGAATCTGGCGGTCCTGGTGTTCTTCGCGCCCCCGGAGGGGACCAATCCGCGGTGAGAGGTACGAGTCGCTGCTGGTCGGCAACTACCTCAGCAACAGGAGCGACCTCTTCATGTCCGACCAGACGGCTTCGCGATCGGGATCGAGTACGAAGCTGAGATGGAGGGTCCGACAACCCGGCCTCCAGACGAAACGTAACTTTCATCGTTTGAGAGGCTCTCCCCCGCTCAAGGCAGGGAGGTTTAACATGCCTTTAACTTCGCGCTTCGGAATCGGACTTCTGTTCATCGCAGGCGCGATTGGCTTACATTTCCTCTCCTTCGTTTTCCAGTACGTCGGCTACCTGTTGCCGGCTTCGGTTCCAGGGGGGCAGGAGTCATTCTACCTAGGCCTCCACACGCTCTGGATTCCGCTGAGTGGCCCGCTGCTTGTGGGGGCGACTGCGGCCGTGTTGATCGTAGGGTTCTTGATTGTGTGGCGAGACCGCGCGTGCCTCGAGCCGAGCCAACGAGCGTTCATGGGCCTCGCGGGGCTTGGGTTCGCCGCCTCGGTTGTTGGCGCGCTGATACGGACCTCGTTGGGAGTCGTACTCGGATTCGTGTACGCCCCCGGCCTCCGTGGGGCCCTCGGCGCTGTCGACGTGGGCTTCGCGATTGCCCTCGACCTGACGTTCTACTGGCTTCTCTTGGGCGTCGGCGTTTGGCAAGCCCGCACCGCCGGAGTCGTCGCGCTCGTCATCGGCTCGATCAGTTCGGGCCTCACCGTCCTCTGGAGGACGACGCAAAGCGATGGCGTCGCGGTAATCGGTCTAACGGCGGGTTTCTTGTCCCTCACCCTCTGGCTCGCGCTCTTCCTGTGGGGCTACGAAGAACTGCGTCTCCGGGGTGCGTCCCGGTCCCCGGTTTTGCCGGCGTGATTGGACGGACACACACATTGTCAGGAAGCAGCGGGATCACTCAGTTCCAAGATGACTTCCTCGATTTCTTTTCCGCGCGCGCTTGCAAATCCTTTGCCGTATCTAGAGATGGCGAACCCGCATTTCTCCATGACTCGGATCGAGGCGACGTTATCCTTGGCCGCGCGGCCGTAAATAGGGCGTACTTGTATGTCCCTCAGAAACCTTGAGAGCGCCTTGGTCGCAAAGCCCATTCCCCAATATTCCTTTCCGATCCAATAGGTGACTTCCGGCTTGCCGAATTCTCTATCCACAAACTTCGCGACATTTCCTATCACGCGCCCCTCGAACACGATTGTCTTCACGACGACGGTGTCGTCGTTGAGTATTCGCTTCCAGTGCGCGGCGAAAGCATCTCTATCGGCAGGGTCACGGGACGTGAACGCGGCCATGAAATTGGCGGCCGGGTCGCGTTTGGTGCTCGAAGAAGATCGGGAGGTCCGTTTCCGTCACGTCCCGCAAGAGGATCTCGGTGGTCTGAGAAATCTTCTTCTCCATCCGAATCTCCCGGACCCCCGCCCCGATGGACCGGGTCCAATCGTTCTCCTCCTCGCCGGTGATGCGATAGCCGCGAGACTGCCACCACGGCAACGACTTCCAGGCCAGTCCAGCCGCGTTCCGGCTCGTCCCCAGCGTGATCGACCGCTTGCCTTCTCTCCGGGCTCGGTCTTCGACGAGTCGAACCATCCGTGTGCCGATCCCTCGACCCTGGAGACTTCGAGGAACGTCGATGTTGATCAACTCCAAGGCTTCGCCACGATCCTCGACCGTCACGCAGCCGACGACGCGCCCGTGGAGCTCGGCCAACCAAACCTCCTCTTCCCGTACGAAGTTCGGATCCTCCCAGGCGGCCGAGAGCCGATTCTCGTCACTGAAGACCAACTCGGAGCGCGGCGTGCCGAACCCGATATCCTCCTTGTCGTCTACCGAAGAATTCGATATGACTACGATATCGGGGATGTCCTCTCGGGTCGCCGGACGAAGGCGAACTCCGGAGCTCTTGCCCGACATCGCTCCGTCATCTCGGGCTTTTCATTTCCGCCTTGCGTCCCGGTCCCGGTCGTGCGGCGCGTCGTCGGTATCTCGGATGTCTCGCAGTCCAAGAGGATTGATGCCTAGCGATCACCATCCGTTCCCGGGGCGAATCCAATGTATGAGGGCAAGCCGGACCAGTTCGCGGGCAAGCTCGTTCGGATCAGGCTTCAGCGCGGAGTCTTGAAAGTCCTCGTTGGGGTTTTCCCGGGAGAGGATTCCGAGTCTATTCGAATCTCGGAGTTGTATTCCTATGATCGGTTCCCCGTCAGGGTCGTCCCGAAGGCACAGATCGCCGCCATTCAGACATTGGACCTAACCACCGGGAACTGGCCCGAGGAGTAGGGCGAAACGTCTCAGGGTCGCCACTCAGCGAGCGATCCGCCGCTCGCCACGTACGCTGCGTTGAGTTCGCGGTTTCCGTCCTCTCAGAAGGACAGAATAGGGCCAGGTGGCCGCCGTACGCCCCCTGCTGTTCGGATTATGTTGTTCTGGGGTGGCTTATGTCGTTCCAGATCGCCCTCGTTCCCCACCCACGCCCGCCCGAAAGGGCGGGCACCTTCCGCTTTATGGGGCTGGTGAGAAGATTCTTGTTATCCGGGAGCCATCGGTCTCAGTGTGGTATGGATCGTTCGGGTTACGGCCAAGAACGAGCAGGGCCTACAGTGGCTCGAAGCGAACGAGTTCCCTTTGCGCAAGTGGTTCAGAAAACAGCATTCGCTCGAGCAAACTGATCGCAACGAGGGAGAGCACCCGCACTCGCTCTACGTCGGACCAGAAGTCTCATCGGGAGGACTTTTCTTGGACAGGGACAGGGAAGTCCCCCCCTTTGTTGCGAAGGCAAGCGCGCAGACGAAACGCCATTGCAACCGGACGCTCACCGACATCACCGAGGCTATCCGCCGCGTCGGAGGTACTCCGGCGAACTTCGACATGACTTTCGTCGAAGACGCGGGCGAAAGAATCATGGGCTGAGTACACAAGCCGCTCGACACAGCTTGACGGAAGGCTGTTTTCGCGCCGGAGAACGCCCCCTTCTGTTCGGATTACGTTGTCGTAGCCCTCGTTCCCCACTCAGCTCGCCCTCGGAGAATGCGGGCACTTTACCATGACGGTTTCGAACGTTGGCGCGGCACCTTCAATTATCCATTGATCGCATCTGGGACTTCCAAAAGCCGCCGCGCCAGGCGGAAACAGAGGTGATCATCTGTCGAAGACCGAGGCAGCGGTTCAACTGTCGGCTCACGAACTGGTGCTGCTGGCGAACGCGATCAACGAGGCTTGTGAGGCAGTCGACGATTGGGAGTTCCACGCGAGACTCGGCGCCAGTCGAATCGAGGCCCGTGCCCTCCAACGCAGGTTGAAAGATATCATTGCCAACATGGACCGTTTGCAATAGAGCCTGCGAGTGCTCCGGTTTCGCTGCGGAAGACGCCCGTCGGTTCGGGTCATGTCGTTGTAGCCCTCGTTCGCCACGCAAGCCCGCCCGCGGGAAGGGCACCTTACGCTTTTGAAGAGGTAGCGAGATTCGGATTCATGGCCAAGAAAGGAATGAAACGGGCCACCTTGGATGCGTTCCCCGCATGGATCGTTTGGCTCCAAAAATCGGGTGAACCACCTTACTACAGAGTGCAACCCGAGTTCGAGGGGACGGTGCTTTCGCACAGCCTCACTCCTGATGGACAGGCTCACGCTCGCCTCTGGCGGAAGTCGAAAGAGGTTCCTGGAACCTCGAGATTCGCCCCAGCTTCTGCGATCCGGCATCTCGACGTAGAAGCGGGACAGCTAACTTTTTTTTCGTGCCCACCATCGACCGCAACCGTTTCATTTGCTCCGGTCACGCATGATTCGTTCGAATTCAAGGCTGTGAAGCGCCCTGGCGGATTGGAAATCACCGCCTCGAAGAGACTCCGACTGTCCGGAGTGTGTTGGGAAACCGATGCGTCATTCTTCCGACCGATAGAGAGCTAAGACCTTGCATGGGTTCTCCCGCAGAATCTTCAAGGACGGCACTTCCGTATCCACGGCCGTGGCCCGAAGAACACGGCTGGAACCACCGAACCCAGAGCCGTGGCTATGGTTGGGTCTTGCGCTCGATGTTGTCGTATGGGTCGTGGTGACTTTCGGCGCCCCGGTCTACGATTCGTTACGTCCGCTTGGACCGATATTGCCGGAGTCCACAGGCCTCGCGGTGCTCCTCTTCGGCGCGATCGTCTACATTCGGGTCTACGACTATGTCAATCGCAAGGCCGAGAACAGGCAGCTCCGGCAAGAATATGCTCTCACCCGAGTAAAGGACATCTACGTCCCCTTGTGGGATGAGACTGCGGCCCTGATCGAATCCGCCGGACGGTACGAGTGGGCCGAAATGAGATATGGTGACGCGGAACGGCAGGAGATTTGGAAGCGGGGATACGAGCGGATGATGAAGGGGCCACTCCGACTGTTCGTCGACGACAAGCTCCGCGACCTCCTGTCTACTTTCCACTCCACTCTGCCCGATTACAATCGAGCGTGGAGTGCCGCGAGAACTGACCTGTACAGTCAATCACGCATTGCGGCTCGCGAGATGACAGGACAGCCCGAGGGAGACTCCCCGACATCGGACATCGCAAATCTCCTCATGACCACCGATCGTTTCGTCTGGGGTGCGATGGACCTCGGGGAAGACGGAGTGCGGAACACCCGCGATCGCTTCCACGAGATGTACCTGCGAATCCCTGGAGTGACGCCAAGCGAATCAGACAGTGCCTTGGACAAACTCGTTGCCCGATTGAGAGCTCTGGATTCGGCAGAGGCCATGAGGCGAGCGAGCCAGACGTCCGTGGCGGCTGGAGAGCTGGCAATCAAACGCCTCGAGGAGATCGTCCGCGATCCGACCAGCGTTGTCCTCGAGTTTGAGAGCTGAGGAAGATTCATCGAAGCGGGAGACCCGCGTTACAAAGCGCACACTCAAGCGCCCGGATCAAGCCAGAGTCCTTCGTGATATCACGAAGACCTGAAGATCGGGCGTTCCCCACTGCAGGAACTGACCACGAAGCTGCTCGAGGCTCGTCTGGATCGTCTTCTCGTCGCGCATGAACAAGACGAAGGCCCGTCGAAGGTCGTGGTATCGGTGGGAGAGGTCGGTGAAGGCGTGACCCCAATGCCACACTCAGACGCTCATTGGAGCACACGGAAGCGGTAGGTACCGGGCCGGGAAACATATTCGGCGCGGATGAATGTCCATGGAGATCGCCGCTTCATGTCCTCGACGATCCTCGAGAACTGGCTGATTCGGGCCTTCGCCGTCTCCTTCAGCTTCCGGAACCGTTCCTGGACGTCATTCGAGTCCATCGTGGAGTGGTCTTGGAAGTAGTCGCAAAGCGCATTGTGCTCGAAGGATGCTTCCTCATCGCCAGATAGGAACGGGCCCTGTTCGATGAACTCGGACCAATCGTATTAAGGGACAGGCTGGACGACCTCGAATGTCTTCATCAGTGCCTCTGATCGAACCGGCGACCTTGCGATCTTGTGCCACGCCTGCAGCTGTCGTTCCGCAGCGGCGACTGAGTCCCGCTTGTTCGCGGAGAACGCCAGATATGCAGTGCCGCCGAGTGCAAGGGCACCACCGACGATCGGACCGATGAACGTGATGTCCACGTCATTGCCTCCACGGCACCCTTCCGGAGAAAGAAGGCCGCCTGCATGTACCGACAAGCCGGGCGGCCCGTTGTGGAGGGATGCTTGTCGACTTCGGAACGCCTCGAGGCCGCTTGAAGTTGTCGAAGGAACGCGAGCGCGGCCCACTTTCGTCGACCCATTGCAAGAACTTAAGCAGAGTTGTCCCATAGTCAATAGCCCGTGAAGATAGTCCTCTTCACGATCCCCGGCTTCATGACGGTCGGGTTCTTCGTGGGCGGGCCGGTTGGCGCGATTGTAGGTGGAATCATTGGCGCCATCGCTGGCCTCTTAGATGACTGAAAACGGGACCTGCCGCCGCGGTCAATGAGGTCCCGAGCCGGCAGGCTCGACGGATCCAGTCAGAGTCGGATCTGTATCTACCGGCTATCGAAGGGCGCGATCCGTGAGTGAGTGGAGATGCACCCGTAGACGAGGATACTTCACTTTTCCTGTCGATTCGGCCTCATGAACGAGGACATCGATTCGCAGGTTCGGGCTCGATTGCTCGAACTCGTGAGGACATTCGTGAAGTCTCCATCGGGAACGACTGAGACTCGACTGTTAGGAGAGCACGTCACGGGTCTCGAGAGCTATCTCGTGCTCGCGTCTTCGGAAAAAACCCTCGATGAGATGCGGAAAACGGCGAAGGCAACTCGACTACTCGCCCTTGCCACCGTAGTCCTCGCAGGCGCAACGGTTGTCTTGGCCGTCGTCTCAGTTATCCGTTGACGTAAAACCCAAGAAGACGGGCTCAGGGATCCTGAGCCCGATCCAGAGGTCCCACGATACGGCTAATCAGACGCCGGGCCTTCTGTTGTTCTATGAAGAGATGCCCGCACGGGCCTTCTGGAGGGTCCTATCCCGGCGGCAACACATGCCGTCTGGTTGGGATCGTTCTCTCCGTGTCGGACATCAGAAAGGGCCAGGTGGCCGCCGTACGCCCCCTTCTGTTCTGACGGCATTGGACTGAGCGTCCTACCTGGCGCATTGCGCCTGCTTGGACTTGCTCCGGTGGGGTGTCGCCGTCTCACCAGATCCCGCGTCAACGTCCTCGCCGGGCGATTCATCCTCGACGCGGGCTGTGTCGTTTCTGCGCCCTTGCCGGCCCTCTCGGGCCCCTCCGCTTGCGCGGGGCCACCGTACCT
>Ga0209160_1003058_pt1 | contig 13775 bp, 16 predicted proteins | sample GraSoiAngelo_153_FD_186167 | JGI IMG/M metagenome (GOLD analysis project Ga0209160, IMG submission 186167) | Grasslands soil microbial communities from the Angelo Coastal Reserve, California, USA - 14_1009_12_40cm (SPAdes) (version 2) | ecosystem: Environmental > Terrestrial > Soil > Grasslands ...
TGACAAACATGTTGGTTTTTGTTTTCGGATAGCGTTGCGTTACAGAGTGCGCAGAGTTCAAGAGTATTTTTTAATCAAAAACTCTTTACTCCGTGCCCTCGGCGTCTCCGCGGTGCAATCTCCGAGTCCGGCTTCACACACTGAAGCCTGAAGAGCCAATCTTTAAAGCAACGGGATAAGTGATAAATGGCAAAATCGCCCGCGGGAGGGCAAAGCCTAAGAAATAGGCAAAGCGCGTGGGCAGGTTTTGGGCAGGCGGCGAAAATAGGGGTGAAGTAAAGTTGTAGTAGAGTTATATGAAAACTGTATTGATATTGATTAGTTGTTGGCTGGTGCGCCCGCCGAGAATCGAACTCGGACTTAGGGTTCCGGAGACCCTCGTGATATCCCTTTCACTACGGGCGCCGTTAGCTTTTTAACATCAGGTGTACATGCAGTCAACGTGGGAGCCGAAGATCGAGGATAGAGAATAGAAGATCGATCATCGATCCTCTATCCTCAATTCTCCAAGTCAAACATGGATTTGTTTCATAACACCGACCATCTCATCATGGATGGTGCCATTCGAGGCCAAGGTCTCGTTTTCCCAGATAGAGAACGAATGACCGGAGAAGTCCGTGAGTTTCCCGCCCGCTTCTTCGACAATCAAGCCGGCGGCGGCGGTGTCCCACGGATGAAGTTTGAATTCCCAGAAGCCGTCTAGTCGCCCACAAGCGACATAGCAGAGATCGAGAGCCGCGGATCCTGTGCGACGAACCCCCTGAGATCGAGTCATGAACTCTTTGAAGAAAGTAAGATAAAACTCCGCCTTCTCGCGCCGGTCATAAGGAAAACCGGTGGCGAGAAGCGCTTTGTCCAATTCTTTGATGTCAGAGGTTTGAATCGCGCTGCCGTTGAGTGTGGCTCCTTGGCCCTTGACGGCCCTAAAGCACTCTCTTCGCATGGGATCATAAACCAATCCCAAAACGATTTTGCCGTCGTACTCCAAGGCGATCGAAATGCAGAACTGAGGATAACCGTGGGCGAAGTTCGTCGTGCCGTCCAATGGGTCGATGATCCAGCGGTAATTGCGCTTGGCGCCGACGAGGTTCGTTTCCTCTTCAGCCAATATCGAATGATCCGGAAAGTTTCGCTGCAATATATCGACGATGCGACGCTCGGATTCACGGTCCACGGAAGTCACTAGATCGATGGCGCCTTTGTAATCGATCTCTTTGGGTTGCTGCCAGCTCTCGCGAATCAGTGTTCCGGCCGCGTCTGCGGCTTCCCACGCCGCGCCGAGAAATTTCGCGATTTCATACGCCATATCACATCGTCCTTCGCAATTCGGTGACGGCTATGTTACCTAATGGCGCGTGAAGATTCGAGCTCCCGCCAAGATCAACCTTCGATTGCGCGTGGTCGGAAAGCGAAAGGACGGCTACCATCTCATTGATACAATCGTGGTGCCGGTATCGCTTTATGACGAAATCGAAATCACCAAAAAAAGAACGCATGGCGCCGGTGAGATGAACTCAAAGCACCTGGAGGTGACTTGCGATCATCCATTGGTCCCGGGAGGCGAGAAGAATCTCGCGTATCAAGCAGCTAGCACGCTTCTGAAACACAAAGAAATTCGGGAATCTGTTCATATCCATATTAGCAAACGAATTCCGGTGGGTGCGGGCTTGGGAGGGGGTAGCAGCGACGCGGCGGCGGTTCTCGTCGGTTTGAACCGACTCCTCGGTCTCGATTATTCATTGAAGAAGCTTGAGAAAATTGCCCTCTCGCTAGGCGCGGACGTGCCGTTCTTCATTAAGGGAGTTCCGGCTCGCGCACGGGGGATAGGCGAGCGCTTAACTCCTATAAGCGGTTTTTCGCCATTGTGGTTGGTTATCGCCTACCCGGGGTTTCCGGTTTCCACCGCCTGGGTCTATGGAAATCTGCGCCTTAAGTTGACAAAATCTAGGGTAAATACTAGCATTATTTCTCTGCTGAGGAGTCCGGATAAAATAAAGAGATTACTCGTTAACGATTTGGAGACCGTGGCGACGGGCCGGTATCCTGAGATTGGCTTGCTGAAAGAAAAATTGATTCGAACGGGGGCTGCAGGGGCTCTCATGTCAGGTAGCGGTTCGTCCGTATTTGGTGTTTTTGACTCGAGGCGAAGGGCCGAGCAGGCTCTCCGCCGGTTGAGAAAACAGGAGGGGGTAGAAACTTTTTTGGTGCAGGCGTTAACTCAGCGAAACGTTAAAGAAGCCCATTAATTCTACCGGAAACCCTTCTGGCTTATCTCAAGAGGAGGTCCCTATGCAGGTTACGGAGGTTAGGGTCTTTCCTGTCGATGAGGATAAACTTAGGGCTTATGTAACCATCACGCTAGATCACTGTTTCGTGATCCGAGACCTTAAGATCATTCGAGGGACGACTGGGTATTTCGTCTCGATGCCCAGCAAAAAAAGAAAAGACGGTACCTATAAGGATATCGCTCATCCGATTAATAACGAAACGCGAACGATGATCGAAGAGAAAATAATCGGGGAGTATCACAGAGTGGTCGCCGAGGGCGGGAGCCAAAGAGCTCTTGAGCACGAATGATCCGATCTTCCGTGCGGCCGGATGAACTTCTTTTGTAGAAGTTCGGGGATGGGCGGTCGCCAAGCGGTAAGGCCCCGGACTTTGGATCCGGTATCGAAGGTTCGAATCCTTCCCGCCCAGCCAGTTTTTGGTAAAGAAAACTGGCAAAAAAGAGAGTATAAGAACAATTTTTACGCGGCGCCGTTCGTCCATGAACGGCGCCCTTCATTTCACTGGATCGCGTCGAGCTTAGCTACTATGAGCAGCAAGAGAGAATCTTCGCGAGTGATAATGAGCGGCAAACTGGATAACGGCATCACTGTTTACTTTAGACCATGAGTCAGCACACCGCCGGATTGAAACTGTTTGCTGGGAATTCGAATCCTCCTCTGGCAGAGGAGATCAGTCAGTATCTGAAAGTCCCGCTAGGTAAATCGGTGGTGGAAACGTTCAGTGATGGTGAAAGCAAGGTCGAAATAAAGGAAAACGTGCGGGGAACAGACGTTTTTGTGCTCCAATCAACTTCCGCCCCGGGTAACGACAACCTGATGGAGCTTTTGCTCATGCTCGATGCCTTCAAACGGGCTTCGGCAAACCGCATAACAGCGGTGATTCCCTATTACGGCTATGCCCGGCAGGATAGGAAAGTAATTCCGCGAGTGCCCATTAGCGCTAAGCTTGTGGCGGATTTGATCACGACCGCCGGAGCGTCGCGGATGCTTACGATGGATCTCCATTCCGGGCAGATCCAAGGGTTCTTCGACATTCCGGTCGATAACTTGTATGCGACGCCGGTGCTGTTGCAGCATCTTAAGAAACAACTCAATCACAACGAAGTCACAATCGTATCCCCCGACGCTGGTGGCGTGGAGCGGGCGCGGGCCATCGCGAGGCGGCTCGACGCCTCCCTGGCGATCATCGATAAGCGAAGAGTTGGTGCCAATGTGGTCGCAGAGATGAATATCATTGGCGAGGTTAAAGATCAGATCGCGATTTTATTAGACGATATGGTGGATACCGCCGGAACGCTGACGATGGCGGCCGATGCCTTGAAAAAGGAAGGCGCTAAGAAAATTCTTGGGTGTTGTACGCATCCGGTGCTGTCGGGGCCGGCGATACAGCGAATTGCCGAATGCCCCTTGGAAGAATTGATCGTTACTAACACAATTCCCCTCGGCCCCGAAGCCAAAGGTTGTAACAAGATTAAGGTTTTGTCCGTAGCCCATCTGATTGGAGAAGCGATTCGACGGACCCATGAAGAAGAATCTATCAGTTCTCTGTTTGTCTAAACGAATTTGTTGTCAGCGACGTACCAGGAGGTAACTTCCCTTGGAAACCCTTGAGATTCAAGTCGATGCTCGTGAAGTAGGAAGCAAACGAACGGCCCGGCGTCTGCGCCGTGACGGGAAAATCCCCGGGATTCTCTATGGGCCCAAGACTGAGGCGGTTCCTCTGGAGTTCAATAAGAAAGAGTTCTCCAATCGTGTCGCCGGCCTTGAGGGCTCCCATTTGGTGCGCCTGCAGTCGAACTCAGACGCTTTGGCGAACAAAGTGGCCTTGGTTAAGGACATGCAGTATCACCCGATTACCGGTGACGTCATGCATGCAGACCTTTATGAGGTGGATCTCACGGCAAAGATCCAGGTGCATGTACCGCTTCACTTTGTCGGCAAGGCGGCCGGCGTTGTCCGCGGCGGCATTCTCCAACCGATTGTGCGGGAGCTCCAAGTGGAATGCTTGCCCCTGGATATTCCTGAATTCTTCAACGTCGAAGTGAGCGCCCTCGATATCGGAGATTCTGTTCACATAGAAGATCTAGCTATGCCAGAAGGCGTGACGGCAGTTTATGAGTCAAACATCCCGCTGGTGAGCGTGGTGCCGCCGACGGTTGAAGAGGCTCCGACACCGACGGTTGTGCCCACTGAAGAAGGCGCCGTGCCGACAGTAGAGGCGCAAGAAGAACAGAAGGAAGAGGGCGCGGAGCCCAAAAAAACTCCGTGAGCGGGGTTTTCGGGAACTGATCGGTGAAATTGGTCGTCGGCCTGGGAAATCCCGGGAAGTACGAGCGGACGCGGCATAACATAGGATTCTTGATCATCGACCGCGTCGCAAAAGAAAAAGCAGTTGTCGTAAAAAGGAAACTCTGTGACGCGCTTGTCGGTGAATGGTCAAATGGAGAACGTATTCTGTTGGCCAAGCCGCAAACTTACATGAACCGCAGCGGGGAGTCGGTCAGAGAACTGCTCCAAGAATTTCGCGTGTCCGCAAAAGACCTGATTATTGTATACGATGATCTTGACTTACCGTTTGGCCGTATTCGAATCCGTCCTGAAGGAAGCGCCGGCGGTCATCGCGGAGTACTCTCAGTGATGGAAAGTCTAGAAGGGGCGCCGTTCTATCGGGTTCGGGTCGGTATCGGACGGCCACCGGAAGGCAAGGAGGCGGCGGATTACGTGTTGGAACCCTTCAGTCCTGAGGAAGCCAGGGAGCTCGATGAGGTGATTTCCAGGGCTTCCGAGGCGGTTATTTGCTTGCTGCAGGACGGCGTTCAACGGGCCATGGAGCGGTTCAACCGGACATCCTGAATCTCTAGCGATGGTAAACGGTAAGGGGCTATGATAAACAAAAAAATTTTTCGTGGAAGGTAAAAAAGCCATGACGCTATATGAGACCCTTTTCCTTGTTCACCCGGAAAAGGGACCAAGAATGAAAGAATTCATCGAGAGATTCAAAAAGGTTATCGAGGGCCAGGGCGGCACCGTGTCCAACGTGGATGAATGGGGTTTGCGAGATCTTGCCTATCGTATCCAAAAGCAAGGAAAAGGCTTTTACACCTTGCTTCAATATCGCTCATCGGGCCGGGCAGTTGAAGAATTGGAGCGAAATCTAAGGCTGACGGATGGTATCTTGCGCTATTTAACCGTGCGTGCTGATGATGAACACAACGCTGCGCCGGCAGAGTCAGTGAGAGGCCAATCAGACGAACACAGGACACCATCTCCGGAGGGGCCTACCAAATCAGAGCCCCAGGCATAACGGAACCACACAGATCTCGATGGGGGAAGGTCATCCTGCGAGAAGCTGGCAAAGACTGTAATCTTTTGCTATACGCCCACCGGGATACGGCTTGTGAGTTTCCCGTCGCGGTATATCATAGTTATCGATTCAACCGAGAGATAAGATAAACAGTTGTCGCTTTAGAGCCCGGGGAAGATTTACAACGCTAATTGGCGGGCCGCGACAGCTAAGATTGGAGAGTGAGGTAATTTAACCTATGGTACAAAGGGAGCCAGGCGGGAGGCCGTATCGGGAGCGGTCAGAAGACGAGAGAGGCGCTCCTCGTCGAAGGCCGATGTTTCGGCGCAAGGTTTGTCGATTCTGCGCCGACAAGACACTCCGGATCGACTATAAAGATGTTAGGACTCTTACACAGTTTGTGACGGAGCGGGGGAAAATGACGCCCAGCCGAATCACAGGTAACTGTGCGCATCATCAGAGGCTGTTGACGACGGCCATTAAAAGGGCACGCAGTGTTGCGCTGCTTCCCTTCACTACCGCCAAAAGCTGAATCTTTGCCCGGAGCGGTTTCTTATGCGACGGCCAGAAGTCGTGAGAAAATTCTTTCTGTCTTTAGCCTCCACCGTGTTTCTCTTCGTTAGCGGTGTTGTAGTGCCGCCCCTCGGCATTGCTCTCTTGCCGTTCGTTCCTCAACCGGTGCTCGTCTTCGGTCTGAAATATGGGGTCGGGTGGGGTTTGGGAGTCTTGCTAGTTGCGGGGGGGCTTCTGGCAGTTTTCGCGGCAGAAGAATTGATCTTTATTTACGCTTTATTTGCGCTCATCGCCGGACTGCTGTTCGGATTTTTGGGTCGCCTTCGAGCAATCGAATTTTTGGTGCTGGCTGTTACGAGCGTTGTGTTTGCCGTCACAGGTGGCATTTCGCTGTATTTCTTTGGCTCGTGGGCCAAAATGATTGACGATTTTCGCGAAAGTCTCACGAATCACCTCATGGCGGCGATGCGAATGCACGAAAAAATGGGATTTCCGCAGGATACCGTGGATCTGCTCAGGGAGCGAACGCCACAAATCGTAGAAACTCTGCTTCAGCTCTTGCCTGGTTTATTTTTCGTGAGCCTCGCTCTCATTGTACTGGTCAATGTTGTCTTGTTATGCCGGCGATTTCCAGAGCGGCGGTCGGAATGGTTGTCGGTTGATAACTTTCGCGAGTGGAAGGGGCCTGAGCCCCTGGTCTGGGGGCTGATCGTATGTGGTTTCACTTTATTTATCCCTGGCCTGGAATGGTTAAGAATACTTGCCGTTAATATCCTTGTGGTCATTGCGGCCTCCTACTTCGCTCAAGGATTGGCCGTTATTGCCTATTTTTTTCACAAGAATAACGTCCCGCGCTTCCTACGCGGCCTGACCTACCTGCTTATTTTTTTCCAACAAATTTTTACGCTGCTGGTTGTCGGCGTGGGTCTTTTCGACCTTTGGGGTGACTTTCGTCGGCTGAGGAAAAACGACCTCAATCCGAGCCAGGCATCTTAACGGAGGGATTATGGAAGTTATTCTCAGAGAAGATATCCCAAATTTAGGTAAGATCGGTGAAGTTGTCCGGGTCCGTGACGGATTCGCGCGTAATTACTTGCTGCCTCGCGGGTTGGTACTGGTCGCTAACAAAAGGAATCTCAAAACCTTCCAGCACCAGAAGAAAATGGTCGCGGATCAGAAGCAGCGCTTCTTGCGCCAAGCACAATCCGTTAGTAACGAGTTGGCAGGTGTCTCTCTCACCATACCCATGCGAACCGGTGAAGAGGGCAAGCTTTTCGGTTCGGTGACGAACATTCAGATTGAGAAGGCCCTCAAAGCAAAAGGGCTAGACGTAGACCGGCGCAAGATTCATTTGGACGAGCCGATTAAAACGCTCGGTGATTTCGAAGTCCCCGTTCGCTTGACCGCCGAACTAACCGTGTCGCTCAAGGTGTCAGTGGTCGCCGAAACCGATTAACGCTCACTCCTAACGTCAGGAGCGGGTTTCCTGCCTGTCTGACTGATGGGGTTAACGCGACTCGTCTTCTCAAGCCAGGGTAACGCGAAGCGAATGAGTCGTTTCAGCCTCCGACGGTTTGTTTTTATCAACCGGCGATAGCCGCTTGCCAATGCGAATTGGCCTGCGGTTTTTCCAAATTTCCACTCGCTGAGCCACAGACGGGCAAGGTGTCTGTGAAAAAATTCATTATCAGGCGCCAATTCCGTACGACGCTGTGCCGCTTCAAATGGCTGCCTAAGACGTCTCTGATGGGCCAGGACTTCGCTTGGTCGAAAGTGAAGCGTGGCATCTCCGGGTGTGAGCGCTATTCCCATTTTGTCTTGCAGCTCGGCTTCTCTGAACTTGTTACATTTGCTGATAATGCAAGGTAGCCGTGGCAATAGGAATATCGCGCAAAACGAACAAAAGTAGATGAATAGTAAAAGTTGCTCCGGGAATGCCGATCTGAACCGCGGTCGAATCCTGCTTCTTACCGCTGCCGCGCTTTGGAGCCTTGCCGGTATCTTCATCAAATTTCTCTCTCTCCCGCCCCTTACGATTGTCTTTTACCGGAGCTTTTTTGCGTCGCTGTTCTTCTCGTTCTTTGTGCGGAGAAGCGTTGCGATGCCGCGCGGCCCGCTGCTCGTCTCGATGACCGCCTATACCGCGGCCATCAGCGCCTTTGTTTCGGCCATTGCCCTACAATACACGGCGCCGATCTTCGTCTTTGTCATGATTCATTTTTCATTTCGCGAAAAGATCGCCGGCATCAGCTGGGTTTCCCTTGTCTTTGGGATGTTCGGCATTGCGGTGATTTGCGTCGGAAGCGCGGGGCAACCCGATGCCGCCGGTGTGGCGATCGCTCTGTTGAGCGGGCTGCTGTTTGCGATCTACATGGTCAGCCTCCGCTACCTCAAGGAGGCCAACCCTGGGACCTTGACGTTTCTCAATAATTTGGCCTGCTGTCTTATTCTCTTACCGTTCGTGAAGTCTGAGCTTTCACTTTCTTTCAATGAAGGTTGCATCGTCGCCGTGATGGGAATCGCGCAGCTGGGGATTCCCTACTGGCTGTTCTCAAAGGGCTTGGAAAAAATTTCCCTTCAAGAAGCTTCGCTGATCGTTCTGATCGAACCCGTCTTGAATCCGATATGGGTGGCGTTGGCGGTCGGCGAGGTGCCGTCGAAGGCAACCTTGATCGGCGGCAGTTTAATTATCACGAGTTTAGGATTTCGCACCCTGTGGCAGTTGTTCAACGGGACCGCCGGCCCAGCGCAGCGCGGAGATAGAGATTTTGCTTGAACGTCTGCCTCCATGGACAGAGTGGGAACAATCTAGAGCTCTTGCCAGACGTTAACCGGAAATCGGAACATTGCCGCCGTGGCGGATCTTCTCTATCTCTTCCCGTGACAATGTCTTGATGTCCTTTCGTAGCTCGTAATTGATATGCTGGATCGCTTCCGACGGGCCTGAACGATTGCCCATCAGTACCATCGGTCCGGCGCCAGTATTTTCAAGCTGATAGAAGGACCCACCGGTGATCGTCGCCACCATTCCGGGCTTCATGACGGCCTTGCCGCCGTCAGGAAAATGCATCGTGCACTCACCGTCAATCACATAAAAGGTTTGATCGGCGTTGTGGCAGTGCATGTCGTCTTTGTCGCCGGGCTCGGGATAAACATGAACCCAGGCATGGAATTTTTTGGTGTTGAAGATCACTTTTCTCTTACCTTCTTTGGCCATCTCAACCAGGTCCATGACTTCGATTGGCATATTCCCTCCGGTGTGCCGACGTTGACCGAACCCTACCAATCCACTACCAACCTGTCAAATTCGTCTCTCTCTTGCGTCGCCCGCGGTTTAGATTCCAGAACATTTTTGTGATAGGTTTTGCTAACTCTGAAGGTAAAATGAAGGAGGTTTAAAAATCCATGAATTGGGGAATGCAGAATCGTTTGGCTAGAATCATCAAACCTGAAGACAACCGGGCCGTTATGCTGGCCGTAGATCACGGCTATTTTCTTGGGCCAACCAGTGGATTGGAACAGCCGCGAAAAACCATTGAACCGCTTTTGTCCTACGCGGATTCGATTATGTTGACGCGTGGCGTGCTCAGGACGTCCGTCGATCCTAAATCCGACAAGCCGGTAGTTCTTCGAGTCTCCGGAGGGACAAGTATCCTCAAGGAGCTTTCCAACGAAGACATCACGGTTTCGATCGATGATTGTATTCGTCTCAACGTTTCGGCCATGGCGCTTTCGATCTTCGTAGGATCGGAATTCGAAAAGGAGACGCTCGTCAGTCTGGCCAAACTCGTGGACGAAGGTGAAAAGTATGGCATTCCCGTGCTTGCGGTAACGGCGGTGGGAAAAGACATGGCGCGCGATGTCCGCTACCTGGGGCTCGCCTGCCGCATCGCGGCCGAGCTTGGCGCGCATATCGTCAAGACCTATTACTGCGACGACTTTGAGCAGCTCATCGAAAGTTGCCCCATTCCCGTGATCATCGCCGGCGGAAAGAAAACACCCGAAATGGAAGCTTTAGAACTCGCACATAATGCGGTGACCCATGGCGCTGTCGGTGTCGACATGGGACGGAATATCTTTCAATCGGATTCACCCGTGGGAATGATCAAGGCTGTTCGGGCCATCGTGCATGAACACGTTTCCGTCAAGGAAGCCTATAAGATTTACGAGAGCGAGAAGGGAGTTAAGGCGCGGCGGGCGGCGGGCTAGGCCGTCTCGGGTCTCGTGTTTCGGGTTTAAAGTTTCGAGTTTCCCCAACCCCGAGGAGAGCTGACTATGTCAACCTTTCAACGCTTCACTGATATAGAGGCGTGGCAAAAGGCCCGCGAGCTTACTTGCGCAATCTACAGAGTTTCAAACAGAGGTTCGTTCTCCAAGGACTTCGGCCTCCGCGGCCAAATCCGAGACGCCAGTGTTTCCGCCATGTCCAATATCGCGGAGGGCTTTGAGAGAAATGGCACGGCTGAATTTATACAGTTTCTTGCAATTGCAAAAGGCTCTGCAGCTGAAGTCGCTTCGCAACTGTATGTCGCTAGTGATCAAGGTTACGTCACGAAAGAAGAATTTAATCGGTTGATGGCCTTGGCTGGGGAAACGAGCCGTAAAATCGGCGGTTTAATGAGTTATCTGAGGAGATCGGGAATTAAAGGGGTAAAGTTCCGGTGAACGTGAAACCCGAAACTCGAAACTCGAAACCATCGATGCGCGTTGCCATGTACTACAACAATCGCGACGTTCGCCTCGAAGAGATGGCTGTCCCTCGTATCGGTCCAGGTGAATTGCTAGTGCGCGTTCGCGCGAGCGGCATTTGCGGTAGCGATCTTATGGAATGGTACCGCGTCAAGAAAGCCCCGCTGGTGTTGGGTCACGAAATCGCAGGCGAAGTCGTGGAAGTAGGTGAGGGGGTCAAAGATTTTCGGGTTGGCGATCGGGTTTTTGCTTCGCACCACGTGCCATGCGGCCAATGTCGTTATTGCCTCGCCGGACATCAGTCCGTCTGCGACATGTTGCGGACCACGCACTTCGATCCCGGTGGATTCGCCGAATATGTTCGCGTGCCCAAGATCAATGTCGAGTTGGGAACGTTTTGCTTGACTGATGGGATGACATTCGACGAAGGATCTTTTATCGAACCGTTGGCTTGCGTCGTCCGCGCGCAACGTTTCGTGCGGTTGGCCGCCGGCCAAACGGTGCTTGTCATCGGCAGCGGCATTTCGGGCCTGCTCCACATTCAGCTTGCTCGGGCGCGTGGAGCCGCACGCGTTGTAGCAACCGATATCAGCGATTTCCGTCTCAAGGCGGCTATCCAGTTCGGAGCTGATGCGACCATTCACGGGAGTGAAGATGTGCCCGGGCGTCTGGGTGAATTGAATGGTGGTCGGTTAGCTGACGTCGTGATTGTTTGCACCGGCGCTACGCCGGCCATTCAACAGGCCGTCAGGTCCGTCGATCGTGGGGGTACGCTACTATTCTTCGCCCCAACGGCTGCGGGAGTTGATGTGCCGATACCGCTCTTCGATTTCTGGCGCGACGAGATTTCCATCGTGACGTCCTACGCGGGAAGCGGTCCGGATCTGCTCGAATCCATGGAGCTGATTGGTAAGCGGGAAGTGCGGGTGGCTGACATGGTCACGCACCGGTTGGCTTTGGCCGAAGCGGGCGTAGGATTTCAACTCACAGCGAATGGTCGGGAGTCCATCAAAATCATTATCGATCCGCTAATGTGAATCGGTCTCGGGTCTCGCGTTCCGAGTTTCGGCCCCGGATCCGAGTCCGGGGTCGAGACACGAGACTCGAAACCCGAGACTATTTTGTCAATCCCAGCTCTTTCCGTGCTTTGTCGAGAAAAGTGTAGTCCACCACATCTGCGACGGATACTGGCTTTGTTACTTTGGCGCTGTCACGCGCGAGGTCGATGAGGACTTGTACGGACTCCGGCTTGACATAGGCGTCTTTGGTCAAGACGCGGTTCACTTGCCGGGCCATTTCGGCGGCCATCTTACGATCATTCACTTTCCATTGCTTCATGAGGATGTTGGTCACGGCCTCCTGATTGTTCTTGTCCCACACGAACTGAAGGCCCCGAAGCGTGGCGCGGACCATTCGATAGACCTCGTCTGGGTTCTCGCGGATTCTTTTCTCCGATGTGCCGAAACCGTTCTGCGGAAATTCCACGACGTCGCCGAGAAAAAGCAGCTCATGATAGCCTTTTTCCTGCGCGATGATATTTTCCGGCACCGAGAGCAGCGAGGCATCGACGATTCCGGACTCCAAAACGGCATAACGACTCGCGGCGTTTCCAGACATTTGAAGAACCGAAACGTCTTTCCCCGGCTCCAGCCCAATCTGCTTTAGAGCTTGATTCGCGAGAAGCGTCGCTGAGCCGCCCGGAGAGCTGCCGGCGATCTTTTTTCCTTTAAGTTGCTTAATATCTTTGATGTCTTTTTTGCTCATCAGAAATAGCAAGGGCTTGGCGACGGTAAAGAGCAATACCTTCATGGGCTGGCCACGAACCGCGGCACCGATGGTTCCCGTCACCGCGCCGTTGTAATCAAGGTCGCCGTTCAGTACCGCGGCGCTGGCCAAGTTGGCGGGCATGAACACGATCTCCAGGTCGATGCCTTCGTCTTTGAAAAAGCCACGGTGGAGAGCGGTGTAAATCGCCAGGAAAGAAACGTTGGTCGAGGAGCTTCCCATACGGACCTTTTTCAGTCCGGACTGGGCCTGGACAGCAGAGGGATTAACGAGAGCCGACGCAAAGAAAAAGGCGAGTAGCGGAAGTGTTACGGATAGTCTTTTTAACATAATCGTACTCCTCGGCGACTCTCGAGAAATCACATTAATCCAACTGACTCCACTCTTTGAACTCTTCGAGCCCTAACTTCGTGAGCGTATCCATGTACGGTCTGCCGGTTTTTTCATGCCGTCCGGATAACCGGTAGTATTCGTAAACCAGATCGGGGAGCCATTTGGCGATAGTGAAGCCTTTGTATTTGCCGTCGGGAATCGGTTCCAAAAATCTCGGCCCAACGTCCTGCCAGTCATGTTCAGCGATCCAGCCGCGCTGCGTTCCGAAAACGCTTTGCAGGATCATCGAGCGATGGCCCGCATCCAACATCTCATCGAGGCTCACATCCCAACCGGTGGTTGCATTCAACGAATCGACCATGCTGTTCAACGCGTCGGGCATCTTGTCGTTGAGCGCGAACCAGCAGGCGCCCATCATGCCGCAGGCCTGGCGATATTTTTCCGTCAGAAGATGGGAATGCGTCCAGCCATTGGGCTTCTGCATATCCAGCGGGCCCCATTTTTCGCGATAGGCGAGATCCGGCGGCGGCTCTGTGCCGCCGGCACCTTGCGGCTTCATGCCGCCGCTGGCGACCAGCTCGCGCAGCATCTGGCTCAGCAAAGGACGCCACTCATGCTGCGCCGGCGTGCCGCCCTTGGTGTGAACGACCCAATTTTTTGCTTCGCCGCCCAAAATTTCCGCAAGTTCTTTTGGCCCGTCGGCGAGTGTGTTGCCGAGCCAGGTTTCGCGCCGCGCGCAGCGCTCCAATAGAGTTTCCGCGGCTTCGAGATTGCCCCATTCGAGTTTGAGGCCATCGGTGCGGTCGAGACCGAGCACGCCTTTCTCCCAGGCCTCAAAGGCCAGGCCCGCGCCGCAGGCGTAG
>Ga0209160_1003059_pt1 | contig 13774 bp, 16 predicted proteins | sample GraSoiAngelo_153_FD_186167 | JGI IMG/M metagenome (GOLD analysis project Ga0209160, IMG submission 186167) | Grasslands soil microbial communities from the Angelo Coastal Reserve, California, USA - 14_1009_12_40cm (SPAdes) (version 2) | ecosystem: Environmental > Terrestrial > Soil > Grasslands ...
CACGACCCCGCGCTCGTGCGCGCCTTCGTGGACGCCAACGCCGACCTGGTCGACGAGCCCACGCGCGCGGCGCTGGCCGCCGGCGACGCCGCACGGGTCGAGCGCGCGCTGGCGGCCCTGCCGCCGGGCGTGCGCGCGCTGCTCGAGCGGCTCTCCCCGGCGCGCGCGATGCCCGAGGTGCGCGCCCGCGTGATCCTCGTGCACGGCTATGCGGACCGCGCGGTTCCCTACACCGAGAGCCTGCGCCTGGCCGCGGCGCGGCCGGCGGGCACGCGCCTCGTGCTCCTGCACGCGGTCGGTCACATCGAGGCCGCCCCCGGCTCGGTCTGGCGCGCGACGCGCGAAGGCCTCAGGCTCTGGCTGGTCTTCCACACCCTCCGCCACCCGGACTGAAGCGCGTGGGCAGGGCGGCGTCCGCCGACTTCCAGCTGCCGGTCAAGGCGCAGAGCAGGGGCGGATCCGACTGGCTCGCCAGGGATCAGGTCGAACAAGCGGTCGCGATCCTCGACCCGCCGGCAAAGCCGACAAGGCCAACAAGCCGGACAGGCCCGAGAAGATCGACAAGGCGGCGCCGCCGATCACGACGCCCAGCGTGCCGGGGCGGGACTAGAGCGAGGCGCTTCGGCCCTCGCCGCCGCCCGGCCGCTGCACGCCCCAGGTGGAAAGCTTGGCGAGCACCGTGTTGCGGTGCACGCCGAGCAGACGCGCCGCGCGGCTCACGTTCCACTGCACGCGCTCGAGCACGCGCAACACGTACTGCCGCTCGAACCGGTCGCACGCCTCGCGCAGCGGCAGCCCGTCGTCCTCCGTGAGCCGCGCGCCCGTCTCCGGCATCGCCACGTCGAGGGGAACGTCTTGCAGGTGCAGGACCGGGCCCGCCGCCAGGACGACCGCGCGGTGGATGACGTTCTCCAGCTCGCGCACGTTGCCCGGCCAGTCGTACCGCGCGAGCACCTCCAGCGCCCCCACCGACACGCCGCGCACGTCGCGACGGCACTCGCGCGCGGCCTTGCGGATGAAGTGCTCGACGAGGTGCGGGATGTCCTCGCGGCGCTCGCGCAGCGGCGGCAGGTGGAGGGGGACGACGTTGAGCCGGTAAAAAAGATCCTCGCGGAAGGCCCGCTCGCGCACGGCGGCTCGCAGGTTCGCGTTGGTGGCCGCCAGCACGCGGACGTCCACCGGGACCGGCCGCTGGCCGCCCACGCGCTCGATCTCCCGTTCCTGGAGCACGCGCAGGAGCTTGGACTGCAGATCCAGGCGGAGCGAGCCGATCTCGTCGAGGAAGACGGTGCCGCCGTGCGCCAGCTCGAAACGGCCGAGCCGCCGGGCGTGGGCGCCGGTGAAGGCACCGCGCTCGTGGCCGAACAGCTCGGACTCGATGAGCGTCTCCGGGATGGCCGCGACGTTGACGGCGACGAACGGCGCGCTCTGCCGGTCGCTCCGGCGGTGGATCGCGCGCGCCACCAGCTCCTTGCCCGTACCGCTCTCGCCGGTGATCAACACCGTGGTCGGCGTCGGCGCGATCTGCGTGATCAGCTGGTAGAGGCGCGCCATCTCCGGGTGGCGTCCCACCAGCCCCTCGAAGCCGACCGAGGCTTCGACGTCGCCACCGGCGAGGGCCGAGCGCAGCGAGACGACCTCGCGCTCGAGGTCGCGCTTTTCCAGCACGCGGTCGGCGAGGCCGATGATGTCGTCGACGTCGAACGGCTTGATGAGGTAGTCGTACGCGCCGCGCTTGAGCGCCTCGACCGCCGTGCGCACGTCGCGCACCGCGGTGGCGATCACCACCACCACCGACGGGTCGAGGGCCTTGACGCGCGGCAGGATGTCCACGCCCGCCTCGCCCGGCATGCGCTGGTCGAGCATTACGAGATCGACCTCGCGCTGCGCGAGGATCTCGAGCGCGGCCGCTCCGTGCTCGGCCTCGAGCACCTCGCACGTCTCCTCGAGGATGGCGCGGATCGAGGCGCGCACGCCCTCCTCGTCGTCCACCACGAGCACCGTGCCGCGCCGCCGCGTCGTGAGCGGCGGGTCGCCGAGCAGGCCGTGGCTCATGGCTGCTGCACGCCCCGCTCGAGGACCACGTACTGGTTGCGGCCGCCGCCTCCGGGACGATGGACGTAGAGCAGCGCGGCCTCGCCCGGCGCGACCGCGGCCAGCGCCTGGCCGAAGCTCTGCGCGTCGGCCACCGGCTGGCGTGCGACCTCGAGGATGATGTCGCCGCGCCGCAAGCCGGCGCGGTCGGCCGGCCCGCCGGCCGCGACGTCGACGACGAGCACGCCCTGCGACACGGGCAGGTTGAGCCGTTCGGCCGCGCCCGGCGCGAGCGGCTCGATCTGCAGCCCGAAGCCCTCCGCGCCCGCCTGCGCGAGCAGCGTCGGCTCCTCGGAGGGCATCTCGCCGATGGCGACCGTGACCGGCTGCCGCGCGCCGTCGCGCACGACGACGAGGCGCACCTTCTGACCGGGGGCGACGCCGGCGATACGGCGCTGCAGATCGGGCACCTCGCGGATGCGCGTGCCGTCGAGCTCGACCACCACGTCGCCCGCGCGCAGCCCCGCCGTCTCGGCGGGCCCGCCCTTCATCACGTCGGCGACCAGCACGCCCTCCCGCTCCTTCACGCCGAAGCTCGACGCCAGCTCGTCGGTCACGTCCTGGATGACGACGCCGAGCCAGCCGCGCACGACGCGGCCCTTCGCGATGAGCTGCGCCATCACGGCCTTGGCCTCGTTGATCGGGATCGAGAAGCCGATCCCCTGCCCGGCCGCCACGATGGCCGTGTTGATGCCGATGACCTTGCCGTCGAGGTTCAGCAGCGGCCCGCCCGAGTTGCCCGGATTGATCGAGGCGTCGGTCTGGATGAAGTTCTCGTACGTCGCCACGCCCACCCGGTTGCGCGCGGTGGCGGAGATGATGCCGACGGTGACGGTACGGTCGAGCCCGAACGGGTTGCCGATGGCGATCGCCCACTGGCCCACGCGCAGCCGATCGGAGTCCGCCAGCTCCGCCGCCGGCAGCGGCGCCGGCGCGTCCACCTTCAGCACCGCCAGATCCGTCTTCGGATCGCGGCCCACCAGCTTCGCCGGAAACTTCCGCGAGTCGGACAGTCGCACGGTGATCTCGCGAGCGTTCTCGATGACGTGGTTGTTCGTCAAGATGTATCCCTTTGGATCCACGATGACGCCCGAGCCGCTGGCGCGCCCGTCCTCGCGCGGCCGGCGGCGGAAGTAGCGGTCGTAGAGGTCGTCGCCGAAGAACTCGCGGTAGCGCTCGTCCTCGCCGTTGCTCGAGCCCTTCTGCGCCGCCACCGTGCTGACGTTCACCACGGCCGGCGTCACGCGGTCGGCGACGGCGCTGAAGGCGTCCTCGAGCGCGCGGAGCACCGCGCGCGCATCCGGCTTCACCGGCGCCGGCGCGTCGGGCTTGGCGGGGGCGGGACGCGAAGGGCGCGGCGGCGACGGCGCCTGCGCCTGCGCGGGCAGCGAGGGCACCAGCGCGAGCCCGACGACGAGGGCGGCCATCACCTTCATGGAGACGCGCATTCTACCGCCGCGGGGCGACGTCGTGCCAGCGGAACCAGCCTCAGTTCGACCACGCGACCGGTGCGCGCCGTGACCGGAGCCGCGGCGCCGCGGCGCACGCCGGCCACCCAGAGGATGTCGCGCCCCGCGTCGACCAGCGGCAGCCGGTCGCGGTCCCAGCGCGGCACCTTCGCGTCGATGAGGAACGATTTGAGCCGGCGATCGCCGCCGCCGAAGGGCCGGAAGCGATCGCCGCGGCGGCGCGCGCGCACGACGAGCCGCGGCGGCAACCCGGCGGCGTCGAAGGCCACGCGATCGCGCTCACGCGGCAGCGCGTAGTCGGTCGCGGGAACGACCACGGCTTCGAGCGCGCGGCCGATCTCCGGCAACTCGACGCGCCCGGGCACCTCGAGCTCGCGCTCCGCCAGCGCCGGCGCACGCGTCCCGCCGACGCGCACCCGGTCACCGCTGACCTCGACGAGCACGCCGCCCAGCCGGAAGGGGCGCCGCGGCGGAGCGTCGGCGAGCACGCGCCGCAGGCCGCGATGGCCCCAGGCGCGCAGCGGCGCGCGGCTGCCGAGGCTCGCGGCGGCGGCTCGCAAGATTTCGGCGGCCACCGGCCGTGGCAGCGCCGCGAGGGCCGAGCGCGAGAGCACCAGCGCGCCGTCCTCTTCGCGAGCGAGCCGGGAGAGCTCGACGGCCGCGACGTGATCGAGCGCGTCGACCGCTTCGCGCGCGCGGCGCGCCAGCCGTCCCAGGCGCGCGACGAGATCGCCGCCGGTCTCCTCGGCGAGGCGCGGCAGCAGCCCGTGGCGCACGCGATTGCGAAAAAAGCGGGGGTCGCGGTTCGACGGATCCTCGAGCCACTCCATCCCCGCCGCCCGCAGCGCCGCCACGGCGTCCCGGTGACGGCTCTCGAGCAGCGGGCGGATCAGCCGGCCGCGCACGGTCGGGATGCCGGCGAGCCCGCGCACGCCGGTGCCCTCGAGCAGCCGCATGACCAGCGTCTCCGCCTGGTCGTCGGCCGTGTGCCCGAGCGCGATCCGCGCGGCGCCGACGCGGTCGGCGGCCGTCTCCAACGCGGCGTGGCGTGCGGCGCGCGCGGCGGCCTCGACCGAGCCCGCCGCAACGCGCACGCCGACGACGTCGACGGGCACGCCGAGGCGCGCGCCGAGCGCCCGCACGAACTCGGCGTCGCGCGCGGAGTCGGGACGCAGGCCGTGGTCAACGTGCAGGACGTGCAGCCGCAGGTCGAGGGCTCCCGCGAGGCGGAGCAGGACGTGGAGCAGCGCGACGGAGTCGGCGCCGCCCGAGACGCCGATCAAGACGGTTTCGCCGCCCGCGAGCATCGCGTGGCGGCGGATGGTGCGCTCGGCCGCGTGGACGAGGTCCACGTCAGCCGCCCTGCAGGCCCACCCAGACCTCGCCGTCCTCGAAGTGCTCCTTCTTCCACACCGGGACGGTGCGCTTGAGGGTGTCGATCGCATAGCGGCAGGCCTCGAAGGCGTCGCCGCGGTGCGCGGCCGACACCGCGATGAGCACCGACGCCTCGCCGATCTCGAGCCGGCCGACGCGGTGGAGTATCGCCACGCGCCGCACGCCCGCCCAGCGCGCGCGGATCGCGCCGCCGATCTCGCGCATCTTCGCCTCGGCCATCGGCGCGTGCGCCTCGTACTCGAGGAACTTCACCGGGCGCCCGTCGGTCTGGTTGCGGACGATACCGGAGAAGATGACGACGCCGCCGGCGCCGGGATCGTCCACGGTCTCCGCGATGGCGTCGGGGGAGAGGGGGCGATCGACGACGGTGAAGATGTCGTCGGTCATTTCACCGCTCGCCCGAACGGCCTGCGGCTCACACTGGCATTTTCGACCATTTCACCGCTCGCCTCAGCCATCGAACGGCCTGCGGCTCGCACTGGTATTTTCGATCATTTCACCGCTCGCCTCGCCGGAGGCACCGGCTCGGCTCGCACTGCCACTCACCGGCGGGACCAGGCACAGATCGACGATGGCGTTGACGTCATTGGTATGTTCGATCATTTCACCGCTCGCCTCGCCGGAGGCACCGGCTCGGCTCGCACTGCCACCGCTCACCGGCGGGAACAGGCAGAGCTCGTCGTCGGGGGCGAGGCGGTGATCGGGTTCGACGTAGTCGTGGCCGACCGCGAAGAGGGTGTACGGGCGGTAGCGCGAGAGATCGGGATGGCGGGCGACGATCGCTTTCCAGGCCGTCTCGACGGTCCCGCCCTCGGGGACGTCCACGTCCAGCCGCTCTTGCCCGGTGGCTTCTCGGTACCGGGCGAAGAGGCGGACGCGGACGCGCACGTCTTGCTGCTTAGAAGCGGTGGGACTGGCCGCAGCCGCAGGACGACTTGACGTTCGGGTTCTTGATCGCGAACCCGGCGCCCATCATCTCGTTCTGCACGAAATCGATCTCGCTGCCCGACAGATAGGCCGCGCTGTTCTTGTCGATGTAGACCTTGATGCCCTGCGCGGCCTCGACGACGTTGTCGTCCGCGTGCTGCTGGTCCTCCCAGCCGAGCTCGTACGACATCCCGGAGCACCCGCCACCCACGATGCGGATCCGCAGGCCCCACTCCGGCTTGCCTTCCTCGAGCCGAAGCTCAGAGACCTTCTTGGCGGCCGTATCGGTCATCGTAATCATTCGATCCTCCCGTAAAACAAGGCGGTTTCTCTGGGAATGCGTACGGTCATCGTATCACAGGATGCCACCGGAGGGCAGCAGCGTGAGCTCCTCGAGGGATGCGTGCGGCGGCAGCGCGGCCATCAGCATGGCCGCCCGCGCGACGTCCTCGGGGCGCAGCATCTTGTCGCGCGGCGGCGTCCCGCCGACCGTGTCCCAGAGGGGCGTGTCGACGGCGCCGGGCATGAGCACGCCGACGCGCACGCCGGTATGGCGTAGCTCCTCGGCCAGCACGCGGCTGAAGCCGAGGAGCCCCGCCTTCGTCGCCGTGTAGACGGCCGAGCCGGGGAGGGCGCGCTTGGCGGCGATCGAGGCCACGTTGACGATGGTGCCCTCGCCCTGACGCAGCATCGTGGGCAGCACGGCCCGGCAACACACCATCGCCGCGCGGAGATTCACGGACAGCATCACGTCCCAATCCGCGGGCTTGGTGTCGGCCAGCGAGGCGAACGCCGCGGTGCCGGCGGCCGTGACCAGGATGTCCACGCGCTTGAAGTCCGACGCCGTCTGCTCCACCAGCGCCTCGACGGCGCCGTCGTTCGTCACGTCGGTGGGGATGGCGAGCGCGCGGCCGCCGCCAGCCGCCCGGATCTCGCCGGCGACCTCCGCGAGGTCGGAGCGCGAGCGCGAGGCCAGCGCCACCGCCGCGCCCTCGGCGGCGAACGCGAGCGCGATCGCGCGCCCGATGCCACGGCCGGCGCCGGTGACGATGGCGACCTTGCCTTCCAGCGCTTTCATAGTTGGAGTCCCCGTCCGCTCTTGATGAGCTCCATGAACTCCGCGCGGGTCTCCGGCCGGTCGCGGAACGCGCCGAGCATGGCCGAGGTCACCGCCTTGGAGTTCTGCTTTTCGACGCCGCGCATCAGCATACAGAGGTGGGTCGCTTCCATCACGACAGCAACGCCACGCGGCTGGAGAGCGTCGTTGAGAGCATTCGCGATCTGCGTGGTGAGGCGTTCCTGCACCTGCAGTCGCTTACTGAACATGTCCACGAGTCGAGGAATCTTCGAGAGTCCGACGATCTTCTTCCGCGGCATGTACGCGATGTGCGCTTTGCCAAAAAATGGCATCACGTGATGTTCACAATTATGAGTCAGATGCCCTGCGATCAGGAAGCTTGGATATGGCTCACATTTGAAGCTGTAGACCGTATGCGGCTTGTCGGCCCACGGCAGCCGATCAACTCCGCGAACTGACACATATGTCGAATCCCGCGGCACATAGAAAGGCGTCTCCTGACGAAACCCGTGCTGACCGTACCAACCCGGCTGATGCCAACGATTAGACACGCGAAGACTTTTCGTGCCAACGCCCCCGCTGCCGACTGGCGTCTCCAGATAGGCGCCAAGCTCGGCGAGGAACGCTGTGTTGGAACTCAGGATCCGTCGTGACCCATCGGGGTGTGTATGACCGTCTCCATCGCAATAGCCGTCGAGAAACCCCTGCATCGTCTCTTGCGACGAGGTCACGACCTTAGGAAAGCGAAACGTCTTCGTCTCGCTTCGTGATCCGACTTCCGATACGTCGAGCCATCGGCAGAGTTTTTTCGCGATGGCCCGAGATACTGTCCGCACACGAAACATCGGCAGTTCGCGCTTCAGGAAGCTGGATGGGACGGAGACTGATTCGATCTGTGATGCACAGCCGGGAAAAGCTTCGGTCAGCATGGCTCGGTACTTCTCGGCGAATTCTCGCTTCTCGACAACGAGGGAGACGCGCCGTCCGTCCTGAATGCTCCCGTCCGCGGCGACAGCACCGAGCACGTACCCAATGGCATAACCAGGCTTTGCGTCGAAGGGCGCGCGACATAGTGAGCGTGGATTGATCCACTCGACGTCGTCACCCGCTTCCAGTCGTCCAGCTTCCTGCCAGCCGTGCCACGTTTTGACCGGATGGTCAGGAGTGACTTCGAAACGCCCCTTTTCCGTCCGCACTGCGACGATGTTACGCGCGTTGCGGCTCGTGACTTGGCTCACGGTCGTTTCCTTGAGGTAGCCATCGGCCAACGTCCACAACCGGTCACCGGGCCGGACTAGCCGCGCGGGCTTCGCACCATCGACCGCGTTGACGATCTGCTTGCTCGGGACACAGAGCGAAAAGAAGTCGATGTCCTTGACGATCACCATCTCGTCGTACTCCTCGACGAAAAGAGCATCGTTGAGAACATCCTCGACCTTCCTGTCGTAGCCGGACGTAAGGAACCGCAGCGCGCTCGCCACACGTTCCGGGGTCTTGGCCAGCCCCTCCCGCTGTATGTTCTCGCCCAATTCCTTCAGAAGCTGCTCGACGAGCTTTTCGATCATCGTTCCTCGCGAATGCAACCGCATCCACACGACGCAGGTTCCATCAGGGTGATCTGCGCGATCAGCTTCTCGATCATGCGTCCTCGCCCCCGTACTCGAACCGGTTCTTGGCCGTCTCCACCACCGTGATCCGCGAGAGCCGCCCCGTCGGCAGCCCCGGCGCCAGCGTACGCCAGAACGCACGGGCCAGGCTCTCGCCGGTCGTGATCACCCCCGCGAGCGCCGGCACGTCCTCGAGCTTCGCGTGGTCCACCTGATCGATCACCGTGCGCCGCACGTGGCCGTCGAGCGCCTCGAGGTCCACCGCCATGCCCGTGCGCGGGTCCGGCGCGCCGGCCACCGTGACCTCCAGATAGTAGTTGTGGCCGTGAGCCCGGTGACAGGCGCCGTAGAGCGCGGCGTTCTCGGCGGCCGGCCGCGCGGGGTTCGCCAGCTGGTGCGCGGCGCTGAAATGGTACACGCGGGTCACGTCGACCTCACGATGTTCGATCATTTCACCGCTCGCCTCGTCTGACACAGCGTCGCCTCGCCTGCGGCTCCTGAAGCGGGCACCGATTTTCGATCATTTCACCGCTCGCCTCGCCGGAGGCACCGGCTCAGCTCGCACTGCCACTCGCACTGCCATCGTAGTCCACGAACAGCGTCGCGTCCTCCCAGACGCGCACGCCGGCCAGCCGGTCGGGGCCCAGCTTGGGCGCGAGCAGGTCCCAGATCGCGAGCGCGATGTTCTCCGTCGTCGGCACCCGGTCGCGGAACAGCGGGTCGGCGTTGAGGTCGGCGTGATCGAAGCGGTCGACCACGGTCTCGGTGACGATCCGCTTGAGCTCGCTCAGATCGATCACCATGCCGGTCCGCTCGTCGATCGGCCCGCGCACGCTGACGTCCAGCACGTAGTTGTGGCCGTGCGGCACCGTGAGCCGGCCGAACTTCTTCTCGTTCTCCGCCGGCGACCAGTCGGCGACCCAGTAGCGGTGGCCGGCCGCGAACGCGAAGCGCCGCGTCGAGCGCGCCTGCGCGGTCATGGACGCCCCCGGGTGGACGGCAGCGTCTCCAGCAGGCGCGCGGCCACGCGGTCGAGGTCGAAGTCCTCGACGCGACGGCGGCCCGCGGCGCCGAGCTCCGCGCGCACCTCAGCGTTCGCCAGCACTCTCTCCATCGCCCTCGCCAGCTCCTCGGGATCGTTCGGGCTCACCAGGAGCCCCGTGCGCCCGTCCTCGACGACCTCCGGGACGGCGGCCGTGCGGCACGCGACGATCGGCAGCCCCGCGGCCATCGCCTCCGCGAACACGAGCCCGAAACCTTCCTGGACGGTCGGCAGGCAGAAGCAATCGGCACCCACATATTCTACGGCCAGCGCCGAGCGGCTGATCTCCCCCAGGAACGTCACCGTCTCCTCGAGCCCCAGGCTCGCCGACAGGGCCCGCAGGCGGGCGGACTCCGGCCCGTCCCCTACGATGCGGACGCGCACGCCCGGGATTCGACCTCGCAGGCGCGCGCCGGCTCGCAGCAGGACGTCCAGGCGCTTGCGCGGGTACATGCGCGCGACGCAGAGAACGGTCGGCGGCCGCGAGCCCCGGCGTGGCGCCTCGGCGAAGCGGCGGCGCCACTCCGCGAGGTCGATCGGCTCGGGCACCACCGCGAGGCGCTCGCGCGGAACGTCGTAGACCTCGTGCGCGACGTCGGCGGAGTAACGGCTGGGCACGATCACCCGCTCGGCCAGGCGGACGTTGACGCGCTCCCAGCGCGCCTGCACCGTGAGTAACGCGCGAACCAGTCCGCCCTCGTTGCGGAGCTCGTCGGCGATGATCCCCTTCAGCATCACGGCGTATCCCACGCCGGGCGGCCGACGCGACGCCCAGCGGTAGCCGTCGAGGTCCACGCCGATCACGACGTCGGCGTCGGGCGGGTCGCTCACGACCGCGCGGTTGTAGCGCCAGCGGTCGAAGGTATGGAAGCCGGTGCGCGTGGTGATGGGGCGGAGACGGGCGGCGTGACCGAGGCGCTGGAGCCCGCGCAGCACGCCGTCGATGGCCACCCAGGTCCCGCTGCCTTCCGTCGGGCTCGGCGGTGTCGAGCTGAGGAACTCGAACCGCACCGGGCTCAGCGGCCCTGGAACTTCGGCGGGCGCTTCTCGAGGAAGGCCCGCGTGCCCTCCTTGTAATCCTCGCTCGCGGCCGCCTCGCGCGACAGCTCGCGCAACCGTGTGCGTCGCGCCTCGGTGTAGCCGGCGAGGTAGAACTGGATCGACTGCTTGCTGCCGCGCACCGAGAGCGGCGCGTTCTCGCTGACCAGCTGCAGATAGTCGTAGGTCGTGCGCTCCAGCTCGGCCTCCGGCACCAGGCGCTGGATGAGGCCGATGGCGAGGGCCTCGCGGTCGCCCACGGTGCGGGCGGAGAACAGGATGTCCTTCGCGTACGCGGGGCCGACGAGATCCACGAGCTGGCCGATCGCCTCGGGCGGATAGACGATGCTCAGCTTGGCGGCGGGGATGCCGTACTTGCTGCCCTCGGCGGCGAAACGCAGGTCGCAGCCCATCGCGATGCCCATCGCCCCGCCCATGCAGAAGCCGTAGATCATCGCGACCGTCGGCTTCGGGCACTCGCGGATCGCCGCGTAGGCGGCCGCGGTGGCCTCGCCGTAGCGCTGCGACGACTCGGCGTCCTTGCGCTGCTCCTGGAACTCGGAGATGTCCGCGCCCGAGGCGAAAGCCACGGTCCCGGCGCCGCGGTAGACGATGCCACGCACCGACTCGTCCTTCACGAGCCCCTCGGTGACGCGCGCGATCTCCACCCACATGGCGTAGCTGATCGCGTTGCGGGTCTTGGGCCGGTTGAAGACGACGGTGGCGATGGGACCGTCGTGCCGGACGAGGATGTCGTCGCCGTTCACGGTCGTGGAGTGTAGCAGAGGCGCGGAGGTGGTGGCGGTGGGAGGAATTGAACCTTATCCGATGGCGCTTATGAGACCCCACAGAGACGAGGAGATCCGTCCCGATCAGATCCGACGAATTCTCGCCTCGGTGCCCGTGGATTTGGTGGCGGTGGGAGGAATTGAACCTCCGACACGGGGCTTATGAGACCCCTGCTCTGCCGCTGAGCTACACCGCCGGATGGCCGGGACGACCGCGCAGCGAACGGAGTGTACCGCACGACGCCGACACGCAGCCAGCCCATGTGCGCGCAATTAAATCATGGCGCCGCCGTGCCGAGAACCCTTTGCTATAATCCGCACGGGCAATCCGAGGGCGCGGGTCCGGCTACTCAAGCAGCACGGTTCGGAGGACTCTTCAATGCAGTTCCGGCGACACCTCTGGCACGACGATCCCACGCTCCGCCAAGAAGAAGTCGACGACGATGACGACGACCCCGACGACGATGTCGACGATGAGGACGACGCGGAGGACGATGATCTCGACGACGACCTCGACGACGACGATGACGACGATGACTTCGACGAGGACGATGACGGGTTCGATGCCGACACCACCGAGGGAGAGGAGGACGAGGAGGACGACGAGGACGAGGACGACGATCTCGACGACGACGATCTAGACGACGACGATCTCGACGAAGACGACGACGACGACGACGAAGAAGAGGACGACGAGTAGCTCCATCGATCGACAGGAGGCGGGCGGATGCCAAGCATTGGGGATTGGACGATGTTCCTGCTGCGGTGGTTTCACTTCCTCGCCGGCATCACGTGGATCGGGATGCTCTACTACTTCAACTTCGTACAGACGCCGTTCTTCGCGACGGCCGAGGCCCCGGTGCGCTCCGGCATGATCGTGGGGAGCCTGGTCGGGCGTGCGCTGTGGTGGTTCCGCTGGGGCGCGATGCTCACCTTCATCACCGGCTGGCTCTACATCCTGTACATCGCGTTCCACCGCTTCGGCGGCCTCCAGCCATTCTTCTCGGTGCCCTACGGCTGGTCGATCTTCATCGGCGGCATGCTCGGCAGCCTCATGTGGGCCAACGTCTGGTTCGTCATCTGGCCGGCGCAGCAGGTCATCATCGCCTCGGCCACCCAGGTGTCGAAGGGAGGCCAGGCCATTCCCGAAGCGGCGGCCCGGGGCGCGCGCTCAGGCGTGGCCTCTCGCACGAACACGCTGCTCTCGGTCCCGATGCTCTTCTTCATGGGCGCCGCGAGCCACTTCGCCTTCTACACGCCGACCGCGCGCGGCGCGAAGGTGACGATGCTCGTCGTGCTCTTCGCCATCATGGCGATCGTGGAGTGGAACGCGCTCTCGACGAAGCAGTGGGCGGGCAAGAAGATGCTGACGACGGTCAAGGGCACGCTGTGGGGCGGCTTCGTGCTCTCGGCGGTCTTCTTCGTCGCGCTCAAGCTCATCTTCGCCTGATCGGACGGAGCAGCCGGGGCCGGTCCCGCGCCGGCCCCGGCGGCCTTCGCTCGAGCGCCCGCGCGGCTATTTTAGATACGCGGCGAGCGCCGGGATCTCCGGCGCGACCGCCGGCTGCGGCGGCATGACGTTCGTCGGGCGCTTCGGCTTGTAGCCCGGCGGATAGCTCCCCCTCAGAATCCTCGCCTCCAGGAGCTCACGCGACGCGCCCTTCACGGCCGGGCCGACGGCGCCGTCTTGCGCCGGGTCCGCGTTGTGGCACTGCGTGCACTGGGCGAGATAGACCTGACGCCCGCGCTCGGCGAGAGGGTCGCTCGACGGTTGGGAGCAGCCGCCGGCGAGCGCGGCGGCGAGAAGGACCAGCCCGAGGCGAGACCGCATCGGGCCGGACTGTACCAAAAAAGTTCGGGGGGCCCGAATGGCCCCCCGAACGCCATGCGAACGATGAACGGCCCGCTTACTTCGTCGCGACGGCCGGGCGCAGCCGCGCGCGCGCGGCGTCGAAGTCGATCACGGGTGCGGACCGCGCCTGGCCCGGGCGCCGGTCGACGATCTCGGCCCGCCCCTGGAGCATCGCGAGCGTCTCCTCCTCGGCGAACAGCGGCGTGGGCGCGTGGTTCAGCGCGAGCCGGATGCCGGCCATCGCAAAGCGCAGGCGCCACCACCTGCGGCTCAGGTTCGCCCAGCGCGACAGCGCAGGCTTGGCCTCGGCCACCGGCGTGGGCGCCGGCAGGTAGTACACGTTCGAAGACACCGCCAGGGTCGCCGTCGCCACGAAATTCCTCACGCCAGCCCCCGCTCTTCCATGAGCGCCGTGACCTGTCGGTAGGCGCCCGTCAGTGCCTGGTCGAACGACGCTTCCAGTCGATACGCCGCTATCGCGGCC
>Ga0209160_1003060_pt1 | contig 13771 bp, 22 predicted proteins | sample GraSoiAngelo_153_FD_186167 | JGI IMG/M metagenome (GOLD analysis project Ga0209160, IMG submission 186167) | Grasslands soil microbial communities from the Angelo Coastal Reserve, California, USA - 14_1009_12_40cm (SPAdes) (version 2) | ecosystem: Environmental > Terrestrial > Soil > Grasslands ...
GCCTCGGCGCCGAGCGCGCGCACCTTGTCGAGCTTCTCGGCCCGCGACGTCGCGTACACCTTCGCCCCGAGCGACAGGCCGATGTCGACCGAAGCTTGTCCCGTGGCGGTCGACGCACCCTGCACGAGCAGTGTGTCGCCCTCCTTCAGTCCTCCGTTCTCGACGAGCGACCACCACGATGTCCGGTATGGAACGCCGATGGCAGCGGCAGCCGCTGTGTCGAGCGAATCTGGGATCGCGAAGACGTTCTCTTCCTTCGCCGCGACGAGCTCGGCGTACGTCCCCGGCGTGCCCGTCACAAGCACCCGCTCGCCCGAGTCCTCACGTCGCCCGGCGGCGTCGTAACCGAGGATCAGCGGGAAGGTGTCCGCGCTTGCGCGGCGGGTCAGGTCGACGTGGTTGATTCCAACGGCCTCGACCCGAACGAGTACCTCGCCCTCGCCCGGCCGCGGATCCGGCACCTCCTCGAGCTTGAGGACTTCGGGCCCGCCCGCTTCGTGGACGACGACGGCACGCACAACCGGAGCGTACTGGTCAGCTCAGGGTCTGCGCGACCACCTCGTAGAGCTCGGTGGACGTGACCTCGCCGGCGGTGCCGACGGGCATCGAGCTGATGTACTCGTCGCCGCGGCGCATCGCCTCTTCGGACTCGAACAGGACGATGCCGAGCCCTTTGCCGGTCTCGCGATCGATGAGCATCAGCGATCCGGCGTAGCCCTCGATCCCAACGAGCGGCGCGGGCGAAACGTCTCGCAGCCGGTGGCCCTCGTGTGTCGAGACCCGCGCGTACGTCACTTCATGTCCATGACCGCGACCTCGTAGAACGCCACGGAGCTGCGCCGTCCCATGCCCACGGGCGTCATCTCGTTCAGCGCCGCGTCTCCGCGACGCATTCCCTCCTCGTCGTCGAAGAGGGTGATGGCGAGTCGCCTTCCGCCCTCGCCGGAGAGAATCAGCACGCCTTTCGCGTCTTCGAGCCCCGGCGGGCGGTTGCCGCTCTCGACCTCAGAGCGGATCGTCTGGATCTGCTGCTCGTACTCGGCGCCCCGGTCTTCGCCTTCGAACATCGCGACACGTGCATGCATCGTTGCTCCCTTCGTTTGGCCTCGCGCAGCGTACGCCAGTACGGTCGGTTTCCGCGAAGCCCTCAGTCTCCGACAAAACTGTGAACCATCACGCGCAGCTGTGATCTGCGGTCCAGCGGCCGATGCGGATGTTCATGAACTCGGCCGGGCGCAGGGGAGCAACGCCGACAAGACACACCAGCCGCCCCTCGTCGAGATCGCTCTGCGTCATCGTGCTGCGGTCGCACTTGACGTAGAACGCCTCTCGAGGCGTCTCGCCCGCCAGCGCGCCTCTCCGGAACTCGCCCAGGAGGAAGTTCGTGATCGCGGTGCGAACCGCCGCCCACAGCGGTTCGGCGTTCGGCTCGAAGACGGTCCACTGTGTCCCACGGTCGATCGAGTGCTCGAGGTAGGCGAAGTACCGGCGGACGTTCACGTACTTCCACTCGGGATCGGACGAGGTCGTCCGCGCTCCCCAGACGCGAATCTCGCCGCCGCCAAAGACGCGAAAACTGTTGACCCCGTGCACGTTCAGCGCTTCCGAGTCCGCTTCGCTCACAACCGTCTCGAGCTCGACCGTGCCGTGCACGGGCTCGTTCGCCGGCGCCTTCTCCACGCCGCGACTGAGGTCGTTTCGGGCGTAGATGCCCGCGACGAAACCGCTGGGCGGAACGTCGACCTCCCCTGCGCGCAACCACGGGTAGTAGAGGGCCGCGTAAGTCGAATCGATGCCGTCGCGCATCGCCGAGACCTGCTCGACCGTCTGCCCATTGCCGGAGTCGAGGACGGCGATGCGGTAACGCATTCTCTCTGCGTGCTCGACCAGTGCCTGCATGATCGCCCGGGCCTGCGGCCCGTACTCCTCCTCGTAGCCGAAGGTCGATCCAGGTGCTGCGACGACCGCGACCTCCGCGACCCGCTCGAGTGCCTGCAACCCACAGACCCCCGCGTACTCGGCGGCGCCGGGGCGGTTCCCCCTTTCGCCGACGACGCGCTGCACGAAGAGCCGCTTCCCGCCCTGCGCGAAGAATGCGCGTGCCGCGTGCCACATGTAGTTGTGGAGGGTTGCGGCGACGTCGGCGAAGCTCAGCCGGCACCCGTCGCCGTACGTCCGTTCGAAGTCCGTGAGGCTCGTGACCGCCCGTGGTCCCTCGGTAGGCCCGACCGCCGTCGCCCCCACGAACCCGGCAGTCGACGTGCTGACTCCCTCGATCTCCTTGCTTCGCAAGGAGACCTCCTCCACGTAGACGCCGGGCGCGAGGTACTCGGGCATGACGGCCCGTCAATTGTCGCGGATCTGCGCGCGGCGGCGCGCTCGGCTACGTGTGCGCCACGCCCTTCAGTCGCACGATCTGGCCCTCCGAGACGTACGCAAACGGATGGCGATACACCTCCGTCGCGCGGTCTGGGTCGACCGGGATCCTCAAGTCCTCCCCCGTCAGCCTGTCCTGGGCGACGACGATGAGGTCGCCCTTCACTCGGTCCCAGAACAACGCGACGTTGATCGACCCCTCGAACCTCGTCGCAAGGTCGACGTAGTCGTCCGTGTCCGCAGACTCGGTCGCCGCGTGCTCAGCACCGCCACCGCACGCACGGTCGACGTCGATCTCCCCCATCATCCCCTCCTCGTATCCCGCACCGATCGTAGGTGCGAAAGCGTCTGCGTTCAAGACGCTGTACGAGACACGGGCCCGGAATGCGTCAGGTCTGCGCGGTCGTTGCCAGCTTGGACTGCACGACCAGGCCCTGAGAGGCGTATGCGAACGGGTGTCGGAACACCTCGGCCGCCCGATCCGGCTCGACCTCGATCCTCAGGTCTTCGCCCGTCAGGTCATCGTGGGCGACGACAACCAGGTCGCCGTTGATCCGATCCCAGAACAGGGCCACGTTGATCGATCCCGCGAACCTCGTTGCGAGATCGACGTAGTCCTCCAGATCCTCGTCCAGGTAGGCGTCCACGCACTCAAGATGGCCCGACCCGCTGGCGGGCGCGCCGGACTCAGGTCCGGGCCGACCCCGCCCTTGGTCCTACGAGGACGGCGGCGGACAGGAAGGTCGGTGGACGCTAGGAAGGGCGGCTAGATCGTCCAGGTGTCGCCGGTGGTCAGGAGCGAGGCGAGATCGCCTCCCTTTTGCTCCCGGGCGGCTTCGATCTGCTCGCCCATCAGATCGTCGTAGACCTCGCGCCGGACGTCCCTGAACACGCCGATCGGCGTCGCGCCGCAGCTCTCCCTGGTCAGCCGGCTCAGGGCGAACGCCGGGCTTGCCTCCGCATGGTGCGCGTCATGCACCAGCAGCTCGCCCTCGTCCGTCACGGCCACGACCTCCACCGAGCCGTCCGGGCGCTGGCGCACGCCCTTGGAACCGTCATCGCCGAAGCGGATCGGCTTGCCGTGCTCGAGATAGATCCGGTTCGCCTTGTCGTCGCGCACGAAGTCGAACGCGCCGTCGTTGTAGATGTTGCAGTTCTGGAAGATCTCGACGAACGAGCTGCCGCGATGCTCGGCCGCCGCGCGCAGCACTCCCGTTAGATGCGCCCGGTCCGTGTCGATCGACCGCGCTACGAAGGTCGCTTCCGCACCGATCACTAGCGACAACGGATTGAAGGGGTGATCCAGCGACCCCATCGGCGTCGACTTCGTCCTCGTCCCGAGCGGGCTCGTCGGCGAGTACTGGCCCTTCGTCAACCCGTAGATCTCGTTGTTGAACAGGATGATCTTGATGTTCACGTTCCGCCGCAGCGAGTGGATCAGGTGGTTCCCGCCGATCGACAGCGCGTCGCCGTCGCCGGTCACCACCCACACCATCAGGTCGGGCCGCGAAGTCGAGAGCCCTGTCGCGATCGCCGGCGCGCGGCCGTGAATGGAGTGCATCCCGTACGTCTCCATGTAGTACGGGAAGCGGGCGGCGCAGCCGATCCCGGAGACGAAGACGATCTTCTCCTTGGGGACGTCGAGCTCGGGCATGAAGGACTGGAGCGCCGCGAGGATCGCGTAGTCCCCGCAGCCCGGGCACCAGCGGACTTCCTGGTCGGTCTTGTAGTCCTTCGCCGTCAGCTTGCCGTCCGTTGCCACGGCTCTATGGTAGCCCCGAGCCGAAAGCGGGTCAGACCCGGAGGGTCTGACCCTTGTTACCACCAGGCTTTGGTGATGAGGAGGAGCCGCAGGCGCGTCGACAGCTGGCTTCTCACGTAGTACGTCGTCCAGACGGACTTGCGCGTACTCGGCTCGGTGGCCATCGAACCGCGTCGATCACAGGCGAAGGTCAGAGGCTTCCCGTGGATCTGCGGAAGCGCGCCTTCGAGCCGCTCGCAGTGCAAACCGTTGGTCGCGACTATCGCCCACGCACGACGGCGCGGGCCGCCGGGATTGGCGGCCTCGCGTGGCAGCGCCTTCGTCAGGCCGAGTTCGAGCACCCCGCGATCCCAGGCATGGTCGGGACAGATTACGAACCCGGGCCCGACCGACGTCCCCGACGCGGAGAAGCACGGATCGACGATCACGTTTCTTCCCTTGAAGCACCGCCAGGCGTCTCGTCTCGAATACGCCGTTGCAGATCCAGTCCAGCAGTAACCCGATGCCCGCGCACGGACCGTCAAGCCGGTTGCAAGGCGTCCGGCCTCGAACGGGGCGTAGTGTTTGACGACCGTCGCCGGCGACGCCAGCACGGTGACGAGCGCAAGCAGAGCGGTCAGAGTCATCCGTCGAAAACCGCGATGATCTGCCCGTGATTGCCGGGGCTCACACGCTCATCTTCGCCGAGGATGCAGATGCGGCCCGCGCGTTCTTCCGCGACGTGCTCGGTTTCGAGCACGTGGAGGCCCACCCCGGCTGGCTGATCTTTGCGCTCCCGCCGGGCGAGCTCGGTATTCACCCGGGCCCGGGTTGGAGCGGTCAGACCGGGCAGCACGAGCTGTTCTTCATGTGCCACGACATCGGTCGGACCGTCGCCGAGCTCGAGCAAAAGGGCGTCGAGTTCGTGGGGCCGATCGAGGACGAAGGGTTCGGTCTCGTGACGAAGCTCAAGGTGCCGGGAGCCGGCGAAATCGGTCTCTACGAGCCCAAGCACGCAAGCCCGCTCACCGATTTCTCGGACTGAGCGTGCCGGCTCACCACCGCCGCTTCCCCCCACCGCCGCCTTCGCGGGGACGGAGTTGGATCCGGATCAGCTGGGCGGTCGCGATGAGTCCCGACGCTCCGAATAGCCCAAACGGGAGCCAGTTGCGCAGGACGCCGAATGCCACGGCACCCGCCATCGAGCCGGTCGCGATCAGGAGCCAGAGCAACCGGCCTTCGAGGCGTTCGCCCATCCCTCCGATCATAGTCGGCCTCCTTCGCGACCGGACCGGCTCCGAAGCCTGATCAGGCGTCGATCGGAACGTGCCCGGGCTCGGCTGCGACCCGGTCGAGCCACGAGCGCACGGCTGGATATGGATCGAGCTCGAAACCGCCTTCGTGCGCCACGTGGGTGTACGCGTAGAGCGAGAGGTCCGCGAGCGTGAGGCTCTCGCCGACGAACACCTTTCGCCCATCGAGGTGGCGTTCCATCGCCGCGAGCACTCGGTAGCCCGCTTTCGTCAGTTCCTCGCGCCGCTCTTCGGGCAGCCCTTCGGGACGACCCGAGTACGCAATCCAGAAGCGCACCACGGCCAACGCGGGCTCCAGGTCGTACTGCTCGTAGAACATCCACTGCAGCACCTGCGCCCGTTCGTACTTGTCTTCAGGGACGAACCGAGTGCCTTCGCCGAAGTACCAGAGGATTGCGTTCGACTCGGCCAGCGGCTTCCCGTCGTCCAGAAGGAGCGTCGGCACGCGCAGCGACGGATTGAGTCCGCCGAGCACCTCGCGCCGGTTCGAGCGGTCGACGACGTCCATCGCGCGCCGCTCGTACGGGATCCCGAGGTGCGCGAGCAGCAGCCGCACCTTGTAGCAGTTTCCCGAAACCGGACTGTCGTACAGGATCACGCTAGGCCTCCGCGAGCGCCTTCTTTGCTTCCGCGATCGCGTCGTGTGCCCACTCGATCGCCTGCTGGTTGTCCGGATCGCGCAGACGCGCTTCCAACGCCAGCTCGAAGAGATCGAGCGCCCGGGTGAAGTCGCCGGCCTCGAAGTACGACCAACCGAGGTTGTTGTACAGCGGCCCTGCCCAGTACGGATCGCCTTCGTCGAGCCCTCGCTGCGTCCACTCCTGCTGGAGCGCGCGATCGTCCACCGAGATCGCGCACATGTGCGCCGCGTCACCGGCGAGGTAGTGCTCTCCCGCCTCGGCGGCGCGCGCGAACGCGTCCTGGAACAGCGGGAATGCCGCCTCCGGATCGCCCCTCGACCGGAACATCCGGCCGCGCTCGAGCTCCAGGCGCACATTCGCGACGGCATTCGACGCCGCCAGCGGCTCCGCCTTGTCGAGCACCTGCGCGCACTGCGCGAAATTTCCGCGCAGCCCTTCGACGCGCGCGAGCTGGGTCAAGACTTCGGCGCGACCCGGATCGGATGTCTCCTGCTCCAGCTGTGCCCGCAAGCGCCGCTCGCTCGCATCGAGGTCGTCGAAATCCCACAGAGGTCGCAGGCGGTCGGTCACTCCGTCAACGCTCGCGGAGCCTCGCGATGTGCCAGCGCAGGAACCTGACCCGCCGGGACCATTCGCGTTTCACAGGTGCGCCCCCAACGGCTGTTTCGGCTCGGTCGAGAACGTCCTCGTGGAGCGCGTCGTGGATCGGCCGGACGAGGAGCGGCCACAGAAGTCGCGCCCAGCCGCGGCACTCGACCTCGACGACGTGACGGAGGACGGTCCGGCCGTTGGCGGTGACGTCCCAGCCGTGCCAACCCGCGAATCCCCTCGGGCCCGTGATCCGGAAACTTCGCACCTTCCCGCACTCGTACTCGAGCGGCTCGTGCCGCAGGAACCCGATGCCGTCCGGCCGCAGCTCCGGCCAGCGGCCGTGCGGCCACATCCGGTTCGGATCGTCCACGAGCGCTCCCACCTCGTCGGCAGACGCGGCGAGCTCGCGAACGTGGACGTTCCGGATCCTTATGCGTCCACCATCGCGTCGATCGCGTCGGCGACCTCGCTCGCGCGGAAGGGGATGCCGCGCACGAGGTTGAAGCCGGTTGCGTCGACGAGGAACTCCGCCCGGACGAGTTTCACGAGCTGGCCGAGGTTGATCTCCGGCACGAGGATCTTCTCGTAACGGCGGAGGACCTCGCCCGTGTTGCGCGGGAACGGGTTCAGGTACCGGAGATGCGCGTGCGCGACCTTCTTCCCCGTCGCACGCACGCGGCGCACGCCCGCGGCGACCGAGCCGTACGTCCCGCCCCAGCTCAGCACAAGGGTGTCGGCGCCGTCTGGATCGTCGACCTCCAGCTCCGGGATGTCCTGCGCGATACCCGCGACCTTCTGCGCGCGTAGCCGCACCATCCGGTCGTGGTTGTCGGGGTCGTAGCTGACGTTGCCGGTGACGTCCTGCTTCTCGAGGCCGCCGATGCGGTGCTCGAGGCCGGCAACGCCGGGGATCGCCCACGGTCGCGCGAGCGTTTCCTCGTCGCGCGCGTAGGGCTGGAACTCACCGCCGCTGGGCTCTGCGAAGGCGGGATCGATCGCCGGGATCTCGGCGACGTTCGGGAGCAGCCATGGCTCGCTGCCGTTCGCGAGGTACGCGTCGGAGAGCAGGAACACCGGCGTCCGGTACTTGACGGCGATTCGGGCCGCCTCGAGCGCTGCGTCGAAGCAGTCGGACGGGGTCGCCGCGGCGATCACCGGCACCGGCGACTCCGAGTTGCGGCCGAACATGACGTTGAGGAGATCGGCCTGCTCCGGCTTCGTCGGCATTCCGGTCGACGGGCCGGCGCGCTGGATGTCGACGATCAGCAGTGGCAGCTCGAGCGTGACGCCGAGGCCGATCGTCTCCTGCTTGAGCACGATGCCCGGACCGCTCGACGTGCAGACGCCGAGCGCGCCGCCGAAGCTCGCGCCGAGCGCCGAGCCCGCCGCGGCGATCTCGTCCTCCGCCTGGAACGTGCGCACGCCGAAGTTCTTGTGCCGCGCGAGCTCCTCCAGGACCGACGAGGCGGGCGTGATGGGATACGCGCCGAGGAACAGCGACAGTCCCGACTTGACGGACGCCGCGATCAGCCCGTAGGCGAGCGCCTGGTTCCCGGTGATGTTCCGGTAGACGCCGGGCCGCAGCGCCGCCGGCTTCACCTCGTACTGCACTGCGAACGACTCCGTCGTCTCGCCGAACGCGTAGCCGGTGTTGAACGCCTTTACGTTCGCTGCGGCGATCTCCGGACGCTTCGCGAACTTCTGCTGGAGGTACGCGATCGTGTTCTCCGTCGGACGGCCGTACAACCACGACATCAGCCCGAGCGCGAACATGTTCTTGGAGCGCTCCGCCTCGCGTTTCGTGATGCCTTCGATCTCTTTCAGCGCCTCGATCGTCATCGTCGTCAGAGGCACCGCGTGCATCTCGTAGGAGTCGAGCGAGCCGTCCTCGAGTGGGTTCGTCGCGTAGCCTGCCTTCTGGAGGTTGCGCTCGGTGAACGCATCGGCGTCGACGACGAGGATGCCGCTCGGCGGCAGATCCTTGAGGTTCGTCTTCAGCGCCGCCGGGTTCATGGCCACGAGGACGTTCGGCGCGTCGCCTGGCGTGAGGATGTCGTGATCGGCGAAGTGGAGCTGGAAGCCGGAGACGCCCGGCAGGGAGCCGGCGGGGGCGCGGATCTCGGCCGGGAAGTCCGGGAACGTGGCGAGGTCGTTGCCCATTACCGCCGTCTCGGAGGTCATACGGCCGCCGGTCAGCTGCATCCCGTCGCCGGAGTCCCCGGCGAACCGGATCACGACGGAATCGAGTTGCTCGACGGGCTTGGAAGCCACGCCCATGTTGTAGCGCACGGGGGCCGGCGAGGGCCGGCCCCCGTGCAGCCTGTCACCTGCGGCTCAGAGCCCGGCGCATTCGCCGAGCTTTTGGCCGCTCACGGTGTTCGGACCTCCACCCGAGTCGCCGACCTGGGCTCCCGGCGTGTTACCGAAGCAGGCGAGGTCGCCCGAGATGACGTTGTCCGCGACTTCGGTCGCGTCAGGATCGGCGAGCGTGTTGTTCATGATCGAGACGCTTCCGCGGACCGTGTTTCGGAACACACGAGCCAGCACGACTGGTAACCCGAGACCGAGACGCCCCCGTTGATCGTGTTGTCCTCGATCGCCGTGAACGGCGGGCCGCCGAACAGAGCGGCTGAGTCGCAAGTGACTCCGCCGCCGCCTCCCTGCATCGAGACACCGCCATCGATGATGTTGCCATGGATCAGCATCGCCAGCGGCTGATCCGCTCGGACCCCGCCGCCGATGTGATCGAACGTCGTCGTGGCACAACCAGTTGAGGGCGCGCACCCCAATCCCAGGAAGCCGCCGTTCCCGACAGAGATTCCGCCGGAGACGGTCAGCGTGGCCTCCGTGATCGCGTTCAGTCCTGCATCCGGCGCGATCGTCAATCCACCGCGAACGACGACCGATCCCGAATCGGGAAGCGAGCAGAACCCGGTGACAGTCAACGACTGATACGTCCCGGTCGAGATGACTCCGCCCGAACAGGTTGCGCCCGATCCCGCTCCGGCGCTGCTCGCACCGATCAGCAGTGCGACACACGCGCTGGGGACTACGAGCGCCAGCCGCAGAACATTCATTCGAACCTCCCCGCCTGCCTTTCGCTAAAGCCCGCCGCGCGAGCGAGCCTAACCGAACGGCGTCAAAAGCGCCGCTGGATCGTGCGCCGCGGAGGGCCGGTGGACCTATCCCGCCGACTGGGCCGCCGGCGGCGCCGTCCTGCGCGTCGAGAGCAGCATGTAGCCGCTGGCTACGAGGATCCAACCCCAGAGGACGAAGATCGGGACGAAGAAGAAGGCGACCAGGAACGTCGCTGCGACCACGAAGCCGACCCACGCAAACCAGCGCGGGAAGACGCCCGTCTTGAGCGCGATCACCGACGTCGCGGCCACCATCAGGACCGCGGCCATCACGCCGGTGATGAAGAACACGTAGCCCGTGTCGTTGATGAATCGGTACGTGTTCGGATCCAGCTTGAACTTGTCCGAGTCCTTGGCCGTGATCGCCGGCGCCGCGAAGAACGCATTGGCCGCCAGCAGCAGCACCGCGCTGGCAACGCCGCCCGCGAACGCGAGCGCGGTCAAGCGTCCCGGCTCGCCTTCTGCCTCGATCAGCAACGCGCGGAGCGCAGTGAGGAACACGAGCATCAGCAAGAACGCTGCGAAGAAGAAGTAGAACGCGACGAGATATTTCGTCTGGTGGGCGTCCTTGGCGAAGTAGGCGACGATCTTCTGGTCGTCGTCCTTGGGCCCGTTTCCGTAGAGAAGGATCGCGATGACGAAGGACATGACCCCGAGGGCACCGGCCAGCGGCCCCCAGCGATCGAGCCACCTGAAGGTCATGCGGTGAATCCTCCTTCAGGCGATGTCCGCAGTCACGCCCGGATGCATCGCCCGCCAGACCCGGAGATATGCGTCGAGCTCCATTCGCAGGTAGACGGGCTCGACGTCCCGACCGGGCGGGGAGGCTTCCAGCTCGGTCGCTCCTCGGAGCTCGACCGTGCAATCGCATCGCCGCAGGTATTCGCGCAGATCATCGACGGCGTCCGCGTCGCTGACGTGAATCCACATTGCATTGCCCTCCAAAGCCGCAGTCCTCAAGGCATAGCGCGGGGCAGACGCGATGTCATCACCCAAACGTCTAGCCCGCAGCCGGGCTATCAGGGGCCGACGACGTCGCGCCGCCGGAAGATGATCTGCGCGGCGACGAGCGGTACCGCCACGTACAGAACCGACACCCAGGCCGCGCGCCCCACCTGACTCCAATCCACGGGCGCACGAAAAACACCTTGCCCGGCGTCGAACTGCGTCGAGAGCAGGTACCGCTTGAGCCAGGCCACGTGCACGAGCCCGCCGACGGCCTCCTGCGCAACCGCATAGACGACGGTGCCGACGATCGACGCAGCGCTGTTCCGGGTTGCGACGGAGAGGAAGATGCCAAAGGCCTCGACGCCCAGAAGCGGCAGCCCAACTACGCCGAGCGCCGCAAACGTCAGGCCGAGCGCATGCAGCGCTGAGACCCGCGTCCCGGAGAACGTCGTGAGCGGTTTGAAGCCCCAAGCGATCGTCCCGCCGATGAGGCCCGCAACGGCGAGCGACATGAGCACCGCGATGACGTAGCTTGCAAACCTGTCGCCGCGTCTCAAGAACGACGCCGTCCGGCTCGCGCGAAGGGCGACCGAGGGAGCCATGCGGCTGAGGGTGACGGCATTCATGGCGCTGTGCGTGCTTGACATTTCATGCCTCGGGTATCAGAGTTTTCGCGCTTTCTCAGAAGTGGGGAGAGACATGGGGAGAGTTGGCAGCGGTCTTCGGGGAGAGGCATGTCCGAGCGCCGCCGTCTCGGAGGCTCGCGCGGTGTGCTCGCGCCTTCCAGTGTGAGCAGCGCCTGGGCAGGACGAAAGGAGGTGTGCGGCGGTGGCTGCGCGAGCTGCAAAACGCAGCCTGCGAATCGGATCCTTGAGATAAAGGAGGGAAATCAGGAATGCGAAGCCGCCTGACACTCATCGCTTTTCTCGCCGTCGTCGCGGCGACCGTCCTCGCGGCCGCGCCGTCCGCGGGTGCCTCATCGCACGTGAGCGTGAACATCACGGGCCAGGTCTCGTTCTCGGGAATCCTGCTCCACGTGCAGGCGCACGCCGACGGCGACAACCTCGCCTCGCTTAGCGGGCAAGGCACGGACAACTTCGTTGACCACGGGAATCAGTTCGGCTTGTGCATCGCGCCGCTCACGGGATCGGTATCGGGCAGCACAGTGACCCTGAGCGGGACGACCACCATCGCAAACAACCCGAGCGACATTGGGGTACCTGTGACCTTCATCGCCAATGCCTCGACGGGGGCAATCACGTGGATCTTCGACGGGCTGACCTTCACCGGAACCGGGATCGTCGACATCCACGACTAGTGACTCTGGTATCTGCTTCGCCGGGGACGGCACGCGCGTGCTCCTCGGCGAAGCAGCACTGGGCGTGTACCTTTTTTGCTAGGCGTTGTACGCCTTTCAAGCAGGATTTTGCTTGAGATAGCCGTTCTGGCTACTGGCTTTTTCGACTGACGCCGTTCGGGCCCAGGAAGCCGTAGACGTCGCCGCGCTCTACCGTCAAGTCGACGCCTGCCAGGGCGACGACATCGCCGTACCGCTTGACGAGCCCGCGCGCGGACACGGGAAGCTCGTCCATCGAAGGAGAGTATGGCTGCCGCGGGCGGCCTCAGGTCGTTTCTGCCAGCAGCCCCTCGAGATCGAGCGGTCTTGTGTACATCGTCACCTTGCCGCCCTCGCGCGGCCATTGGTCCTTCGGCCGATCCCAGTAGAGCTCGATCCCGTTCTCGTCCGGATCATGGAGATAGATCGCCTCGCTCACCCCGTGATCGCTCGCCCCGCTCAGGGGGATGCGCGCTTCCAGGACGCGACGGAGCGCGTCGGCGAGCGCAGCACGCGTCGGATAGCGGATCGCCACGTGGTAGAGGCCCGTGGTTCCCGGCGGAGGCGGCGAGCCGCCGAGCGACTCCCACGTGTTGAGCCCGATGTGGTGGTGGTAGCCGCCCGCGGAGATGAAGACCGCCTGGTCGCCGTAGCGCGTCGTTTCCTCGAAGCCGAGGACGTCCCGGTAGAAGCCGAGGGCGCGGTCGATGTCCGACACCTTGAGGTGAACGTGTCCGATGTCGACGCGCGGGTCGATCGCCACGAGCCGACGATAGCTCGCGTGTCTACTCCAGCGCGGGGGCGGCGAGGACGCGCGAGAGGACGTCTAGGGCCCAACCGTGGTGCGCGGTCTCCGACGGGTCCGGAAGCTCCCCCGGCGGGCACCACTTCGCCTCCTCCACGTTGCCGTCCAACGGGACCTCCACCGGCTCGGCGATCGCGGCGACATAGTGGAACACGAGGTGCCAAACGTCGCCGTCGAAGGACTCGATCTCCGCCAGCTGCACCTCCGCCGCCTCGATGCCGGCCTGCTCGCGGAGGATGCGCCGGGCAGCATCGTCGGGGTGCTCCAGGCGCGCGAGGAAGTCGTCCGGCAGGAACCACCCGGCCTCGCCGTCGTACCTGGAGGTGTCGCGGTACCGGACGAGCAGCACATGGTCGCCGGCCACGACCGCGACGTCCGCCACGAGCTTGCAGGTCACTGCAGGAGCCTACTTTCCCCCAGATCAAGGCGCTTCCGGGCCTCCGCTGCTACCCTGACTGCACAAGCGAGAACGAGTTCGGCTATGCGCACAGCGCCTTCCTTGCCCGTTCGTGAGTACAGCAAGGAGGTGTTTCTATATGGCAAGCGGAACCGTGAAGTGGTTCAACGATTCCAAGGGCTACGGCTTCATCGCGCCCGAGGACGGCACGAAGGATGTCTTCGTCCACCACTCCAACATCGCCGGCAACGGCTTCAAGAGCCTCGCCGAGGGTGCCAAGGTCGAGTTCGAGCAGCGCGAAGGCGCCAAGGGCCCGGAGGCAGTGAACGTCGTCCAGGTCGGCGCGTAAGTGGCCGGCAAGGAAGAGAAGGTCGAGTTCGAAGGCGAGGTCGTCGAAGCGCTGAGCAACGGCAAGTATCGCGTCGTGCTCGACAACGGCCACGAGGCCCTCGGCTACACGGCGGGGAAGATGCGGCGTTACCGCAT
>Ga0209160_1003064_pt1 | contig 13761 bp, 12 predicted proteins | sample GraSoiAngelo_153_FD_186167 | JGI IMG/M metagenome (GOLD analysis project Ga0209160, IMG submission 186167) | Grasslands soil microbial communities from the Angelo Coastal Reserve, California, USA - 14_1009_12_40cm (SPAdes) (version 2) | ecosystem: Environmental > Terrestrial > Soil > Grasslands ...
ACATCGGCGGCGCCCGGGGCACCGGCCACGGCGCCGACTTCGCCATCGTCGACAAGCCGCTCGCGTACCTCGGCCCCGCCAAGGCGCTCGCGGCCATGGTGGTCGACATGATGTGGGACCGCGCCGCCGCCGCCCGCGAGGTGCTCGCCAAGGCGAAGCCGCCGATGACGCGTGCGAGCTACCTCGCGGCCCAGCGCGGCCTCGCGCGGCGCGAGACCTACGAGGGGTAGGCCCCGCGCCGTCGCGCTCGGCTCAGCGGATCGGCTTGGGGAAGCTCTTCACCACGAGCTCGCCGATCTTCTTTCCCATCGCGGAGCCGATCTCCGTCGAGGTGCGGTAGTGGACCCCGTCGTAGATGACTCGCCGAGCTCAGCTTCGGAGTTGGCCCGCTGCCGAGCTCGGCCTGGAGCACGGCTCCGAGCGAGGCCGACACGATGCAATGGGCGCACGGGTACTCCGGGTGCATCGGCGTGTCGATCAATGGCGTCCAGCCCGGATCGCGCTCGGTGGCGTCGTTGCCGTCGAGATCGCCGTTGCGGATCGCCGTAACCGGCCGCCAGAAATTGTAGGTGTACTTGGCGTCGAAGACGGCGGTCAACCCGTCGTCCATAGCCATCGCCGCGGCCGCCAGCAGGCGCGCGTTTTCGGTCACCTCGCGGCCCGGCATGGCCGCGACCGCCCGCGCCACGGGCCAGTAGACGGCGGGAGCCGTCGCCTCCCAGAACTTGGCGATGGCGGTTTGCTCCGGCGTGCGCTGGGTGCTGTTCTTCGCGCCGAGCGCCTTGATCTCGTTGTAGTCACGCGCCCAGGTCTGACTGGTCAGGCTGGGCGGCGGCCCGGGCCGGAACTGCTCGCCGCTGGTCATCACCCAGGGTTTGCGCTTGCCCCAGTTGGGTACAGCGGGGAGCAAGGTCGGTACGTAGAGGCCGGGCGTCGTGTGGGGTCGATACGCGTCGGGCAGGCTCGCCGCATCGTCGACACGGGCCAGACACGCCGTCGCCGCTTGCTCGCCGACCGCAATGCCATTGGTCTTCGCCGGACCGTCGGGCAAGAGCTTCAACGCGGTGTCGTAGTCGGCGTCGATCGCCGCCTGCTGAGAGGGCATGAGCTTCGAGAGCGCCGTCCGCGTCGCGGCGGCGACCGCGGCGTCGACCGAGGCGCCGGGCCCCGCGTTGATCTTCATCCGAAGCGGTGGGTACCGCCCGGTGATCGCGTTGACCGCCTCGAACACCGATACCTGGACGTAGGCCATGATTCTGACGGCTGGAGGAGTGAAGGGGTGCCGGGAGGCGATGTCGGCGGCTTTGGCGTTCGCGTCGGTCACGACGTCCGCGCAGGCGCGGTGCGTGCCGGTCAGCGTCGCGACAGCGAGGGCGAGAGCGAGAAGCCAATGTTTCATAGACATGAGTCGCACTCCTTCACGTTCGAGTTGAGCGTCGATTTCTCTCTGCCATCGCATGTCCTCGACGCTTGGAGCGCGACAGCCGGTGGCGTCATCCCCACGACGATGCCCTGTGCGCCCCGATCTCGAAAGCCCAAAAAATGAACTTGCCCCGTATCCGGGACCGGCCTAGAGTCCACCAGAATGCACGGCTACGGCCAATTCTGCCCGGTAGCGGTTGCCTGCGAGGTCTTCGCGGAGCGGTGGACCCCGCTGATCCTTCGCGAGCTCTTGGCGGGGAGCCGCCGGTTCTCCGAGATCCGGCGGGGAATCCCGCTGATCTCACGCGCGCTCCTGGCTCAGCGCCTTCGCCACCTCGAGGACGCCGGCGTGATCCAGAGTCGGCCCGCGGGGCGAGGCCGCGAATACCGGCTGAGCCAGGCGGGCGCGGAGTTCCACGGCGTGATCGAGGGGCTCGGCGCCTGGGGCCAGCGCTGGATCCACGGACGCGCCTCCGCCGAGAATCTCGACGCGACCTTGCTCATGTGGAATGTCCGGCGCCGCCTCGCGGTCGATCGGCTACCCGATCGGCGCATTGTCGTACGCTTCGACTTTCGTGGAGTACCGGCCGGTCGCGGGCCGGCGACCTCGTGGCTCGTCGCCAGCCGCCAGGAGATCGACGTCTGTCTCAAGGACCCCGGTTATGGCATCGATCTCGTGGTGGCCGCGGACCTGCGCGCGTTCACGCGCGTCTGGCTCGGCGACGTCTCCTTCGATGAGGCCGTGCGCTCGCGCGGGGTTCGCCTCGAAGGGCCACGCGACCTCGTGCGCGCCTTTCCTGGATGGCTCCTCCTCAGTCACTTCGCCGGCGTCGCGCGGCCACGCCCGGCACGCGCCTCCTAGCGGCCTGACGGGCGAGGGATGTACGGGACGAGTCGCGCCGAGTTCCCTCGGCGCATCGTCTGTCTCACCGCGGAAACCGCCGAGATCGCGTTCCTGCTGGGCGCCGGAGACCGTATCGTCGGGGTTCCCGGCACGGCCCGCCGGCCCGAGGCGGCGCTGGAGAGGGCTCGCGTCGGCGGCTTCACCACGTTCAAGCTCGAAAAGATCCTGGCCCTCGAGCCCGACCTGGTCCTGGCCTTCTCCGATCTCCAGCGCGACGTCGTCCGCGACCTGATCGGCGCCGGCATGGCGGTCCTGTGCACGAATCAACGCTCGTTCGACGACGTCCTGAACGCGATGCTGCTGATCGGCGGGGCCCTCGGCTGCGAGACGCGCGCGCGCGAGCTGATCGGCGACATGCAGGACGAGCTCCGTCAGGTGCGCGAATACTCGGCATCATGGCCGGACCGGCCGCGCGTCTACTTCGAGGAGTGGATGGATCCGCTGATCTCGGGAATCCGCTGGGTGTCGGAGGCTATCGAGATCGCCGGCGGACGTGACGTCTTCGCGGAGCTCCGCGACCAGCCGGCGGCGCCCGACCGCGTCGTCGCCTCCGAGGCCGTCGTCCAGCGCGATCCTCAGATCATCCTCGCTTCGTGGTGTGGCAAGCCAGTCGATCCCGAGCAGATCAAGCGCCGACCGGGCTGGGCCGCGATCGCGGCGGTGAGGACCGGCCAGATCCACGAGATCGAGGGCGCCGATATCCTTTCCCCAGGCCCCTCGCTCGTACACGGAGTCCGACGCATCCACGAGATAATTCAGGCCTTTCACGCCACTGGCTAGCTTCGTGTCGGGGTTCGGCCTTCACGCGACAGGTAAAATGAAGACGTAAGAGAGACGAATCCAAAAAGCTTGGGGCACTGAGGGCCGCACGATAGGATTGGCCCTCACGACGGCCCGGGAGGCCGACCGCCAATGACAGATCTCGTCCGCACCCGTCCCGAGAGCTTCTTTTCCGATCGCTTCAGCATCACGTCCGATCTCATGGAGCGAGTCCTCGGCGGCAATCTGATCGGCAAGGTCGACGATGCCGACATTTACCTCGAGTACCGTATCAACGAAGAGCTGGTTCTCGAGGAAGGCGCAGTCAAAAAGGCGTCGCGTCACGTGAGCCAGGGTGCCGGCGTGCGGGCCCAGTCGGCCACCAGGACCGGCTACGCCCACACGGACGAGATCTCGCTCAAGAACCTCGAAGAGGCCGCGCGCCAGGCGCGCGCGATCGCGGATCGCAGCGCCGCCTCGGGAACCCTGGCGTTACCGAGCCGGGGCCGGCCGCACGATCTCTACTCCCTGGCCGAGCCGCCGATCGCCGCCGACCTCGCTCGCAAGCTCGATCTGCTCCGGCGGATCGACGCCGAGACGCGCGCGACCGATCCCCGGATCAAGCAGGTGATCGCGTCGATCACGAGCGAAGAGGTCATCATGCTGATCGCCACCGCGTCCGGCTGGACGGTCGGCGACATCCGTCCGCTGACCCGACTGAACGTCACCACGATCGCCGAGGATGGCGGCAAGCGTGAGATCGGCTCGTACGGTGGCGGTGGGCGCGTGACCTTCGATTTCTTCCTCGAGGAAGGCCGCTGGCGCCGCTTCGCTGCGGAGGCCGCGCGCCAGGCCGTGCTCAAGCTCGGCGCGGTCGACGCGCCGGCCGGCTCGATGACGGTCGTGTTCGGCCCGGGCTGGCCGGGCATTCTCCTGCACGAGGCCATCGGGCACGGTCTCGAGGGCGACTTCAACCGCAAGGGCACTTCGGCTTTCGCCGGGCGCATGGGACAAAAGGTCGCTTCCGAGCTGGTAACGGTGGTCGACGACGGGACGATCGCGAACCGCCGGGGCTCCCTCAACGTCGACGACGAAGGCACGCCGACCGGCCGGACGGTCCTGATCGAGAACGGGATCCTGACGGGCTACATGCAGGATCGGCTCAACGCCCGGCTCATGGGCATGAAGCCGACCGGCAACGGGCGCCGCGAGTCCTACGCGTATCCGCCGATGCCGCGCATGACCAACACGTTCATGCTCGCGGGGCAGGACGATCCCGAGGAGATCCTCAAATCGGTAAAGCACGGCCTCTACGCCGTGACCTTCGGCGGCGGTCAGGTCGACATCACCAACGGCAAGTTCGTGTTCTCGGCGAGCGAGGCCTACCTGGTCGAGGACGGGAAGATCACGGCGCCGGTCAAGGGGGCGACCCTGATCGGCAACGGCCCGGAGGCGCTCACGCGGGTTTCGCGCGTCGGGAGCGACCTGAAGCTCGACGAGGGCGTCGGCACCTGCGGCAAAGACGGCCAGTCGGTGCCGGTCGGCGTCGGCCTACCGACGATCCGCATCGACGGCATCACCGTCGGGGGCACGGCGGTATGAAGCCGGCGCGCGCCTCTCTCACGCTGCCCTCGGTCCACCACGGGACCCGTGTCCGGCAAGCCGAGCTCGCTGAGCACAGTGCGATGAACACGGCGCGGCGGAGCCGGCTCGCGTCTATATCAGGCCACGCTCGGTCCAAGCCGGCCTCGAGGACCCCGCTACAATGAAGACGGATCTCCTCGTGTCGGTGCTCAAACGCGCCTCGCAGCGCGGGGCGACGGCCGCCGACGGCTACCTCGTCGAGGAGAGCCGCTTCAGCGCCTCGGTGCGGATGCGCGAGATCGAGAACATCAATCACTCGCGCGAGCAGCGGCTGTCCCTGCGCGTGTTCGCCGGCCGGGCCTCGGCCGCTGCGTCGACCTCGGACCTCTCCCGCGAGTCCCTCGAGCGCGTCGTCGACGAGGCGACGGCGCTGGCCAAGATCACGGCCGAGGATCCCCACGCCGGGCTGCCGGATCCGGCGACCTTGATCGCGCGCGTGCCCGACCTCGACCTCGAGGACGCCGGCGGCGACCTGTCGCCCGAGGAGAAGATCGAGATCGCGCGCCGGGTCGAGGCGGCGGCGCTCGAAGCCGACCCGCGCGTGACGAACTCGGAGGGCGCCGAATACTCCGACCGTAGAGCCCGCTACGCCTACGCGACCTCTCACGGCTTCGCCCACGGCTACGGGACGACCAGCTTCGGGATCAGCGTGTCGCCGATCGCCTCGCACAACGGCGAGATGCAGCGCGATTTCTGGTACTCGACCGCGCGCAAGCGCGATCGGCTCGAGGACCCGGAGGCGGTCGGGCGCAAGGCTGCCGCCCGCGCCGTGCGTCGGCTGGGGGCGCGGAAGATGAAGTCGGTCGAGGTGCCCGTGATCTTCGACCCGGACACCGCGGCGAGCCTCCTGCGCTCGATCGCCGGCGCGGCGAGCGGCCCGAGCCTCTATCGCCGCGCCTCGTTCTTGCTCGACCGGCTCGGCACGAAGATCGCGGCGCCGACGGTGACGATCGTGGACGACGCGCTGATCCCGTCGGCGCTCGGCTCGCGCCCGTTCGACGGTGAGGGGCTGGCGACCGGACGCACCGTGCTCGTGCGCGAGGGCGTGCTCGAGTCGTACCTGCTCGACACCTACAGCGCCCGCAAGCTCGGGCTCGCGTCCACCCACCACGCCGGGCGCGACGGCGCCGGCGTCTCGGTCACCACGACCAATCTGATGCTGCTGCCGGGCAAGACCACGCCGCAGGAGCTCATCGGATCCGTCAGGAACGGCTTCTACGTGACCGAGCTGATCGGCTTCGGCGTGAACGGAGTGACCGGCGATTATTCACGCGGGGCCGTGGGGCAGTGGATCGAGAACGGCGAGCTCGCGTATCCGGTCGAGGAGGTGACGGTGGCCGGCAACCTGCTGGAGATGCTGTCGTCGATCGACGGCGTCGGGGACGACCTGGTCCTGCGTGATCGGACGGTGGCGCCCACGCTGAGGATCGGCCGCATGGTGGTGGCGGGGACCTGATAGACGACACGATGATCATCGACAGCCACTGTCACCTCCACGATCCGGCGTTCGCCGACCTCAAGGAGACGCTGCGGCTGTCGATGGCGCACGACGTGTGGGGCGCGATCGCCGTCGGGTGCGACCCCGAGACCAACGCCCAGACGCTCGAGGCGGCCGCAGCGGCGCCGAAGGCAGTCTGGCCGTGCCTGGGATTCCATCCCGACCGGACCGAGCTCACCGACGAGGATCTCGAGCGGGTCGAGGCCCAGATCGTCGCGCATCACTCGCGGATCGTGGGCATCGGCGAGATCGGCCTGCCCTGGTATTCGCTGGAAGGCGCGCCCGACCCGGATGCGCTCAAGGCGCGGGGCCGCGCGCGGCTCGACCGCCTGCTCGATCTCGCCATGCGCTGGAATCTCCCGGTGGCGCTGCACGCGCCGCACGGCGCCGCCGCCGACGCGCTGGAGGTGCTGAAGCACCACGGCGTGGAGCGCGCGGTCTTCCACTGGCACAAGGCGCCCCCGGTGGTGACGCGCGCCATCATCGACGCGGGCTACCTGGTCTCGGTCACTCCGGACCTCGTCTCACGCGATCGCGACCGCGATCTGGTGACGGGGGTTCCGCTGGACGCGCTGCTCGTAGAGAGCGACGGGCCGTGGGAGTACGGGGGCGAGTTCGAGGGCATCGACTCGGGTCCGTGGCTCGCCAGCCGCGTGGCCGAAGAGGTCGCGAAGCTCAAGCACCTTCCGGTCGAGGACGTGATGTTCCAGCTCTCGATCAACACCTGCCGGCTCTTCGACCTCATGTGGGCCTGACGCCATCAGCCGCGGAGCACCACCAGGAAGATCACCAGGGCGAGCAGCAGCCGGTAGACCACGAACGGGCGTAACGAGCGGGTCTTCAGATAGCTCACCAGGAACCACACCGCGAACCATCCGCTGACGAACGCGGTGACCAGCGCCGCCGCTAGCGGGCCCGCTTCACCGGGCGGGAGACCTTCCTTCAGCAGATGCAACGCCTTCAACGATCCCGCTCCGGCCGTGATCGGAATGCCGAGCAGGAACGCGAAGCGCGCGGCCGTCGCCCGGTCGAAACCGCCCAGGAGCCCCGCGGTGATCGTGATGCCCGAGCGCGATGTGCCAGGGATCAGCGCCAGGGCTTGAGCGCACCCGACCGTGAGGGCCTGGCCCAGCGAGACGCGCTCGAGCGGGTCGCCGGACGTCGCCGGTGGCGCCGCGGCCCGGCGATCGGCGATCCACATGACGATCGCCCAGCCGGCCGTGGTGACCGCGATGAGGACGGGCGAGCGCAGCTTCGACTCGATGAGCTTTTCGAGGACGACACCGGCCAGCGCGCCCGGGATCGTCGCCAGGACGAGCAGGACGGCGAGCCGGCGCGAGAGCGCGCCCGTGACCATGCCCACGAGCTCGCGCCGGAAGTAGGCGAGGAGCGCCGCGAGCGTCCCGAGATGCATGACCGCGTCGAAGGCGAGCCCCTGATCCGGCCAGCCGAAGACGTGCGGCACCAGGATGAGATGGCCGGAGGACGAGACGGGAAGGAACTCGGTGAGCCCCTGGACGAGGCCGAGAACCACCCCCTGGGTGTAGGTCACCCGACGATATCTTCCCCGCCGTCGACGCCGATCACGTTGCCCGTGATCCAGTACGTGTCGGGGTGAGAGAGCACGACGATGGCGCGCGCGACGTCCTCGGTCGTGGTCATGCGTCCGCTCGGGTTGCGGCGCCGGGCCTCGGCGATGATCGCGTCGTGGCGCGGGATCTTCTGCAGCGCCGGCGTGTCGGTGACCCCGGCGCGGATCGCGTTCGCCGTGATGCCCTGTGGGGCGAGCTCGGAGGCGAGCTGGCGGATGTGCGACTCGAGCGCGGCCTTCGCGGCGGACACGGGCCCGTAGAAGGGCAGCACGCGCGTTCCACCCGACGAGGTCATCGCGTAGATGCGGCCGCCGCGCGTCATGAGGCCGCGGCCGACGACCTCCTGGGTCCAGTAGACGAGGGAGTGGGCCATGACGTCGAGCGTCATGTCCATCTGCGCCTGCGTCACGGCCTCTTTCATGGGATCGGCGACGTAGAGCTTGAGTGTGCCGAACGCGAGCGAGTGCAAGAGCACGCGCAGGGTCCCCGACTCGCCGCGCTTCTCGAGGAGGTCAGCCATCTCGCCGGCGATCTCGGCGCGCTTGTCGGCGTCGGCGGCGTTGACGTTGAAGAACACGGCTTCGCGGCCGAGCGCCTTGATCTCGCCCGTGATCCGCTCGACGTTGGCCATGGTCGCCTTGCGATCGAGGTGCACGCCGAAGATGTTCAGTCCGGCGCGCGCCAGCGCGAGGCTCGCGGCCTCGCCGAATCCCGACGAGGCACCGAGTGTGAGCGCCCAGCCGTTCAATTGCGTCATCGCGCCTCCAATGGGCTGCTTCTCGTGGACTACCGCATTCTAGCATCGTAGAATCGCCCGGGGACCATGCCGAAGACCGCGGGCATCATTCTCGTCGGCAACGAGATCCTCTCCGGGAAGATCGCCGACGCCAACGCTGCGTACCTGTGCCGTGAGCTCCGCGCGCTCGGCGTCGATGTGCGCCGCATCTCTGTCATTCCCGACGACATCCAGCTGATCGCCCACGAAGTCGCGGCCTTCAGCCGCGCCCACGACGTGGTGTTCACGTCGGGCGGCGTGGGGCCGACCCACGACGACGTCACGATCGAGGGCGTCGCGGTGGGGATGGGGACCAAGGTCGTGCGCCACCCGATGCTCGTCGAGATCCTCGAGCGCCACTTCCGCGACAGGCTCAAGGAATCCCATCTGAAGATGGCCGAGATTCCCGAGGGCGCCCAGCTGGTCGGCGGCGAGACGATCCGCTTTCCGACGGTCCTCATGGGCAACGTCTACGTCTTGCCGGGCGTGCCCGAGATCTTTCGCCAGAAGTTCGAGGCCATCCGCGAGCGGTTCCGCGACCAGCCGATCCACCTGAAGAACGTGTTCGTCGCCATCGGCGAGGGGGTCCTCGCCGATTACCTCAACCGGCTCCTGGTGGACTACCCGCTGCTGCTCCTGGGCTCGTATCCCGAGTTTTCCAATCCCGAGTACAAGGTGAAGGTGACGCTCGAGTCCCGCGATCGAGGGTACCTCGAGGGCGCGCTGAGCGAGTTCCTCCGGAGCCTCCCGGCCGACGCGCTCGTGAAGGTCACCTAGCTCTCGGTCCGTGCGGGGCGTCCCGCTCGGCGTCGCTCTGGTCGCGATCGGCCTGTACCTCGTCGGGCTGGGCGCGGCGCCGTTCCTCGATCCCCCGGAGGGCTTCCACGCAGAGATCGCGCGCGAGATGGCGCTCGCCCGCGACTGGATCACACCGCGGATCGACGGCGTGCGCTACGTCGATCAGCCGCCCTTGCTCCACTGGCTCGTCTCGGCCTCGTTCGGCGCGGCCGGCGTGACGCCGCTCGCCGCCCGGCTCTGGCCTGCGCTGGCCGCCGTCGGCTGCGCGGCCCTGACGGCGCGGCTCGGCGTCGCCCTTGGCGGCCCACGACTCGGCTTGCTCGCCGGGCTCATGGTCGCCGCGAACCTCGGTGTGTTCGTCTATGGCCGCACCGCGCGGCCGGAGCTTCCGTTCGTCTTCTGCGTGACGCTCGCGTGGGCCGGGTTCGTGCTCGCGTATCTCGGCGACCGCCGGCGCGGGCTGGCCCTCTTCTACGCGGCTCTCGCCCTGGCCATGCTCACGCGGGACTTCCTCGACGCCCTGGCCGTCGTGCCGGTCATCGCCGCCTTCTTCTGGCTCACGCGAGAGCGTCCCGTGGGCCCGTGGATCCCGTGGTGGGGGATCCTCATCACGGTCGCGATCGCGGTGCCCTGGTACGTCCTGATCGAAGCGCGCAACCCGGGCGTGCTCCGGCACATCGTCGTCGACAACCATCTCTTTGCCCTCACGCGCGCGCGCCTGGCTCCCGACGAGGGCGCGGCGCTCGGCCCGGTCGGATTTCTCGGCCTGGCGGCTCTCGGCTTCCTGCCCTGGGCGCTCGTGCTGCCCTGGGCGGTCGCGCGGGCGTTCAGGCGGCCCTGGCAGGACGCGCGGGCGCGCCTCTGGCTCCTGCTCGGGCTCTGGTCGGCGATCGTCATAGGCGTCTTCACGCTGATGCCGTTCAGGCTGCCGCACCACGCGCTCGTCGCGTTCCCGGCGCTGGCGCTTCTGGCCGCGCGCGTGTGGGACGAGGCGATCGAGGGCGCGACACGCGCGACGCCGGCCCGGAGTCTCCTGCTCCCGCTGCTTGGTCTGTTCGCGCTGGTCACATTCGCGTGTGTCGCGGGGCTGACCGGTCTCCCGTCGGTCCGCTACGAGGCTTTCGCCGGCCTCGACGTCACCGCGCTCGCTCGGGCAGGGGTCGCGATCTTCGCCCTCGCGACGGCGGCGCTGGCGATCGCGGCCTGGCGGCGCGCCACGGCACTCGGCGTCGGGGTCGCGCTGGCGGCGACCATCGCGTTCCTGCCGGCGGTCGTCGCTGACGCGAGGACCCAGCTGGCGAGAGCCCGCTCGGTTCGTCCGCTGGCGGCGGCGCTCGTCCAGCAGCTCCGGCCCGGTGACGTGGTCATGCACGAGGGCGCGCTCGAGGCCAGTGCTTCGCTTCTGCTGGTCGTGAGGGAGCCGGTTCGTGTCGTGAACGGCCTGCAGCCGAATCTCGCATTCGGCGCCGCCCTCGCCGAGGCGCGCGACGTCTTCTGGGACTCGCCGCGGCTCGAGCGGGCCTGGGCGGCCCGGGCTCGCGCCTTCCTGATCTCGTCGGTCGATCCCGGGCGCAGCGTGGTGCGTGCGCTGCCGCCGGCCTCGGTCCATTTGATCGCCGAGGCCGGTGGACGCCGGCTCTATTCGAACCTTGCCGATCGAGGGCCTGCCGTCCGATGATTGAGTGATGGGCGTGGCGTCACCCAGGTACGTGCTCAAGCCGGATCCGCACAGCAGTCACTCCGTGATCTTGCGCTGGCTGGGCGAGGGGCGGGGCCGGCGCCTGCTCGACGTCGGCGCCGCGGACGGCCTGCTGAGCCGGCAGCTCACGGAGCGCGGGTGGCGCGTGACCGCGATCGAAGGCGATCCGGCGCTCGCGCAGGCCGGTGCGCGTCACTGCGAGCGGATGATCACCGTGAATCTCGATCGCGAGATCCCAGTGGGCGAAGGGCCGTTCGACGTCATCGTGTACGGCGACGTGCTCGAGCACCTGGTGGATCCGCTGCGGGTCCTCGTGGAGCTCGACCGGAGCCTCGGGCCCGGCGGCTTCGTGATCATCTCGGTGCCGAACGTCGCCCATCTCTGGATCCGCCTCCTGCTCCTCGTCGGGCGGTTCGACTATCTCGACCGCGGGATCCTCGACCATTCGCACCTGAGGTTCTTCACCGAGCGCTCGCTGCGCGCCATGCTCGCGGACGCCGGGTTGAGCGTCGAGCGCTTCTCGGCGACCCCGGCGCCGCTCTACCAGATCCTGCCGGCGAGCTGGCATCGGCGATGGGTGGCCGCCACCCATTCCATCAACGCGGTGATCGCCCAGAAGGTCCGACGCCTGCTCGGCTATCAGTTCATCGTGCTGGCCCACCCGAAGAGCGCTGCCGAGAGGCCGGGGGCCACATGAGCGTCACGCGCTCCACACCCAAGGTCGTCGTCGTCATGCCCGCGTACAACGCCGGCCGGACGCTTCGGCTCACTTACGAGGAGCTGCCGAAGGACACCGTGAACCTCGTCATCCTGGTGGACGACGGGTCGACCGACGCGACGCTCGACGTCGCGCGCCAGCTCGGTCTCGAGATCTTCGTCCACAACCGTAACTACGGCTATGGCGCCAACCAGAAGACGTGCTATGCGGAGGCGCTGCGGGCCGGGGCCGACGTGGTGGTGATGGTGCATCCCGACTATCAGTACGATCCGCGGCTCGTTCCGCAGATCATCGAGCCGATCGTGAGTGGCCGGGCCGATGTGGTCCTGGGCTCGCGCCTCAAGGAAGGTTCGGCGCTCGCCCAGGGCATGCCCTGGTGGAAGTATCTCGCCAATCGCTTCCTGACGGGCCTGGAGAACCGGGTGTTCTCGCTGTCCCTGTCGGAGTACCACACGGGATATCGCGCGTTCACGCGCGAGGTGCTCGAGACCGTCAACTTCCCCGCGAACTCGGACGGGTTCGTCTTCGACCAGGAGATCATCGCGCAGGCCGTCGCGGCGCGCTTCCGGATCGCCGAGATCGCGGTGCCGACGCGCTACTTCCCCGAGGCCTCGTCGGCGAGCTTCTTCGCTTCGGTCGGTTACGGCGTGCGGATCCTCTCCGTGCTCTTCTGGTTCACCCTGAACCAGCGAGGTCTGCGGCGCTCCCGCCGCTTCGATAGCCTGCGAGCCAGATACACTCGCCTGCCGTGACCCGCGCGGCCCGCCCCCTGGAGGCGGTCGCGGCGTGCGTCGCGCTCCTCCTGGTGACGCTGTTCGTCACGGGCGGTTTCACCGTCGCCGGCCGTCCATTCACGCGCGCGGACGAGTTCGTCATCCTCCTCGCGGTGATCGTGGCGCTCCGGGCGCTGGTGGCACCGCTTCGATGGCCCGAGGTATCGCCGGCGCGAGTCGCGGTCGCCGGTGCGCTGGGCTACGCCCTCGTGATGGGATTCATCGTGGTCACTCGCCATCTGGGGCTCCGGACGCACGCGCTCGACCTCGGCTACTACGTCCAGCTCGTCTGGAGCATGGCCGCCGGCCGCGGCCCCTACGTGACGCTTCCGCCGATGAGCGCGTGGGGCGACCATCTCTCGCCCGTGCTCTATCTGCTGGTGCCGCTCGACTGGGTGGCGCCGGGCGCGATCGGGCTGGTCATCGTCCAGACTCTCGTGCTCGCCGCGGGTGGCCTCGCGGTGTTCGGCTACGCGGCCCGCCGGCTCGGCGCGGCCCCGGCGTCCGGCGCCTTCGCGCTGCTCTTTCTGGCCAATCCTTCGCTGCACGGCATCAATATCCGCGACATCCATCCGCAGGCGTTCGCGATCACCCTGATGGTCGTCGCTGCGCTCGCGTTCGACGCCGGCCGCTACGTGTGGTGTGCGGCGGCTCTGGCGTTGACGCTCGCCTGCCGCGAAGACGCCGCGGTCGCCGTGGTCGGCTTCGGGATCTGGCTCGCCGCCGCGCGCGGGCGCCGGCGGCTCGGAGCGGCGCTCGCGGTCGCGAGCGTGCTCCTGCTGGCGTTCGACCTGAAGTACCTGATGCCCCTCTTCCGCGGCGAGCCGTACCCGCATCTGCACCGCTATGCGTACCTCGGATCTTCGCTGGGCGAGATCCTCCTGAACATGGTGATTCGCCCCTGGCGCTGGATCGGCGTGGCGCTGACCGGTGGCAAGCTCGTGTACCTCCTGGTCATGCTGCTACCGCTCGGCTTCCTGCCGCTGCTCGCGCCGCGGGTCCTGCTGGCGGTGCTCCCGGGGCTCGCGCTAAACCTTCTAACCGTCGATCCGATCCTCGCCAACTTCCGTTCGCAGTATCAGGCGTTCGTCCTGCCGTTCCTGATGCTGGCCGCGATCGAAGGCTACGCGCGGATCCGCGACTGGCGGCGCGCCCCCGCGGTCCTCGCGCTCGGGTTCT
>Ga0209160_1003065_pt1 | contig 13759 bp, 13 predicted proteins | sample GraSoiAngelo_153_FD_186167 | JGI IMG/M metagenome (GOLD analysis project Ga0209160, IMG submission 186167) | Grasslands soil microbial communities from the Angelo Coastal Reserve, California, USA - 14_1009_12_40cm (SPAdes) (version 2) | ecosystem: Environmental > Terrestrial > Soil > Grasslands ...
CGTAGCTCGGGAAGATGCTGACATTGTGGAAAAGGACTCCAGGATAAAGGAGCTCATTCAGAAAAAATCGGCGATTGATAGGATGGTGCCATATGACGGGCTATACCTGTCGCTTACCGGTCTCGGAGTACTCACGCTGAACGATCTCAATGTCAGAAACTACAGAGTCTCCGACAGCGATTTTTCAGACTTCATCGAAGAGCGAATGGATACACTTGGCGAGCTACACTCAATAGCAGAGAGAGGCAGCTACCAAGTATCCAACCTCAGGACGAGGATTCTAGAGGCGGATTTCTCTCAGCTCTGGAACGTATCAATAGGACTGGCAAAGCTTCGAGCCGACCAGAGCCAGATCAATCAGAGATTCCTTCTCGCACTAGGCATTCTCCACCACTTCGACTCCACACTTGACAACAAGATGATGGCGGCGGAGATCATAAGTTCCCTCAGCGCGAGCCCGTCTCAGTCCTCAATCGACAATTCTGATCTTCAGAACCTCACTAAGACCCTGCAGAACCTGGATCATGATCTCAGGCACCACGCGAAAGTTCCAAAGCAAATATCAACGGGAGTTGCTGCCCTGGTAATGTTTGGAAGGAGATATGATGGCACGTATCCTACTGACAGATTTCTGGAATTTTCGAGAATGACCCGTTCTTTCGAATCAGCCGCTATACTATCCGTAATGAATGATCCGTCAAACCAGCTTCCCAGCAAGTTCCAAGCGTTCAGATCAATGTTCGGCCTATGGGGATATCAGACCTCCGAGGACACCGAACTCGCCTCCGCCTTTCTGGCGATTTCCGACTTGGGACCTGATGATGTGAAGTGGAAAATGTCCATAATCGTAACTGCGCTCAAGAACTATCTAGAATATCCGCTAGTGGCTGCTGCAATACTCACCTCAATACCGACGCTTGAAGCCAATGAGACCCTTGACCTCATGGAGAAAGCCTATTCCTCACTCTGGTCCTTCGCGACCGGACTAGAGCGTTCCGAGCTGGTGAGTCTCTCAGTCAGGATGATTCACGGGATCAAGAACGAGATAGTGGAGAGACTTGATCCAACCGCGAAGATAACTCGGACTCCTGTCCAGTTTACACATGCCCCATCAGCTCTCTTCTTCGGATATTATGCACCCCTGATCATCGTACACTCATCCTACTACTCAACATTCAGCGGAATCGGAGGCTTCCATCCAGCCCACGTACACGGTGTCGGAGGAGGCTTCGGAGGCTAATGATCAGAACCCCAATTCTTCTCGCGCTCGTCCTGTCGCTCTCCCTAGCATTCTTCCCAGCGCACGCCGTCGCGGGCTACACTCCCCGTCAAGGAGACACTTTCAGCTACTACGAAGTCACGGATCTCGGAAGCGGAACCGGCGGCTATACCGGATACACTGAACACGCCGTTGTCAACGGAATAGAGAGAGAGAACAATGTCTATCCCAACGGAACAGTGGCCGCTAACTACACCTACACCTGGAACTGGAGCAATAGCTCAGGCTCAACACAGTCGCAGAAACCATCCGGCAACTTCACCTGGTCATCAACCACTTTCCACTACGTTAAACGAACCGACAATCAGACAGGATATGTCAACCCATTCGTCTGGTTCTACATGGACAACCGGACGGGACAGAGCGGCTCATTCTACCTTCTGAACACTCAGATGACCGTCATGTCGACGAGTGCCAACTACCCACTTCCCTCCCAGAACAGGTACGTGAAGGCTATCTTTGCCGAAGGAACCTCGAGCTATCAGCGAAACGACGTATACGGCATCTTCACCGCCACTTATACCTGGGACACCTACTTCGATCCCTTAACCGGATACATCATAGGATACAGCTACACTGAACACGACAACAACGCGGGCGCAGGGTTCACCTACACCGAAAACTTGTACGTCACCACCACTAGCTATCCACTAACAACAGGAACCGGCCCCGGGTTCCTGCAGCAGTACCTTGGTCTAATCGTTGGACTGGTCATCTTCATCATATTCATTATTATCGTCATAGTTGTCATCTATGCTGTCGCGAAAAGCAGACGTTCTCTTCCGAAGCATCCTTTCCCGTCAGAGCGGCCGCCGCCGACTATCGATCTGACTCCAAAACAACAACCGCCCGTCCAGCAGATCGTGATCAAAGAAGTCGTGAAGGTGAAGTGCAAGTACTGTGGAGCACTGATAGACTCTACGGTTCAGGCCTGCCCATTCTGCGGAGCCCCCAGAACCTAGGAAAATTTGCTAGCTCTTCCGATCCATCTCTCCACCACGGTCTTTCTTGAAATATTGAAAAATCGTTCCAGATGGCGTCATACGCCCCTTCATCGCGATTCTTGAAGATGGAGGGTTATCGCGGGAAATCTCCGAGAACGCCGAACGGGCACGCTTCGACCTGAGCCAGAGAAGTCGGGCAAACAGGATATCCTCCCCTATGCCTATTCTTCTGAACTGAGGCTTCACATGTAGAGAGTGCAGTCTGCCAATACCATTCACGATTGAGAGCCATCCCAACCCAACAATTTCCTTGCCCAATCTGACGAAGAAGCACCTTTCGCCCTCGTTAAGCGCAACATTCACCCATCTCCTGTTTATCCCAGGATGTGTCGAAGCCATGAATTGTCCTATCTCGTCAACATCTCCCTCTTCAGCTATCGAGATTTCATAGCTGAACCTATGTACAACAGAAAGATTCTCAAGTTCTACGGTGTAAATATCATAAACTTCGTTTTCGTGCTCGGTCTTCAGCTCCGCGAAGAGAAAACTAGCGGGTCTCAGTTCGTAAAAGTAGTCAAATGCTTCCTTTGATCTCGTGTAAATTGTTCCAGTCTTCTCAGAGTCGTCATAGACGAACATGCCTGAGATATTTCCCTCGAAGGTTCTGGACACGTAAGCCTCACCGCCTGCCCCAAGAGTCTCTCTGACGAAATATTGAAGGTAAGGTTCAAAGAATGAGAAGCCATTTGGGAATACGAAGTCGATATCAGATGCATTCCGTACTTCGACGGCCTTCACCTCTCCTGAGCTGCTCATGTCTAAACATCCTTGGTTAGCCAGAGTGTGGATGTATAACAGAGATTGCCACTATTGAAATCTGGAACAGCCCCCGCGTCTTCTCGATCCTCACAAAATCACGACACCGCTTACGCCCTGAACTATCACGAATCTACAAAACATTCTGAGATTAGCCTCCGAACATCGGGACACTATCTCGACTGGGCAAACAAGCCATCACAATTCAAGATATACGAGGATCTTACGTCAATATCTCTTCCAAAGAATTTTCCCAAGCCGGAAGCGGAACCGCTGATGGCGATCTCTGGACGGGCGGTTCAGACAGAACCGCTGAATCTTGGACTCACAGAACTCGCTGAACTGCTATACTTCTCTGCTGGACTCACTAGAAAGTATCGGTTCGGGGGCGAGCTTCACTATATGCGCGCCGCATCAGCTACAGGTGCTCTCTATCCAATCGAGCTCTATGTGGTCGCGGGAGATATTGCAGGACTCGAAGCTGGCGTCTACCATTTTGATCCTCTAGGCTTTCAACTCTCACGAATGAGGAAGGGCGATTACAGAGCAGAACTGGCCGCAGCAAGCAACGACAGCATTGCCCTTGCTCCGGCGACTATTGCTTTCACATCATTAGCTTGGAAGAATGCTTGGAAATACGAAGCCCGATCATACAGGCACTGGTTCTGGGACGGCGGAGTAATCGCCGCGAATCTCATGGCTTTGTCAGCCTCCATTGGCTCATCTACGCAAATAATCCAAGGCTTTGTAGATCAAATCGTCAACGAACTTTTGGGCTTGCAAGACGAGGAAGAGGCAACGATCTGTCTCTCACCCGTCGGTCTAGGAGGACAACAATCAAAGGACCACTCGCTGAAAGGAATCGTCCCTATTCAACCCAAGGTCCAGCCTCTCTCAGAGGAAGAGACAAAATACGCTGCTATCTGGGAGGCGCATCGAGCCTCTTTTCTTCAAAGCAAGGACGAGGTTGAAAAATGGACCAAAGTACGGTTGGAGACCTCGAATTCGCATCGAACGACCTACCCGAAGATTCCCGTACCGCCTCCAATTATTGAGGCTACGAGGTTTACGAAGCTAGGAGAAGTTATTCTCCATCGAGGCTCAACGCGAAGGTTCTCCCGCTCACCCATCACACTCTCCCAGCTATCAACAGTGTTGAGAACTTCGACCGGACCGATTTCACGCGACTACCTTCCAGAAAGCGAGAGTTTGATCGAAGCATATTTCATAGCGAACGCGGTTGAGGGACTCGCGCCTGGCTCATACTTCTACTCAGGGGAACAGAAATCTCTCGAGGAATTGAAACGGGGCGAGTTCAGGCAAATGTCCGCGTACCTATGCCTAGGACAACCACTCTTCGGCGAGGCTAGCGTGGTGGTTTTTCTGATGACTAGACTTCGAGAAGTCCTGGGAGCGCTTGGCAACCGTGGATATCGCGCGGCGCAGCTTGAAGGTGGAATAGTGGCTGGAAAGATCTACTTGTCAGCCTATGCGCTCGGTCTAGGCGCTTCAGGCTCCACATTCTACGATGACGCCGTAACCGAGTTCTTCTCACCGCACTCGAAGGAGAAGAGCACGATGATCGCAGTGGGACTCGGGGTTCCTGCGTACAAAGCGAGATCGGGAAGAGTATTGCCACAGTTCATGTAGATGCGTGTATCCTCGGAAGGGAACTCTACTCCAGGATCCGTCTCCCTTAAGGACTCGAACTGAAGGCAGCGAGAATCGGCATAAGAGGGAGTGCAAGCTCAGACTCTCGGAGACACTCCAGCTCTGAACATTTGCTGTCAGGCCTAGGCCACAAATGAGCGAATCCACAAATCAAGGGCCCAAAAGTGTTAGGTTCGCTCGCTCTTTAGTTCCTCATTCGTGCCTCTAAAGAGGTCGAGTCGCCAATTGTTGCAATGCATGAAGCTGCCACTACCCCTAGGATACTCGTATTTGCTCTCTCCTAAGAGATCGAAGCTCAATTTTCTGCAGATGGCGTTGGACGGATGATTGTCCACAGAGGGAAAAGCTAGGAGATATCTATGCCTCCGAAGCTTGGTAACCCACTCTACGAGTAGTGTAGTTGCAGCAGTAGCGATTCCCTGCCCTTGGAACTCTGGCAGAACGCTCCAGCCAGTCTCCCATGCTTTCTGTCCGTCCCAATCTCTTTCCCAGTATCCTACCGTGCCAGTCAACGCTTTTTCGGAGCCTATTGTAATAACAAAAATGCAACCCGCACTAGAGTCCTCGGACATAGCAGCGAATTTCTTGTGGCGGTCTCGAAGCTTTTCCGCGCTTTCGGGCCCGCCAAGATGTGTCGTCATTCTCGGGTCTCCTAACGTCCTCTCCAGCAATGGTAAGTCGCCCTCCGAGTACGGATGGATCGCAACGTCAGCCCTCCCTCTCATAGACTCCTAGACTCTTGGCCGATAGCCTCCTTAAGATTCCTTCCGAAGTTCCAGCGGGTCGCACAACAGAGAAATGCCAAAGACAAGACTCAGTCTTCTTTTCCTACCAGGTCACTGGTTCGGGGTCGTGTGCCGTATCACACTTCGATGAGAATTCGGGAGTGATATCGCATAAGTTATCTTCGGACTCGGTTGATCGGCTTTTCTGTTCTTGGACCAGCAAGGGAGAAAGGGTGTGAAAATTGCACGTTTTGATTGACGACGTTCAGCTTTGGGATGGGACGGGCTCGCCTGCTCAGCCCAGAACGTCCTTAGAGATTCGAAATGGACGGCTCCATTGGATAGGGCCTGCTTCAGAATGGCAAGGTAGCCGGGCCACTGTTCGAATCGTTGACGGAAGGGCACGTACGTTGATCCCTGGGCTCATGGATTGCCACGTTCACTACAGTAGTCCAGGAGGGCCTGACTGGATCGCACGATTTAGCGATCCTCTCCCAGAAATCTCGATGCGCGCGATCGAACTCGCCGAATCCAGTTTACGAAGCGGCGTCACGACCGCACGAGACGTGGGCGCACCTCAAGGTGTCAGCATAAAGCTAGCGCACATGGCACGATCAGGCGAGATAAACGCCCCAAACATTCGGGCAGCCGGGACCTGGATCGCGCATCGCGGCACGTACGTTTCCTTCGCCAGACACTTTGGCGAGGCTCACGAGTTACGAGATGCGATTCGGATGGAGATTGAGGCAGGCGCAGAACTGATCAAGGTTGCGCTATCAGGCTGGAATGAGGGTGCCCGTCCCAAAGACGCGACGGAGATTCCGTTCAACGAGAAATTGCTCTCGGTAGCGGTTGAAGAGGCACACAAAGCTGGGTTCAAGATTGCATGCCACGCCAACGATCCAGCTAGCTGTCGAATAGCCGCCCATGCGGGCGTTGATTCTCTTGAACACGGAATGTTTCTCGAGCAAGGCGATCTTGAAGCCATGGCGAACAACAAGACCTTCCTCGTGCCAACCATGTCAGTCTGGGATGCAATGCTCTACTATGCCCACGCGGTTGATTGGCCCGAGGCCCGTAAGAAACGGGCTGAGGATCTAAGACAGGGATCGCGTCTGGCAGTCATAGGTGCTGTCAGAGCAGGCGTGCAGATGGCGCTGGGCACGGACGCCGGCGGCGGAGCAGCCCGTCATGGTCGAATCGCGAGAGAGGTTGAGTTGATGGTTGAATGCGGGCTGGAGCCACGCGACGCGCTAATAGCTGCAACCTCGAGCGCATCGAAGTTAATCGGAGAGGATGAGCGTGGAACGATAGAGAAAGGAAAAATCGCGGACTTAGTCTTGTTGGATGCGAATCCCTTGGAGAATGTTGGCGCGCTGAGATTGATCGCGGCCGTGTTTCAAGGAGGACGACGAGTAGCCTAGAATCTCAAGACTGTGAATCGATACTTTCCTCGCCCGGAATTGTTTTTGGGCATGTTTGTTTGCATCCGCATGGTTTTTAGAGGGTCTTGGCGCAATTGCGGCTCTAAGTGTGAAAGCGAAAGTGAGTAATAAGATGAAGTTCATGCAGATGCTTGATTCTCAGACCTACCGAGTTCTTCAGAAAGAGGCTAAGAATAGAGGGGCCTCGATACAAGAACTGCTCAGAACGGTAATAATTCCCGACTGGTTGAGTGAGCATAGGAGAAAGGAAAGACCCTAGCAAGAGGATCTGTTCGTCTGAACTACGTTAGCCTCCACCCTTTCGACGGTTCCTTGAGCTGTCCGCGAGGAAACCGTTGTCTCAGTCTTTGTTGCTAGTGTTTCAAGCATCAGTATCTTTTTTTCCAGTTCGATGATCTTCTTGTGCTGGCCAAACAGCATCGAAATGAACAGTGGCACTTCCTTTATTGTAGAGGCCATGGTGCTGGCATAGGGGGCGTAGAGCTTGCACTGGTTCAGAAGATCCTGGAACACCAGCTTATCCTCGGTCCGAAGAAACCCTTGGAACTTTTTCAGCTTAGCGATCTCTGCTTCCACGACCATTCGCCATGAAGGAATTGTTCTTCCCGACACTGAGCCCCCGAAGAGCCTGGCCTTAACGCAGTCATCAGACTCTCGTGAATAATAACAAGAGGTAGAGCCGTAAGTAACAGACTAGATGAGCTGCGTGAAACTGACCAGATTCAGGATAGTAATAAGCGAGGAGGCTGCAGTAAATGAGTCGATCTGACCGGCTCGAGACAAGAGACCCGTTCCTAGCGGATTACAAACAGGATCTGCAAGACGTAATCAAGGGAATGAAAAAAGTCGGACCCAGCGGACTCCAACTCCTCGTACAGGAAATGATACGATCCCGCTGGATCAAGGACCGCAGAGCCACCTACACCTACGAAGCTGCGTGGGTATTCGACCAGAAGGAAGAAGCAATCTCTAGAATACTGAAGAAGCTTGAGGAAGAAGGCAATATCGAGCCGGCGGGACTAGGACGAAGCAAGAAGGGCCCTGTCAAACCCTACAAGCCTCGAACCCTCCGACTGCCGAAGCAGACAATCAAGAAACCATCAAAACCTTCCAAGAGAGATGTCTAGCTGAGAGAATTCCTCTGCGAAAATGCTCAGATGAGTCTCATTAGAGCTGCTTGGGTATCATCCGCTCTGTCTCATCGATCTGATCCGAGTAGATCTTTCGGTCCTCATCGTCTAGACTCACAACGCGCAGCTGCTCGCGAGCCTTGCTGACGAACTCCCTGGCGAGGGGATACTCCCTTGCCACGGCATGAGCCCGTGCCATGCCCTCACATGCAAAGATGAGACCTTCAGAGAGATTGTGATTCTTAGAAATTTCAAGGGCTTTCTTTGCAAAGCCGAGCGCGAGGTCCGACTGGTTTAGTGCGGCGTAGACCCGAGAGATCTGCCAGTCGCCGGCTGTAAAGTTCCAGGGCTTCCCAATGAGGCTCCAGTGATATCTTGACGCGTGTGCTAGATTCAGCATCATCTGGTCGTCGTCGAGACTTCTGTTCTTCTGTTTGAGATAGTCTCAGGTTCTGTTGAAACATTCGGCAGCGACTTTTCGATGAAACTCCGGGTCGGTATGAGACATGTGCTCTTCTATCGTTTGCATAGCTATACTTCTATTCCCTTCCTGACTTGAGAGTCGCTATCAGATCCAAATCCAGGGACGATCACTCTGAGAATGGCTATCAGCAAGACTTGACTATTTTTTTGCCTTCTTAGGCGGTAACTTGCTCGACCATTCAAGTGATTTCGAAATCCAGGAACGAAGAGTCTCTGGCTTGGCTCTCCAGGTCTTGGGGAGGACGACGTAGTCCTTCATGGGTTTTCCCTTCATCGGTTCTAGCATTGACGATCCCTTGTTCTTGAGAAGCTTCAATTGATCTTCGCTTGAGAGTCGTACGAATAGGTCGTTTCCGAATACTCCGAAGAACATGTTTCCATTAACGAAAGCGGAAATGTTGCCGAACATTGGTCGGACAGTAATGCGAGGGTCATTCGGTACGAGAGATCGGAAGGCGTTCAGGGACTCCTTATCGGGATGTGGAATTTTCATTTCAAAGCCCCCAGGCGAGGAGCTGGAGCTCAATGAAGAGCTGATGAAGCTTTTGAAAGACGCCCGGGCGTCTCGGCACGGTCTGCTAGGTGTCAGCAGTCTGAGTGGACTTTTCCTCGTGTTGGGCTGAGTCCCTATAAAGTCAAGGAGCAATTGTTTTATCAGTGTTTATTGCCAGTAGATTCGAATCAGAATTGTTCAGAAGGTACCTGATACTAGCGGCCGCTCTCGCTTTGTTTCTAGCTGTTTCCCCTGTTAGCGCTGCACCAGCTCTGAAAGTTGGTTCGACAGCCTCCTATACCCTCGCCGGATCGCTGAATGCCACTCAGAATTGTAAGGCTGACCCGCTGAGCTATTTTGCTCAAGCCTGTCTCGGCTATACACCACCTCAGAACTCGACTGCAAGTATCCTCATCCGTGACAATGTCACCTGCGCTCAAAATGACAAGACTTGCAGCTTTGAGCCGTCGCTCCTTACGGTCCCACAAGGAACCTTTGTTACATGGACAAACATTGGCACCGTCGCCCATTCAGTCGTTTCGAACGTCACGGCGAATATGGGTCTGCCGTCTTTCATGAACGGGAACATTTCACCCGGCAGCAGCTTCACCCACAGCTTCACCGTTTCTGGGAACTACAAGTACTACGACGGTATTCATCCCTGGGTGAAGGGAGAAGTTGACGTCTTTCCGTTCACACCTCCACCGTCTCCTACACCAATGCCAACGACCCTCCAAGCGAGTGTAGGCGGGACAGTTGGCTGGAGCGTTCAGGGTTTGAGCACTAGTGAGGTGAATCTTCTCGTGTCCCACTCCCTGGGTCTCTCAGTCTTCGTGTTCACGCCGGTCACCGAGTCAGGAACGCTTGTACAGTCGATTGACTTGTCAACTAGAGTCGAGTCTGCAGGAACAGCAACCGACCTAGTCGAACACGTACTGACGGCGCTGGCGGCGGCCTCTTCAGGCTCATCTTTCGCTGGAGCGGGTAATGTCTGGTCCCAGATGGTAGCTTCGACCTCGTCGGATCCTTCCTACACTTCTTGGTGGGTCAACGGACCCCTGTCCAATGGTGCAGCGCTTCAGGTGGATGACGGCTGGGCGAGTGTGACAGGTAGCGAGACCTTGAACCTAGGAAGCTTGGGAACCGTCTCGGCTTGGATCGTCACCAGTCAGTTCTCTCAAACATTCAACGCCAATATTCCTAATCCCACAAATCCGTTGGCATCCGGCTCAACCGCCTCCGCCACCTCCAACATCAACTTCCTCTGGAGCTATGACAAGGGCAGCGATCTTCTCTTGAGAAGTCTAGCGAATACGACCCTAGCTATGCACAGCGTATCCAACCAGCAAGTGTACGTATCAAACCCATGTGCTCCCAACGGTTACTGCCCCACATATGCCAACGTCAAGGTTACTCGGGACATGCGCCTAGTGCTGACCCTATCATTGCACCTCTCTAACACGAGCCTCCGACTGGACCAGAGAATGCCGAACGGCAACCAAACTCAAGACTTGTCATCTCTAGTTTCATCTATGATGTCCACCCCATGGACCGCTTTCGGAATTGTCGGTGGAACGGCCGCAGCGATTATCGGTCTCAGTCTCTGGCTAGGCCGGAGAGCCCGAACGAGCGCGATCCCGGAGGCAACTCTAGTCCCAACTGGAGGGGCATCTCCCTCAGTTCCTCCACTAGCTTAAGCGATTTCTTGGAACCAACCCCTCAATCGAATCAGTGAAAGATCCTAGCCGACAGAGAAATGAGATATCAAGTCGAAAACTCAGAAATGATTTTTCCGATCGATTACTCCGAACGCGTCATTCTGAGTCAGTTGTGAATACAGCGGCTACGCCTCGCCGATCGCGCTTCTCTCTTCTTCCGACAATATTGTTCACAATCAGACTTGTCGTGATGAGTCCGATGCTCACAAAGCCCAGGTAGAAAGGTAAGCGAAAGCCCGCGATCACCAGCGGGTTGGGGTAGCTGTTGAGGTCGAGACCGACAATATCGGCCAGTAGGGGGCTCGTGCCAAAGTATGGTGGCAGAATACCGTACGCGCCAAGCAACATAGTCAAAGCGCCATGATACATCAAGAGAAAACTGAGGTAGAGCTCAGTCATAGAGCAGAGGCTGAAATAAACCGCCAGCTTGTTCCACCAGGACCCGCGATGGACGCTCGAAGCGCCTAGAGCTATCAAGCTCAGGATCAATAAGAGGCTAGTGAATGATCCTAAAGGAACGAACAAGAATGTGCTTGCTGATAGCCCAGTTGCATTAGCCTGTAGGTAGAACGGAGAGACTTGAACGGTCAGAAGTTTACTCGTCGTAGCCCCAGTAACAATCCACCAAGGACCACTCGCTGGTCCCAGGAACAGCGCTACAACAGCACCCAGTAGCGCTAGAAAGTCTATTCGACGAAGGAGCCCCAATTCTCGTCTATGCCAGGCTCGACGCCTTCACCTGCGGATTATCAGCTACGTCTCTGATAAGTGCTCCTGAGTTTATGGTCGAGAACCCTTACTGATGCAGCCGCGGAATCCGACGGTTGAGAACAATAGTATCGGACCCACACCAGGGTCCATATGACGCTGAGGCTCGACGCCGTGCACCAAGAACTCACGGCCCGTCCAGAAGAACCCAGTGAAAAGTAGTGCGCAGAAAACCCTTAGATTCCACAATACAAGGCACATGTAGAACCGGGTCTACCCGGCGCCTCGGCATATCTAGCCATTTTATTAGGCACCACCACGAATCGCCGGCGAAGAGAAAATGGCGAAACAAGTAAACTGCGACTGCGGCTTCATGGTAAGAGCCCAATCAGACGACGAGCTAGTCCAGCACGTCCAACTCCACGCGAAGGACATCCATCAGATGGAAGTCCCAAGAGACAAAGCTCTCGAAATGGCCAAGCCGGTAGAAGCAACCGTAACAATCTAGACCTTCTCGAGAACTATCCGAATATCCCACTTGAGAGTAATAGAGGACGCGCATCACTGTTAGGACAGTGGATTGGTGGATTCTCGTGGTTTCCTATGCCTAACGTATGTTATGATCAGAATTGTCAAACCCACCAGAGCTAGTGGTATTCCTACAAGACTAACGCCGGACGAGAGAAAAAGGAAGAAAACGGAGAAACCGGTAAGGTAGACACCTATCATGGCAGCTCGTTCTCGGAAGCTCAGTTTGAGAAGTTCTTCCTGTAACTGGGCCCTGTATCGGAGGAAGAGTGTTGCGATTATTACGAAAGAAATGGCTGCGATAAAAAACAGGTATGTGAGCTCGGACTGGTAGTTGTTGAAGGTCAACAGCAAACCGACTTCGTCTCCTACAAATCCTGCTCCGAGCCCGTATAGGACCGCATAGAGCCGGTAGAGCCTCTCATTCCTCCAAGCAATACCCATCCAGCCAGCTACGCTGATCAGGGCAATACCATACCAGAAGTGATGAAGATGGATCCCGCCCTGCATCAATACAGTGCTGGGAAACAGGGTCGCAAACAGTCTAGAGCCAAAGAAGCTGATCACGAAGGCGAGTGTCGCGATGAAGGTAAGTCCATGCCTGAAAGGGCCGGTAAGTATGTCTCGGGACATGCAATGACATCATGAACCCGCATATTTCGGAATTATGGGAAGATTTCGCGTGAGGCATAAGGTACAATCATGGAAACGGACAGCCGAGAATAGAGTGTGTTGAGTACTACTCGTAGAAAACAATAATGCTCATAAGTCGGACTTACAGCCCGACTTTCCTCATGGCCCAGGTTCCCGTGAGCAGCGTTCCACATGCTGTGTGGTACAGGAAGAGAAAGTATGTTTTGGCAATCGCGCTCATAGCCGTTGTCGTGGTTGCGGGCGTTAGTGCCGCCGTCCTCCTAAGCCACCCGGCGGCCGCCCTCACTGTAAATGTCGGAGCAGGTCCTCGAATCCGTTTTGTCGGGTTCAACATACCAACGGCACCCAACGGACCAAATGGCAAACCGATTTCTGCTGCTAACTATACGAAGGTACGGCAGGCCTTTGCCTACGCAATCGATCGTGACGCAATAAACACCAACATCTTCTTGGGGCTGGCTACTCCTATCTATAGCATGATTCCCCCGTCAATGCCCTATTCGCAGGCCGTCTTCAAGACGAAATATGGAGGGTCTCCCAACCTAACACTTGCAGAAAACCTTCTTAGTGCCGCCGGATATAATTCCAGCAAGAGCGGCAAGCTGTACATCGATCTGTGGTACAACAGTGACGGTCACTACGGTGATACAGAACCCTCGATTGCCCTTGTCATCAAGACCACTCTTGAAAGGACTGGAATGATCGTCATATCCCTGAAATCAGAACCCTGGGCCGCCTACAGAGGAGCTCTGGCTAAGGGCACCTTTCCTTTCTACATGCTTGGATGGTACCCTGATTACTTGGACGCTGACGACTATGCCGCTCCATTCTTCGGAACCAGCGGTGCGGTAGGGCAAGGTTCCTACTACAGCGATCCCCAGATGGATTCCTGGCTTAAGGGTGAAGCAAGCGCGACGGTAGACACTCAGCGGGCTGGCAACTTTACGAACATCCAGAACAAGTCTGCAACCGATGTTCCCTACATCCCACTCTGGCAGCAAAGCGCTGACGTCGAGTACAAAGCGGGTATCACTGGTGTCTATCTGCACCCGGTCTCCTTCAAGTACTTCGTTATCAGCAAGCCGGGAGCTTCCCAGCTGACAGTGGGAACGACCGACTCTGTAGTATGCCTGGACCCAGCCTGCGCCTACGATTTCTTCTCAAT
>Ga0209160_1003066_pt1 | contig 13759 bp, 14 predicted proteins | sample GraSoiAngelo_153_FD_186167 | JGI IMG/M metagenome (GOLD analysis project Ga0209160, IMG submission 186167) | Grasslands soil microbial communities from the Angelo Coastal Reserve, California, USA - 14_1009_12_40cm (SPAdes) (version 2) | ecosystem: Environmental > Terrestrial > Soil > Grasslands ...
TCGCGAGCCAGGATGATGACCCGTCGCGCCCGCTCGGTGAACCGTTCGAACACTTTAAGCCCTACCCCTTTCGTCGCCCACTCGGCGCCGGTTTTTCCTGCGAAGACGGCTAGTTAGTGAAAACCGAGTTCAGTATATCCCGCGCCCCCCACCGCCGCTAGCCCTTTTTCTTCACGAGCAAGTAACTCTGCGAATCTCAAGCCATCTACACTGGCAACCCCGCGGCCGTCCCGACCGTTCCGCTCACCTCGCGCGCGCGGCCCTCCACGAGGCGATAAATGCGGTCGGCGCGACGGGCGAGGTCGGGGTTGTGGGTGGCAATCAGAAAGGCGATGCCGCGCGCGGCCTGCAACTGAAGAAAGAGATCGTAGACGACTTCGCTCGTTTTGGGGTCGAGGTTGCCCGTCGGCTCGTCGGCCAGGATCACGCGGGGTCCGTTCATGAGCGCCCGCGCCACCGCCACCCGCTGCTGCTCGCCGCCCGACAACTCGCCGGGCCGGTGATGCAGCCGGTCGCCGAGGCCGACTTCGGCCAGCGCCGCCGCCGCCCGCTCGCGGGCCTCGCCCCGTGGCTGGCGCGCGACGAGCGCGGGCAGCATCGCGTTCTCCAGCGCCGACATCTCGCCGAGGAGATTGTAGAACTGGAAGATGAAGCCGACTTCCTGGCGGCGATAGCGGGCCAGCGCGATCTCGCCCCGGGCGAAGAGATCCTCGCCGTCGAAGAGCACCCGCCCGCCGGAGGGCCGATCGAGCGCGCCGAGCACGTGCAGCAGCGTGGACTTGCCCACCCCGGAGGCGCCGATCAGCGCGACGACTTCACTCGTGTGCACGGTGACGGAGGCGCCGCGCAGGACGCGGACCACCTCGGGCCCGGTGCGAAACTCGCGCTCGAGGTCTTCGCCGTCGCCGTCGGGGCGGCTGCGCCGGGCGCAGCCGCCCCGACGGTCTGGAAGAGAACCCGCTTACTCATATCTCAGCACGTCGACGGGGTTGAGCTTGCCGGCGCGGCGGGCGGGGACGATCGTGGCCAGGAACGACAGGACCAGCGTCACGCTGACGGTCATCAGGAAGTCGGCGGCCGACAGTCGCATCGGCAGGTAGTCGATCTGATAGACGTCGCCGGCCAGCCGGATGATCTTGTAAGTGTTCTGCACCCAGATCAGCGTCAACGCGACCAGGCTGCCGGCCAGGGTGCCCACGACGTAGATCGCCAGGCCCACCGTCAGGAAGACGGCGGTGATCGAGGGCCGGGTGGCCCCGATGGACTTGAGGATGCCGATCTCCTTGCGCTTGTCGGCCACCAGGAGCACGAGGTGGCCGAGGATTGCGAACGCCGCCACCAGCGAGATGATCGCGAGGATCAGGAACAGCGCCAGCTTCTCGAGCTGCAGCGCGTTGAAGAGGTTGCGGTTCATCTCGCGCCAGTCGCGCACCCAGTAGGCGAAGCCGAGCCGGCGGCTGATCTCGCGACCGATGCCACCGACTGCGAACGGGTCGGCCAGCTTCACCTCGACGCCGGTCACTCCGGGCAGCCCCGCGAAATCGCGCGCCGCCGCCACCGACACGTACGCGATCGACGCGTCGTACTCGTGCATGCCGACCTGCACGGTGCCCGCCACCGTGTAGCGGCGCATCTTCGGGATCATGCCGACGGCGGTGATCGCGGCCTTCGGCGAGATCGCGGTGACGGCGTCGCCCGGCAGGACGCCGAGTAGCCGGGCCAGCTCGCTGCCGAGCAGGATGCCCCCCTCGCCCTCGGCGATCGCCTCCGCGCGCCCGTTCCGGAGCTGCGCGCGCAGGTCGGCCATGACGCTGCCGTCGGCGGTGTCCACGCCGCGTACGAGACCGCCGTGGGCGTCGCCCGACGGACTGGTGAAGAGCGCCTGCTGGAGCACGAACGGCGTGGCGCCCCGCACGCCCGGCACCTGGCGCACGACAGCCGCCACCCGGTCAGCGTCGAGCATGCCGGAGGCCCCGGTCTGGAAGATGACGACGTGGGGGCTGGCCGAGATGATGCGGTCGCGGATCCCGTCCTGAAACCCCGTCATCACGGCCTGGACGATGATGAGCGCCGCCACCCCGAGGAAGACGCTGCCCACGCCGATCCAGGCGAACAGCGAGAGGTTCGCGCGATGGCCGCGCGAGCCGAGGTAGCGGAACCCCAGGAAGAGCTCGTAGGGCAGGCCGCGCGTCACGAGCCGGGCGTCTCCGGCCGGAGGTGGGGGAACAGGATCACCTCGCGGATCGAGGGCTGGTCGGCGAACAGCATGACCAGGCGGTCGATGCCGACGCCCTCGCCGGCCGCCGGCGGCATGCCGTATTCCAGGGCGCGGACGTAGTCCTCGTCGAGCCAGTGGGCCTCGTCGTCACCGCGCGCCTGCAGCGCCGCCTGCTCGCGGAAGCGCTCGAGCTGGTCGACGGGGTCGTTGAGCTCGCTGTAGGCGTTGACCATCTCGCGGCGGCCGATGTAGACCTCGAAGCGCTCGACCAGCCTCGGATTCTCGCGCTTGCGCTTGGCCAGCGGCGACAGCTCGATCGGAAAGTCGGTCACGAACGTCGGCTGCACGAGCGTCGGCTCGATCAGCGTCTCGAACGCCTCCTTCCAGATCCGGTCGGCCGGCTGGCCGTCGACGTCGAGCCCCACGACCTTGCCGGCGCGGGCCAGCACGGCCGCGTCGGTCTCGGGCGTGACGGTCACCCCGAGCGCCTCCGACACGCCGGTGAAGAACGGCAGCCGGCGCCAGGGGGCCGTGAGGTCGATCACGTGCTCCCCCCACGTCAGCGTCAGCCGACCCAGCAGCGTCTGGGCCATCTCGACGAACATCGTCTCGGTCAGCTGCATGAGGTCGGTGTAGTCGGCGTAGGCCTGGTAGAACTCCAGCGTCGTGAATTCCGGGTTGTGCTGGGTGGACATGCCCTCGTTCCGGAAGTTCCGGTTGATCTCGTACACGCGCTCGAAGCCGCCGACCACCAGCCGCTTGAGGTACAGCTCGGGCGCGATGCGCAGGTAGAGGTCCATGTCGAGCGCGTTGTGGTGCGTCTTGAACGGCCGCGCGATGGCGCCGCCGGGGATCGGCTGCATCATCGGCGTCTCGACCTCCAGGAAGCCGCGGGCGTCGAGGAACGCGCGCAGGAACTTCACGATGCGCGCACGGAGCTGGAACACCTCGCGGGCCTCGGGGTTGACGATCAGGTCGACGTAGCGCTGGCGGTACCGCGTCTCCACGTCCTTGAGGCCGTGCCACTTCTCCGGCAGCGGCCGCAGCGACTTGGCCAGGAACGTGAACGCCTCGACGGCCAGCGTCAGCTCGCCGGTGCGCGTGCGCATCATCCCGCCGGTGACCCCGACGAAGTCCCCGAGGTCGAGCTCGGTGAACGGCGCGAAGTCGTCGCCGAGCTGATCGGCCCGCGCGTAGAGCTGCAGGCGGCCGGTCTGGTCCATCAGGTGGGCGAAGCACGTCTTGCCGTGGTGACGCAGCGCCACGATGCGGCCGGCCACACTCACCGGCCCCACTGCCTTCAGCTCGTCGTCGGTCGCCTTGGCGAGCCGCTCGTGCAGCGGCCCCGCCCAGTGCGTGACCGGATAGCGCGCCCCGAACGGGTCGACGCCGCGCCGGCGCACCGCCTCCAGCTTCTCGTGCCGCTGGCGGATCAGCTCGTTGCCTTCGTGGTCGCTCACGCCGGTCTCACGCCTGCTGTCCCTGCGCCCACAGAAGATACGCCTTGATGAACTGGTCGATGTCGCCGTCCATCACCGCTTCCACGTTGCCGACCTCGAGGTTGGTCCGGTGGTCCTTGATCCGCTGCTGGGGATGGAAGGTGTAGGAGCGGATCTGGCTGCCGAAGGCGATCTCCTTCTTGGCGCCGGTCAGCTCGGCGATGTCCTCCTTCTGCTTCTGCTCGGCGATCTCGTACAGCCGGGCCTTGAGGATCCGCATGGCGGTGTCGCGGTTGCGCAGCTGCGAGCGCTCGTTCTGGCAGGAGACGACGATGTTGGTCGGCAGGTGCGTGATCCGCACCGCCGAGTCCGCGGTGTTGACGCCCTGGCCGCCGGGACCGGAGGAGCGGAAGACGTCCACGCGGATCTCGTCGTCGCGGATCTCGACCTCCACGTCGTCGACCTCGGGGACGACCGACACCGAGGCGAAGCTCGTCTGCCTGCGGCTGGAGGCGTCGAACGGCGAGATCCGGATGAGACGATGCACGCCGGCCTCGCCCTTGAGATAGCCGTAGGCGTACTCGCCGGTGACCTCGATCGTCGCCGACTTGATGCCGGCTTCCTCGCCGGGCAGCAGGTCGACCACCTCGGCCTTGAAGCCCGCGCGCTCGCACCAGCGCAGGTACATGCGCATGAGCATCTGCGCCCAGTCCTGCGACTCGGTGCCGCCGGCGCCCGGGTGGATGGACAGGATCGCGGCCTTGGCGTCGTGCGAGCCCGACAGCATGACCTTGAGCTCGAACTCGTCCAGCTCGCGCCGGAGCCGCGCCAGGCCCTCGGTGATGTCGGCGTCGAGGCTGCCGTCGTCGCCCGATTCCTGGGCCAGCTCGACCAGCACGTCCAGATCGGAGGCCTGGGTGGTGAGCTCGCCGACGCGGCCGAGCGTGCGCGCGAGCTCGGCCCGCTCGCGGATCAGGTCCTGCGCGCGGCGGTTGTCTTCCCAGAAGGCCGGCGACGCCATCTCGGCGTCGAGCGCGGCCACACGCTGCTCCTTGGCCGCCAGGTCAAAGATGCCTCCGGAGCTCGTCGAGCCGCCCGGTCAGCTCGGTGACGTCGCGCTTGAAGTCGCCGATCATGCCCGGCTCCGCGCCGCCACGCCGACCGAGGCGGCCGCGACGGCCAGCGAGGTCCACGCCACCCAGTCGCCGAGCCTGGTGAACAGCGTGCGGCCATGCCGCAGCGGCACGCGATCGGCCAGGACGCCGCGCTGGAACAGGCCCAGGCGGCCCACGATCCGGCCGGTGGGGGCGATGAAGGCGGAGACGCCGGTGTTGGCGGCGCGCACGACCGCGATCCGGTGCTCGACGGCCCGGAACGGGTACATCGCCAGGTGCTGTTCGGGGCCGCTGGTGCGGCCGAACCATCCGTCGTTCGTCATGTTCACCATCACGCGCGCGCCGCCGTTCACGAACTCGCGAAAGAGATCGGGGAAGATGCCTTCGTAACAGATCACCACGCCGAACGGGGCGGGCGGACCCGGGAACACCACGGTGCGGGAGCCGGGCTCGAGATCGGCGATGAACTCCGCCCAGCCCCTGACAAACCCGATGACTCTCGAGAGCGGCACGTATTCTCCGAACGGAACGAGATGAATCTTATCATACCTGCCGACGATTCCCCGCTCGGTGACGAGGAACGCGGCGTTGGAGAGGCGGTTGGGCGGGGCGTCGAGCACGTCGACGGACCCGATGAGGAGCGCCGCGTGGAGCTGCCCGGACAGCGCCGTCAGCGTGGCGAGCAGGCCCGGATCGCGCCGCAGCGCCGTCGGCGACGCAGTCTCCGGCCACACGATCAGGTCGGGCTGCGCGCCCCCGGCCTGGCGGGTGAGCTCGAGATAGATCCCCAGCGTCACGACGACGTGCTCGGGATTCCACTTGAGTGGCTGCTCGATGGCCGGCTGCATGAGCGCCACGCCGAGCTCGCCGGGCCGCGGCGGCTCGCCCAGGCGCCAGGCGCCGAAGACGAGCACGCCCAGGACAAGCGCCGCGGCCAGTCCGAGGCCGAGCAGGGCCCGCCGCCACGGCAGCAGCACGACGCCGGCCAGCGCGGCGTTGGCAGCGAGCAGGACGAACGACACGGCATGGACCCCGCCCAGCTCGGCCACCTGGATGACCGGCAGCCTCAGGTACTGCGAGTAGCCCAGCGTGCCCCACGGAAATCCGCCGAGCAGATGGCCGCGCAGCCACTCGGCGCCGACCCAGAGGCACGGCGCGGTGGCGAGCGCCCACGCCGGCGAGCGGCGGCGGCCGAGCCAGCCGACGAGGCCGCTCACGATCGCGACGAACAGTCCGCACCACGCCGCCAGCAGGAACGTCGGCCCCCACGTGAGCGGCCACGGGATCTCGCTGAAGGTCCGAAACGTGAAGTCCAGCCAGCGCAGCAGGACGAGGAAGAAGACGGTGCCGTGGAGCCAGCCCCAGGCGAAGGCCGCCCGCGGCGTCGTGACGAGCGCGACGACGAGCAACGGCGCCAGCGCGTACCAGGCGACGCTCTCCCAGTTGGCGCGCGGGAACGCCAGCGCCAGCACGCCGGCGCTGGCGGCCAGCAGCGCCGCCGGGACGACGCGGTCGCGCACGAGCGCGCCGGGCCTCAGGCGCCGGCCGCCAGGCGGTCGGCGAGGAAGCGCGGCAGGCCGGCGGCGACGATCTTCCGGCGCGCCGCCGTCACGTCGTACGTCACCCGGCGGATCTCGACGTGCCCGGCCTCGGCGTCCCACACCGCGTAGGCCGCGCGCGGATCGCGGTCACGCGGCTGGCCCACGCTGCCGACGTTCACGATGTAGCGGCGCCCTCGCTCCTGCGGCAGGCGCACGACCCCCGGATGATGCTCGGGCCCCGCGGAGCCGAGCGACCACGCGCCCGGCACGTGACTGTGGCCGACGAAGCACCAGCGCGTCGCGAAGTGGGCGAACGCCGCGAACCCATCCTCGGCGCTGACCAGATAATCCCACTCCTCCGGCTGGGCCGGCGAGGCGTGCACGAGCGTGGCCTCGGCCACCTCGCGCACCAGCGGCAGCGCGCCGAGATAGGCGCGGTGGTCGTCGTCGAGCTGCTCGCGGGTCCACTCCGCCGCCGCGCGCGCGTAGCGATTGAACCAGGCGAGATCCAGCCGCCCCGCCACCGCGTGCTCGTGGTTGCCGCCGACCACCGCCTCGGCGCGCTCGGCGACGAGCTCGACGCACGCCAGCGGCTCGGCGCCGTAGCCGACGGTGTCGCCCAGACAGAGCACGGCATCGGCGCCGGCGGCGCAGTCGGCGAGGACGGCGCGCAAGGCCTCGAGGTTGCCGTGGATGTCGGACAGGATCGCGTACCGCACGCTGAGGGCCGCCGCTCAGGCGGTGGCGGGCCGACGCTCGCGGAGGATCCGGTCGAGGATGCCGTTGATGAAGCGGCTGGACTCGGCGGTCCCGAACTTCTTGGCGATCTCGATGGCCTCGTTGATCACGGCCTTGGGCGGGACGTCCGGCTGCCACAGCAGCTCGTAGGCCGCCATCCTCAGAATATTGCGGTCCACGACCGCCATGCGATCGAGGTCCCAGTGCTCGGCGTACTCGGCGAGGAGCTGATCGATCTTCGCCTGGTGCTGCTTGCTGCCCCGCACCAGCGCCTCGGCGAACGCCTGGGTGGCGGGGTCAACCGGGTGGCGCGCCCAGAACTCGGCCTCCTGCGAGGCGGGGTCGTCCACCTCGTGCAGGTCGAGCTGGTAGAGGAACTGCAGCGCGACTTCCCTAGCCTTTCGCCGCTTTCCCATGTCTCGCCACGTTCTGCATGAATGCGGCCATCTCGATGGCGGCCTCGGCGGCCTCGGTGCCGCGGTTGGCCACCTTGCCGCCCGAGCGCTCGAGCGCCTGCTCCTCGGTGAGCGCGGTGACGAGCCCGAAGGTCGCCGGCACGCCGGTCTCGAGCGCCACGCGCTGGATGCCGGCGGCCGCCTGCCCGGCCACGAAGTCGAAGTGCGGCGTCTCGCCCTTGATCACGCAGCCGAGGCAGACGATGGCGGCGTAGCGGCGCGTCCGCGCCAGGTGATTGGCGGCTTGCGCCAGCTCGAAGGAGCCGGGCACCCAGTGCACCTCGACCGCTTCGTCCTGGACGCCGGCCGCCGCCAGCGCGCGCAGCGCGCCGGCCACCAGCCGCTTGGTGATGTGCTCGTTGAATCGGCCGGCCACGACGGCGAACCTCACGGCGCGGTCGCGCTGGACCGGCCGGTCCCGCCTTCGGGGGCGCGGCGCGCGACCGGCCATCGTCAGTCGAGGTCGGAGGTCAACATGTGGCCGAGCTTGTCCCGCTTGGTGCTCAGGTACTTGCGATTCTCCGGATTCGGGGGCACCTCGAGCGGCAGACGTTCGACGACCTGCAGCCCGTAGCCCTCCAGGCCGGCGCGCTTGGTCGGATTGTTCGTCAGCAGTCGGAGGTTCTTCAATCCGAGGTCCACCAGGATCTGGGCGCCGATGCCGTAGTCGCGCAGGTCGGCCTTGAAGCCGAGCGCCTGGTTGGCCTCTACGGTGTCCATCCCCTGCTCCTGCAGCTCGTAGGCGCGGATCTTGTTGTGCAGACCGATCCCGCGGCCCTCCTGGCGCAGGTACACGATGACGCCCCGCCCGGCCTCCTTGATGGCCGCCATGGCCTTGAGCAGCTGAGAGCCGCAGTCGCAGCGCAACGAATGAAACACGTCGCCGGTGAGGCACTCGGAGTGCATCCGCACGAGCACCGGCGTGTCGCCCGCCACGTCGCCCATCACGAGGGCGAGGTGGATGCGGTCGTACACGGTCGCCTCGTAGGCCAGCGCGGTGAACTGGCCGAAGTCGGTCGGCAGCCGCGTGGAGGCGATCCGGCGCACGAGCTTCTCCTTGCGCGTGCGGTACTCGATGAGATCGCGGATCGTGATCATCTTCAGCGTGTAGCGCCGGGCCAGGTCGGTGAGCTCAGCCAGCCGGGCCATCCCACCGCTCTCGTCGAGCACCTCGCAGATGACGCCGGCCGGGTAGCAGCCGGCCAGCCGGGCGAGGTCCACCGCCGCCTCGGTGTGGCCGGCGCGGCGGAGCACGCCGCCTTCCTTGGCCCGCAGCGGAAAGATGTGGCCGGGCACGGTCAGGTCGTCGGCCCGCATGTGGGGATCGACGAGCGTGCGGATCGTCACGGCGCGGTCGTAGGCCGACGTGCCGGTGGTCACCCCGCGGCGCGCATCTACGGTGACGGTGAAGGCGGTGCCCATCGGCGCGGTGTTCTCGGCGACCATCATGCCCAGCTTGAGCTCGTCGAGCCGCTCGCCGGTCATCGGCATGCAGATCAGGCCGCGGCCGTGGGTCGCCATGAAGTTGACGGCCTCCGGCGTGGCCTTGTCGGCCGCCATCACGAGGTCGCCCTCGTTCTCGCGGTCTTCGTCGTCGACGACCAGCAGGATCCGGCCCAGGCGGATCTCCTCGATGCCCTCCTCGATCGAAGCGAACACGCTCATGGCGTCCCCCGCAGGGCGAGCGACCGCTGCAGATACTTGCCGATCACGTCGGTCTCGATGTTGACCGCCTGACCCCGGCCGAGCCGCCCGAAGGTGGTGGCCGCCAGCGTGTGCGGGATGACCATGACCTCGAACGCCTGCGCCTCGAGCGCCGCGACGGTCAGGCTCACTCCGTCGACCGCAACCGACCCCTGCGGCACCAGCAGCGGCGCCAGCTCGGGCCCCGGCAGGGCGATCCGCACCCGCGCCGTCGATTCTACACGGGTCACGTCGATCACGGTTCCGATCCCATCGACGTGCCCCAGCACGAGGTGGCCGCCCACCGTGCCGCCGAACCGGAGCGGTCGCTCGAGATTCACCGGGTCGCCGGCCTTCACCCGGCCCAGCGTCGTGCGCTCGAGCGTCTCCGGGCCCACCTCGAAGGCGAGGCTTCCCGCGCGCGTCGTCACCACGGTGAGGCACACGCCGTTGACGGCGACGCTCGCACCGACCTCGCTGCCCTCGACCGCCACGCGGGCCGCGAGGTCGAGGCGCATCACGTCGCCCCGCCGCTCGACGTTTCGCACCTCGCCGATCTCTTCGACGATCCCGGTGAACATTGCTAGGGGCCACCCGGGCCCCTGGCGGAGACGCCGGGGCCACGTGTGTCGGGCGAGGCGGGCTCTCTGACGACGTCGGCCTCCAGGAAGAGGTCATCGCCGAGGCGGGCGACGCTGACCGGGCCGAGCCGCACGGCGCTCTTGAGCTCGCGCCCGGCGCCGCCGAGCACGCCGGCGGCGTCGCGGCCGCCCAGCAGCAGCGGTGCGAGGAAGAGGGCCACGCGGTCCACGAGGCCGGCGTCGAGGAACGCCGCGTGCGTCTCGCCGCCGCCCTCGACGAGCACCGCCCGCACGTCGAGCTCGAACAGCCGCGCCACCAGGGCCGTGACGTCGACCCGTCCCTCCTGTGCTGGACAGCGCAGCACCGTGACGCCGGCGTTCTCCAGCGCCGTCACGCGCGGGGAGGGCGCCGCGTCGCCGACCACGACGATCGCCCGCGCCGGCGTTCCCGCGTGGACGAGCCGCGCGTCGGGACCGAGGCGGGCGTTCGTGTCGAGCACGACCCGGTACGGCTCGCGCGGCCACGGCCGCTCCAGGCGCACCGTCAGCGCAGGGTCGTCACGGAGGGCGGTGGTGACGCCGACGACGATCGCGTCCGACTCGGCACGCAGGCGGTGGGCGTGCAGGCGGGCCGGCTCGCCGGTGATCCACTTCGAGGTGCCGTGCACGTCGGCCAGCTTGCCGTCGAGCGTGGCGGCCGCCTTCAGCGTCACGTGCGGGCGCCGCTCGCGCACCGCGGTCAGCCAGGTGCGGTTCTGGCGCTCGGCCTCATCGGCCAGGAGACCGATCTCCACGGTGACGCCGGCCTCGCGCAGCCGCGCGGCGCCGCCGCCGGCGACGAGCGGATTCGGATCGACGAGCGCGGCCACGACGCGCACCACGCCGGCCCCCACGACGACCGGCGCGCACGGCGGCGTGCGGCCGTGGTGCGTGCAGGGCTCCAGGGTGACGTAGAGGGTCGCGCCGCGGGCAGCGTCGCCGGCGACCGCGAGCGCGTCGATCTCGGCGTGGGGACCACCGGCCTTCAGGTGCACGCCCTCCCCGACGATCCGGCCGTCGCGGACGACGACGGCGCCGACCATCGGGTTGGGCGACGTGAGGCCGCGGCCGCGCTCCGCCAGCTCGAGCGCCCGGCGCAGGAAGCCGGCGTCGCTCATTGTAGCGGGGTCCGCGAGGCCGGCTCGCACCGCAGGTGGCCTGGCCTAGGGTGCCGGGATCCAGGAGCCCGGGGCTTCATTGCTCGGGAACCAGCGCGTCGACGAAGCGCGCGGGGTCGAACGGCTGCAGGTCGTCGATCTTCTCGCCCACGCCGACCAGCGTCACCGGGAGCTTCAGCTCGCGCACGATGCGCACGATGATGCCGCCCTTGGCGGTGCCGTCGAGCTTGGTGAGCGCGACGCCGGTCAACCCGATCGCCTCGTTGAACATCTTGGCCTGCGCGAAGCCGTTCTGGCCGGTCGGCGCGTCGAGGACCATCAGCGACTCGTGGGGCGCGCCCGGCGCCTGTCGCTGGATGACGCGCTTGAGCTTGGCCAGCTCGTCCATGAGGTTCGTCTTGGTGTGCAGCCGGCCGGCGGTGTCGATGATCAGCGCGTCGGCGCTGCGCGCCATCGCCGCCTTCAGCGCGTCGAAGACCACCGCTGCGCCTGGCGGACGACTTCGACGTCGACGCGCTGGCCCCACGTCTCGAGCTGCTCGATGGCGGCCGCCCGGAACGTGTCGGCGGCGGCGAGCAGCACGTGTCGGCCGTCGGCCTTGAGGGCAGCCGCGAGCTTGGCGCACGTCGTGGTCTTGCCGGAGCCGTTGACGCCCAGCATGAGGATCACGCTCGGCCGGGCGTCGAGCGCCAGCGGCCGGGCAGGACCGAGGGTGTCGAGCAGGAAGCGGCGGAGCACGGGACGGAGTTGACCGGCCCGCGTCACCGTGCCGTACATGACCTCCTCGCGGCCGCGGTTGACGAAATCCGCCGCCATGACCGCGCCGAGGTCCGCGGCGATGAGGAGCTCCTCGAGCTCTTCCCAGAGGCTCTCGTCGATCGGGCGCTCGGGCTCGAGCACCGTGCCGAGCCCGGCGCCGAGATACTCCTGCGAGCGTCTGAGCCCGTCGCGCAGCTTCTCACCGAGGCCGGAGAAAAACTTCATAGAACGCTAGTTTATACCAGCCGCGTGACGGCGGCTGGCGAGGCCGGCTCAGCGAGACTCGGGGGGCAGGACCAGCCGCTGAATGACGGCGCCCTTGGCGCCGAGCGCCGGCAGCGGACGACCGTTCAGCTCGAAGGAGACACCGCCGGCGTTGCCGATGGTGAGAACGAACGGGCGGTTCGAGATCCACTCGCGCACTTCGCCCGCGGGCACGTTCTCCTCGCTCGTGCGGCCGTCCTCGGTCCGCACGCGGATCCACGTCGTCTCGTTGGTCCGGGCCACGAGCCGATACGGCGACGTGGCTTCGCTGAAGCCCTCGAGATTCGGCGGCGGCACGGCGGCCGGCGTCACGGGCGGGACGGGCGCCGCCGCCGGGGGCGAAGCCGGGGGGCTCGGCGTGACGGCAACGACGGGCGGCGGAGTCGTCGAGGGCGGCGCCGACGGCGTCGCCGGCGCTGGCCCTGGCGTCGTGCGCGGGGCAGCAGGCGGCGGGATTGTCGAGGGCGGCGCGGCCGGCGTCGCCGGCGCCGGCCCTGGCGTCGCGCGCGGTGCCGGCGTGACGGGGATCGGACGCGACATGTCGATGGGCGGCGGGACCGGCCGGGTCTCCGGACGCGGCTCGGGCCGCACGTCCACGGCCACGCGCTCCGCCCGCTCGCGCGGATGGATCAGCAGCGCGACCGTGAACAACGCCATGCCGAGGACGACGAGCAGGACGAAGCTGACCAGCACGGCGCCACGGGCCCGCGGTTCGGAATCCGTCGTGGCCCGGGGCGGCACCGGATGCGGCGCCGTCGGTACCGTTCGCGCCTCGCGCCCGTCGTAGACCGCCAGCGCCTCCTCGGGCGGCTCGCCGAGGGCCTGGCAGTAGGCACGGATGAAGCCACGGATGAAGACGGGCGCGGGCAACGTCTCGAAGGCCTCGGTCTCGATCGCCTCGAGATACCGCTGAGCCACGCGCGTGGTGCGGGCGATCTCCTCGAGGGAGACTCCTCGCCGCTGACGCAACTCCCGGAGATAGGCGCCGACTGACAACATCTTCGCCGCCGCCGAGTCTAGCCTATCGCCCGGCGCTTTTCACGCCGGGGGGGTCGCGACGGCGACCGCGGCGGCGAGATTGACGGAGACCAGCTTGGAGAGCCCCGGCTCCTCCATCGTCACGCCGTAGAGGATGTCGGCCGCCTCCATCGTCTTGCGATTGTGCGTGATGACCAGGAACTGGGTCTGGCTGGTCAGCTCGCGCAGCACGCGCAGGAACCGGTGGATGTTGGCGTCGTCCAGGGGGGCGTCGACTTCGTCGAGCACGCAGAACGGGCTCGGCCGGAAGTAGAAGATCGCGAAGAGCAGCGCCAGCCCGGTCAGCGCCCGCTCGCCTCCCGACATCAGCGAGACGGACTGCAGCCGCTTGCCGCGCGGCTGTGCCATCAGCTCGACACCGGTGTCGAGCGGATCGCCGCCCTCCTCGGCCTCCACCAGCCGCAGCTCGGCCCGGCCGCCCTCGAAGAGCCGCTGGAAGATCTCGGCGAAGTGCCGGTTGATCTCCTCGAAGGCCTGCGTGAACCGCTCCTGCGCGGTGCGCGTCATGCCTCGCAGCGCCTTCTCGAGATCCTTGATCGAGCCCGTGAGGTCGTCGTGCTGCGTCTTCAGGAACGTGAGCCGCTCGTCGAGCTCGCGATACTCCTCGTCGGCGACGAGGTTCACCGGCCCGATGGCCTCCAGGCGCTCGTCCAGCTCGGTCACGCGCTCGCGGACGGCGACCAGATCGCGCGAGGGATCGTGCCGGTCGAGCAGCGTGGCGGCGTCGACGCCGTGGGTACGATAGGCCTCCTGCGCCAGCTCCTCACGCCG
>Ga0209160_1003071_pt1 | contig 13748 bp, 13 predicted proteins | sample GraSoiAngelo_153_FD_186167 | JGI IMG/M metagenome (GOLD analysis project Ga0209160, IMG submission 186167) | Grasslands soil microbial communities from the Angelo Coastal Reserve, California, USA - 14_1009_12_40cm (SPAdes) (version 2) | ecosystem: Environmental > Terrestrial > Soil > Grasslands ...
GCCAGGCGTCGTGGCCCTGAGCGACTAAGCGGTAATCATTCGCGCCTGCTGCTACCCGACTATTGTCTACCGGGTCGACGGCTACGGTTGGCTCATTCTGAGGCTCATTAGTAGGATCACTTGTGACCTGAGCGTTTGCAGTGATTACTTGTTTTTGTTTGCTAACAATTCCTCTTTCATTCCGACTCGACGGGATGACTGATGCGATTCGAGAATTGAGAGAGCGACTGATTCTTGGGATAACGTCAATGACATTGTGAGCTTCTGCCGATGTTGTCAGAAGTTGTAAGGATAGGAGTATTGTGAGAAAGAGTATTGCGCACGGTTTTTGCAGATGACTGCGCCTTTTGTTGAGACTAGAGTACCCAAGCAGACACCCGTAAATGAGCTTTTGGGGGGAGAACGCCTCTTGAGTCTATGAGATCTAATCTCTAGGCGTCTCTGGATGAGATCAGTCAAGAAAAGAGGGAGAGTAGAGGAACTTGCGAACTATGGCTTCGCTATGTGACTGTAACTGTCGCCTGCATCCAGGGGTGGAAGTCGCAGAAGTAATGGTATGTTCCAGGGTTGAGATTGCCGGTGTCGAGTGTGAACGTTGTGTTCGGTAGTATGCCGTTGGGATCGATTGTCAACGAATCGAACGTACCGTCCGGGACTGGGAATGATATGAGGCGGTTGCCGACAGGGAATTGTACAGTGTCAGTGTAGGACGTAACTGTATGTGGGATAACTGCAGTGTTGGTGACGATGACCTGTGTTCCTTTCTTAACGGCGAGATCACGCGGGAGGAATCCCCAGCTCGTGCTCCCGGCGAAGAATTGAGTTGTCTTCCCAAGATTATGGTCAATGTTAATTGTTGTCGTAGACTGTGGAGTGGTTGTTTGAGTCGAAGATGATGAGGGTTTGATTGTTAGGAGTGCTTGCATCCATGGATGGAATTGGCAGAAGTAGTGGTAGTTACCCGGAGCTAGTTTGCTCGTGTCTAACGTGTAGGATTGACCTGTTGTTATCGGACCTGAACTGGTGAGCGAGTCGAAGTTCCCGTCTGGGAGTGGTAGTTGAACGGTGAAGCCTTCAAGCGAGAAGGGCACTTTTGTCGTGTACGATGTGACCGTATGGTTTTCGCTGCCCCTATTTGTCCAAACCATCTGTCCACCCTGGACGACGCTAGCGACTGCCGGGCGGAAGTTGTATGCTGAACTTCCAGGGGTCCTGATTGTAGTCGGGTCGACCGTGACTGGACCGACAATCGAGATGTTTGCGCTGGCCGCCGCACTGTGAAATGCGACTGTTAGAATTATGCTGAGGATTGTGAGACTCGGTAGTGCACGTCTAATTGCTCGTTTATTCTTGAACATTTTTCTAATTTCCGAGCAGCCACACACTCTCACCCTATTTAACAGGTTGCGTCATATATCGAAGGATATCTTGTAGAGTAAACGTGTCCTTGGGCTCGCGGTTTCGGCCGGTTACGCTCAAGCTTGCAAGGCGCATAACCCGTTCCCATGTTTTCCAGCCAAAGCTGTCTCAATCCTGACGGCCTCGAGGGGTTGGGGCAGCTACCTCGCCACCTTCTCCCCACGCTCAAATTTTTCATTTGATCTAAGTATACCCTCCCCCTCTCACGCTCAATTTTCGTGCTCAATTCGTAAAGGCCACGAGGAGAGTTCGTTAGGGTACGAGCATTGATTGATGGGAGGGCTCTGTCCCGTAACAAGGGTTGCATTCCTAGGTTTATTATAGGGATTGAGCCACGTCGCCAGTCGGCCTAGGAAAGTATGGGCAAGATCAAGGTCGCACTGGCTGGAGTCGGCAACTGTGCGAGTGCACTGATACAGGGCATTGAGTATTATCGGAAGAATCCGCCCGCCGAGAATGGCTTTACGACAGGACTCATGCATCCCAAGTTCGGCAACTACGCGGTCGAAGACATTACCTTCGTTGCAGCCTTCGAGGTTAACAGGAAAAAGATTGGTCGAGATCTGAGTAAGGCGGTTTTTACCGAGCCGAACTGTGTTGTGAAGATCAGTGATGTGCCGGATATGGATGTGACGGTGAAACCTGGTCCTGTTCTGGATGGGGTTGCGCCGCATATGAGGAAGGTCTTCAACGTGTATGACAAGAAGCGGACGAAACCCGTTGATGTGGCGGAGGAGTTGCGCGATTCAAAGGCCGATATTCTAGTGAATTATCTTCCTGTTGGAAGTAGCAAAGGTGCCCGGTTCTATGCGCAATCAGCAATAGATGCGGGGTGTGGCTTTGTTAATTGTATTCCGGAGTTCATAGCTTCGGAAAAAGAGTGGGCGAGCAAGTTCGAGGAGAAGAAGTTGCCGATTGCTGGAGACGATATCAAGAGCCAGGTTGGCGCGACAATTATTCACCGCGCGCTTGTTGACTTGTTTATCAAACGAGGGGCGAGAGTAGATGAGAGTTATCAGTTGAATCTTGGTGGGGATACAGATTTTCTGAATATGACGGTTGAGGAGCGTTTGCATTCGAAAAGGATCAGCAAGACTAGTGCGGTATCGAGTCTGATTCCATATGACGTGCCTACTCGGATTGGCCCGTCAGATTATGTGCCTAGCCTTCGGAACAAGAAGATCTGTTACATCTACCTGAAAGGAAGAAAATGGGCGAACGTGCCGTTGCAGGTGGATCTAAAATTAGCGGTCGAGGACGCACCGGACAGTGCGGGCGTCGTCGTGGACGCGATACGTGCCGTCAAGATCGGATTGGACCGTGGAATAGCGGGACCACTGACAAGCATCTCCTCATACAGTTTCAAGCATCCACCTGTTACAGTGCCGGATAGTCTTGCTTCTCAATGGGTGGAAGATTACATCAAAGGAACTAGAGAACGGTAGCTATGCTGTCACGGTGGTAGCAATGGTTGAGTCTTTCTTGGTCTAAGCCAGCCAAATCGACTACGCTTTTCGTGCAGTAGTAACGGATCATTATGATATGTTCGATTTGCTGCTCCAATGACCAAGAACATTTTCATCCCGTATCCTATGTCTACCCAACCCTCAGTATGAAGTAGAACTCCGTCAGGAAACGTTGGCCGTGGCGAATCTATTAATGCCAAATGCACTACCAACTCGTTTCCCTTCCGTTCAATTTTTATTGTGTGTGGCATTCCCCGAATGACTTGTCACCTGGATTCAAAAGACCGGTCGAAAATATTGTCTGCATTCGCGCACTTAATTCTTGCCTAGACGCAACCCTCTACGAACTCTTCGGAGAAAGGGGGCTGCGAGTCCAACGCCTTCTCGCGACTAGAGTTGTTGTTAGAAAACTAGGTCAGTGATAGCGATGATCTTCGAACCTAACTTTCCCGAAAGTGAAGCCTGTGCGCTTTTACTTGCACCAACGCGGGTTAAGCAGGTCACGCGACCTGCTTAATCTGTGGTACTTCGAAAAATGGCGCAAGGGTGGCTTTCACAGCCCGTTGTGCCTCTGGGCTCAATTGTTCAAAGCCTTTTCCGCAATAGGGACAGTCTTCGAACTCGCCGCGGTTTGCCTTCTTAGTGAACCATTCTCCGCAGTGCCAACATTTCACTACCGCTGTAATACACATACTCGATCATTCACCTCCCCTTTTTTCATTGATACCATTTCCAGCGCTTCTCTAGAAACAGGAACGCTACTGCGCCTAGTATCATTGCAATCAACTCGCTAGCCAACAGGAACGGGATCAAATCGAGCAATGGAATATTGAATAGTGCATGAAGCATCCAAGAGACGCTCAGTCCAATAGTTGTCCCGTATACCAGTGCGGCCACGAAGTAGTTTCCCTTGAAGATCTTGGCAGCATAATACGCAAGCAATCCCCCTACAATGTTCATCGTAGGCATGAAAGCGAGTTCATAGATCCCCGCAAATGGCGAGACGAGGTTTCCAAGAAAGTTTCCGATAGCAAACGCGACTGCTAAGGTTCGGACCTTGGCAATGGAAGGTTTCAATCCCTCTGCGACCCTGAATTGCAAGGCTGCAAAACCGAAAGGTTGGAACAACCAGACAAGGACCGTGTATAGAGCTGCGAATACGGCGACTTGCGAGAGAGCTTTGACCGTGAGGGTTCTCTTTAGCTCGTAGCGTTCTAATTTCTCTGTTATGGTTGCTACTGTCTTTTCCTCCCTACTCCGGGATTTCTTTCGGTCCGATGGCGCAACGGGTGGGAGGACCCACTCACGCGCCAATGAACGGGGCGAGCTTTCTCATGTCAATTTAAGGATTAGCAGGCTACACTAGACGGAACAGTAACGAAAGATTGGGAAAAAAGGTAGGTCTTCGATCTAGATCTTTCCGTAGTGGTATTGGTAAAGCTGAGACAACCAAGGTGGTTGGTTTTGACTACCAGATATAAATAACAGACCTGTTGGGCACGAGGGAGAATTCGTATGCAAGAATCAGTTCAGAAAGGCACGGACACGAACTTTCAGTCACTGACTCGGCCCGCATCCCGCACCCGGATGACCTTGGCACTCATCATAATCGCCGGATTCCTCGACGTCATCGACTTCTCAATCGTCCAAGTAGCCCTTCCTACGATCCGTACGGAACTCGTCGTCTCTCTGGCCGAGAGCCAGTGGATCATCGGAGCCTATGGGCTGACACTAGCCGGTTTCCTGATGCTCAGCGGTAGAGCGGGAGACGTATACGGCCAAAAGAAACTGTTTGTGTTCGGAATCGTCCTGTTCACCATATCATCTCTCGCAGCCGGCCTGTCACCCACCCTACTTCTTTTGGTTGTGGCAAGAGGAGTTCAAGGGATCGGCGCTGCTATATCCACTGTTACAGCGTTCGCGATTCTAGTGGCAACCTTTCCTGAGGGGAGAGAAAGGAATGGAGCATTGGGGATCTTCATCTCAGTGCTCTCCGCAGGCTTTGCTGCAGGCTCGATACTCGGAGGTGTTCTGACAGCGGCGTTCGGATGGAGGTCGATATTGTTCGTGAATGTACCGATAGGGGCTGTGGGTGCGGCTCTCTCCCAAAAGTTCCTTGTTGACTCTGGGAGTAGGGCGACGGAGAGGCACCTAGACCTACCAGGAGCAATATCCTTGACAGGTGGGCTGATAATTTTCGTCTACGGCTTGACAAATGCGACCATCGACGGTTTCACCTCCATTCAGACCGTCCTGCCCTTGGGATTATCCACCTTGATCCTGGCCGGTTTCCTCGTAATCGAAAACCGGTCCAAGGCCCCGTTGATCCCGTTGAGCTTCTTGCGCCGGGGCAACATTCTGGCTGCTAACGCGATGGGATTGATATTCACTTCTTCCGCAGGAGGACTCATCTTCTTGTTGACGATCTACCTACAGCAAATTCTAAACTATTCGGCCCCCGCTGCAGGTGTAGCGTTCCTTCCGCCTGCCCTCATATTCTTCTTTGTTGGTGGATGGGGCTCGTCTTGGCTTACGGACCGCTTCGGCATGAAACCGGTCCTCGTACTTTCGATGGCACTCGTTACTCTGGGCTCAGCACTTCTAATTCCGATCACGGTAGCCAGCGGCTATTTCGGCATACTGCCTGGACTCTTGGTCTGGTCGTTCGGAGCCAGCATTGGTTTTGTCGCATTGAGCATCGCAGCAGTGGGCGGGACTCAGCACGGCGAAGAAGGACTTGCCTCAGGGCTGATCAATACGTCAGAGCGAATCGGCTTTCCTCTAGGCCTAGCCGTGCTCCTAACTATTGCCACTACAATGGATCCCACGCCAGTTGGAGGGACAAGTCCGTCACTAGCGGGTTTGGTCGGCGGTTTCCAGTACGCCTTCTTGGCAGCCACGATATTGAACGGAATAGGACTTCTCATAGCCCTACGTATCAAGGATCAGAAAGCCTCTTGGCAATTTGCGGGTTAGCCTAACGTTTTCTTGCCAATGGGGCCGCAGTCTGGACCTCTTGGTCCCAGTCGACCGATAATCTTCCACGTTGCTTCCACTCTTCATAATGCTCCATTATCCCTGTAAACAGGAGTGGCAGGCCGATCGTTGCGTCGAGGCTGACGGTGCAGGATTCAGCTTTAGGATCGAGCTTGCCCCAGGATTGGCTCTCTGGCAGCTCGCACCCGGACAGTCCTCCCCACTTTGCATCATCAGTCGTGACCTGTATTGCGTACTTGTGCGGAGGGACGGGCGTTCCAGCTATCTCGGCCAGTGGGACGACTTGCTGGATGTAGTTCTTGGGTGTTCCGCCCCCGATGAATATCACACCTGACTTGGTAAAACGCTGTTTCAGGCTCATGATTTCGACGTTGTCCATCATCGGAGAGTAGACCATTGGTATGCCGCCTTTCTTGGTCCGTTCCAAGTATTGGACCGTCAAGGCCATGCCGATGGAGCTGTCTGCTAGGGCCGGACAGAACACGGGTAGATGTTCTCTTGCTGCCGTGCTAAGTATACCATACTCGTCATTCACTCTCTCGCCCATCAATTGGAATAGTTCTCGGCTCGAATAGTTGCGAGGTTCTAAGGAGTCGGCGAATGTCTCGACGAACTCATCTGTCTCGGTGAACTTGACGTCGTCTGCGTATGTGTCGTAAACGCGATCAATCCTCATCTTTCGAAGGGTTGGGTCGTCGATGTGATGATGCGCCATGTAGTGGCGTCCGCCTAGGGATTCGTAGAGGTCATGGCTGAGATTGGCTCCGGTGGAGACTAGAACATCGATCGCATGGAAAGCTATGAGATCGCGAACAACGCGTCTCATTCCGCCGGGTATCATTGCTCCGGAGAGTCCGAAGAAGATTATCGGTCGGTCCGGATCTGTTAGCATGTTCATCCAGATCTTGTAGCAACGGCCAAAGTTCCGACTCTGGAAGGAGGTGTTGTTGAAGGCTTCAAGGGCTTCGCTTACACTTCTTACTCGCGCGGTGTCGTAGTGCTTGACAGGATGCTTGAAAGCGTCGCCTCGCGGATCGTATTGGATCTCGGAAGAGTTGATAGGAGCCACGTATTTACTTCCGGAATGAGAATTGTTTCTTTCCACTTTCATCTTGGTCGTGATATCTCAGGAGGATTGTGTTATCTGAGGTGTATTTAAAAAGTTCAGAACGACCGATTGATCAATCAAATTTTCTTCTCTGCCGTCGAAAATTTCTGACGATCGAAATTCTCCATCGCAAGAAAGTGGTCGACGAACAGGTCACGATTAACTCGGGTAAAGCATTCTAAGCCGATCGGTGGGTGCTCAAACGTCTGTCGAGCTTTTGCGCTTCTTCCACATGCGTGAAGCATCTTCCGCGAGGCTTGAGTGTCTCCGCTCCCACGCCAGGTGTGTTGCGAGGTGTTCTTCGCAGTAGAATTTTCCACAGTATTCGCATCTAAGACCGGGTTCTTTGCCGCATTCTTCACATTTCGCCAATTGTAAGCGACTCCTGGACCGATCTAGTAAGCCATCGTCTGATGTTTAAGCCTGATTTTCCGGTATTTGCTGGTGGTCCATCGCTGGGACTACCTAGCCAGTCTTATTGTGGCTTGTTCGTAGCCATCGAATCAGTCCATTGGCTCCGACAAGGGCGAATATTAGACCAAAAATCTGAGCATAGGTATCCTATGCGTAATCGGAATGGAAACAGGAGACAAGACCCGAACCAGAGGTTGGACAAGTACCGTAGTAGGGAATGAGGCGCCCAAAACCTAGAATCGCCAGCAAGATGCCTATCAGCAAAAGTATGAGAAAGAGGACACCTCGCCAACCGAGTCTTTCAAATAGACTCAAAATTCGGATACCATCCACGAGGCGAGATGTCGTTCAGCTAGGCGCACTACCTAGACACTCGAGTAGATGATCCAAATTATTGAAATTATCCAATACAGCAACTCAAACTCCCAACGTCCATGTAGAATGATTGTGCAGCCAGCTTCATTGACTCTGAAAGCGTTGGGAAGACATGCACGGTGTCGATAATGTCGTCTATCGTCATCTTGAATTTGACGGCGAGGACCCCTTCATGTATCAGGTCTGCGGCGTGAGGGGATACGATGTGTACTCCGAGGATTTGTTTTGTATCATTGTTGATGACCAGTTTCAACAAGCCTCTCATGTCTCCGATCACGTGCGCTTTGGGAACTAGGTCGAAAGGCAGGGTTACGCAGCTGCAATGCATGCCTCGTGCTTTAACCTGTGACTCCGTCAGTCCGACTCTCGCGACTTCTGGATAGGTGAAGACGGCCGAGGGAACCTCATCGAAGCTTATCCTCTTCTTCGGTCCCTTTGAGAATGCGTTTTCGACCGCGACCAGACCCTCCTTGGCGGCGATCGTCTCCAGCATGGGTTCCCCGGTCACGTCACCCGCAGCCCATACGTGGAGGGCAGATGTTTGCATCTGATTGTTCACTTTGACGAAGCCCTTCTCGTCAGTCTCGACACCTGCTGCTGAGAGCTGCAGGTCCTCAGTGTTCGGTCGTCTACCGGTTGCGAAGAGAACCTGCTCAGACTTGACAAGTAAGTTCTTTCGCTTCGAAGTGTATTTTACGACCTTGTTGCTTCCCTTCTCTTCAATCGTTTTGATCGTTACTCCAGTTTTGATTCCGATGCCCATCTCTTTCATGTATCCGGCTAGTGCGTTGGAGACCACTGGTTCGCCCTCTGGAAGGATTCGTTGGCTCCTCTGAAGAACGGTCACTCGGGTTCCGAATTGTGCGTACATTTGAGCGAACTCGAGACCTAGCGCTCGGCCGCCGATGACGCAGAGCGACTGAGGCAGCTCTTGTAAATTGAGAGCCTCTTCATTCGTCAGATAGTGGACGTTCTGTATTCCCTTCACCTGAGGAATGTTGGCCCGCGCACCAGTCGCGACTATGAACCTTGACGCCTCAAGAGTTCGTCCGTTTAGAGCAACTTCACTCTTCGATTCGAACCTCCCTTGGCCTTCATGGTATGTTACATGTTTGAGATGGTCCAAGACGCGACGGTATTTTTCTCGCCTGAACTTTCGGACTAGCTCATCCTTCTGGCGGACTACCTTGCGGAAGTCGAGCTTGCCTTGGTCGTACTTGATGCCTTGAAAGGAATTGTGTGAACTGTTGTAAAATAAAGTGCCTACTGTTATGAGTCTCTTGCTTGGGATACATCCGACATTGACGCATGTCCCTCCCACGAGTGTGCCCTTCGTCAGACTCGCTCCTACCATCGCGGTTTTGACTCCGAGGTCGTTCGCCTTAATCGCGGCCGCGAACGCGGCTGAGCCATGTCCAAGGATGACAAGATCGTATCTAGTCAAGTGACCTCTCCTTGAGAACAGGCGTCCCAGGATTGTCTAATGTTTAAGCCTGAGTCGTAACACTGGAATGTCTATTTTCGGTTACTCAAAGTATACTTTGCACTTGGTCTTAGTACGAAATGAATCGAAGCTGGGGAAGTGAGGCAGAGCAGGCTTGGCACGAAAAGCTGCCTGCGCTTGTCGCTGATCCATCATCCGCCTTCTCTCCTCTTTGTTTGAATCTCTTGATGATGCCTACTACGGCCCCCAGGATCAGCCCAATCAGTCCAATGAGGACTCCGAAGAATAATTCTATGATCCCGAGAGAATCGAGGACCCCAAACGTACGGACCGAATAGAACACGCCAACTGCAACCCCAACGAGGAAACCTGTGACGGCCCCCTCAACCGTGTAGGTTAGTATCGTCCCCGTGGCAAGATCATCCTTCTATGTTCAATCAGGGCACTTGAACGTGACTGAGAACGACCATCCTCGCTCAGTCCACACTGTAACAGTGTAGCTCTCTCCGGCCACAAAAGCTGTTTGCGAGTTCAAGTCTTTAGACATAGTGACCGTTCCCGCCGACTTTGGAGGTATAACTGTGGGAGGGGCGAGTGGTATTGGTTCGCCTTTGTTTATCGAGTATCTATTTATTCTAACTTCTTTCTGTCCCGGATTCTTTACATGGATGAGGATGGTGTTCTGGCCGAGTCTCTCAACTCCTTCGAAGGAGATGTCCTCGACGGACGGCAGTGATCTTAGCGAGGTTCTTGTTGAGTTTACCAAAGAGTAGAGCTTCTGCTTGACTTCAAGTGTTCCTCGTGAAGGTGCAGTGATGAGTTTCTCTGCTCGTCTTGGTACGTCTGGTAAGCCGATCATTTGGTCGAAGCGTCCGAGCTTGACTCCGTTCTCTACCTGTGTCATGTATCCGGTGACTTGGCCGGCTAACAGCTGGAGTCTTCTCCAAATGTCGAGTATTACGAGGCTCAGGAGAGCGACAGCGACGGATATGACGAGGAGAGACCATAGTCCTGGAGCGAATTTGTCCGCGTTGAAGACTACGGCGAAGAAGGCGGAGACGACGAACCCGAGAATGTGAAGAGTATGCCTCTCTTGTACTCCCAGAACATACCCACCTTATCCTTCTCGAAATTGGTGGCCGGGGATTGCTGGCCCTGGCCGGGATCCTTATCCGGCGGTGTCATGCGAGACGTCTGTCTCCGTCCCGGCTGTTTCTCCTAAGTCTTTGTTCTACGAAGCCCACGAAAAACCACGTTGTCCTCTGATATGGTTCTGGAAACTTGCAATGCCGTGTTCTAGATTCTCCTTGCGTTCAGTGTGCACTCCGCAGGAAACCTCTGACCGGCAGAAACGACCTAACTGGCGACTAACCTACCGTCCAGCTGTTGACCCGGGGAGAACCCATAGAAGATTCCCGTCTCAGAACTCAGTGACATTGGGTGCACGCTTGCTGGTCAGGGCTTAATTTCAAGCGGCGGAGTGTCTGAGGCTCTACTGGTAATCTGGTCTAAGTAAAAGTATTATAAGCAAGTAACACCTATTACAATGTAGTAACACAATAGGAAGAACAACGATAATGCGAACGAACATGAATTTTGCGACCGATGTCTGGTCGACCGTTAGCCCGGGACTGCTTCACGAGCGAATCCCGACATTTCAGAGAGAAGCCCATCAGCTCAAGCTCACCGTGAAACCGATTCCGCGAACCGCTGACTACTGGCCGGAATCACGCAATTAGCGTGGCATCCCAAGAACTTCACCAGTATTTTCTAACTTACTTGATTGTTCTGGACGGCCCGTATCGGCCTTTTCCAATAATGATACTAGGTGTCGCAGGAGCAAATCCCTACGAGCACTCCGACTAGGTTCGACCTAGGACAGTACTGCTGTCCTCTTTCTTAGGCGTGAACGCTTTTGACGGTGCTGAAGAAATTCCACAGGGTGCACCAAGAAATGATATATGTCTTGCAAACGAAGTCATGAATGTGTAGCCTCATGTCAAAAAAGAAAGAGGGGGTAACAACCGTTAAGAAGGCAAATAAATCTGGTCTTGCAGTTAGAGAAAAGCCTGCGCTTGCCGCTAAGGAACCTCCGTCGAGTCTTACTCATTCAGTCGACAAATTGTTAGACACAATGACCCTCATTCCCTGGGATCCCTTCAGGGGATTCGAGTGGCCTACTGAATATGAACTGCCGACGCGAATACCCTACGTTGATGTCATCGACTCTGACAACGAATATGTCGTGAAAGCAGAGCTTCCAGGATTGAAGAAGGAAACTCTGAATATTCAAGTTGGGACGAACGAGTTGTCGTTGGCTGCTGAATCTAACGTGGAGAATGAGGAGAAAGGAAAAACCTACTTGCATAGGGAAAGAGCTTTCTCCACATTCCGACGAAACATAGGCTTTGCCGAAAGCATAGATACACAAAAAGTGTCAGCAAGTATGGCCGAAGGTATTCTCGAAGTAAAACTTCCCAAGCTGGAGCGCAGGTCTGAAAGGAAGACCAGAAGAATAACATTGTGAAGGCATCGCTCGGCCCCCCCACTACCCTGAAACTTTTCAGATCAGAGCCGGCTAGTCTACTGGCCTAGAGTCTCAATTTGTCATATTTTGTCTGAGCGAGGATCGGGGCAAAAGCATAAGACCACAACGCCGAAGTTAACACGAGAAGGAATATGCAGTCATCCTCGTCATCGGGTAAGAGTATGAGTTTCGGGTCTCCTCGTAAGCTTGCAGTGCTTGGTCTTGTCCTGTTCTTCGTCGGCTTTGCTCTTGGAGGAGTCGGAAACCAAGTTTCCGGTGCGTTGGTGGTATTGCCCTTTGCAGATACGATAACCGCTCTGGGATTCGTGTTAGCATTGTCCGCTGCTGTACGAGCAGGAAGCAGAATACGACAGATCTTGATCGTTGGAATAGTCTACGGTATAGGTACTTTCTATCTTGGCGAGCCTCACTCGACCCACGTAGATTCAGGCTTCGGGCTGGGCCTGGAACACATTCAGCACATCTCCCTTGGGCTTCTATTGATCATGATATCTACGATAGTCTCGGTTGTGCTCGCCTACTATCATACGAGAACTGTTGCTGTTCGACGATAGAAAGAATATTCTCTGCGTACCCTTTTTTGGTTGATGCGCAATCTTCACTTGGACTTCTTTTCTAGCCAAGTAACGATGTAAATGAACGCCCCGACGGACAGAAGAATGTAATACAATTGTAAGATTGGAAACACTACACCCCCTTGAGTGCCAGATAGAAAGAACAGACCCAGCATTAGTCCAGGGAAGACGACTGCGAGCACGACTCCATACGCCAGGAATTGTACAAATGCGTCCGAGATTGATGATCGGTTACGACCCATGTTTCCTATCCTTGAGCATCTGGTTTCTCGCTAATAAACTTCGTAGACTGTTCGGGCCACTCGAATAGATGATCAACCCAGAGAGCTTCTGCAATTCTCTTCCAAAGTCTCTCAGAGGATCTTGAAACGATGAAGAATAGACCGGCGACTAGCCCGACAAATGTTAGAATCGTCAGCGCACTCTGACTGCTTACGGGCGGGTGGCTTATGGTTCCCGTATCCCATATCGAGGTCAGAATGTCCCAAATGACGACGACAAAGAAGAATGTCAATGAAGCTTGTGAGAATCCCCAGGCGTGCTTAACTCGGCTTCTGAGCCGGAGCTTTGCTCTGAGGTTAGACAGCCCACCACGCAGGGCGGTTAAGAACCGACCAGGGCCACGGATGATAACATTGTTCATGAATTGAACTGTCGCGGTCATGATTGGCTCAAAGTCAAGCTTAGGCCTCTCCACCATTTTCAACGACAGTCGGGTCCCACCCCACAATTAGGTCGCGTAGCATTCTTACTTGCTCTCTCTCCACGCACAGTCTGAAGATCCTGACTCTACCATAGTTCTTCTCCTGGACGACTCCCGCTTCGACTAGTTGTTCGAGATGTCTCGCGGTGGCTGTGTAGCTCTGGCCGGTTTTGCGGGCGATATCGGTCAGGTTATCTTCTCCAATATGCGATAGGCGCTCGAGTATCCTGATTCTGCCAGCGCTCGAAAGTATCCTGTCGAGGCCCCTTACATTTGTGGCCGCTTCTTCTGCTGGTGCTGTTGTTGTAGTCAATCTATGGACTGGCTGATATCGTCGGCGTGGATGTAGCGGTCAGCATTGATTCCAGCCATTGTCGTGTAGCACTTGCTGGAGCGTTAATCAATCCTAGAAGAGTGGTTTTGCCTCTGAAGCCTTCGGTGGAGGGGTTGGCGGAGACGATGCCAGTGGCGGATAGGTTCTGGACATACTTCCAGACCTGCGTATGTGCCCTTGCTATCTCCTTGTACTGTTCACACGCCATCTTGTAGGCGATCTCGACCTCGCCCATGGTCGCATAGGCTTCTCCGGTTCTTTCCAGTTCTCTTGCTAGGGCTAGGATGATCAGTTTCTCGTGAGTATTCCAGTATTGGGCGTATTCGGGTCGGAGGACCGGGTGTAGGCTGCTTGCCGCGGTCCGG
>Ga0209160_1003073_pt1 | contig 13740 bp, 6 predicted proteins | sample GraSoiAngelo_153_FD_186167 | JGI IMG/M metagenome (GOLD analysis project Ga0209160, IMG submission 186167) | Grasslands soil microbial communities from the Angelo Coastal Reserve, California, USA - 14_1009_12_40cm (SPAdes) (version 2) | ecosystem: Environmental > Terrestrial > Soil > Grasslands ...
AACAGACCTCAGCCTAGCAGGACGCGGAATCAATCTAGAAATCACTAGAATCTTCACCGAACCCTACAGCTTTCTTAATTGCTCTACATCTTGCCAGACCTACCTCTACGAACCATATCCATGGGCCCCGATAAGCAATGGATGGCAGCTCAATTATCCATGGATGACTAGCACTCCCCGGCCATCGTATCTCCACGTGTCAAACGGACAAGGCTATCAAATACCATCGAGCTTCTGGGCAGGCGCTTCCGCGACATTAGAGAACCATCAGGGAGAGAACTTCCGGCTGGTAAGATTCTTCAACGGAACAATAGTTCTCTACGACGCATCCGGGACGGCTTACAGCTTCGGCACAAGTCCTAACCACGCGCTGAAATTAATCACCGATTCAACAGGCAATAATACCATTACGTTCAACTATTCCAACAACCTGATTTCGTGCATCTCCGACACTCTTCAAAGACCATTCTCGTTTACCTACTCGGGAGGATTTGTCCAGAAAATAAGCCAACTCAACGGGAGTTGCGCGAGTCCGGGTTCGACTATCAGAAGCGTCATATACGGTAACAATGGAGCCAGCCTCACATCCGTTACCGATCCTGCAAACAGGGTCACAACTTACTCGCCGGGCTCTAATCCTTGGCTCATCTCCCAAATTACCTACCCAACGGGCTGGTACGATAGTTACACCTATGCTCAATTCACCCTGGGGACTCAGGCTACAACCTTCCGCGTATCTTTGCAACAGGTCATGGCGAGTTCGAGTTCGACCGTACGCCAGTTCGCCTACTCGTACACGCCAGGGGTCGGCGACCAGGTCATCCGTTCTACTGTAACAAGCTATAACGGGACGCAGATTGCATCTTACACAAAGTACGCTTTCTCCTTCCTCGCCTACATCAAGAACGTCACTGACGCAAGCGGCAATCTTCTCAGTGGGGACGAACAGTTCTTCGGAGTCAACGGACAGATCCCTAAGGATGTAGTGTTGGTAAGCGACGGGCAGGGTCATCTCGGTAGCTATACGAACTACTACACCTATGACCTGTGGGGGAATATGATCTTCAGCCGCCGCGCAATCAATCCATTATCAAATCACGAGAGCTTCAACGCGTACTACAACAATGCTGAGCAGCCTGGATTCTACACGTTCCAAGACAGCTTCAGTAATCATCAGGGAACGACACCGGACAATTCGTGGAACGTCACGGGCGGCAACTGGTTGGCAAACAATGGTGTCTACAACGGCACTGAGACCAAGGGCAAGGAAGACAGCATGTTTTCATGGTCTAACATTGCAAAGACCGACATCTCGATTCAGGCGAAAATCTACATTACTAGACAAATCAACTCCACAGACGCGAGAATAGGGCTCGTCACCCACTATCCTGGTACCGACGTTAACAAATGGGCACTCGTCATACATAACAGCACAGGTGGCATCAAGCTCTCCATACTTGACGAAAACGTTGCTTGGGTTGTAGAGAATCCATGCACTCTGGTCTACAGTAGATGGTACACGTTCAACTTTACAACTCGTGGGAACGCGGCTACCGGCTGGGCGTCGGCCCCTGGAGTTGGGATGTGCACAGTATCAGGCACATTTCCATCAGACACCGTGGCAACCGCCACTGGCTTCGGCCTCTACGCGGGCGGGTATTCAGCACTCTTCGACGACGTGCAGGTGACTACCGTTTCTTCGTTCATCACAGGTTCGACGTTTTCAAATTCTTTCATGCAGAATGGCGCCCCAGGACCTGTGGGACTGAACACTTGGCTCGCCACAACCAAACCACCTAGTCAAGGATGGAACACTGCGACAAACTGGTCGCCAGCATCTGCTTGGAGCCAGGCCTACCCGTCGCAGAACTACGGGGCTCCTCCATGGGGCACGCTCACCGGCTGGCCTGACAGTAACGCACAGTGGATTTGGGGGACGACGAACGCAAACGTTTCTGCAAGATTAGATCCTGTCTGGTTCCGTAGAACTTTTAACGTTTCGACAGCAGTGACTCTTAACGTCGCCATAGCCACCGATGACACTTACGTAGTATATCTCGACGGATCAACGCTTGGTATCGGAAGCAACTGGCAACAAGTTGGCTCATACACGAGCACCGTTGGTCCAGGCTATCACGTGCTCGCGATAAACGCAACGAACACTGGCGGCCCAGCAGGTCTCCTTGTAAGTGTGAAAAACACGGGGACAGGCAGGGTCATATTTCGGAGCGACGCCACCACAGGGCCCGTGATATCAGTGCTCGCAGGCTCAGCCCAGTTACAGAACGGGGCTGGTACAACTCCTATTGAAACCTATTACAGCTATTACCCATGGGGCGGTCTCAGTCAGACCAGACAACTCTACTATCCACGAGGGGGACCCTTGCGCATAGACGGAGTCTCCACGGGCTTCACGTGGAACAATGCGAAAGAGACCACAACACTATCAACCTCCAATCCCAATGATCTCATCATACTGGACATATACGGTGACAGCGACGGCGCCATCACCAACGTTACGGACAACACCAACTTAGTCTGGAAGCAACACTTCAACCAGTGGGTCCAATATGAGTACTACGCCATCTCACCAGTAGCCTTATCCTCTGACGTGATTACAGTCGCGTTTCAATCATTCGCTTCCACTCCGGGTCTAATCGCGTACGGAATCAGCGGATACAACTTCGCAACTCCATTCGATCCATCCGCGTCAATTCCCGCAGGCTACGACGCCGCGACGAATAACCCCGCAGTCACCATTACGCTTTCTGGCTCGAACGAACTCGTACTGGGTAATTTTGGCACAAACGGGTGCGGAATTTTCACCGCCAGCTCAGGCTTCACACCTCTCACAGAAATTGGAGGGTCAATCGCCGCAGCCGCCGAGTACGAGATAGCTAGTGGCACCGTGACAGTTACCGGAAGCTTCGCGCCTAGCTGCGGAACGGCACACACAGTCGTTATTGCAGATGCCATTCTCCCCGCAAATCCAACTTGGATTACCACCTCCAAGACTTACGACGGGTATGGAAATCTTGTCCAGGTTGTTGACGCCCGGGGCAACTCTACGTCCTTCGCATATTCTACGAAGTATCAGTCCGCATATCTCACGAGTCAGATTCAAACAGTGATCCCAGGGTCGACGCAGATAATCTCATCTTTCGGATACAATTTCAGTACGGGAATGAAAGTTTGGGCTCAACAACCTAATGGATACGGTTCGAACAAGTACAACACAACATACACCTATGACATCCTCGGCCGTCAGACCAAGGTAACCTATCCTACAGGGGACTATGCCAGCTACGTGTACAATGATCTCGGTAACTATGTTAATGCTACCAACGAGAACGGTTTGAAAACACAACAGCTCTACGACGGACTCGGCCGACTAGTCTCAACACAGCGAATCCTAAGCGGTGGTGGCTCAACTATTACGGAAGACAGCAACATTGGCGCATCGAGTCAATCGACCCAACTCTTCAACTCGAACCAATTTGCAAACCAATTGGTGTACGGTGGGAACGTTCGGAACTTCAACGATGCAAGCGATACAGCCATCATCGGCGTTTGTTTCGTCGCCACCAAGAGCGGTAATCTCGCCGAGGCTGATTTCTGGCTCGGAGGTTCTTCGGGCTTAACCGGCTCAGTTACCGCTCAAGTCTACTCGACGACTGGCTCGATCCCGAACTATCCTAGTGCCGGCAACGGCTGCGCCGGAAAATCGTCGCTGATAGCAACCTCGACAACCAGTATCGACACATCTACTCTATCAACAAGTGGCGCTCAACGAGTCGCTTTCAGTTTCAATTCCGGCTCTACTACTTCCGGTCAAGAGTACATCGTTGCGATGAAGGCAACCTTCACGAATACTGCTTATCACACTATGATGATTGGCTGGAATGGTGCCGCTGACTCTGGACAAGCATACGTTGACAATCTGTACACATATCCCGGTGGCGCTCTGAACAATCCGAATAACGACTATGAACAATACACCTGTAGCACTGCTAGTGCCTGCACAGCGTACACGCTCTATCTGGGCTCTGGTGCTAGTACTTCGAAGATTTCGACGATCTTCTCTTCCGCTTTTCCATTTGATGTAAAAGACATTCAGTTTAGACTTGAATCGGTTGGAACTCCCACCGGAAATCTGTACGCTCAAATTTATGCGCTGACCGGTTCAGAGCCTAATGCGGTTCCAACCGGATCGGTTCTCGCAACATCCATTGCTGTCCCGGCGTCGAGCGTCGGTTCATCGTCCTTCAACTACGTTGACTTTTCAGTCTCGGGCGGTTACTATCTAACAAATCCGTACACGGACTATGCCATCGTATTAGACGGATCGCAAGCCCAGATGGATGCTAGCAACTATATTCTCGCATCGCTAACTTCCATCATCGGAACAAAGAATGCCGCATCGATGTCCTCTGGCTCAAGCACTTGGACTGCTAGCTCTGGCATCTCGTTCAACTTCAAGGTGTCGGGGAGTACCGTATACTATAGAGACGTCTACTCCAAGTCGACTAACACTTACAACTGGATGAACAAGATCACGACAAGTACTGACCCAATGGGCAACAAGGCCACCCTGCAATATGACTCACTGGGAAGAACCATTATCTCTACTAAGCCCGACGGCACCTACACTCAGGAGTTCTACAACGACACTAGCTCATACGCGCGTTTCACTGACGAGAACCTCAACTATCGTTGCAACACATACGACCGGCTTGGTCGGCTAGTCTCCGTCATAGAGCAAGCCGATGTCAAGTGCCACACAGGCATAGTTACAAACTACTACTACGACGAGGTCGGAAACCTTCTCAAGGTTATGAATGCGAACCAAGCCTCGACACTCTACACATACGATAACTTTGGCCAGCTGACCTTCACGACTTACGCCGACGGAACATTTGAGCTACACAGCTATGACAGCAACGGAAACCTTGTCAGTAAGACCGACCGTAACAATATGCAAACAGGATATTCCTATGATTCCCTTAATCGCCCGTTAAGCGTCACTCGTTCCGGGACCGCGAATCTCCAAGATATCTACACCTATGATCAAAACTCCAACACGCTACAGCTTAAGAACCAAAACTCCACCCTAGCTTACACTTACGATTCTCGAAACAGAATGCTAACCGAGAACTATACCGTCAATACCGGCTTCAACATCACCGCGAACCTCTCTTCGATCATTGTCGTCGCGGGCTACTCCAACAGTTCGACTATCACGCTGACCAGCGTCAACGGCTTCACTGGCATGGTACCTCTTGCCTACTCCGCCCCCTCTGGTGTTACCGTGTCCTTCAGCCAACCAAACCCAACCTTGTCCGCCGGCGGAACAGCGATATCTACCGCAACCATATCCACAACCAGCACTACGACCACCGGGACATACACGCTCACAGTGTGGGGAAACAGCTCCGGACTGATAAGGTCAGTCTCTATATCGCTCAAGATCATAGGATTCTCCCTTGCAATTTCACCCAACACAGTCGGAATAAAAACAGGGAACGGCGAATCCTTCACCGTTACAGCAACAAGCCAGAATGGATACCATGCCAGCTCAATAACGCTATCGATATCGGGCCTACCTTCTGGAGTAACGACGTCAACACCTGCCTTCAATCCAAACCCTATAGCCCTGAATAGCGGTTCCTTCACCACTTCGGCCCTAACACTCAACGTCGGCCGCACCGCCTCCGCAGGCACCTACTTTGTAACAATAACTGCAACCGCTGGAACGGTAGTTCGTATCACGATTCTGACCTTGATCATCAACTCCTTCGCCGTAACCCCAACACCCAACCCCATCACAATCGCGCCTGGAGCTGTAGGGAGCGAAACGCTCTTGGTTTCACCCTACATAGGCACGTCTGATATCCTAACTTTATCCATCGCATCCGGGCTCCCTTCCTGCGTCACATCAAGCTTCAACCCTACCACCGTGACCCTCCCCAACGGAGGCACCTCAACCCTCACCTTGACAGTGGGCTCAGCCTGTACCAACGGAAGCTACAGCGTCACAGTAAATGCGATTGGAAAGAAAACTTCTCAGACTACGACATTCACCCTAGTCATCGGAACAACTAGTGGTGGTAGCGGCCCACCTCCACCCCCCACACAATCATCGACTGCTAGCGTCTCCTACAAAATCAGATACTCCTACAACGGTGAACTGTTAAGCAACACAACATACCCGGATGGGCTGATCGTCGCCTATGCTTATGATGGTCTGGGAAGAGTCACAGCAGTCACTAAATCGGGATCCGGTAGCAGCTACGCCTCCTTCCAGTATAACTCCAATGACCAAACCACTTTCGTGACGTTTGGGAACGGTGCGGTGGCCAGCTACGCTTACACCAGCCTCTCAACAGTGTCAAGGTTGACCCTAACAAACAGCAGCGGAAAAGTACTGCTCATCCTTTCCTACACCTACACCAAGACTGAAGCGGTAGCATCCGTCATCGGCAACTCAACTTCAACTTCAGGCGCGTCGGTCATGATAAACGAGGGATACGGGTACGATACCCTACAGCGCCTTACGAGCAGCCAGGTAGTCACCGGAGCGACGAACACCACCGCCTCCTACTCATTCGACCCCGTCGGAAACATTCTGAGCCAGACAGTGAACGGGATTCTAACCAGCTATAATTACAACACCGTAAACAACGAACTCTCCTCGTCCTCAAAGCCTGGGACCAACACTTCTTATTCTTATGACCGGAACGGCAATCTTTTGACCAAGACTGCGGGAACTGTCAGTACATCCAATACATGGGATACTTCCAATCGTCTAGTCAAGGTTACTCAAAACAGCGTGCCCGAAGGGGCCTATGCTTACGATGTGATGGGACGTCGCGTCCAGTCAGTCGAGTCAGCAACGCTTCTCTATGCGTATGCAGGAACCGAGACCTTGTCAGAGCTTGCTCCAGGGATCAGGACCAATGACTACATCTATGCCGCAGGATTAAGAATTGCGAATGTTTCGAGTACCGTCGTAAGCTACTATCACAGCGATGCGCTCGGTAGCACCCGCCTTATCACTGACCCTTCGCAGAACATTCTCTTCTCTAATAGCTATCAGCCGTTCGGCCAAGATAATGGAACACCCAGTAGCTCGGAGACTTACAAGTTTACCGGCAAACCTGTTAGCGCAACGACAGGTTTGTACTATTACTACCATAGATGGTATGACCCGTCCATAGGACGGTTCATCTCACCGGATCCGAGATCAGGCAAGCTATCGAATCCTCAAAGCCTGAACCTCTACCTCTACGTCCGAGATCAACCTACCTCCCTCGTTGATCCTTCGGGTGAATGGGGATGGAATCCCTTCGAAGCTGCATCAAACTGGTGGAATGGTCTCACCCCTGATCAAAGACAGTTCATTGTCGAAGTCGCAGTTGCGGTTGCGGTGGTGGCCGTGGTCGTTGCGACTGGAGGTGCAGCGCTTCCGGTTGTTCTCGCGGCTGGAGTAGCAGGTGGCGCAATAAACGTCGGGGTTACAGCCGCGGCAAAACTTGCAACTGGACAACAGGTTAGCTTGTCCGACTTGGGGCATTCATTTTTACAGGGCTTCATTGTTGGTGCAGCGACAGCAGGGTTAGGTGAAGCAATTGCTGGTGGGCGAGGGGCAGCTGAGGTCGGGTCGGATATCGCGTCCAGAGGCGGTGCTCTTCCAGTTGAGCTAGGAAAACAATCGAGTGGTGCACTCCTAAGTGAGCTTGCAGGGCAAGGTACCGACGTTGGAGATGTCGCTGCGGAACAGGTCTTTAGGACAAGTGCTGGTAAGATAGCTCGGCCGGATCTATTTGTCGACAATGGCCCGCTTAGAGGAATATACGAGGCAAAAGGCGGCTACGCGTCTGGAGCAAGGTTGATTGAACAGGCAAGAAATTACGCCCAACTGGGAAGGGATCTAGGGTCTCCCGTCTACTATAGACTATATGGCGGTGCGTCCGGGCCTTTCCTGGATGAGCTGGAAAACTTGGGGATCATAGTGCTATAGGATGTCAGAGTCGAAGACGGAATCGCTTCTCTATGCTAATCATCTCACGGCATATCCAGGGTACTCTGCGAGTTTTGCAGAACTGACAGAGGTTTTGGTTTCTAGAGGCGGAATCTATTTACCCGAAATGATTGAGTTCGGCGAAAAGGATGGCTACAAACAAATTCCCTTTGACCCTGAAAACATAGACAGATTGTCGCGTAAATGGAGCGACCAGCCCAATTCACCCGGCTGGACTCTTGTTAGGAACAAGCCAGTTCAGGTTATTGTGAAATTTTCCAGATATCTCCTCGATTTTGAATCGTTCAGTATCCACGTTCAAAGCGATCATTTCCGAACTCCCAAGGACATAGACGAATTCGTTTCAATCAACAAAGAATGTTATTCTATACTTCGTACCGCTTATGGCTTCATACGCCTTCCAGAGATGGTCAAAACTTATAGGAGCTCACTTGGGAATGTGCGGCTTGGGATCGACCTCAAAAGGGCAATACCAGACGTCTACTGGGCAACTTTTCTAGGACCAGAGTACGTCGAAATGTTCGGGCGTAACAAGCTTCTCTCCGTACCTTGCAATAAGGTTGAGGAGCTACATGATGGTGGTGTTCTCTTGGTTCTCACCCCTTCCCCGCTGGACTATGTCAAAGATGCTGAGGGTTTTGATCGACTACGTCAAAGGGTCAAAGAGCATCTTGGAATCGAAGCTTTTGATAATGGGGACCGGGCTATGACCAGAAGGATCCCGAAGTTTCGATACGTTGACGAAACTCGGAGCTCGACTACTCACATTCCCTCGGAGGAATGGAAGGGCGATTACTTGTCTCAAGTTGATCGCGATGAATGGCGAGTGTGGCTCCAAAACAACAGAACTCTTGCAATCGCGTTTGCCCAGGAGAGTTCCGTTGAACCTTCGAAACTGGACTTTTCTCCAGAGAGCCTCGGAACTCTCGATAACTACATTCAGAAACTGAGAGAGGCTGGGGTTAAGCCAACCGTAGATTTTGTCATGAAGGTTGCAGCTTACGTTTCACAGATCTTGATTAATGAGAAACATGCGAATTGGTCTTTTGCAGAGTCCGAGACCATTCCGTCGTTGAGTTTAGGGGAAATACATTTCTCGCCGCTTTCAAGAGCCGAAAAAGCGATTTTTGAGGGAGAAAGGTTTGATCTTTGGTTTCGATTCCTAGTTGATGAATTGATACCCAAGGTGAAGACCAGTAACTCAGGCCTGAAATCCCAACAATACTTCCACTGACGATTCTTGGCTTTCTTAACCCCTCGAAGACAAAACAAAACGGGGGACAACAATTTTGGTTCTAGGATGTTCTTTCTCGCCCCGTCGCCACAGTTGGTAGCGGGGGGTGGAGTTTCGGGTCCCACTCGGGCCCTTCGAACCACCGCTTGAGGATCGAGAGCTTCGACCAATCTCAGGGTTATGAGCCCTGCGGGTTAAACCTGGATAGGCTTCTCCGAAGAGAATCTACCCCACCCCGCTACAAGCGACGAACCGGCTTTGACTGGTTTTAAAGTCTTTAATTGTAATCTTCAGCACGTAGCATAAAATCCTCCACTCGCGCCATGTGCTGGAAAATGTTTCTGGGTCCAGAATCAGGCATGGCCAAATGCCGGCGGGCTCTCGGTGGAGGAACGTACACGGTTTGCTGAAGACGTCTCTGTTCTCGAAGTTGGATCTTTGAAGCGTCTTCATTTTCCTGTCCACACCTCTTACATCTGAGCCCTTGTCCTCGACCCATCGACTCGCATCGAGCTCCACATTCTTGGCATCTAGGGTTCGCATATTCAATTTTCTCTACTAAATGAAGCACCTGAAGTTTTTCCACATTCAATGTCGCCCTTCCATTTCGCCGTCCGCGGATTCCCCCGCAAGCTCTGACCCTGTCACCAGAGATTAGATCCCGAGCTGCCATCGATAGGGATCCGGTAGGCCTATAGACGGCGCAGTCGATCAACCCCGAATCATCTCTCAATCGGAAGATGACGTGTCCGCCTCTCAATACTTTGGGCATCCCATCCACTCTTCCCGTAAGCACTCCCGATTGGTGAGGCTTGAGGTCAGCTGCTCGTCTTGTCTTTCTAAGATGAGCGTCGGTACCTTGGTTTGTCCTGAAGATCATGATCCTTTCAATCTCTTCCCCCAGCTGCACCTTTTTGAGGGCGCCTATGACATCATGGGGACTGTATCCTCGGATTCCCAGAAGAACAGGGTCTAGGCCGTGCGGAGTGATGAGGATCCTTCCAGATTCAGGGTCTAGATTGTTGAAAGTCTTGTCTTCGTATTGTGCATTCATCGATTTGACGGATTCATGATCGATTCTTCTTGGGCTTCCGAGATTCTCTCTAATTCGATACGCGATGATTTCGAACGTATGCTCTACGGAGTCTAGACCGGCCCCGATCGCCGCGAGAGAGCCAATCACCCCTCGGACCCCTATCAACGCATGAATCTCTGCACGTGCTCTTCTAGCGACTGCTCTCGCCTCCCGGACAGACAGGACATCGTAAAGAGAACGAGTCGAGTACTCGCGTAGAGTTCCCGGGACTTGGCCTTTCAGAAACGTCACTGCTGGGTCTGTTCCACGAGCCGACGCAACCGTGGTCTTCTCAACAATGTTTAGTGCAATGGTTTGAACCTCATCGATTTGCCCCTCATCAACGAAGAAATGAACCGCAAGAGCCCCATTGCCGCGTGTCTTCCATGGAATGTTAGGATTCAGTCTTACGAGCCATGGAAAGTCAGACGGCTTGAATCCTCGACTGGACAATTCCTGAAAGAGAACAGTTGCAGTGTAGGTGGTGCATCCGCCCTTCTCGGAATCTGTGTCATCGATTCCGATGTGCAACTCCGTTAGCATATTCGTCGATGCCTCGGAGAATTCAGTCGTTGGTAGCTGGTTTGAGTCGGCTAGTTCTCGATGACTATCATCGTCAACGTTGACTTGACCTTGTTCAGCCGCCGAATCTTCCAGGTAATGATCTCTTTGAGTTTGTCCATACTGTCAGCAGCGACCTTAGCGACGATGTCGTAGACTCCGTAGACCATGTACGCTTCTTTCACATTGCTGACTGCTTTGAGTTCTTTGACAACCGCATCTTCAGAGCCGATTTCTGCATTTATCAGGACAAACGCCATTGGCATTCTAATTTTGCCTCGACGGTCAATGCATTTGTCCTTTGCATTAAAAGCTTTGAGCTAACCGGTAGGGCACTACTGCTGACTAGTACCGGGCGTCACTAGCGATGGTTTCAGAAGTGATATGGTCATTCTTCGAGCCGAAGGGGATTCCGAGATCGAATGAATCTAACAACGCCTCTTTCACTGGACTTGGCAGCGTTGCTCTTGACAGTAGGCGTCTTCATAGCCGCGTCCCTAAGCGATCTCAAGACTAGAGAGATCTCCAATAAGTTCTGGCTTCTATACGGACCCGCGGCCGCATTGGTCTTCGCTCTCAGGATAATCTTCGCGCCTGATGTGTTGCCCATATTGGCAGTTTCAGCGGGCGCGACAATTCTCGTAGCCTTTCTCCTGTTCCAGTTCAGCGTGATGGGCGGAGCAGACAGTAAAGCCCTGATGTGCCTTGGTTTGGCATTGCCTGTGTCACCTAGTTTCTTGGCCCCGTTTTGGCAGCCTCCCTTCGTATTCTATCCCTTCCCCATCGCTATCCTAGTTAACTCGTTCCTGCTATCGATTGGTTCAGCGGTCTTCCTTCTCGCAAGAAATTTGTTTCAACGAGCTTCTGCGGGTCGAGGATTGTTTCAGGGATTCGAGCGCGAATCTATTCTGCGGAAAGTTCTAGTCATGTTGACATCATACAAGACCAGCTTCAATGCGCTCCAATCCAAGGTCTACCTGTATCCGGCTGAGGAAGTCTCCGTGGTAGACACCAAGCCTGTGAGGCAGTTTCACTTGGTAGCGTCTGCGGCAGAAGAGCGGGACAAGCTAGTGTCGGGACTAGAGAGCTACAAAGAGCAAGGTATGTTTTCTGATGGTGTGTGGGTGACGCCGGGTCTTCCTCACTTGGTATTTTTGACAGCGAGCCTTCTGGTAACTTTGGTTGTTGGTGATTTGATGATGTGGTTGTTCTTTAGAGCGGTGGGTGACAATGACAGCCGAAACTAGTTTAAAAACGGTGGTCAGCGACTACCCCAGAAATCTAGGAGTAAAGGTCTTGGCAGCGGACGAGTTCAGCGTACAGTCACTGATGAAGCTAGGCCTCACCGAGTACGAGGCCAGAATCTATGTCGTCCTGACGAAAATGGGTCCACGAAACGCAAGCGAGATCAGCTTCCTCGGAAAAGTCCCAAGGCCCAAGACATACGGAGCCATACGAGGCCTAGAAAGCAAAGGACTACTACGCATAGTACCAGGCAAGCCGGAGCGATACATGGCCGTCTCACCCAACGACGTGCTAGTCCCATTAGTTGACAAGCTGAACAAGGAGACGACCGAATGCGTGAACGTCGTCGAAAACCTGGCAATGGCCTTTGAATCCTCAAAGTACGTGTACACAGAGAAACCCTACGAACGATACGATCTATGGAGCGTCAGAGGCCGCGACAAAGTCTACAAACGAGTACAGGACATGATCAGCGAAGCCAAAGTCAACGTCTTCTTCACAACAACCGCAAACGGACTAGTAAGAGTCTACAAGGCACAATCAGAGGTCTTGGAGAAAGCAGCTCAAAGAGGAGCGAAAGTAAAGGTTGTCGCACCCGTAAACCAAACCAACGCAAGTGTCGCAAGAGAACTGGCCGAGGTAATCGAAGTCCGAAACGTCACAGTTCCGATCATGCACTTCGCCAGCGCAGACTCAGCCGAAATAATTTTCCTGGAAGACATCCCAGACGATACAAACGTAAACGCCGGCCAAGATGTGGCAACATGGACCAACGATCCCCTACTGGTAAAGTCGCACGAAAAAATATTCGAGACGATCTGGTCAACTCTGCAACCGAAGGAAGCAATGAAGGCCAAAGCCCGCTGAGAACAATCATCCGCTAGTCCACAAAGGTCAATCTAGCCACCGCTTCGAGGGATTCTGGGAATATCCCGGAAGCTTGGCAGATATCCGTCTAAAGCCGTAGGTTGACGGCCACGGTTCATGTAACTGTTCGAGATTTTGCGAAGTTACAGGATGCATATGTGAGGTGCGGCTTTGGCTATAGTCGTGGCTTGTGGGTAAAGTCCAGGCCATAGCCCCAGAGCGAGAAACATGTTGAGTCGCCCAAACAGATCTAAGGATACGCTGCGTGACAGAATACTACACGTTCTCTCCGGCGCCCCTATACCAATGGACGTCGAGAACGTACGGATCAAGTCCGGGTTGAAGAACTGGGAGAGCACCAAAGCGCTACTTCTCGAGCTCGTGGTGGAAGGAATCATCAGCGGCCAAAAGACGACAAAGTCATGGGTCTTCTGGATAGACCACACAGACACTAGAATGACCATCGCAGGGAGAAACCACGCATGACCAGCAACTCTAGAAACCTCCACCGCGGATCAACGGTATCAGCGGACAAATCAACGCGTCCTTCTCGATATGCTCCGGCTTGCACCCAAGCTGGGGAACTGGCTAAGACAAGCCCACGGGAAACACGAAAGGAGTGAAAAAAATGAGAAAAATCAGAAAAATAACACGGGACAAGAAAGGCATCGACACCATACTCGCAGCACTACTCATGGTCGTCATCGTCGTCGTCGC